>Ga0182024_10023082_pt1 | contig 11169 bp, 12 predicted proteins | sample P32metaG_FD_120480 | JGI IMG/M metagenome (GOLD analysis project Ga0182024, IMG submission 120480) | Permafrost microbial communities from Stordalen Mire, Sweden - P3-2 metaG (Illumina Assembly) | ecosystem: Environmental > Terrestrial > Soil > Wetlands > Permafrost | place: Sweden: Stordalen... | reverse complement strand
GCGGCGGACGGCGCGGCATTCGCGGAGTTGCTGCAGCGACGCGTAGGGAACACGCTGCTGCGGATTCGGCGGTCGATTAAGCCGAGGCGAATGGCGGCGATGGGGGCGGAGATGGATTTGGTGGTCGAAGAGCTTACGGAGCGAGAGTTGGGTTGCACGACGATTTTGGATGGCGGACGAGCGTTCAAACTGGATAAAGGGAACGAGGCGATGGAACGATTGCGTGCTGCGCTGGCGAGTCCTGTGGCGGTTGCGCGGTGAGTGCCTGTACCTTTTCGATGGTAAATAGGGCTTTGCAGGTATGGTAGACTGCGGCTCTAGGGTCGTTCGGGATTCGTGAAACGTGGGAGTTGGTGTGTGAAAAAGCGGGCAAAATTCGGCGTGGGAATCGGCGTGATCGTGATGGCGTTAGGATTTCTAGCGTGGATGGGATACGGCGAGAGCAAAACGTATTACCACACCATTGCGGAGCTGCCGACGTTGCATGGAGCGGCGGCCGCGCGACGAATGCGCGTAGGCGGAACGGTGGAAGCGGGGACGATTCGGCGACTTTCCGGCCGCGTGGATTTTGTGCTGGAAGGCGAAGGGAAGACGCTGGCGGTAAGTTATACAGGAAGCGATCCGCTGCCGGATACGTTTGTGGATAAGTCGCAGGCGTTGGTCGAAGGAACGTTAGCGCCGGACGGGCGATTTGTTGCGGAAGTGGTGCAAGCGAAGTGCGCCTCGAAGTATGAAGCGGCCCCGGGCGGGACGTTAGCGCCATCTGGTGCACCGGCGGGATCGACGCAACGCAGCAGCATGTGAATTGGTCAGGGATTTAGGCGGCGGAGAGGCTGGCGGTTCTTGGATCTATTCGGATCATTCGCGTTAATCCTGGCATTTATTTGTGCGGTTTATGCGTTCGTCGGCGGAATTTTCGCGATACGGACGCGGCATCCGCTGCTCGTGAAGAGCACGCGGCAGGCGGGTATTGCCACCTGCGTGCTGATTTTCGTCGCGACGTTCAGCCTGGAATACTTATTTTTCAGCGACAATTTTGCCAGCGCGTATGTGGTGTCGCACAGCAATCGCGATCTTTCCACTTTTTACAAAATAGCTGCGCTGTGGTCGGGGCAGGAAGGCTCGCTGCTGTTCTGGAGCTTCCTGCTGGCGATCTACGTGTTTTCGGCGTTGCTGGCGTACCGGAATAAGAATGGCGAGCTGATGCCGTATGTGGGCGTGGTGCTCGCGGGCGTGCAGATTTTCTTTTTGACGCTGAATAATTTCGTGGCGAGTCCGTTTAAAGCGCTAGCGGTGCCGGGAGCTGGCGGCGCGATGAATCTGGTGACGCGGGCGGATGGCAATGGGTTGAACGCGCTGCTGCAATATCCGGAGATGGTAATTCATCCGCCGAATCTTTATTCGGGGTATACGGGATTTACGATTCCGTTTGCGTTTGCGCTGGGGGCCTTGCTGGCGCGGTATCCGGGAGAGAAATGGATTCACCTGACGCGCAAGTGGACGATGATTGCGTGGGGATTCCAGACGTGCGGGATTTTGCTGGGCGCGCATTGGGCGTATGCGGTGCTGGGCTGGGGCGGATATTGGGCGTGGGATCCGGTGGAAAATGCGTCGCTGCTGCCGTGGCTGACAGGGACGGCGTTTTTGCATTCGGTGATGATGCAAGAGAAGCGCGGGATGATGAAAGTGTGGAACGTGTGGCTGGTGTTCATTACGTTTCTGTTGTGCATCACCGGAACATTTTTGACGCGTAGCGGGATTGTAAGTTCGGTGCATGCGTTTGCGCAGTCGAGCATTGGAAATTGGTTTCTTGGGTTTATTTTCCTGATTCTGCTGACGTGCTTTGCGGCGTACTTTAAGAATCGCGATTATCTGAAGAGCGAGAATCAGCTGGATGCCATGGTGTCGCGGGAGTCCAGCTTTTTGTTTAACAATTTAATTTTGCTGGTTTCCTGCATTGCGGTGCTGTCTGGGACATTGTTTCCCGTGTTTTCGGAATGGCTGTCTGGCTCGCGGATCAGTGTGGGCGCGCCGTTCTTTAACAAGGTGAATATTCCGATTGGGCTGCTGCTGCTGTTTCTGACGGGCGTGGGACCGCTGCTCGCTTGGCGGCGCACTTCTCTCGAAAGTTTGCGGCGAAACTTTGCATGGCCGGCGATGACGGGATTGCTGGGCGGAGGCGTGGCGTTTGCGCTGGGTTTCCGGCAGATGTATTCGCTGATTTGTTTGACGCTGTGCGTGTTTGTGGCGGCGACGATCAGCATGGAATTTTACCGCGGGGCGAAGGTGATTCGTGCGCGGTCGGGCGCGACGTTTCTGGCGTCGTCAATTGATTTGACGATGCGGAACACCCGGCGCTATGGCGGATACATCGTGCACATGGGCATGGTGCTGATTTTTATCGGGCTGGCGGGCGTGGCGTTTAACAAGGATGTGCAGAAAGATATGCAGCCCGGGCAGTCTATGCAGATTGGGCAGTATACGCTGCTGCTGCAGAGCATGGACAGCAAGCCGGAGAAGAATTACACGGCAGAGCGCATGAACGTGGAAGTGTTGCGCGACAACAAAGAGATGATGATGCTGTATCCGGAACGGCGGCACTTTCCGACGAGCGAGCAGCCGGGAACGATGGTGGCGATCTACTCGACGCTGAAAGAAGATTTGTATGTGGTGTATGCGGGACAGAGTCCGGACACGCAGATGCCGGTGATTCACGCGTATCTGAATCCGCTAGTGAAATGGATCTGGTTTGGCGGCGCGGTGGTGGTCCTGGGGACACTGGTGGCCCTACTGCCGAACCGTAAATCGGTTTTGGTGCTGGCGGCGGTGCAGGGCACTTCGCGGCAGGTACTGCCTGGTCAGGCATTAGCGCAATCGATAAGTCCAACGCCAGCGATGCGCGAAGGGCGCGACTGAGGATGCGACTCCGGGCGCAGAAAATTATCGGGTTGGTGCTGGGCGGGATGCTGGCGCTGGGCGCGGTTGCTGCGACGCTGCGAGCGCAGCAGACGGATCGCGCGAAAGAAATTGGCGGAAAACTCTTGTGTGGCATCGGGACTCCGCTGTGCGATTGCAAACAAATTTTGACGCAATGCAACCATGTGGGCTGCCGCAATTCTGCGGGGATGCTGAAGACGCTGGACGCGGCGATCGCGCGAGGCGATTCGGAAACGTCGATTATCCAAGGATTTGTGGCGGAATTTGGGACGGCGGTGCTTTCTGAGCCGTCGAAATCTGGATTGAATTTGCTGGCGTGGTATTTGCCGGCGGCAACATTGTTTGCGGGGTTGTTGCTGGTGCTGTTCGTGATATCGCGATGGCGCAAGCGGCCGCCTTTGGTGGCTAGCGGGCCGGCGGTGAGCAGTGAAATTTCGCCGGAGATGATGGCGCGGGCGCGCGCGCAGGCGGCGCGGGAGACGCAAGATTGATGTGGTATCTGGGCCTATTTGCCGGGCTGCGATTATTGGCGGCTGATGCGGTGCCGCCGAGCGACTGGGCGGTGCTGGGCGCGTGCCTTGGGCTGGCCGCGGCGACGATGCTTTTTATTTTCTACATTCAACCGGACGCCTCGGACCTGGCGCCGCACCGCACGAAACTCGATCAACTGATGGAACGGCGCGACACGATTTACGATAATTTGCGCGATTTGCGATTTGAATATCGCTCGGGGAAATATTCCGAAAGCGATTACGAGGCGATGAAGATTTCCATGGAGAACGAAGCGGCGATGGTGCTGGCGGAAATCGATCAGGTGACGGAAGCGCAGACGCGGAGGCCGCGCGGGCCGCGGCCGAGTGCGGCGGCGGGGAACCATTCGTGAGGCGCGCTCGCACGTTCGAGGTTTTGCGATGGGCGCCGGTTTGGGTGTTGGCTCTGCTGCTGCCCGGCTTGGCGCAAGCGGTAACCCTGCGCGGCACGGTCAGGAACGGAACGACCGGGAAGCCAGCGGCGGGCATTGAAGTGATTTTGATTCAGCTGCAGGGCGGAATGCAGCCGGTGGCGAATACCAAGACGGACGCGCAGGGGAAATTCACGTTTGACAATCCGGGGCTGGGCGTTGGACCGATGCTGGTACGGGCAGTGTATAACGGGATTAATTTTCATGAGCCGGCGCCTCCGGGCAAGAGCGAAATCGAGATGAGCGTGTTTGAGCCTTCGCAGGACGCGAAGACCATTGCGATTCCGTCGCGGGTGGTGTTTTTTCAGCCGAATGGCACCACGTTGATCGTGGGCGAAGAATATTCGGTGGAAAATAATTCCACGCCTCCGAAGGCTTACTTTAAAGCCAGCGGAAATTTTGAATTCAAGCTGCCGGAAGGGGCGAAGCTGCAGCAGGTGGCGGCGGCCGGCCCCGCGGGAATGCCGGTGGTACAGGCGCCACTAGAGACGAAGAATGGAATGGCCATTGCGTATGCATTCCGGCCGGGTGCCAGCACCGTGCGGTATTCGTACGAGATACCGTATGCGAACAATTCCGCGGTGGTGAAAGTGCCGATGACTTACGCAGCGGCGCGGCTGCTTGTGGTGGCGCCGCCGACCATGCAAATCAGCGGCGATGGGCTGCAGCTCGGCGGGCAAGAGCAGGGGATGAATATTTATGGGCGCGAGAATGTGCCGGCCGGTATCGCAGTGGCGGTGAATGTGTCCGGCACGGCGCCGCCTCCGCAAGATGCGAGCAATGGCGGAGAGACGCCGAAGGATGCAGCGGATGCGCGGGCGAGCGAAGCGCCATCTGGGGCGAATATCCAAGTGGTGCCGGGTCGGCTGGATGCGTTGAAATGGCCGTTGCTGGGAGGATTTGCGGTGCTCTTTGCGCTGGGTGCGTTTGCGCTAGCGCGCAAGCCGGTGACGGTGGCGACGATTCCCGCAGGCAGGGACGCGGCGGCGATCGCAGCGCCGCTGCCGCCGGTGGCTCCCGCGAATGGCGCTGCGGCGAAGACCTTGGCCGGCGTGGACGCAGAAATTGGCAGTTCCCTGGACGGATTGAAGGAGCGACTGTTCCGGCTGGAATTGCGGCATCAAGCTGGGACGATTTCCGAGGAAGAATACGCCAGCGAACGGGCGCGCGCGGAAAAAGTCTTACGCGATTTGGTACGAGGCTAGCCTTGCATAAGCGCCGACCAGTAGACGTTGGTGAAGCGGCTTGAAGAACGCGGCGGACCCCGCGACTGCCGGGATTCGATTCGAGCACATCGAAAAAAGGTATGGCGGACTTTTCGCGCTGCGCAGGGTGTCCCTGGAAGTTGGCGCGGGCGAATGCGTGGCGCTAGCGGGGCGTAACGGGTCGGGGAAGACGACCTTGTTGAGAATTGCGGCGCAGTTGGTGCGGCCGTCGGCTGGTTCGGTAAAATTTTCTTCCAACGTTGCAGGCGATCCTTCCTGGAAACCCCGTCTGGGGTACGTGGCGCACGCTACGATGGTGTACGACGAACTGACTGCCGAGGAAAATTTAGTGTTGTTTGCGCGTTTAGAGGGGATCGCGAATGCGCGCGAAATTGTTACGGCGTTGTTGCGCGAAGTGGGGTTGATGGAGCGACGAAGCTCGCTGGTGCGAACATTTTCGCGCGGGATGCGGCAGCGCGTTGCGATTGCGCGGGCGCTGCTAGAGAGGCCACAGATTTTTTTGCTGGATGAGCCAGGGACGGGGCTCGATCCGGAGGGATTGGCGTGGCTGGCTGGCCATTTACAGAGCCTGCGCGAAGCTGGCTGCACGATGCTGATGAGTTTGCATGGCGAGTCGGCTATTTCTGAGGTGGCGACGCGCGCGGTGCGGCTGGATGCTGGGGCGGTCGTTGCAGATGCCAGCGATGGCGCGGGAATGCGTTCCATTCTGACGTTTGCCGGCGCGTAGATGAGCCTGCTATCCAATACCGGCGTGCTGCTCGGGAAGGAACTGCGGACAGAGTTTCGTTCGCGGGAACTACTGACCACCACGGTGATTTTTATATTGATGGTGGTTGTGCTGTTCAGCTTTACGTTTGATCCGACTTCGACGGATTCGCGGCGGTTTGGCGCGGGATTGTTGTGGCTGGCGTTTTTGTTTGCGGCGTCGCTGATGCTGCAGCCGTGCTTTTTGCGCGAGCAGACGAACGATACGCTGAGCGCGCTGCGGCTGGCGGTTTCCGATCCGTTTGCGATTTTGCTGGCGAAGCTGGCGGCGAACACTCTGTTTCTGCTGGTGACGGAGCTGTTGATGCTGCCGGTGTTTTCGGTGTTGTACAACGTTCCGGTGTTGCCGGTGCTGGGGCGGCTGTTGTTGGTATTTTTTCTGGGCAGTCTGGGGGTATCGATTGCGGGGACGGCGCTGTCAGCGATTTCCGCGCAGGCGCGCATGCGGGAATTGCTGCTGCCGCTCTTGCTGCTGCCGCTGCTAACACCGGTACTCGTGGCGAGCACGCAGGTCACGGCCGGGCTGCTGGACGTTGCACCGTTTATGCAATGGAAGGGCATCGGTTTCGTAGCGACTTTCGATGTGGTGTTTTTGACGGCGCTATGGCTTTTCGGCGAATATCTCCTGGAGGAATAGCGGCATGAAGAAGCAATCGGCGGGCGCGGCGATCGTGGTGGTGTTGCTGGCGATCGCGGCGTATGCGGCGTTTTTTATTGCGCCGACGGACTCCAAACAAGGCGTGATCTACCGCATTATTTTTCTGCATGTACCGTGCGCGGAAACCGGCCTGGTGGCTTTTTTTGTGTGCTTCGTGGCTAACGTGGCGTACGTGTTGAAGCGCAACGCGAAGTGGGATTGGCTGGGAGTCTCGGCGGCGGAAGTGGGATTGGTGTTCACGACGGCGTGCCTGGTGACTGGACCGATCTGGGCGAAACCGGTATGGGGGATCTGGTGGACGTGGGATGCGCGGCTGACGTCCACGGCGGTGTTGTGGCTGCTGTACGTTTCGTACTTGATGCTGCGGTCGCTGCTGGAAGAGCCGGAGCGGCGGGCGCTGTTGAGCGCGCTGTTTGGAATCTTCGCGTTTATTGATGTGCCGTTGGTGTTTGGGTCAATTCGCTGGTGGAGGACGCAGCATCCGCAGCCGGTGATTATGGGCGGGCCGGGGTCGGGACTGGATCCCACGATGCTGCGGGTGTTGTTGTTTTGCTGGGTGCCGATGCTGGCGCTGATGGTGCTGCTGATGCACTCGCGTTACCGGTTGGAAGCGATGCGCGGCGATTTGGAACTTGTGCGGCGCGAAGCGGAGGCGGCGTGAAGAATTTAAATAGTGTGTTTGCGGCATATTTGATGGCCTGGGCGATTTTTTTTGTGTACTACGTGACGGTGGCGCGGCGTGCAGCGGCGCTGCGCGAAGATTTGGAGCGGCTGAAAAAATCCATGACGCATCCCGTTGATGCGAGTGCCGCAGCAAATCGGGGGAAATAGCGTGGCAGGGAAGAAGCGCGTCGGCATTGTGCTGTTCCAGCTGGGCGGGCCGGATTCCTTGGAGGCCGTGGAACCGTTTCTCATGAATTTGTTTTTGGATCCGGACATTATTCCACTGGGCGCGCTGGGATTTTTGCGGTGGCCGCTGGCGAAATTAATTTCTAGCCGGCGCGCGATTCCAGTGGCGGGGCGTTACGCGATGATTGGGCGGCGGTCGCCGATTGCCACGCTGACGGAACGGCAACGCGCGCGATTGGTGGCGGCGGTTTCGCCGTACATCGATCCCGTGGCGGTGGTGGCGATGCGTTACTGGCGGCCTTCTACCGCGGAGGCGGTGGCCACGCTGCGACAGGCGGGACGGCTGGATGAGTTGGTGCTGCTGCCGCTGTACCCACACTATTCTTACGCGACGACCTTGAGCAGTACGAAAGAATTTCGCCGTGTTTATGGGCCGCCGAAGGCGGAGCTTCCGGAGCATGCGGTGACGGCGTTCTACGATCATCCGCTGTATATCCGAGCGCTGGTGCAACGCATTGGTGCGATGCTGCGGCAGTTTCCGGATAGTTCGCGGATCCATCTGGTGTTTAGCGCGCATGGATTGCCGATGAGTTTGGTGGAAAAGGGCGACCCGTATCCGCGGCAGATTGAAGAAACGGTGCGGCTGACTTGCGAGGTGGGTGCGCGGGAATATGCCGGTTGGCCGCGGACGCACTTGCTTTGCTACCAGAGCCGCGTGGGGCCGTCGAAGTGGCTGCAGCCGCCGCTCCTCGCGACGCTCGAGCGATTGGGGCACGAAGGCGTAAAAGAGATGCTGGTGGTGCCCATATCGTTTGTGACCGAGCATATTGAGACGCTACACGAAATCAATATCGAGGCGCGCATCGAAGCGAAGAAATTTGGCGTGGAGACGTTTCGCATGATGCCTGCGGTGGGGGATTCACCCTTGTTTATTGGTGCGCTGAAGGATTTGGTGTTGCGGGCCGTCGCGCCTGCGGCGGATGGGGCCGGAGGTTCCGGCTCAGCAGCGACCGTCGGCTCTAGCGGCGCGGCGGCGCGCTCGTAGTTATGAGGGCAGATCCCACTTTTCGCGTGCACAGATGGGTGTCGAAGGATGGGCTCAGCCTGTACAGCCGCGTTTATGATGCGGCTGGCGCCAAAGTACCGGTGGTGCTCTGTTTGCACGGACTCACGCGCAACAGCAAAGACTTCGAAGACCTGGCGCTGCACTTAAGCGCGCGCTACCGCGTGATCTGCCCTGACCTGCGCGGCCGCGGCCAATCGTCGCACGATCCGATGTGGCGGAACTACCACCCGCGCACCTATCTTTCGGACATCGCTGAACTGGTGGACGGACTCGGAGTGCAGCGCTTCGCTGTGATTGGCACCTCGCTGGGCGGGCTGCTGGCGATGTTGTTGCCGGGATTTTTGCCGGGACGCATCGCTGGGGTGGTGCTGAACGACATTGGGCCGGAAGTTGATCCGGTGGGCCTGGCGCGAATCCGAACTTATGCCGGCAAATTGCCGCCGGTGCGAAATTGGGAGGAAGCGGTCGCGCAGCTGCGAATTTCGTTTGAGGCGGCTTGGCCCGGGCTCTCGGACGAGACCTGGGCGCGACTGGCACGCCGCAGCTACCGCGAAGACGGGAGCGGGACGCCTGTTCAAGAGTGCGACCCGCAGGTTGGCGAGGCGGTGCGCGCGGCGCCGCCCAGGCGCGACTTGTGGCCGGAATGGGCAGAGCTGAGCGGCTTGCCGGTGCTGGCGATTCGCGGCGCGTTGTCTGATTTCCTGAGCGCGGCGACCTTGGTGCGGATGCAACGCGAGAAGCCGGACCTCGTAGCGGTGACGGTGGCCGACCGGGGACACATACCGCTGCTGGACGAACCGGAGTGCCTGGCCGCAATCGACGAATTTCTGGCGCAGCTCAGTTATGTTTGAGCCGTCGAATTTTACGAATTTGCGGAAGCGGGTGGCGCCAACGAAAGATTTTAGCGGCCGCCCGCGAATGATGTTTTGAGGCGACTTTGGTTTTTCTTAGGGTATAATCCGCGACGGGACTTACGGCATGACGGCTACCTACCATCCTGGTGTGCACAAATTTTCCGTGTTCGTGGTGTGTTGGACGGTGTTTTTGTTTATCGCGGGCGCGCTGGTTACCTCTAACGACGCGGCGCTGGCGGTTCCGGACTGGCCGCTCTCTTTCCACAAATTTTTCCCTGAAATGACCGGCGGAGTTTTTTACGAGCATGGGCATCGCATGATTGCGGGTGTGCTCGCGGTGTTGACGGTGATTCTTGCGGTCGTGGTGTGGCGCGCCGAAGAGCGGCGCTGGCTGCGCTGGTTCGCGATCGTTGCGGTGGGCGGAGTAGTGGCGCAAGCGATTTTGGGCGGACAAGTGGTGATTCAACTGTTGCACTACTGGCTGCCGGTGATTCACGCGTGCTTCGCGCAGATTGTTTTTGCCGCGGTGCTTAGTGTCGCGGTGTTCACCAGCAAGTGGTGGGTTTCCGAGCGGCCGCAACTGGAGGATGCGGGTTCGCCACCGATGCATATCGTGGCGATCATCAATGCCACGGTGATTTATTTGCAGGTGATTTTGGGAGCGGGATTCCGGCATCAGTATCTTCCGATCTGGCCGCATATGGCTGGCGCGCTGATCGTGCTGGGCGTGGTGATTTGGACGGCCGTCGTGCTGCGCAAGCGGTTTGGAAATTCGCCCGAGCTTTCGAAGGCGCGCGTGCTGCTGCACGCAATTTTTGGCGTGCAGTTTTTGCTCGGACTGGCAGCGTATTGGTCGCGGCTGAGCACGGCGAATGCGCCGCAGCCGATGCCGGTGATGGTGACGCTGACGGTGATTCACACGGTCCTGGGCGCCATTTTGTTTGCGTTTTCTGTGCTGATTGTTTTGTTGTGCTACCGCTTGATTCCGGCCAAGGGCCAGCAGGCAGCCCCGCAAGGGCGACGTGTGAGACAGGCGGAGATCGCATGAGCACGGTGCGCACCGCGGAACTGACGCTTTCAGCGCGGGCTAGCGCGTACGTTACGCTGACCAAGCCGGACGTTTCGTTCCTGGTGCTGATGACGACGGCTGCGGGATATTACATGGGCGTGCGCGGTCCAGTGAATTGGCTGCACATGATCCACACGATTTTTGGCACCATGCTGATTGCCGCGGGTACGGCGGCGCTGAATCATTACATTGAGAGGGATTCCGACCGGTATATGCGGCGGACGGCTTCGCGGCCGTTGCCGAGCGGGTTGCTGCAACCGCGAGAAGTTTTGCTGTTCGGCATTGCGCTTTCGATTGCCGGCGCGGCGGATCTTTATTTCGTTGCCGGGCCGTGGGCTTCGGGACTGGGCATCGCGACGTGCTTGAGTTATTTGCTGGCATACACGCCACTCAAGAAGAGAACGGTGTGGGCCACGTTTGTTGGTGCGTTTCCGGGGGCGATTCCGCCGATGATTGGGTGGGTGGCGGCGACTGGTTCGCTGGACCGCGGCGCCTGGCTGCTCTTTGCGATTCTGTTTGTGTGGCAATTTCCGCACTTTCACGCGATTGCGTGGATGTACCGCGAAGATTACGCGCGCGCAGGAATATTGATGTTGCCGGTGGTCGATCCGAAGGGTACGCGGACGTTTCGGCAGATTATTTTGTATGCCATTGCGCTGGTGGCGGTGAGTTTGCTGCCGGCATTGATGGGACTGGCGGGGATTCTTTATTTCTTTGGCGCGCTGGTCACGAGTACGGCGATGGTTCAGGTGTGTCTGTGGGCGGCCAGCAATCGGACCAACGT
>Ga0182024_10023081_pt1 | contig 11169 bp, 10 predicted proteins | sample P32metaG_FD_120480 | JGI IMG/M metagenome (GOLD analysis project Ga0182024, IMG submission 120480) | Permafrost microbial communities from Stordalen Mire, Sweden - P3-2 metaG (Illumina Assembly) | ecosystem: Environmental > Terrestrial > Soil > Wetlands > Permafrost | place: Sweden: Stordalen... | reverse complement strand
CGAACATCCAGGCAGCGAGCTCGTCGCATAGTTCGCGCAGGTCCGGCGGCCCGCTTCCTTCGAGAATTTCCAGGCACTCTTCCACTTCAAGAGCGTTGCCGACCTTGCGGCCGAGCGGCTGGTCCATATCCGTGATCAACGCGACCACTCGTTTTCCCATGCGCTGGCCCGTATCGACCAGCAACTGCGCAAGGTATTCGGCGTCGGCGCGCTTTTTCATGAACGCGCCGTCACCTGTCTTCACATCCAGCACCAGCGCATCGATTCCTTCGGCCAGCTTTTTGCTCATGATGGATGCGCAGATCAGAAACGGGCTTTCGACCGTGGCCGTAACGTCGCGCAGGGCGTAAAGCTTTTTGTCGGCGGGCGCGATCTCCGGGGTCTGCCCGATCAGCGCGCACCCGCATGTTTCGAGCACGTCCCGGAACTCTCGCGAAGAGAGGTTGACGTTGAATCCGGGGATGGATTCGAGCTTATCCAGAGTGCCGCCCGTGTGGCCCAGGCCTCGGCCGGAAATCATGGGCACTCGAACGGGTGAAAGCCCGGAGGGGACGTTGATTCCTCCCGCAGCCACGACGGGCGCGATAACGAGGGATGTCTTGTCACCTACTCCCCCGGTCGAATGCTTGTCGACTTTCGCGCCCGCTAAGTCCGAGAAGTCGAGCACCTCGCCGGAGTGAAGCATTGCCTCCGTGAGCGCCGACGCCTCGGCGGGCGTCATTCCGCGCCACACGACGGCCATGAGAAAGGCGGCAAGCTGGTAATCGGGGATTGTGCCGCGCGTCGCACCCTGGACAACAAAATCGATTTCCTCGCGCCCGAGTTCGCCGGCGTCGCGCTTTTTGCGGATGATGTCAACGACGCGCATGAAAGAGTGTGCGGTCAAACCTAGCATCCGCTTATCCGTGCGTCAAATGGACCCCGTGCGATGGGAAGAATTGTTGCGGAAACTTACCGCGTGGAATATAGTCCCCGCTAATAATACGTTTTTAGGGACGATAGCCATCTTCCACGTCCGGAGGGGTCTCATGAAGAATTCCCGCGAATTGCCAGAACGGTCGAACCAGCCCATGCGCTTTCTTGCGAACCGAAGCCTGAGAAAATTCCTGGGTTCAACGTTTCTTGCAATCTTGGTGCTCGCCGCAATTCCGGCGAAAGCGGACACGTGTTCGAATTTGAAGAACACGTTCTCATTGCCTCACCCGACGATTACCTCCTCGGAGACGGTTCCGACGGGCAACTTCAAAACATCCAATTCCGACGGTCGCGTGCCCGTGAGCGATCTTCCCGCTTTCTGCCGCGTAATCGGCACCTTGACGCCGGTACCCGATTCGCAGATCGCCGTTGAAGTCTGGATGCCCATTTCGGGCTGGAACGGCAAACTGCAAGCGATCGGGAACCACGAATTAGGCGGAGTCATTTACTACGGCGATATGGCAACCGAATTGAAACATAACTTTGCTGTCGCGTCCACGGACACGGGACACACGGATATCGCAGACGCGAATTGGGCGATCGGACACCCCGAGAAGGTTGCCGATTTCGGCTGGCGCGCTGTTCATGAAATGACCGTGACGGCCAAGGCGGTTATTGCGGCCTTCTATGGGAACAATCCGCGCTATTCCTATTTCAATGGCTGCTCTTCCGGCGGCAGGGAAGCGCTCAAGGAAGCCCAGAAGTTTCCAGCCGACTACGATGGGATCATCTCCGGTTCCGCAATGAATTATTGGACGCATTCGCACATAGAGCACATCTGGAACGCGCAAACGATGCTGCAGGACGGCGTCGACGGCGCCCACTTTCTGCCGCGGGATAAGCATATGCTTGTGATCGATGCGGCCTTGAACTATTGCAGAAACTCCGACACGGAAGCTCCGACCGATGGCTTCCTAACAAATCCGTCGCGATGCGACTGGAAGCCTCAAATGCTTGTTTGCAAGACTGGGCAATATCCCACCACCTGCATCACCGCTGAACAGGCGCAATCGCTGGATAAGCTTTTCTCGCCGACACTCAATCCAAGAACGAAAGAAGAAGTTTATCCCGCCTCTATGAAAACCGTCGAGCTGACAAACCCACAGGGCCTGACCATCCTTGCGGTGTATGCAAGGGTGGGATTTTCGATGATGCCCATAGCATGATTGATTTTGCTACGCACCGCAGCTACGAAAGGCTTGTCGGGTCCACGTCCACAGTCACGGCGGTATCGGGAATCTTCTTCGACGAGCAAAAATCCAGGCATCCCGCAAGCGCTTGCGCGAGCGCCGATCGCCTGGGAGCTTTCAGCACGAACTGGAAACGATAGTCGCAGCGCAGACGTGCCAGGGGCGCCGCCGCCGGTCCCAGAATCTTGACGCCTTGATTCTCGAATGGCGCGAAATAACTCGCGAGCGCGTGCGACCACCGAATTGCATTCTCCACTTTTCGATCGCGCACCAGCACATTCGCCAGCGCAGTAAACGGCGGGTAATGAAGCACCCTGCGAAAATGCGCCTCCTTCTCGTAGAACGAAACGTAATCCTGCTGCACCGCATATTGAATCGCGTAGTGTTCCGGGTAGTACGTCTCGACCAGCACCTCTCCGGCAAGTTCGCCGCGACCGGCTCGTCCCGCTACTTGTGTGAGCAGTTGAAACGTGCGTTCCGCGGCGCGGAAGTCCGGTCGCCCGAGCGCCAGATCGGCGGCGACCACGCCGACCAGCGTGACGCGTTGAAAATCGTGTCCCTTCGCGACCATCTGCGTCCCCACCAGGACGTCGATTTCTCCGTTCGCGAATGCTCCAAGCACCTGCTGGTACTCGCGTTTCGTGCGGACGGTGTCGCGGTCCAGCCGCGCGATGCGCGCTTTCGGAAAACTCTCGCGCAGATATTCCTCCACGCGCTCGGCTCCATCGCCGACGAAGTGCATGTATTCGCCGCGGCATTTCGGACACTCTTTGGGCGGGCGAATCGCGTACCCGCAATAGTGGCATTCGAGGCGTTGCCGGCTCTTGTGATACGTCAGCGCGATGCTGCAGTTCCGGCACTGCACGAAAGCCCCGCAACTCCTGCATAGAAGCGACCACGAGTACCCGCGCCGGTTGATCAGTACCATTGTCTGCGTGTTTTCTTCGAGTCGCAGCGCAATCGCTGCGCGGAGCGCCTCGGAAACAGGGGGGGCGCGGTGCTGCTGCCGGAATTCCTCGCGCAGGTCTACGACGCGTACTTCAGCCAGAGGGCGGTTTTCGACGCGCGATAGAAGCTTGAGCAGCCGGTATTTTTCCGCGCGCGCGTTGTGATAAGTCTCAAGCGACGGCGTTGCCGACCCGAGCAGCGCCACGGCGCCTTCGATCCGCGAGCGGTAAACCGCGGTGTCGCGTCCGTTATAACGCGGTGTTTCTTCCTGCTTGTAACTGAGCTCCTGCTCTTCATCGACGATGATCAAGCCGAGATTTTCGAGCGGAGCAAACACCGCCGAGCGCGTTCCCACGACGACGCGCGCCTCTCCACGCCGAACGCGCCACCATTCGCGCGCGCGCTCAATATCCGGGAGTGCGCTGTGCAACACGGCAACCGTTGCGCCGAATCGCGCGCGCACCAAGCGACCCACCCATAGCGTGAGCGCGATTTCCGGAACCAGCACGATCGCAGTTTTTCCGCGGGAAAGAGCTGCCTCAATCGCGCCCAGGTAAACTTCGGTCTTGCCGCTGCCGGTGACTCCGTGCAGCAAAGCGGCGGTGAATTTTTCAGCAACGAGCCATCGCCAGACTTCGCCGAGCGCTTCTTTCTGCTCGCTGTTCAAAATGTTCGCGGGCGGCGTGAAATCCGTGTCCCAAGTGTCTTCGGCAACCGTGAGCGGCTCTTCCCAGCTCACGAGCCGGCCTTTTTTTTCGAGCCGTTGCAGGATTGCGCGGGATACCTGCGCTTTCTCCATCAACAATCCCAACGGAAGAGGACCGCTCGTCGCGGTCAGAACCTCGCGAATCCGTTCCTCAACCGCTCCAGCGGCAGGATCGGAGTTCGCTTCGTTCCAGGCAATAATTTTTTGCATGCGCGTTTTTCGGGTCCGCAGCACCTCGCGGGCGTCCAGAAAACCCCGGCGCACGAGTCTTTCCGCCGCGACGTCGCCCCCGGGCCAGCGCCGAACCATCGCGGAGCCCACCGAGCCGTTCTCTTCCTCGCAGTGCCGCAGCATTTCCCGCTCGGCATTCTCGATGTCCGAACCATCGTCGGTGAGAACCAACTCGCGGAGATACGCACGGCCGGCATCCGTGAGCAAATATTCGCGGTCGTGCCGGAGTTCGATTTCAGGCGGCAGCATCGCGCGGAGTGTCTCGCCGATCGGAGCAAGATAGTAACGGCTGATCCAGTAGCCCAGTTCGATGAGCTTGAGCGGCAGCGCCGGAACCGAATCCATGAGTCCGGTGATCGGTTTGCTTCGCACGGCATCGGGCGCGTGATCCGAATCAGCCACGCACAAGCCAACCATCGACCGGTTTCGAAAGGGCACCACGACCCGACGTCCAATCAGATGCTCGCCGTCAAACGCTTCGGGAACGGAATACGTGAAAGTCGAGCGCAACGGCACCGGTAGCGCGACTTCGCAATAGCGTTGGGCCATGGGGCATTAGTGTATCAGCCCGTGCTTTGCCGCCGGAATTGTGAGGAGCATTGACGAAAATAAAAATGGTGAAAGATTGGAAATGCGCAACGAAAACGCAAGACGTGAAGCAGCCGAAAAAAACCGGAGCCAATCGAGAGCTTCTAGTGATGTTCCTTGGTGACGAAATGGCCGGTGTCGAGTTCCATGCACGGAGGATCTTCGTATAGCGCGTCGTCGGGACTCCTGGAAATCTTCAAATTGACCGGCGTCCTCACCCACGGTTTCGCCAGGACGTTCGGGTCCTCAACCGTGGCCTGATAGTGGAGGAGGTTTCCGTCGCGGCGCAGTCGTTCAATTACGTGCAAGTCGGCGCTGTGAAAATAGCCGGCGATTTCCAGCCAGCTGATGTCATTAAACCCGATCACGTCCACGACGAGCGTATCGTTGTCCCAATGCCCCACCGATTCGCCCATAAAGGTCTGATCGACATTGTCGGAGTGAGGACGGCCGTCGGTCGGTATCACGCGAAAGGTATTTCCCGATTGGTAGAGAAACACGACCTGGCCAGGAGTTTGAGAAATCTGGTTGGGAGCGCCGATACGCGGCACTCCGGCGGGCTTGCAAAAAAACAACGGGTCCTGGCTCGCTTCGTTATCATCCAGGTCTTTTATTTTTTGCAAGAACTCGGGTTTGTAAACGGGCTTATTCGGATCGGCTCTGCGCCTGATCGTATTGTCCACATTGAAATTCGTGGGGCTGCCGTCACGGGCGAACAGCCGCACATCCACGTTACCGTTCGCGTCTTTTTTAATAGCGCTGCCGCCCGAGCCGGCATTGGCGGGTACCCATACGCCATTCATGTCGGGATGACCATCTGCCAGATGCGGAGTCGTGGCGGATGAGTCCGCGGTTTTTGCGGCGCTCGCCTTCGAACCGGGAGTTGCCTGGGCCGCAGCGGATGTCGCCGCCGACGGCAGAACAGTAATCGCGCAGGCGACTAGGATTAACCGGAGATGCGACGAACTGCGCTTCCTGTCGGATGTTTTCCTGGCCATGTGCCTACTTGAATTGCCCGGGATCCCCGAACCACACATTCACCGTATGGCCGTCGGGATACTTCCATGTCTTCACGAATGCGAGGTTCTGCGAACCATCCTTGGCGGCGCACAGCGTCACCGTATACGTGTCTCCCACCTTCACGAAATTCCTTGCCAGTCCGGCTTTGTGGTAAACGCTCGGTCCAACGGTCGTGAGGGTCCAATTGGTCACTTTTCCGTCTGCGCCTTTCACGTCCAGATAGAAGCGAATATGCGGGTTGATCCAGTCAACTTTCGTCAGGACGCCGGTCAGCTGAAACTGTTTCGCTTCATCGAATTCCGCTTGAAAGGAATGATGAGCCGGCGAAGGCGTGGGCGTCAGGAAGAGGCCGAACAGCAACAGCAAAGCAAAGCGACTTTGATAGCGCATGACGACTCCTTCGGTAGGGGCCTGGCCGTGAAATTAGTCGAACCGCAGTTAGTTGTCAAGTTCACCGCCGCCGTATGTCGTTAGCACATGATATGTCCTCGGTACTCGGTAGCGATACCTCCGTGCCGTCCTTTGCACACCACCATGCGGATCGCAAACCAGAACCACCAACCAAGATCAAACCCAAATACGTTCCGCCGCCCGATCATCCCCGGCAGACATTTCTACTTTGCGTTGATGCCGGAACTCGGCAGGGCGCCCGTTCCACCCTGGAGTGTCCCCTGACTCCGCATCTGGTTTTGTCCCGCTTCAATTTGCTCCTGAACGACCCGCCGGAATTCCGTCGGGCGAGCGATCAGCGGAAATGGTTCGGGAGTGCCGCCGGTGCCGCGAATGATTACGGTCCCGTAGCCGAACATTCTTCCGAGAAAGGGTTCCGTGATCACGATGCTTTCTACTCGCGAAAGCAGCAGCTCAATCGTCCGGCGCGAGAAAAACCCCGACTTGATGAGGATCCGTCTGTTCGTGACGGCCATCTCCGTCGCGTTCCGTTTCAAAAGAGCGGCACAGATTAAAAGGGCGGTAAGTACGATGAGAATCATTCCCGCGATGGCCCACAACCGGGAATCCGAACTGGCGTTATCTGGGCTGGCAGTCTGGTTGAGAGTCGACGACTCGTAAAAGCAAAAAACGGCAACAATTCCCATGGTAAGACCCGCCAGCAGGGGGCCCAGAACTGCGACGAAGTGCAGATGCGTTTTGCAAAGCACCTGTTCACCGGATATTAAATTTTTTTCGATGTAGCCCATCGTTGCCCCTTCAGTTCGCGGGAAGCGATACGCAAAAGTCCCCTGTGCGAATTGATCGATCCTAGCGCAGACTTCCGTTTCCGGCCAACTATTGCTCCACGCGATCGAGCACGCGAACTCCGCTTGATTCTGGCAGGCGAAGAGGATCCGCCATGCGCGGCATTTGTGAGCTGCGTGAGAAAAAAGTGTGCATGAGAAAGACCGAGCGGAACTCCGCCGGCTGGATGTATACTCGCGCCGCGTTGGCCAAGTTGATCGAGAAAACACCCAAGGAGAGATTGTGATGATTAAACATTGTTTAGTGATTATTGCGATGCTGTCCGTCTTCGCCGTATCCACCGTGCGCGCGCAGGACGCAGTTCCTAGCACGGTGAACACCATCAAACAGTCCTATGCCGCGATTAAAATGAACCTCACCAAAGCGGCGGACAAAATGCCGGAAGACGGATACGGCTTTCAGCCTACCAAGGAAGAACGCAACTTCGGCGGCTGGGTGGCTCACGTTGCTGATACGCAGATGCGTCTTTGCTCGGGGATTGCGGGCGCCCAGAAAAACATAAACGCCGCGTCAAAGACAAGCAAAGCGGACTTGGTAGCCGCGTTAAAGGAGTCCTTCGATATGTGCGATGCCGTCTACGAAGGATTGACGGATGCGAACGCCGGAGACCCGGTCCCCTCATTTCGCGGGCAGGCTGCGCGCCTGGCGGTTCTCGCGAATAACGTGATACACGACAACGAGTGCTACGGCAGCATGGCTGTGTACCTGCGGCTCAAAGGGATTGTGCCGCCGTCATCCGAACCTCGCCCGCAGCATTAAAATGATTTTTGTAATTTGGGTTTATCGAAACGCAATTAAAATTAAAAGGGGGACCCCACGGGGTCCCCTTTTACCCCACCCCAGAATCCAGTCTTAGCGCTACGCGACGAAAACCAGCCACCCTGGGATAAGAGACAGTTGCCGGACCAAGTTGCAAGTTCGCTGCCAAAAGATCCTGATCTTTACGGTGTGTTTCTGCTGTTGGTCGCGTGGGACTTAGTTGATCCGCACGGCTGCATCCTCCGCCGATTGTATGGCGGCAGATTCCATTTTCTGAAATTCGCAGCGTAATTGTATGGCCTTCGGAAGATGCTGCCGGCGAAGGACTGCGCTGATGTCCGCAGCCGCGACCTATTCGATTCCTGCCTGCTTGAGCATCCCCAGGAACTGCTTTTGCGTTCGCATATCAATTGACTGCGCGACCAGCTTGCCGGAGCGGTCATAAACGAAGGTCTTGGGAATTCCGTAAATTTGGAACATATCGTTTACTTTTCGATCGGAATCGAGGAGCACTGGATAGGTGACGTTCATCTGTGCAACGAACAGACGAACCTTGTTTGGGTCTTCGTCGGAAATCGAGAGGATCACCAGCCCTTGATCCTTGAATCGCTTGTAAAGCGCTTCAAGGTCGGGCATCTCTTTGCGGCAGGGCGGACACCACGTGGCCCAGAAGTTCACCAGCACCACTTTCCCGCGCAGGTCCTTCAAAGTCCAGGGTTTTCCCGTGATGTCGGTTAGGGTGAAGTTAATCTTCCCGCGCCTCAAATCATCCGCTTCCAGTGTGGCCATGGCGGCAGAAAATTGCGGGTCGTCCAGACTGGCTTTCATGTGTTCATAACGGACGAGTTGCGCGAGTTCGAGATACGGTTCAGCAGGCCTGCCTGGGGTCCTCTGAGGGGGTCGCTCACGCAATGCATCGGCCAGCGTGGTCGCTACTTCCTGCAATGTATCGTGACCGAAATCTCCTTCGGTCGATAAGTTCGAGAGGTCGTAGGCAAAACGCACTTTGTTCTTTGCGGCGGGCAATTGCCTGATCTGGATTGCCAGCTGTTTTGTGGAGCGTTCCCGAACATCGTCGGGTAGCTGGCGAAGACCGCCGATTTGCTCCGCGATGGGCTTTTCCTGGCTGCTCCAGGAAACCTTCTGGTCCTGCGCATGCAGATTCGGCGGAAAAACCGATCCAGCGACCAACCAGCACAGAGACGCTCCGAGGCTTGCGGTTAGAACAATTTCAGTGATTCTGACGCGAATGCGGCGTTGAGTCGGTCGAAAGGATTTCTGATCCCGCATAGCGCCCTCCTGGGATGTTCAGAAGCGTGCCCATGTTCGCATTGTACGCATAAGTCGTCACATGTATATTACGGTGGCTGCGGCGACAGAATAAATACTCACACAAAATTTCGATATTCGCTGCCGTGCCTCCGAGTTCAACATATGAAAGCCATTCAAGTTCAGCAGGCCGGTGGGCCGGAAGTCCTTACCCTCGTCGATATCGGCGTGCCCAAGCCAAAGCCCAATGAAGCGCTGATTCAGATCAAAGCCATCGGCGTCAATTACATCGATGTGTATTTCCGGCAAGGCCGTTATCCGGGAACGCCGCCTTTCATTGACGGGCAGGAAGCCGCCGGTGTGGTTACCGAGATCGGCTCCGACGTAAAAACGGTGAAGATCGGCGAGCGCGTCGCCTACACGGGCATTCTCGGAAGTTATGCGGAATATGCGCTTGTTCCGGCCGACCGCCTGGTGAAAATTCCCGAAAAACTCGATTTTCGCCAGGCGGCTGCGTCGATGCTGCAAGGCATGACGGCTCACTATCTTTGCCACAGCACGTATCCGCTGAAGCGGGGAGACGTCGCTCTGGTTCACGCCGCGGCGGGAGGAGTGGGCCTGCTGCTCGTGCAGATGGCCAAGAAGATTGGAGCGCGCGTGATCGGAACGGTGAGTACCGATGAGAAAGCGAAGCTCGCGCGCGAAGCGGGCGCCGATGATTTGATCATCTATTCGCGCGAGGATTTCGAAACCGAGACCAAACGTCTCACCGACGGCAAGGGTGTGCACGTTGTTTACGACGGCGTCGGCAAAGACACATTCGACAAGGATCTGAACATACTCCGCCCGCGCGGGTATCTGGTCCTCTTCGGAGCCTCCAGCGGGCCCGTCCCTCCCTTTGATCTTGCCAAGCTCGCGCCGAAAGGCTCGCTTTTCGTTACGCGGCCCACGTTGATTCATTACATAGCGGCCCGCGAAGAACTGGAACAGCGCTCGAGCGAGCTGCTCACAATGGTAAGTACGGGCGAACTAAATCTGCGCATCGAGCACATCTATCCGCTCGGTGAAGCCCAGCAAGCCCACAGGGATTTGGAGGGCCGCAAAACCACGGGCAAGCTTCTGCTCATTCCATAAAAACTCATTTCGCTGACGCACCCTCGGACCATGTCGTGCATTCGTGCGTTTGGCGGGATCCGCAGTTCGCCAGTGCCTTGTCCCCGTGCGTTTCCGGGTGCCCCACTCTCGGTTTTTGAGGTGGGGCCTTTTCGGAGCCGCAGCCTCTCTTCATCCCTCCGCGCAAAACGTGGGAAACGAAACGCGATTCGTTCCTGCTTGCCGCGGTGGGAGGCCAGGCCCTGGTGCAACGGAGATTACTTTCTAACAAACCGGCTTACTTTTGGTGCAAGCGACCCAGGACACGCAGGGCTATAGTTAGACGAGCCGCATCGGGGAAAATTCCGAGCATCAAATGACGGACGCCAAAACCAGACGAAGTAAGCGCGTAATTCTGGACGTGCCACTTGTGATTCAAGGGGAAGGCGAGGACAAGCGCGCCTTCCAGGAAGAAACTTTCACTGTGACCGTGAGCGCGCATGGGGCGCTGATCGTTCTAGGAGCGAAAGTAGCGCTCGGGCAGAAGGTCGTTCTGAGAAATTTGAAAAGTCGAGATGAAAGGGAAGGAACGATAGCGTTTCTCGGACCTCCTTATGCGGGTCTCGCTACCGTGGGAATTCAATTCGCGCAACCTGCCCCGGAGTTTTGGGCGATCAACTCACCACCGCCGGATTGGAGCCAGGCTTAGCGCGTTCTTCCTTCCTTTTTTCATCAACTCTCGCGAATCCTCCTTCCTCCAACCGAAACGATTCAGCTGATTACTGGCAAATTACTGTATAAGTTATTTGCTGCGGATCGCTTCGGGCACTAATTAGAGGAGGCTGACATGCGTTTGAAAACTTCATTGAGGCAAATTTTCTGGCTATGCTTCTGCTTCGGTTTGCTCGCGCTGACGGCCCACGGACAGGCGGATTTGACGGGCGTGATCGATTTTCACGTGCACAGCGCTCCGGACAGCACGCCGCGCTCGATCGATGCCATCGATTTGGCGCGGCTGGCCAAGCAGCTCGCTTACGTTGTCCGCAAAGAGGTTCCCGGGATCGAAATTTTCGGCGGCATCGATCTGAACCGCTCCGTCGGCGGACTCAATACTGCGGCGATCGATCGCATGGT
>Ga0182024_10023080_pt1 | contig 11170 bp, 13 predicted proteins | sample P32metaG_FD_120480 | JGI IMG/M metagenome (GOLD analysis project Ga0182024, IMG submission 120480) | Permafrost microbial communities from Stordalen Mire, Sweden - P3-2 metaG (Illumina Assembly) | ecosystem: Environmental > Terrestrial > Soil > Wetlands > Permafrost | place: Sweden: Stordalen... | reverse complement strand
GCTGTTCAAAGGGAAGAAGTTCGAGGATTGGATGGTCGAGGATCCTTTTGGAGAGGATATCGAAATGCATCGGCGGATTTGCGATAGCATCGAGGCGCGCGTGACGCTGCTCGCAGCGCAGCTTCGTACGGAACGTAAGGAAAGAGGCATTGAACCCGGCCGGGGCAGCCAGAGGTAATGCGATTCATCGCGGCGGCGCAACGTTACCCATCCAAGGCGGGATATAAGTAGGCACCTATGCGGCGAGAAAAAACCAGTGTATCGCAGGAAGACTATCTGAAGGCGGTTTATGAGCTCGTGCAGGAGGAGCAAACCCCTATCAGCGCGCGGTTAGCGGAGGATCTGGACGTAACTCCTCCAGCTGTTACCGCTGCGCTGAAGCGCATGACTCGTGGCGGGTATCTACGGGTGCGCAGAGACGGACGGATTGAACTTTCGTCGAAGGGTGAAGAGATTGCACAGCATCTTGTCCTGCGGCATCGGCTCGCGGAAAAGCTGCTGACCGATGTGATTGGTCTCGAATGGTCGCGAGCACACGAAGAAGCAGAAAAATTGGAGCATGGAATATCGCCGGAAGTAGCTGACCTGCTGCTACAGCGATTCGGCCGCGACTCACGGTGTCCGCACGGTGTTCCGTTGCTGGGCGGAATGGCCAAGCTCCGGAAGAAATTTGGTGCGGTGCGCTTGTCAGATGTAGAGACTGGCGGAGAATACGAGATTCTGCGCGTGTACGAAAAAGATCCCAAGTTTCTCGAGTTCCTGTGCGGATTGTCCTTGCACCCCGGAACACGGGTGCGCGTGCACCGACGGGGATATGACGAGACGATGGAGCTTTCCGTAACGGGACAGCGGACAGCCCACATTCATTTAGGCAAACCAGCGACACAGCGGATTTGGGTGCGGCGAGGTGCGAGGTGATGGTTCAGGCTGCTTTGAATGGAAACCGTCCACGAAGTGAAAGTCCAGCGACTCCGTTCACGAATGCGGAGATGACGAAATCGGGACGTGAGGCGGTGGCGGCAGGCGCGGGCTGTATTCATTTTCATGTGCGCGCGAACGACGGAGCTGAAAGCTTGCATGCGGAAGATGTGGCGGCTGCGCTGCAAGCGATGCGGGCTGAAATTCCCGAAACGCCGATTGGCATAAGTACCGGGGAATGGATTGTGCGCGATTCAGCCGAGCGACAGCGTCAAGTGAATACGTGGAATTTGCTGCCTGATTTTGTTTCCGTGAATTTCAATGAAATGGGAGCTGCTGCGCTCGCAGATTCGCTACTGTCGCGCGGCGTCGGAGTTGAAGCGGGATTAGGGAGCGTTCTGGCAGCAGAGAAGTTCCTGGGTAGCGGATTAGGCGGACGTTGCTTGCGCGTGCTCATCGAACCGGAAGAACAGGATCTCGCTGCGGCTATCGCGGTTGTCGTATATATCGAAGGATTTCTCGATCGAAGCGGAGTGAAAATTCCGCGCTTGCTTCACGGACACGAGCAAACTGCGTGGCCGTTTATCGATTTAGCAGTGACACGTGGATATGACACCCGAATAGGGCTTGAGGATGCGCTGAGTCTAGCGGATGGCAGTCCTGCGCCAGGGAATGGGGCGATGGTTGCAGAGGCGATGGCGCGAATGGTGCGCGGAAGGGTTTCTCAGTCCACGAGCGTCTAAGCGTCATTCGATTTGAGTTTTTGTTCGCGGAGTTGTTGCTTCCAGCCGAGTATGCGGGCTTTATTGCCGGCCTCTTCAGCTTCGGGAATCATATTTTTGCGCTGGTAAGCTCGAGAAATCGTGGTCCAGGCGAGAATATCTTCGGCGTCGAGGGCGAGGATGCGGCGGGCGGCTTCGATGGTACGGTCGAAATTCTGCTGGGCGTGGTAGGCTTGCGCGAGGCCATGGAGCGCATCGCAAAATTTAGGATCAATCGCCAAGGCCTGATCGTATTGCGAGATTGCTTCCGCGAGTTTTCCCTCTCCGAAATAGTCGATTCCGGCGTAGTAATGGTCTTCCGCGCTTTTGCGTTTTGTATCGCTCACCCACCCATTTTAGCATCGGTTATAGATCGGCACGAGACTTCCGCGATCTTGAGGGACGGTGCATGCTGAACGCGTTGCGATATTACTGGATTGTCGCGAAGGGCTATCGTCTACGGCCTTGGAATTCGCCGTACCTCCAGTGGCGACTGGAGACCTACTTCGGGAATCAAGCCCACGGCATGGACCGTGCCCGATTTCTAAAGTTTATGTGGCGAGAACGAGTCCGGATGCAAGAGTTTCTGGCCTGGGTGGCGGAACGGAGGCGTGCGCAACGTTTTTAGCATCTGGCGCACGTGATCAGAGACGTGCGGCCATTCTGGAAAGTATTTTCCCGTCGGACGATAACACCGTGAGGATCAGATGATCGGTGAGCGGGACATCGTGCTCGTCGTGAATCGGAATGATTAACTGTCGCCGGTTCGGGCTGGTTTCAAGATCGGTTGGAACACTTTCCACCGAAAACTTCTCCACGGATCTCAGGTACAAGCCTCGCTTCCACTGCACTTTAAAATGCAAAGTATTGAGATAGTCCGGAATTGGAACAGGCGTGTAGACATCTGCATCGCAAATACTGGCGCTAACGACGATTTGAATCGTGAGGTGCGCTGGGTAGGTAGAGACAGTGCGGGAATATCTGTGAAATTCGATGATGCCATCCCGGTCGATACGTTGCAGGCCTTTGAAAAAATCGTCGGATTCGAGGTTCGGATAGATTGTGAGGCAGACGTTCGCCTTGCGAATCTCCCCGGTATTCATGGCGACCCGCTCGGTGTATTCCACGATTTTTGGCGGTGGCGCGTCCTGGGCGCGGGAGGTGGCAGGGAACATGGTTATGCCGAGCGTGAGGATGGCTGCGTATAGGGCGGATGGTCTCATCGAGTCGCGTCGGGCAGGTGAGTCTAGCATAAGCGCTTGCGGGGCATTCGTGCGCGTCCTTCTGTGTCTGGCTCGAAATCGCGGTTATACCTTTCAAGATATGGCCGATGGTCTTGCGCCTGAACGGTTCACGGGCCATCGGCCAGAACGAATCGCCGCTGCCGTGCTTTCCCGAATGTAATTAAAAAGGTCCGCAAACGTAATATCATTGTGAGTGTGACGACCGGAAATTCAGATGGAATTGCAATTAAGACGGACCAGGTTTGCCGGCAGTATCAGATGGGCGAGTCGCTGGTACGCGCGGTGCAGGATGTTTCGATCTGCGTTCGAGAAGGCGAATTCGTAGCGCTATTGGGTAGTTCGGGCTCCGGAAAATCCACGCTGTTAAACCTGCTTGCAGGGCTTGACCGTCCCACTTCTGGCGCGATTTACGCGCATGATCAAAATCTCGCGGACATGAATTCTGAGCAGCTCGCTCACCACCGAAGTCACACCGTCGGGATGGTGTTTCAGGCCTTTAATTTACTGCCGCGGATGACCCTGGAAGAAAACGTTGAATTGCCGCTGCGATTGGCGGAAGTAGATCGCGCGGAAAGGCCCATGCGTGTGCGCGAGGCAGTCGAACGCGTGAAACTTGGGGCACGATTGACCCATCGACCGAGCGAATTATCGGGAGGAGAGCAGCAAAGGGCATCGCTCGCGAGGGCGTTGGTGAACAGGCCCACGATCCTTCTGGCGGATGAGCCCACCGGAAATCTGGACAGCGTCACCGGTGACGCAATCATGGGGCTTTTGCAGGAAATCAACCGATCGCTGCAAATGACCATCGTGATGGTGACCCACGACCGACCGCGCGCCGAGAAATTTTCGCAGCGCATTATCACCATGGCTGACGGCAAACTGCTGGGCGACGGATCTAACGCATGAAACTGCGCGATTTAACCGAACTCGCGGGCCGAAATTTGCGGGAGGCCCTGCTGCGCAATTCGCTGACGACTCTGGGAATTTCGGTAGGTGTGGCTTCTCTGGTGGCAATGCTGTCGCTCGGGGTCGGGCTGCAGCAAATGGCCAGCTCGCGTCTGGCGAAAAGCGGATTATTCGATGCTGTCTTTGTTACCTCCCGCGCAAATATGCGCGCTTTCGGTGGTCCGCGTCGCGATGAAGATGCTGCGCCGAAGGGACCCGTGCGGCACCTGGATGAGGACGCGCGGCAGGAACTAGCGAAATTACCGAACGTGGCGGAAGTGTATCCGGAAGTACGATTCCAAACGGAGATTCAGTTCGATGGCAGGCCCTATGGGACGACTGCAGCAGGAATCCCGCTTTCCGCGCTCGCGGACGGCGCTTTTGACAATATGAAGGGCTCTTTCTTTTCGGCTCCCAACGCCAACGAAGCAATATTGCAGATTGAGCTCGCCAAGGATCTATCCAAGCAACCGGAATCCTTGTTGGGCAAAGACCTCGTGCTGCGTTATGCAGAAAGGCAAACCATCCTGCCAGAGCCCGCCACAACAGCGAAGGGATCGCGGGAGGCCGACGCGAATTCAGGCTTCGAGGAAGACGGGCTCTCCGCAGGGTTCTCGATGGTATCGCGTGAGGTGAAGCTGCGCATTATCGGCATCGTGGAGACGGAACCAGCGGCGGGATTCGGCGGCATGGGCCGCGGACGGCTGCTGATTCCTTTGCAGACTGCACAGGCTTTGCGGGTCGCACAGCCTACCGATATGCGCGAAATGCTGCGGGGAGCAACAGGGAAGCCCCGATACGAAAGCTTGACGGTGCGGGTAAAGAGCCCGAGCAACGTAAAAGGGGTGGAAGAATCAATCAAGACTATGGGCTTTGGAACGTTTTCGATCATTGATGCGACGAAGAATATTCAGCTATTTTTTACCGTGTTTGATTTGCTCCTGGGGATATTCGGAAGTTTGGCACTGACGGTTGCGTCGCTGGGGATTATCAATACGCTGGTGATGGCGATACTCGAGCGACGACGCGAAATTGGAATTCTGAAAGCATTGGGCGCAGCGGACCGCGATGTGCGGTGGCTTTTTTTCGCAGAAGCGGGTGTGATGGGCTTAGTTGGCGGCGTTTTCGGAGTCTTTCTCGGATGGCTGATCGGCAAAGCGCTAACATTTGGAACCAATGTGTACTTGAGCCGCCAGCAATTGCCACCAATTGATTTGTCTTCGGTACCGTGGTGGATGGTCGTCGCGGCGATCGTCTTTTCGTTCGTGGTCAGCTTGGCCGCTGGGATTTATCCGGCTTCGCGTGCGGCGCGGCTGGATCCAGTTGAGGCGCTGCGGTATGAGTAAGAGCTCCGTATCGAGACGCGTTTCTTGCCCGGCGTTATTCCTTTTCATTGCTTCTATAACGATGGCAAATGTGTTTGCAAAACCAGCGGACGCTGCGGAGCAGGGAAGGGCGGAATGTCGGTCGCTTCCGAGCAAAATTCTGGGACACCCGGTGGCATATTGCGCAGTCCTGCCGACGGACTACGACGTGGACAAGACCACCCAGTATCCCGTGCTCTATTTTTTACATGGCTTGGGAGGTAATGAACAAGTTTTGCTAGAGTCCGGAGGAATGAGTGAGATTCAAGACTTGCGAGCGGCTAACAAAATTGGCCAATTCCTGGTGGTGGCACCCAATGCCGGAAGATCGTTTTACATAAATTCGAGAGACGGACGCGTTCGGTATGAAGACTTCTTCATCAAGGAATTCATGCCCTATATCGAGAGTCATTATCGGATTCGCGCGGACCGGAACGATCGTGGGATCACCGGTGTTTCGATGGGAGGCTACGGCGCGCTCCGCTTCGGATTGAAGTATCCCGAGTTGTTCGGCTCCGTAAGCGCACACAGCGCCGCCCTAATCGAAAGACTTCCAAGGTTCGAGGGCTCTGACGATCAGAGCTCGGGAATTGCACGGATTCTTGGCGGTTCATTTGGGAATCCGGTTGATCCGAGGTATTGGGAACGCGAAAGTCCTTTTACGATCGTTAGGACGAGTTCAAAACCTGCAGATTTGCCGATTTATTTCGACTGCGGAACGGATGACGATTTTGGATTTAACGTGGGCGCGCAGAAGTTTCATGAGCTGCTGGTCTCGCGTGGAATACCACATGAGTTTCATCTCTATCCAGGCGGACATGATATGGACTATTTTAGCGAGCATCTGCCGGCTTCGCTCGAATTCCACTCGCGCGTATTTGCGAAGGGCACTCGAAAGTAGTTTCTCGTCTAGATATTTTAAGGCGGCGCATTCCCAGACTTTGTCGTCCGGAAGCGAAACCAATCGTCCCAAAAGCGGGCATTTGTCGCACGAGCTTTTCGCCGCATAACCTGTTAACCCCAGCAAATGTGATAGATGGCGGCCTTAGTGGTTGGCATCTATCCTGCATGCAACTATATCGTGAGGCGGTATAGTATACTGTGAATCGTTGTAGTAGGATCGGGAACAGAGGCTCCAAACGATGGCCAAAAACTTCGACATCGATTCGCACTTACCGGTCACTCCTGCAATGTTCCAGATTTTGTTGGCCCTGGCCGATGGGGAAAAGCACGGTTACGCGATCCTTAAGGAGGCCGCCCAACGAACAGACGACAGGGTGCGTTTAAGTGCTGGAACGCTCTATGGAAACCTCGCGCGCCTGGAAAGCTCGGGCTTGATTGCGGAATCGCAAAAACGCCCAGAAACTCGTTTCGACGATGAGCGAAGAAGGTATTACCGCCTCACCGAATTCGGGCGGGAGGTCGCGGTGGCCGAGGCCAATCGTATGGACGAAGCGCTCGGGCAGGCACGCGCCAAGAAGCTGTTTCGTAAGCCCCGGCTGGCCTAAATCAGCCTGGTGGTTTTGGAGGGAATTTGAATCCGGCATCCAAAATGTCGCTGTCCCACAGAGCGTTTCGCGCGCTGCTAGGAGTCTTACCCGGCGATTTCCGTGAGAATTTCGGTGGCGAGATGGAACAAGTATTTGAAGAGCAAAATCGATATTTGGAGCGGCGGGGGCGACCGATGGACTTTGCGAAATTGTGGTGGGAAGCGCTAACTGGGATTTTCCGAACCGCTCCACGCGAGCACTGGGAAATCCTCAAGCACGATGTTGCCTATGCCATCCGGATGCTGCAGAAGAGCCCCTGGTTCAGCGTTACCGCGATACTCACGCTCGCGCTGGGAATCGGAGCGAACACCGCCATTTTCAGCGTGGTAAATTCCGTATTGCTGCGCCCTTTGCCGTACCCCCAGGCCCAGCAACTCATATTTGTCCGCCAGGAAGCCCTTAAGGTTGGGGTGGATCACGTGCCATTCTCGGTACCGGAAATAATGGACTACCGCGCGCGAAACCACACGCTTTCATCTGTGGCCGAATATCATGGCATGTCTTTTACTCTATTCGGGCATGGCGATCCCGAGCGTGTGCGCACGGGCGTTGTCTCCGCGAATTATTTTGACTTGTTTGGCCTTCAGCCGTTAATGGGCCGAACCTTTATTGCGGCGGATGATGAGCCGGGTGCACCGCCGGTATTGGTGTTGAGCTACGACTACTGGAAAAATAACTTGGGCGGCGACCCGGCTATCATCGGCAAGACATTTGAGATGAATGACAAAGTTCATACCGTGGTAGGCGTGTTACCGCCAGTGCCGCAATACCCAGACAAAGTTGATTTGTACATGGCGACGCCGGCGTGTCCCGCGCGTTCTTCAAAAATGCACATCGAAAATCGCGACATGAGGATGATGGACGTCTTCGGACGAATGAAGCCCGGCGTAACGCTCGAGCAGGCACGCGCAGACATGGCGGCTATCGCCGGCCACCTCCAGGCGGAATATCCAAAATCGTATCCGGAAAATCTGGGGTACGGGGCAGATGCCTCACCGTTACAGCAAGAACTCACGCATAGCGCAAGGACGCCGATATTGATCTTGCTGGGTGCGGCAGTGTTCGTACTGCTCATTGCCTGCGCCAACGTCGCAAATTTGACACTTTCTCGAATGGCGCGCCGCGAGCGTGAGCTCTCCGTGCGCACCGCTTTAGGCGCGGGCCGTAGCCGCTTGCTGCGGCAACTGCTCACAGAAAGCGCCATCCTGGCGTGCGCGGGAGGACTGCTGGGTCTGGCGCTGGCGTATGAAAGTCTGCACCTGCTTACTACGCTTGCCGCCCGGCTGACGCCGCGGGCTCACGAAATCCGAATCGACGGGGGAGTTTTATTGTTCGCGATCGCTACCGCCGTCGGCACCAGCCTAATTTTTGGCACGGTCTCGGCAATGTTCGCTCGCGCGAATCTGTCGACAGGTTTGAAAGAGGGTAGCACCGGGGCCGGCGTAGGATTACGCCGGAACCGCCTGCGCAGCGCGCTGATCGTTTCACAGATCGCATTTTCTTTCATGCTGCTGATTGGTGCGGGGCTACTGATGCGAAGTCTGGTCAAGATGCAGGAAGTGAACCCAGGGTTCGTGCCGCAACGCGTCCTAGCCATGAAGCTCAATTTCAACTGGTCAAAGTACACCGGTAAGGGAGCTTTTGAGATCGTCACGAACAAGGTTCTGGAGCAAGTGCAAACCGAACCCGGCGTACTCTCGGCCGCGATTTCCTCTGGATACCCGCTTGAACCGGAACTTGTGACGGACGGTCCCAACTCCAATACGTTTCAGATCCAGGGCCGCGCGCTGGCGACGGGCGAAACGCCACCCATAGCGAGCATTGCCTCCGCATCACCGGATTACTTCAAGACTCTGGGAATCCCGCTGCTCTCGGGACGAACATTCGCCGATACCGATGACTCCAAGGCTCCGCAGGTTTTGATCGTTAGCGAGCAGTTGAAAATAGTTCTCTGGCCGAACGCGGATCCCGAGGGGCAAAAGGTGTCTTTTGACGATGGTGAACACTGGGCAACAATCGTTGGCGTCGTTGGCGTCGTTGGCGATGTGCGCGAGTTTGGCCTCGACCACGCTCCCGTAAGTGAAATTTACGCTCCCGTCGCGCAGACTTCGAATGTAGGAACGCTCCTGGTGCGAACGGCAATGAATCCGGAAGGCATGTCTCGGCGGATGCGCGAGGTGATTCATCACGTCGATTCGCAAACAGCGATCACCCAGGAAATGACGATCGAGCAAGCCCGGCGAGAGTCGCTTCAAGTTCCGAGGCTGACAGCCACGCTGTTGGGTCTGTTCGCGGGCCTGGCCCTGCTGATAGCGGCCGCGGGAATTGGCGGGATTATGGCGCTCGCAGTCAGCCAGCGTGTGCATGAAATTGGGATTCGCATGGCACTCGGAGCGAAACAGGAGAATATTCTGAGAATGGTGCTGGGCCAGGGGGCGGCGCTTGCTGGACTCGGAATTTTGTTAGGTGCCGTTGGTGCGCTCGCGCTGACGGCGCTCGTCAAATCGCTGCTTTTCGAAGTCACACCCACGGATCCGGCTACGTTCGCGGGTGTTGCCGTGGTGCTGGCCGCAACCGCGGTGCTCGCCTGCTACGTGCCGGCGCGGCGCGCGGCGCGTATCGACCCAGTCGAGGCGCTTCGCTGCGAATGATTTGAATCCAGATTGCCGTCCGTTGGGTGGCTTAGGCACCGCTAGATTTTGCGCGACTGGTGGGCAGCTAAGAGTTGGTCGATTATAAGGTGAATATTTTGATCAACCGTCCGGTCGGTTGGCAGATAGTTTTCCCAGATTATTACAGGAAAGCCCATGCGGGTGACTTGTGCGGGCAATTGGTCGCGAAGTTGAGGGGCGGTGAGCTTGCAGGAAAGCCGGTTCAGCGCTTCAAAAACGATTTGATTATCAGGATCGCACCAAATGTAATTGGCTAGCTTTAAAGCGAGATTTGCTTCGCGTCGTCCGGGGCCGTCGAGCGCGCATAACGATTGCAAGAAGGCCCGTTCGAGAATTGCGGAATTTGTTTCGTCACCCACCGCGGCTATGTTCTGCGACTCGTATTCTTAATTCAAGCTACGTTTGCAATTCATTACGATGCTCCGGCAATCTTACGCCGCGCTGGAGACGGGCCGCACGAAGTCGATTCGGTCGATGGCCGCTGCGACGCCAAAAAGCGGCGTAACTTCGCCGGGGAGTTCGGAGCTGCGGAGAGCCCGAGCGCTGGCGCGGACGAGCACTGAATTCCCGCGTTCTTTTTCAGATGGAAGGGCAAAGGTCAATTCCAGTCCTGCTCCCTCTTCCAGAGCAACATCGGAATGAAAGTAGATTCCTGACCGGGAAACGTCACGAAGTTGGCCGGTATAGAATTCAACCGGACGTTTTTTAGCCATGCAAACTTGGACGGGCAAGTAAACTTCGTACCTCCTCGCCTTTCGACGTTCAGTCATAAGGTAACCCCCAGGATGCCACATTCATTTAGATGCAATAGGACCGCCACCGTCGTCTTTGACTTTGCACTGATTCCATTAGGTTTAGACGGTATAACAGGGAGGCAAAGTTACACACCGGCTGCAATATTTGCCCACATCGGGAAATAGATGCATGGACACGGAAGATGACAAGTGGGAGCTGACGGCGCAAAATCGGGCTACGTGCGGCGAAGCTATCGCAGACGGTTTAGAGAACGGGGTCGTGCAGGACCGACGTACCCTCCGCCTCGGTGAGAATGCCTTTCCCGATCATCAATTGAACCAGACGAACCATAGCTACCCATTCTGGGCTGCGATGGTGCGAGTCCCCGTTGGGCTTATGAGAAGCCGCCTGGGCAGGCTGATGCGAGTGTTCGTGCGATCGCTCGTGCGACGACGGATGGTTTCCGGTTACTTCAGCGAGCCATTGGTCGAGCGCGATTCTTTGTTGGGGCTCCTGCTCGCCGAATGCGATTCCCATGCCAAGACCGGTTTGCGAATAGACGACGCTGCCGGCAGTTTGGAAATTGGTCCTCCCTTTCTGCAAAGCGATACTGACCTTTGAACCGACCGGAAAGGGCACGGTGGTATCGACGAAACACCCGCCAGGACCCAGGTCCATCGTGCGCGTCGAAAATCGCGCGCCAGACTGCAACTCGATCACCTCCGCGGCCGCCGTGAACATGTGGCGTTCGGCGATGCGGCGTTCGGCGTCACGGGCTTTTTGAGGTTGGCCGTAGCTATTGATGTGGCCGTGTTTCTTGGTGACCGTCGAGTGCATTCGTTTTCCTTTTGGGCCTGGCTACAGGGCTTATCTGTCGTTGCTTTGAAGCACCCGCTGTGTCGTCCGACGGCGGCGAACTGTTAAGAAAAGCTTTTACAAGACAAACCGAACGGCGATACCTATTCCGCCGTCGGGCCGGTT
>Ga0182024_10023079_pt1 | contig 11171 bp, 14 predicted proteins | sample P32metaG_FD_120480 | JGI IMG/M metagenome (GOLD analysis project Ga0182024, IMG submission 120480) | Permafrost microbial communities from Stordalen Mire, Sweden - P3-2 metaG (Illumina Assembly) | ecosystem: Environmental > Terrestrial > Soil > Wetlands > Permafrost | place: Sweden: Stordalen... | reverse complement strand
GGTGAACGAGCCCTGCCGAACAAATCCGCTCGTCGCGTTCATTGAGGGCCTGCGATAGTCCGTCGAGGATCACACCATCGCCCAATTTCGACACCTGTTCCGCTCGGACTGACGCACGTCCGCTGCCTACCCGCGACCTAGCCAGGCGTTTGGGCCACGGCGCGATCGACGGCGGGGTCGACTCGCGGTCTACGGGATCGCGAGTCAGATGGGCTGAAGCCGAGCTGTTTGTCACGTCAGTGCTTGCCGGCGAGCTTCGGCTAGGGCCGGCTGAGCGGTTTGTAACAGATACGGCCGTGTGAGCTTGTCGCCCCAGGCGAAGCGACCGCTTGGCGCTGACGGATGAGTGAGCCGGCAGATGATTATCGGGACGCCTGCGATCCGAATCCGCGAGACCAATCCGTCTGGGAGAACCGGCTGCTCGTCCTCGATGATCGGAGCAATCGCATGACCGACACCCTTGCCCTCAACGACGAGGACAGTGGGTTCGAGGGCCCGAACCGTCGCGCAGAAATGGCGGAGGCAATTACGTCGCATCGTCGTTGATGACCGGCCGACGCCGCCCGACTCGGGTACGGCTAGTTGCTCCTTGCCAGGCTCAACAGCTGAGCAGAGCAAGAGGTTGATGAGGGCGAAGGCCTCGAAGATGTGCGCACGTTCGCCTGCTAGGTCGAGGAACTCCTCGTCCCACGACGTTCCAAGACCGAGGCCAAACAGCACTCGGAGCGCCGATGTTGTTCCCCTCATATGGGGATTGCGAGCGTGGTGACCTTCCTCGGCGTAGTAGCGGCGATCAAGGCCACTCACGTTCTCGACGACATCTCGTCTGTCGTCGAAACCACAGTGCGAGGGTCCATGACCGTACTCCTGTCCGAGAATCATGACCCGGAACGGCTGGCCATCAACGCTGAGGTCATAGTGCGGACCAACATGCGACATTTGGCCCTCGAAATAGTCCAGCGTTGGGGGTACCGAGCTACGGCACGCCTGACACGATGTGCAGACGAACTCCCCACTCGCGGAGAGGACCTCGCGCTCCATATATCGCTTGAGCTCACTGAACCTGGCACGCGTTCCAGCGGCGTCGGAGGCGAAGAGGGCAGACATCTCACCGCCAAAGTCGCATGCCGGAGGCCCGGTTCGCAAGGGAGCAGACCCTGTGACCTTCGTGGAGCTGCGGGGAACTGACTCGCGATCTATGGAACCGCGAGTCGCGCCGCGGACTGCTCTCTCCCTGCGAGGAGCACGGGCATCCGACATACCGAACGGGTGGACAGGGAATGTATCCGCTAGCGCGTAGCCAAGAGATTGGTGTCACGGTCTAGAATTATCCCGATGGTGCTGCCGATCTCATGCCCACCGAGTGTCATCGGCGGTGCATTCGATTGGAGCCTCGATTGGGGTAAGGCAGCCGCCGTCGTGGGTGTGGGTGTGAGCGTCGTGGCGCTCTGGCTTCTGTACAGGCAGGTACTAGAGGCACGACGTACGTTTGAAGGGCAGACGTTTCTAGCTCTAACACTCCAGATTCAAGATGAGCGTGTTCGAGCGGCTCGAGGACGGCTGTATGAGCTGGTCGAAGGCGGAGCGTCGGGCAACGCGCTCCTTCAGCATGCGGCGGAGATCGAACCAGCGCTACAGATTCTCGATGTTCTAGCCACGATGCTCGACGCACAGATGCTGCCGCGGCAGCCCTTGATGTCGAACTGGGGTGGGATGATCGCGCGGTGCTGGCAGGCGGGTGAGCCCTTCGTGCGCGCTCGACGGGCACGTGAGGGCAGGGCCGATCTTTGGCAAGGCTTCGAGCGACTCGCCCTCGAAGCCGTTCGTCTCGAAGACGCTAAGAGGAAGTGAAGTCGATGGGCCATCGTGACCGAGCGCAGTTCCGGGACGAGCGATCTCGTGACCGGGACCTGGTCGGCAGGCGTTTTGCTGACTCGCGATCGTGGGAACCGCGAGTCAGCGACGGCAAGTAGCCGCTCGGCTCCGTCGCCCACGGCGCCTTCGAGTTGAGTCGCTAGCAGGCCGCCTGGTGGGAGGGGGCCCGGCAGTCTTGTCCCACCAGAGCGCGAGACTCTGAGGGTGGGAATGGCGAGTAGCCACCGACCAACTAGTGGAGAGAGAGATGACGACTGCCTTGGGACTTCGCCAGCTCTCAACAGGTCGCGACGGTGAAGGATCAAAGCGTGTTGGTCGCCCACGAAGAACGGCGTGACCTTTGACAGTTTTTGCACAGGCTGCGCTCTTCCTCGCATCGTATGCTCCCCTCTTTGGAGTCTTCGCACTGCTCGACACCTTCGGGAAGGGCCTCCCAACCCTCATTTGCGGGGCACTGGCGATACTCGGCGCTGCGTTGCCGGCGCTCGTATTCGGCATTGCACGAAGTGTGCGGAGCCAGCCTCTCCACATAGCAACGGCTCGGTCACGAGATGGAGACGTCTTGGCTTATGTCGCGAGCTATCTAGTCCCGTTTGCGGCAATGGCAGCAAATACCGACCGTCAACGGGCCGCCTTAGCATTATTCGTCGTGCTCGTGGCGGTCCTCTACATTCGAGCGGAGCTCTTCTATGTGAATCCGCTGATGGCGCTCGCTGGGTATCGCCTTTTCGACGTGGACACGAAGGGGGGCCAGCCCGCCGTGCTGCCTGCCGTAGGCGCTTTGTCCAGCGGAATAGCACCATCGCGGCTCGGAGACTGAGCGACTACGTGTTTTGGGAGGTTTCATCAGATGCCGGACTCGAATGACGTCGGACCGGCCCAAGTCCTGACCTCCGAGGGTGCACAGGGAGCATTGGACGGGCTCAATTCGATCACGCAAGCGACGCTGCCGACCGGTGTCGTTCTCATAGAACAGCCGATGGGGCAGCCGGTAGAAGTCTCTCAACTTCGCCCGACCGACAAGTCGGCCCCCAAACTAGGCGAACTGATACAAGCCGCCGCCAAGAAGTTCTCGGCGCTCGAAGCGATCGATTACGGACCGTCCGCAGAGCCGGCGGGCGGTCAAGTGATGTGGCGCAGCATCGCTGACGTACCCCTCCTTGCGCCTCTCTCCGAACAGCTTGGCGACCTCGCGGAACTGCCGCTGTTCGACCCTCGTCCCAGCCGACTTCGGGAGGTCCAACTCGTTGGTACCCAAGCCCAAGCCGCCCGTGACGTCGATGTCGCGCTTTACCAGTCTCTCGGCGGATCCCAAGTACTAGCGGAGTCGAGCCGAATCGGTGTCGTGATGAGGAAAGGCGTACTCGACGTACCGCGCCAGCGAGGTCAGCTCGTGATCCTTGACCGAGGCGTGGATGCGATTGGCGTCGGTCAATATGTCTTCTTTACGCGACGCGCTGCATTCGATCGGCTTTTCGGATTCCTTGAGGAGTTGCGAGACCGAGCCCAGCAGACCTTCAACGATGTGACTTCAGTTCTTAAGATCGTCGGCAGAACCGAAATGATTGCTGCGGTAACTGGGGCGCCAGCGATGCTTGGGAAGATGGCGAGCATTCAACGGAAGCTGGACAAGTATCCGTCGTACAAGGCAGCCCTAACAATGCCGAACCTCCTCAGCTTCGCGCGGTCTCACCCAGAATGCGGCGTTGAGCTGTCGGGTCAAGGCGACGAGGCGCAGCTCGTATTTCAGAGCGATCCGCGAAACCGCTTCAAGATCTTGAAGTTGCTCGACGACGATTTCCTTCGATCCGAACTGACAAAATTCGAGTACGAGGCAAATTCCAAAAGCTCACCGATCGGCACTTGAGGCGCTCGATCTGACTGGTGCGGCTGAGCGTCCGGTTAGAGAGTCGCGTTTCGCGCTCCTTCCGGTGCTTGGAATCAACCGGGGCTGAAGCTGACGGACGCCGCAGCATCGTGGCGCAATCCGGAGTCTCCACCACGACCCGCTTGATGACTGCTCCCCGCTCCCCGTCTGACGATTTCGGCACCAAAAAAGGGCCCGCAGCCCGACCGCGACTCGCGATCAAGATGACCGCGAGTCACCCGGCTGCATGGGGAGCCGGGTCCATCTCGAAGAGCACTCCTTCGCTATACGCCGGGTAGACCAAAGTGCGCAGCTAATGCCTTTGCGGCCATGGTTCCGAGCGCACCCGCCCCGGCGGTTCCAGCAACAGCCGTTGCCCTAAGCATGAGTCGTCCGAGCCACGCGGTTGCTCGTGGCCCCATTGCCACGCCCAGCTTCGACTCTTCCGTAGTGCGATCTCCATCGAGGGCGCTCTGCAGATCGCTCAAGTCCTGATCGTCGATACCCAGTTCCCGCAGAAACTGGAGAAGCCCCGGCTGATCCCCGGCCGACGGGAAGACGATTGACTGCTCAGGATGTGAACTCGCGACTGCAACATTTGCAGTCCCGCCGAAGATGTTGGTGATGATCGGTTGAAGCTGTTCCCTCATCGGCGTAGGAGCATCGAGCTGTCCGGCCTCCGGTAGTACATCTTCGAGCGATAGCGCGAGGTTCAGGATTCTCGTTCGCACGGTGTCAACAACTCCTCCGAGTTGCCTTGGGGACAAGACGCGCCACGCTTGTTGGAGGCCCATCCCCTGATACAGCCGGACCGTTCCCCGCTGGATCATTGTGTTAGTCAAGGCGACTGCGTCGGCAGGCCATGCGGCCTCGAGCTGGTCCTCACGTGACAGCCGCTCGAGTTCTGCGATCGGCTCGCGGTACTCAACATTGAAAAGATAGCCACGTCGCATTTCGTCAGGGAAGCCAACCGACGGGATCGGAGCATTTCGATATGCGCTCCCAAACGAGCCGCCAAAGTGACCAAGTACCTCTGTCTGGAACGGACCCGGTACTCGGGAAGTTCTGCGTCGGGCGGATATCCGGCTAGCTCGTGATCGACCCAGGACTCCAACTCGCCTACCTTCAATCGACTCGCAATCACTTTCACTTTTCGAAGCAAGGTAGAAACGGGAACTGCGTCACCGCTGGCTGCATCGACGAGTTCCGTCAGAGGAGTCATTCGCTCGCAATCTTCTAGGATCGTATGAGCGGTGTTCGATCGAGCAGGTGCCCGAAGTCTTCCGATCCGCAGGCTCGTGTTCAAGTCCAATGCCGCCGAAGGACCCAGGTGTCTCCTTCGGCACCGTAAGGGCGACCCAAGGATCTAGACCCCCCTGAGGCGTCCGTCGTTCGCGGTCGAGGCACGGCGGCGACAGTCCGACTCGCGATCCGTCCGACCGCGAGTCATCTCGGGCGCCGGCGCCTCGCCCGGTATCACCGATAGTCTGCAACCGATTGACTCGACTCGCGGTTCGTGGGATCGCGAGTCGCGACCAAGATCAGGGCTTGTGACCCGCCGACAGCCGGCGCCGGCATCACCAGGATGTAGTTGCGGAGTCGGTCGTATCGACGGCGCGGATCAGCCTCAGCGATCCGGTGGGAACTCGCGGGGGACCAGCCTGACGCCTTCCGCGGTCCTTCTCGCCAACAGAAGGGCTGGCCACGACGGGGTGTCGTGCCCGAACCGATCACGTGCCCGCCACAGTTGAGTTTCGGTGGGCTCCGGAGCGGATCCCTGCTTCCGCCGAGTGGTCTCCGCGATACGCGGCGGCGCGGGGGGCTTGGGGTCGGGCGCGGGGCAGATGGTGCGATGGGGCATGACGGCTACCACGCCCGGTGGGGCACTGATGGACGAGGTGCCGGGCTCGATCTCTAGCCACGCGGCGGGGCGGGCGCCGCTCAGGTCCCACACGGTGTGCAGCGAGATGGGCGAGCGTCTGAAGTGCATCAGACGACGCAGTCGATCAAGGGCCATGAGTCGACCCTAATCCCGAGATGGTGGAAACGCCATGAGTGGGCGCGCACCCACCACCGAGCTCGTGCCCACCCGCGGCGTTGGGGGATCGAGACGATCTGTTTCATACCCTGCTAGGCGCGACACCCGGTTGCTTCTCCGTGGTAAAGACTCCTTGTGAGCAGCGACGCCACAGCCCGACGTCGGCATTTGGTGGCCCGGCCTCCATGCAGCGTCTGTGGCGCCCCCGCGACCTCGGTTGAGCTGGTACCTCCCGGTGAAGTTCCGTCGGACTGGCAGAAATGGTCCGTTGAGCTTCGGCGGGTGTACGAGCAGTTTCACGATCCGATGGAATGGCGATTCCTCTACAGCGGAATCGCAGCCGGAAACCCACTCGGCGGAGACATCTCTGCCGACCGCGCCACGCGCTATGCCACCGCCTTCTCAGAGCCGCTCGAATATAACAACGTGCGTACGGCGGGTCTCTATGACGAAGCCGGCTTTTGCGCAGAGTGCAGGCTTCCGTACTGCTCTAGTCACTGGAGCGTCGATCGGGGCGGCTACGGGACCTGCCCGCGAGGCCACGGCAAGAGCCTCGATCCGCACTGGAGTCCGGAGAACTACGACTAGCGATATGGATCGCGAGTCAGGCGTTGTCTTCTGACTCGCGGTTGGCCAAACCGCGAGTCCCGAAACAAATCGATGCTTGCTCCGAGTCGCTGGGAGCTACGGTGGGTTGGACTCATCCAGAAGCCACGAGAGACCCGGCTCGTTGACGGGCTGGCAACCGGCCATACGGCACGGTGCCTCTGCCGGGAGCGATGAGGAGGCTGCCATGCTGCCTGATGCACTTGGGTGGGACGAGATACCCCGCGTGCGCAACTGCGGGAGCTACACACTTGGACACGACGTCCACTTCATCCAGGCGAGACTCTCGCTTCGTGACGGTCTGGGCGAATACCAATCTGTGAAGGGAGTCGCGTCGGATGGAACGATCACCTTCGCTGATGGATCGTCAGTGTGGCATCACAATCCGATGCGCCTGAGAGCAGCGCTGCGCCGTGCGGACAATCTTGCTCGTCTGGGAACTCACGGTGTACTGCGTGTGGCGAGCGATGAGCACTCGGACTACTGCTTTAGCGTCTCGCTCGCGAGGGATCCCTGCAGGCCAGAGACAGCTGAAGATCGGCCCGGAGAAACCTTGTTCGACGAGTTGCTCCGTCGCGGTGGCGGCTTACGCTCCGTCCGGGACGTGCTGAAATGAACTCGGAATCATCCAAGCGTACCGCGGGGGTGCGCCATCACTCCGAAGTTCCGAATCCGACCGAACGAGGCTCATGGGCTCGCGAGTCGCGCGCGGGACGACCGATGCGACTGACGGCCTCCCGAGTTTTTGTGCATGCTGCTGGTGACTATCGTGCCCAAACGACCACCTACAAGGACGTGTCCGAGAAGTCGGCGTCGCCCACAACCAAAGCCTTGAATGGCTAGGAAGGGAGCTCCGGGCATGGAACCACGCCGCTTGATCGTTGAGGACGCCATCGCGGAGATGCTCCCAGAGGCAAATCCGACAAAGGCGGCCCTGTCTGACGCCATCAGTCACGCGGCCTGCCTGCTTGAGGATGACGAGTCCATCCTGCGCCTCTATCAGTGGCCCACCCTCCCACGACGGGAGCGTGGCGCTGGCTTGGTGCTTGTCACGGACCGCGCCTTGATGTCCGTCGATTCTCGCCCACCAGATGCAGCTCGCTGCCACCGAATTCCGGTCAGCGAGCTTCGCGCAATCACAGTTATCCCGGTCGGTGGTCGGCATCTGACTGGGGTTGCTGCGCTTGGCGAGCACGACACGGTCGAGTTCTTCATCGGATATCGATACAACGCCGAGAGTTTTGTCGAGGAGCTACGCGGCTGCGCACCGGATGCGGTTGGTGCTGATCCCGCTGCGGTGGTTGCTCACTGGTGGGACGATCCACGAATCGCTTGGCCACGCCCCCTTTCGCTTGGCGCCAGATGGGAGTACGTCAGCGGTTTGGCGGAATTCCCAGGAGGACAGAGCGGCCTGAGAATGGACCTGTCAAGTACTGGAATCGCGGCGACGAGGCTCGGCGCCGGTGGCGTATTCCGCATCGCCCTGCCCTGGGAGCGCGTACAGGCCCTCCGCGTCGAGGGCGCGCGACAGATGGAACGCCGACCGACGCTCACTCGGATGCTTCCCGTTGGCTTGATCGGTGCAAAGCGGAGAAAGAACCTGACCCTGGGGTTGGTTGTCGCCGAGCTGAATGATGGGGACGAGGTGATCTTTGCGAGTCCCCGCCACACGGAGTCTGAGCTGCGTAGCGCATTGTCCAGCATCCTTGCCGCTGCAGGCTCGAGCACGCTCGCGCTACAGCCACCTGGTGCCCGGCGGCTTACTCCCCGAGGCGACGCCTTCCGCTTGATCGGATCGCCTACGACTCGCGGTTCCTGAGATCGCGAGTCACGTACCTGGCCGAAGGCTCTGAGACTCACGACTCACGACTCACGACTCACGACTCGCGGTTCGACGGATCGCGAGTCATCGGTGACCTTCCCGACTCGCGGTTGAGCAGGCCTCGAGTCCGGTCATCAGGACCGAGCTGAGATTGGCTCACTGACCGGAGGCATCCCTGAGGTTCGTCGGGCGTGTTTCATGGCCGCACCAGCCAGGCCGGCTGCCGCGACCGCAAGGAACCGCCGACGCGAGCTTCGCCAGACTGGTCGCCGGTACAGGGTCGCCGTCGCCGGTGCGCCGATACAGAGACTGTCGGCCCGTCCGGCGTCGTCGGCCCCAAACGCTACTGGGACAACAAGCCCCTCGATGCAGACAGCGAAGAGGAACGGGTCGGCGGCGTCGGTCGGGTGGAGCTCAGTCCCGTGCCGCAGTTGCCCAAGAGGTGACAGGGCCCGAATAAGCAGGCGCCTGCCTCTGATGAACACCTCGACCTCTCCACAGAGCACTTGCCACACGCGAAAGTTCGTGAGGAACCCGGGCCTTGGTGCGTAATAGCCGGTGAGTTCGGACCACGTGTGAGGGCGCGCAGGTACATCGCTTCGCGGGAGCATGCTGGCGGGGTCGGGCACACCTAACACCGACCGGAGTACGGATGCCGGCAGGAGATGCGCGCCGATGAACGTACTCGTATTGCTCAGGACAACGACGCCGACACCGTCATCTGGAGCCACCAACAACGCTGAGGCGAAACCGGGCATGTTGCCATCATGACCGCAGACGCGATGTCTTCCGAGGTAGTCGAGGAAGAAAGCTAGACCCATCGCGGTCGTGATCCGAGGATCGACGCTGAACTGTGGCGACATCATTTCGCTCAGCGTTCTGGGCGCGAGCACGTCGCCGTTCCGATCTCCGCCGTCAAGCAGCCACGCGGCGTAACTGATCATGTCGCGCAGGGATGACAGCACCGATCCGGGGCCAAGCAGGATGAGGTCGTAGTCCTTCACCGGGCGGAACCTGTTGAGGATCCAGTGGTAACCGACAGCCAATTCGTCGGCAACACGCTCCGTCCGCAAGTAGTCGGTGTGGGCCATCCCGAGCGGCTGCAGGACGCGCTCCCGCATGTGATCCGGGAATGAGTCGCCAGCGAGGTCCTCGACTAGCTGCCCGAGGACCGCGAAACCGTGGTTCGCGTACGCCCACTTGGAGCCGGCAGCGACATCGGATCGCAACGTGCCGCCGTAGAGCTCAGCCAGATCCGCGGCCGGCGCCATCGGTCCCCCAGCTCCCCATGCCTCACGGCGAACCACGTCCGAAACCTTGGGAAGCTCTCCTATACCGGCGGTATGGGTCAGCAGGTGACGGAACGTCACTTCCGGCGCACCCCGTGGAGCCTTGATCTGAAACCTCTTCAGGTAGCCATTCACAGCATCGTCGAGGTTGAACAGCCCTTCGTCGCGCAGCTGCATCAGGCCGATTGCCGTCAGGGTCTTCGAGACCGACGCAATCCGAAACACCGTGTCGGCGGCCACCGGGCGGCCACCGGCCCGATCCGCAAGTCCAAGGCACTCAATCGCGGTTTGCTCACCCGTCCCGACGACCGCTACCGCAACGCCGCCCAGAGAATGGCGCCGGCTGGAGTCGACCACCAGCGCACGAAGATCGGTCATCCGCAACCCAACAAGTCGCCACCCACCAGCCGCAAGTTTACCGGGTCAGCTGGGCCTCCGGGTCGGCGAGGCGCTGCTCTCGTACGAACTCCTGAAGGCCGAGCACGACGTCCTCGAAGACCGCGTCCATCGACCCGGACCGGTCAAGGAGAAACCAGATGTGAGCGGGATGTGTCGCTGCTTCGCTGTGATGTGACTCACTCATCCCTGAATTATGAGCGCTCGGTGAGACATTGCGCGTGGGAGTTGCGAACTACACACGTGTCATCAACTGGGCGGGGAGCTCATCGGGTCGTCCAAGAACTCTGTGACTCGCGGATGGTCTGACCGCGAGTCGCGACCAGGGCGCGCGCGGGCGCCGATCGGGTTCGCGTAATGGTGCCGGACGTCGGCGACTCCAAGTGGTTGCTGATGTAGACGTGACTGCCTGTGCGCCCCAGCTCGTCTCGGCATGCTGGAACAGGAGTTGCCAGCCGATGGGGATCCCTCCGGTGAGGATCATGATCTCGCAGCCCTTGCGCGTGAAGCCTCAAATGATCAGTTCGTATCCGTGGTTTGGCTGTACTCGACGAACGCGCAGAGTGTCGAGATCAGGCGGATCTCGGGGATATCGCGGGCGCGGCTGTTGAGCAGTTCTTCGGTGCAGACCAGATAGGCGAGACACCGGGCCCTGCTAATCGCAACGTTGAGTCGGTTTCGGGAGAACAGGAAGTCCGCGGACCGGGTCATATCAATTCCAGCCGATGTCGCCATCGTGAAGAGTACGATTGCGGCTTGTCGTCCCTGGAACTTGTCGACAGTTCCGACTGGGATAGCGCGGGTGCGTTCGTCTCGATCGAGCCGAGCTCGGATGAGGTTGACCTGGTCGTTGTAGGGTGCCACCACCATGAAGTCGTCGACGGTGAGTGGCCGCTCCTCGCCGCGTTGGTTGGTCCACATGGTGGCGATCATTCGGTCGATCTGGGCTGCGACGATGTCGGCTTCTTCTGGTGACTCGGTGGTTCTGTCCGCGTGGTGTGCCTGGAGCCAGCGCAGGCCGGTTCCGAACTCGGTGGTCTGCTGTTCGCAGCTCGCGTGGCTGAAGAGCCTCCCCTCGTAGATTTCCTTGGAAATGAAGGAGCAGACATCGGGGTGCATCCGTCGCGTCTGGGTCAGGAACACTCCTCGATCGGCCGGCATCGTTACATCGTGACCGAGCACGTGCTCGAGGACGCTGCGACCGCCCCCACCGGGATGTGTGGCCTGGGCGACTTGGGGCAGCTGGAGCGGGTCGCCGAGCAGGACGAGGTTGTCGGC
>Ga0182024_10023078_pt1 | contig 11171 bp, 14 predicted proteins | sample P32metaG_FD_120480 | JGI IMG/M metagenome (GOLD analysis project Ga0182024, IMG submission 120480) | Permafrost microbial communities from Stordalen Mire, Sweden - P3-2 metaG (Illumina Assembly) | ecosystem: Environmental > Terrestrial > Soil > Wetlands > Permafrost | place: Sweden: Stordalen... | reverse complement strand
TGATTGCCATCCGGCGGCATGCCAATGCTGCTCTGCCTCACATGAGTTGGTTTCGTTCGCAGAAATCTCAGGCGGTGGGCGAAGATGCGGCGGACGCGGCGCTCGATGAAAGCAAATAAGATGAAAGCAAATAAATTGCAGATTTTAATTTCTGATTGTTGATGAAAGCCGTTGTTAACTCGTGGTTCCGATGGACAATCAGCAGTCAAAAATAAACAATTTCCTGCTGTTAATGCTATCTTCGCAGTATGGCACGTGCCTCCAGCTTCGCCGGTCTCATCCTCGCGGCCGGAGACTCCTCGCGCATGGGCAGAGATAAAGCCTTATTGCCGTGGCCGCCGCCAGCAGCCGGGCAAGCGCCTTCCAATGACACATTCCTCTCGGCGGCAATTAGGTCGCTTTCGCAGGCTACTGAGTTTGTGCTGGTTGTGGTGGGAAAGAATGCAGCGGCGCTGGCGCCGATTATTTATGCTCACGGGGCGTCTCTGGTGGTTAACCCGGACCCGAGTCGCGGCCAGTTCAGCTCATTGCAAGTCGGTCTGCACGAAGTGCTCAACCACGGCCGTGACGCGGCCATGGTAACCCTGGTGGACCGTCCTCCGTGTGGTACCGCGCCCATCCAAACGCTGCGTGATGCATTCGAAGTGGCGGATCACGACGTGTGGGCGGTCGTGCCCGAGTTTTCGGGAGCGCATGGGCATCCCTATCTGGTGGGCCGCGAGATGATGGCAGCGCTCCTCCGGGTTCCGGCCACATCGATCGCCCGCGACATTGAACACGAATACCAGGCGAACATCCAGTACGTCCGCGTTGACGATCCTCTGATTGCTCTGAATATCAATACCTCGGAGGATTACGCGGGGCTGCTGGCGCGGCCGTCCTGGCCCGTGCCCGTCTCGAGCCCGCGCCCGTCTAGACCTATTGCGCGCCATTGCGCGCTTCCCCCGAAGCACGTTATCGTCGGTAGATGGACGCCGCAGAGGCCCAGGCATTTCTTCCGGTTACTAACGAATTTCTCGACGCGATGGTGCGCCTTAGACCGCGGGTGGCGGCATTTGACTGCGACGGAACGCTATGGTCGGGCGATGCCGGCGAGCGATTCTTTGATTGGGAGCTGCGGCAACGCGACATTGTTTCTGCCGCGCTCGACCGTCCCATGCGCGAGCGGTACGCCGCGTACAAGCGTGGCGAAGTCGATGAAACAACCATGTGCGGCGAAATGGTGACGATGCACCAGGGCATTTCAGAAGAGAAGCTGATGGCCGCCGCTGCCCGCTTTTTCGAACAATTCTTCATCGAGCAAATCTTTCCCGAGATGCGCGAACTGGTGCGCCGGCTGCGGGAAAATGGCTGCGCCGTGTGGGCTGTTTCTTCTTCGAACGAGTGGGTGATCCGCGCAGGCATGAAGTATTTTGGCATCCCGGAAACACGCATCCTCGCGGCCAAGGTGGAAGTGAGTAATGGCATCGCCACAGACCGGCTGATCCGCGTGCCCTCGGGCACGGGCAAACCTGAGGCGCTGCGCGAAGCAATAAAAGAAGACATCGACGTAGCCTTCGGCAATTCTCGTTGGGATACGGAAATGCTAGCCATGGCAAAATATGCAGTTGCGCTAAATCCGAATCCGGACTTGGAGGCTACGGCTCGAGAACGCGTTTGGCAGATCTATTTTCCCGAAGGCACTGGTTCGCGTGGCTAGCTTGCCATGCGCCTTCTCCATTTACAATTGAGCGGCCAATGTATTCCCCGCAGCTACTCGATCATTTTCAGAATCCGCGTAATGCAGGAGAAATTGTGGACGCGGACGCCGCCGCGGAAATTGAAAATCCCGCCTGCGGAGACGTGTTGCGCCTTACCTTGAAAGTGAGCGGAGGCCGAATTACCCAGGCGCAATTCAAGGCTAAAGGATGCGTGGCAGCGATTGCGTGCGGCTCGGTATTAACGGAATTAATGGCGGGGAAGACCCTGAACGAAGCTAAAAACTTGCGTCGCGAGGAGGTGAGCGCGGCTGTCGGCGGCCTGCCCCAAGCCTCAACTCATGCCGCGCAGTTGGCGCTGGATGCACTATCAACCGCCCTGAGTGACATTAAACTGTAATTTCAGATTCATGCCGGACCATTCGCCACGCCGCATCGCCAGCCTGCAGCCCAGCGCCACAGTTATTCTCGCGGAGATTGGTGAACTCGACCGCGTGGTCGCGTGCACGAAATATTGCGCCGATGTGGTTCCCGGAATTGTTGCGCGGCAGTGTTTGATACTTTCCGATTCCTGGACCGCCAACGCGGAACAGATCATCGCTGCCAAGCCCGACCTCGTGATCGCCTCCGTGCCTTACCAGGAAAAAGCGGTGATCGAAATACTTAAGTCCGGAGCCCGCTTTCTTGGTTTTGCCCAAGAACTTTATCGGACATTTACACCGACATTGCGATCATCGCCGGCATTGTTGATGCAAGCCATCGGGGCAAAGAAGTGATCGAACTCATGCAGCAGCGAATCGAACAAGTCGGAAGCCGCGTGGCGCGGACAGAACGCCTCAAAGTTTTCTGCGAAGAATGGGGCAAGCCATTGATCGCATCGCAAGTCTGGGTCGCGGAGCTGGTCGAGGCCGCCGGAGGTGAATTTCTCGGCGCACCGGGGCGGCAAATCTCAGCAGAAGAAGTGAGCCGCATGGATCCCGACATTTTGATTGCCGCATGGTGCGGAGCGGGCGACCGCGTTCCTCTGGAGAAAATTGTTGCGGACCGGTACTGGCAGGGAACTCGGGCTGCGCTTGCTTTGCGGGTCTTCTGCATTCGAGATGAGTACCTCAACACGCCGGCTCCAACGCTTATACGCGGGCTGGAGGCGTTGGCATTTGCCATTCATCCCGAGCTGTTTGTCCGGCCGGAAGGAATCCGTCAAATTACCAGCGTTTCATCTTCTGCGGCCGCGAATCGCGCGCTCTGAGTTAAGATTTTTCCTATGCCTGTCAAAACCAGAATGGAAGAAGTTCGCTACGAAGTCATGACGCTCGCGGAAGCGGCGCCGACAGCAAAAGATGTCATGCACGGGGTCTGCAAGCTGTTGCATGAGCGTATGCTGAAGTACAACTGGGGCGGTTTTTACATGCTCGAGCCCGGCGCCAAACCTCCAGTGCTGGTGCTGGAAAGTTTTGTGGGAGCCATGACTCCACATACGCGTATTCCGCTCAACCAGGGCATTTGCGGCGCTGCAGCCTCGAGCGGCAAGACGATCGTGGTAGACGATGTCAGCAAGGACTCTCGCTATCTGGCCTGTTCTCTGGAAACCAAGTCGGAAATTGTTGTGCCTATTTTCGTGAAGAATCAAGTCGCTGGTGAACTTGATATCGATAGCCATTTCTCGGCCGCCTTCGGAACTGACGATCAGAACCTTGTCCAATATTGCGCGGAGGTTGTGGGCAAAAGGCTGGAGAAGTTGTGAGAGTTGAAAAAGGCCAAGTGCGGGCGCCCGAGATCGGACGCGTTTGGCTGAATTCTCCGCCGCTGAGTTTCCGTCAGTTGCGCGGACGCGTCGTTCTGGTGGACTTCTGGGACTATACCTGCCTCAACTGCATACGTACACTGCCCTATGTGCAAGCCTGGCATGAGCGCTACCGGGAAAAGAAATTGACAGTGATCGGAGTACACACGCCGGAGTTTATCTTCGCACAGTACGAGTCCAACGTGGAGCGGGGCATTCGCGAGTTTGGAATTACTTACCCGGTGGTCGTGGACAGCAATCGCGAAATCTGGAAAGCCTTCGCCAACCGGTACTGGCCCACCAAGTATCTGCTCGATAAGGATGGCTATTTGCGCTACGGCCATGTTGGCGAGGGCGGCTACGGTGAGTGCGAGCAGGTGATTCAGGAACTGATCCACGAGGTCGATCCTTGCATCGCTCTTTCTGAGATCATGGAGCCGTTGCGGGAAGAAGATCATCCGGGAGCAGTGTGTTACCGGCCTTCCGGCGAACTTTATCTGGGCCATCGACGCGGGCGGATTGGGAATGAAGGCGGCTTCAAAGAGGACGAAGTCGCCGACTATGAGTTTGACAATAAACTCGAAGAGAATTTGTTTTACGCCAGTGGACGCTGGGCCTCCACCGGCGAGTACTTTGAAGCCGCCGGGGAAGGTCCGCACATTTTGAAGTTGAAATTCGAAGCCTCGGCGGTAAACCTGGTGATGGCCGCGCCCCGCGGGGCCTCGGCCGAAGTTCAAGTGCTGCAGGATGGCAAGCCGCTGACGCGCAGTCAGGCGACGAAAGACATTCATTTCCGCAACTCCGGCGGGACCTCCGAAAGCTGCGTCGTGGTGGACTCTGCCCGCATGTATGCCCTGGTGGACAACCATGAGTTCGGCGAGCCCGAACTGGAACTGGTTTGCGATCCGGGGATCGCGGCCTTCGCTTTTACTTTTACGGGATGCGTGGATCCGGTCGCCAGTGCGTTGCATGCCACCAGTAGTGCGGAATTATGAAACGGGTTGTAGCTGCAGTGATTGAGCGGGACGGCAGGTTTCTGGTCTGCCAACGGACGCGGCACCAGACCATGCCCCTCAAGTGGGAGTTTCCCGGAGGAAAAATCGAAGAAGGCGAACAGCCCCGCGACGCACTGCGGCGGGAATTGGAAGAGGAACTGGGAATTCATGCCAACGTCGGCGACGAAATCGCTCGCATACAGCACACCTATCCGAATGGCGCCGCGGTTGAGCTGAGATTTTTTATCGTGCGAGAATATATCGGCGAAATTGAAAATCGCATCTTCCGCGATCTCCAGTGGTCGGCCCCCGATGCTCTTCCGTCCTACGATTTCCTTGAAGCGGATGCATCGCTGGTGCAGGATCTGGCCGCCGGAAGGTTGCCCTGAGAAGTGGCGCTGCGCGGGATTATCCGGTCTTACCGGTAATGTAACCCAATACGAGTGCCACGGATAGTCCGGCGACGAGGATGGTTGTTCCCCAGGCTACGGCACTGAATAAGTGCGAATTCACATACTCTCCCATCAATTCTTTCTTGTTAATCAGCAGGAGCATAAAGATCAATACGAATGGCAGGACGATTCCGTTCACAACTTGTGACCACAGGACGATTCTTACCAGTTGCGGTCCGGGGATCAGGAGCACGAGGATCGCACCAGCCAGGATTAACAGAGTATAGAGCCAGTAGAAAAACGGGGCCTCCGAGAATTTCTTATCGACACCGGATTCAAAACCCAGGCCCTCGCAGACGGTGTACGCGGTGGAAAGCGGTAGTATCGACGCGGCGAACAGCGAGGCATTGAACAGGCCCACGGCAAACAAAATGTAGGCATATTGCCCCGCCAATGGTTTGAGCGCTTGCGCGGCGTCCGCAGCGTACTTGATGTCGCGGAAACCGTGCAAGTACAGCGTGGCGGCGCAGGCGACAATAATGAACCACGCCACCACGTCCGTGAAGATGCAGCCTGTGATTACATCCCAGCGCGAAGCTTGGAGTCCGCGGCGGGTTACGCCTTTTTCAACGATGGACGACTGAAGATAGAACTGCATCCAGGGAGCGATGGTTGTTCCTATCACGCCGATTACCATGAATAAATACGCCTGGTCACGGAAGGCTTTGAGGGCGGGCGGTTTAATGGTTGCGAACGCGGCATCTTTCCATAAGGGATGCGCCAAGGCTCCGGCAAATATGTAGGTAATGTAAAAGAACGACGCGGCGAGGAACACTTTCTCAACGCTCTTGTATTGTCCTTTGACCACGATCAGCCAAACGATTACGGCGCAGACCGGCACGGTTATAAAGCGCGACAGCCCGAATAATTCCAGACTGGTGGCGATACCAATAAATTCTGTCACCACGTTTCCGAAGTTGATGAATAGAATTGCCAGCATCATCAGAAACGTGATGCGGAGGCCGAATTCTTCGCGGATGAGGTCGCTCAGGCCCTTCCCGGTGACCGCGCCCATGCGCGCGCTCATCTCCTGCACCACAATCAGCGCCAGGGTAATCGGGATCATGGTCCAGAGCAGGAGAAATCCATACTGGGCTCCGGCCTGCGAATAGACCAGAATGCCGCCGGCATCGTTGTCGACGTTCGCCGTGATGATTCCCGGCCCCACCACTGCGAGGAACAGAAGGGTCCGGCTTTTCGAGCGTTTGAAAGGTCTCATGCGCGCAATTCACAACATAGGGATGGAACACAACAACCGCTAAGACAGGCGACGGAACAGCATAAACGGAACCCACAAATCTGAACACCCCAAAAGTGCGAAATCAGAAGAAAGATTCGGCGGGGAGTGGTTTCCGCCGCCGGTTATGACTTTGTGAAGCGGGGACGAGCGATACCGGCCCTACCGGGTTAAGATATTTCCAGGCTCAAAATCTGGATGACCAAAAACTCTGCGCGCGCCATTTACCTTCTGATTGTCCTCGAGGTTGTCGTGCTTGACCGCTGGACAAAGCACGTGGTGGCGCAGCGCATCCGGCTTTACGCGCACATCCAGGTCATTCCGGGCTTTTTTCGCCTCACCCACACCGAAAATACCGGCGCCGCCTTCAGTCTATTCGCCGACTCGACTGCTCCCTGGAAAACCGGATTGCTGATTGCGTTTTCCATAGTCGCGTTAATTGTGGTCTCGGCCTTGCTGTGGAAAAACCACCATGCTCACATCGCCACCGGCGTGGGTTTGTCGCTGATCATGGGAGGTGCGTTAGGGAATCTGTGGGATCGCCTGGCCAGCGGGCGCGTGGTTGATTTTCTGCTGGTCTACGTAAAACAGTATCAGTGGCCGGTCTTCAATTTGGCGGATAGTGCGATCGTGGTGGGGGCGGGGCTGCTGATCGTGGAGATATTATTTGCGAGCCCGAACGCTAAAGAGAATTCTCTTCCAAGCTGAAATCCGTTTACCTCTTGCGCGGGGCAGCGTGAAGCTTAACGCATTCATGCTTGCAACCACATTGACACATAATACGTGTGCACTTATAATGTGTTAATGAATGTTACCCTTTCCGTCGACGAACAGTTAGTGGCTCGCGCTCGCAAGAAAGCGGATGCCCTCGGCAAAAGCCTTAATCAATTGATTCGCGACTACCTGCAAACGCTGGCAGGGGTGGACGATCCTGAACGAAGTATCGCGGAGTTTAAACGTCTCTCCGGTAAGGGCCACTATCGGGGATGGCACTTCAATCGGGACGAAATTCACTCGCGGCGCGACGATGCCAGCTCGTAGTTTCTTCGACACCAACGTTCTGCTCTACGCCGACGACAAAGCCAGTGCCGCAAAACAGAAGGCCGCTCTTGCGCTGGTCGCAGAGCATCGGCGCGCTGGGACGGGTGTGGTCTCGATGCAAGTGCTCCAAGAATATTTCGTGTCAGTCACACGGAAATTAGGCGTAGACGCGGCAATCGCTCGCCGCAAGGTTGAACTTCTGGCGGAATTTGACGTCGCCGCACCGGACGTCGGGGATATTCTGGGTGCGATCGATCTGCATCGCCTGCACGGCTTTTCTTTCTGGGCCGCGTTGGTCCTACGCACTGCTAAGCAGTCCGGTTGCACCGTCCTCTTATCGGAAGACATGCAAGATCGCCGCGAGATCGACGGAGTGAGGATCATAAATCCGTTTGGATAAGCGATCTAAAATCTTGCGGACAGCGCGATTGTGGTGGGAGCGGGGCTGCTGATTGTGGCGATGCTGTTTCACAAATCGAGCGCCGGGAACGAGTCTCTGCCGAACTGAATTTCCGGGTTCAGCTCAAACACCTAGAATCCCGCTCCTACGGCGTCCCATACAGCTGTTTATAAACGCTGGCATTCCTAAGAATCGCCTGAACGTATTCGCGCGTCTCGGTGAAGGGAATCGATTCCACGAACTCCTGCGGATCGCGATATTTTCCCTGGGCGAGCCAATCGTCAACGCGATCCGATCCGGCGTTGTAGGCGGCGAGCGCGTATTCGAATGATCCGCCAAACTTGTCGACCATGCCGCGGAAATAACGCGTGCCCAGTTGCATATTCACCGCCGGGGTATACAACTGGCTGGCGTTGAAGCGCTTCAGCTTCACTTCTTTGGCCACGGCTTTGCCCGTCTTCGGCAGCAATTGCATCAGCCCGACCGCATTGGCGCGCTAAACCGCGTTGGGATTGAACTCAGATTCCTGCCTGATCAGAGACGCTACGAGATAGGGATCCAGTCCATTGGCCGCAGAACTTCGTTTCAGATCGCTCCAGTAAGGTTTGGGAAAAAGCGCTTCCCAGTATTTTCGCGGCAGGTCTGGAATGTCGAGAGCAAAGTAGTTCGGAGCCGAGTGCTTCATGTACTCGATGGCGCGGTCGTAGTGCCCGGTCTCAACATACAGTTGGGCGGTTTCCGCCGGCGCCCAACTGCCACCGTCGGTAGCGGCGGCCGCTTGCAGTTCGCGCACGGCAAAATCGACGAGCCCGCCGTTGCCGAGCAGCTGTGCTTTCTGCACGCGGAGTTCATCCGCGGGCGCTTCCGTCTCCGTTATTTTTTCCGCGTGATTCAGAGGCGGCACGCGGTCGAGAATCGCGTACTGTGTCACCGCTGCCGGGTCGGTTGCGGCTGGGAGGTGCTTCATCCGCTGCCTGGCCAACTCCGCATAATAAAAATTGCGATAGCGATCCGAAAGTTTCTCGTAGAACGCCCGCGCCATGACGAATTGATTGTCTTCCTCAGCCAGACGAGCGCGCCAATAGAGCGCCGCAGGTGTTTCCGCACCGGAGGGATAGAGCGCAATCTGTTCCTCGAAAGCTTTTTTCGCATCCTCGTTGCGTCCCTGGCGCAGCGTGAGCCAGGCCGCTTTCCAGTGCACATAGGATGCGCGCGGGCCATCTGGAAAGCGCTGCTGTGCCTCGCGGAAGGCATCCAGCGCCTGGTCGTACTCGTGATGCACAAGGTGCAAGTTGGCCGCGGAGAGCAGTGCCTGCTCCAGCCACGGGCTGGCGTGGGCGGCTCGCCGTAAGTCATCGACAGTCCGATAGAACGTCTCGTTGTCATTGGCCGCCCATGCGATTTGGCCGAGCAGATAAAACCGCTGAGCATTCAGTTCGCCAGAGACATAGCCGAGGAGAGCCAACACCTGCTTGGCGTCCCGATTCTTTCCGCTTCGATGCAGCGCGTCCGCCAGGGCCAACTGCATTGTCGGCCTCTCTTCAGGGCTGACCTGGTTTACCAGACTGCGATATTCGTCCGCCGATTCCGCATAGCGCTTTCGGCTGAGCAATCCTTCGGCCCGGATTCTAAGTTGAGTGACGGTGGGCGGAGGCGCGGACGGCAGTTTCTTTAACTCGGCATACGCGGCGTCGGCCTCGGCGCTGGCCGGCATGGTGTAGTAAATATTCCCAAGAGTATCGGCCGCTTTCGAAGTTTGACCGGACGCGGCATAGGCGCGTCCCAGCGCGAATTCAACGTCCGAGCGGATCGGTACCAGAATCTTTTCCAGCAATGCGGCCGCTTCTGTTGCTTGCCCCTCGAGCAGAAGCGCATCGGCATGACTTACTTCCGCGTCCCGCACCAGCAGGGAGTCCGGATGGGTTTTGGCGAAGTCAGACAGCGCCGCCAGGGCCTCGGCGGTGTGCCCAGTTTGCAGGTAAGAAATTCCGAGATAGTAAGCCACGTAATCGCCCAGGTCCCCGGCATGGATTTTCGCGCGGCTGAGCGGGTCGATGGCCTGGGCATAATCCTTATCCAGCACGTGCGCGTAGCCGAGCACCAACCAGGCCAGTGCTCCGGCGTCTTCTTTGGCATGGGCGCGGGCGTAGGCCTGGACTCCGGCGTAGGCTGGCAAAGTCCGGTCCTGGAGGAGCTGTTGCGCCATGGGCCGCAAACTCGCCGACGCTACGAAGGCCTGGCGCATGCGGCGGACTCGCGGAGAAACCGTGTGCGGCTTTCGCGCGCCGGTGTTGTGACGCTTGGTGGCGCTGGCTGCTGGCTGGCTGCCGGCGGGCGCTTTATGGGTTGCAGGCTTACTGGGAGCGCTCGCCTTGTTGCTGCTGGGAGCACTCTGACCAGGCTTCGCCGGGGACGTAGCTTCCTGGTCTTGCGAAGAATTAAACAAAAGTGGCAGCGGCGCTTCCGCTGATGCTAGCGGAGCGCCAAGCAAGCTGCAGAGAAGCGCAGCGACGAGTATCCACCATCCCTTGGAGACTGATCGAACCACTTTTTACTTTTTTCGCGCAGCTACAACGGCCAGAGAAACTCACGCAAAATCTAGCGCCGGAAATTCGGCCCCATGATGGAGAGGTCGTCTTCCGCGAGACTCCGCACCAACTCATTCTGAAAATAATCTCCGCTTGCCGCCACGGTGCTGCCGTAGCGCTTCTGGAAGGTACCCCGGCTTTTATCGATATCTTCCTTCAAACGGTCGTATAAGTCTTTGTTGCGCCGGCCCTCTGCAACCTTCGCCTGGTTGTAAAGTTTGATCTCATCCACCAGAAGCCGCGCGAAGCGCTGCGCTTTACGGTGGACGTCGGCGTCCTCCGGTGAGAGGCCCGCCAAGGGATCAGTGGCCGTGGCTGGCGCGGCCGCACCGGCAGAGTGCGCCGAAGCCACTTCCACCACTTCAGCCGCAGGTTCGGGCTTGACTGGAACGCTGGCGGGTACATGCTTGGGCGCGTGGCTGGCGAAGGGATCGGAAAACGAAGATACGGTTTGCACCGGCGGAGCGGCGCGCTCAACGCTGCTGGGCGCGTCCGTGTCCTCTCTCGACGCCGTCAGCTTGCGCAGCGAGATGACCTCCAACCATCCGCTGGTGGCAATCACCAGCAATTCCAGGGCGTCGGCATCCAGCCTGCCGCTGTCGCCGCCGTCGGCATAAACCAGCGCTGCCACTTTGTCCTTGAGCGCCAGCGGCAATACCAGCACCTGTTCGTTGGCGGGGCCGCCGAACTGCTCGACGAATCGTCCGCCCATTTCCGCGATGTTTCCCGGCGTGGCCACACGATTTTGATAAGTATGTGCCACCGGCCCGGCGGTAAGATCGAGAGGAAAATCCTTCACTACTTCTTCATCGCCGAAGCCGCGTGATTGCCATCCCGACGCAGCTCCCGCTTTCGCCACGAATAACGCGATGCGAGAACAATACTCACTGCCCGCATCCAGCAGAGCGCGCAAAATTTCTTTCTGAGTGGAACCCGCATGGATATTGCCAACGGCATGAACCAAGGACTTCGACTGTG
>Ga0182024_10023077_pt1 | contig 11171 bp, 8 predicted proteins | sample P32metaG_FD_120480 | JGI IMG/M metagenome (GOLD analysis project Ga0182024, IMG submission 120480) | Permafrost microbial communities from Stordalen Mire, Sweden - P3-2 metaG (Illumina Assembly) | ecosystem: Environmental > Terrestrial > Soil > Wetlands > Permafrost | place: Sweden: Stordalen... | reverse complement strand
TGATCAGGCATGCGGGGCGTCCGCATCGACGGGTAAGGACAATCCTACCTTTACCCGCTCGAGCGCAACATGCGTGTCATAGCGCGCGACGTGCACGTTGGACTCGAACCAGCGGCGCGCGAAGGCGCCGTAAGCCTCCATGCTCGCGGCGATCACGATGACGATGAAATCGCTGGTGCCCGTAACGTGGTAGCACTGCTGCACCATGGGCTGATCGATCATCTGGCGGCGGAAACGATCGAGATGTACGCCGGGAGCGGGCGTTGCCGCCATGCTCAATGTGACGATGCAGGTCACGATCGACGCGCCGATCACCGCCTTGTCGAGCACGGCAATCTCCGCTGCGATGACTCCGTCCGCGCGCAGACGCTTCAATCGCCGCTGCACGGCGGCGGCGGACAGTCCAACCTCTGCGCCGATGGATTCGGCGATACGCCGAGTGTCGTGCTGGTAGAGATTCAAAATTTTCCGGTCGATGCGGTCCAGTGCCGTCCCCTGAAATGCGGTTAAGCCGCACGCGAACGCCGTCAAACGCGTCGTAACGCCTCATACACGAGGCTAACCTAATTCAGATACACAATATATCTGACAAGGGGATGAAAAACCTTAGTCCTAAATCTGAAAACTTCAGGAGTTGGCACTCATGCGTAGTTTATGGTTTTGTGCGGCCGCTTTGACGGCCTCAGTTGCTCTTGCCGCGAATGTGGCACTCGCCGATTCACCGCCGGTTCGGATGTGCAGTGAATCTCCGTCAGCGCCGTCTTGCACTGCGGTGCGCGGCGACCGATCCGAAGGTTGGGTACCGCAAAGTCGATCAGAAGTGATGGCTCAACATGGCATGGTCTCCACCGTTCAGCCGCTCGCGGCAATGGCCGGTGCGCGAATTCTCATGCAGGGTGGCAATGCGATCGATGCCGCGGTTGCCACGGCGGCAGCGCTCAACGTGACCTATCCTGCGAATGTCGGCATCGGCGGCGATCTGTTTGCGATCATCTATATTGCGAAAGAGAAGAAAATCTATCAGCTCAATGCCAGCGGCATCGCGCCCAGCGGCGAGACGCTCGCGCATCTTAATGCACTCGGCTACCAATGGGACTCGGCAAATTGGGCCCCAGGCTCCGGAATGCCGTCCGGCGGCATATTGACCGTCACCACACCGGGTTCGCTGTGGGGATGGCAAGAAGTTCTTGATCGGTTCGGCACGATGAACTTCAAGAAGGTTTTGCAACCTGCCATCGACTATGCAGAGAATGGTTTTCCCATCACCGAGGAGATCGGCGACGGTTGGCAGTTGCCCAAGGCGCTGCCGCTGCGCGGATGCTGCACTCAGCTCGATCCGGATTCGATCAATACCTACTACATCAACGGCGCGCCTCCTGCCATCGGCACGATTTTCAGAAACCCCGATTTGGCGCATACCTTGCGCTTGATCCAACTGCAAGGACGCGATGTTTTTTACAAGGGGGAGATCGCGCAAGCCATCGTCGCCAAGTCGAATGAGCTCGGCGGAACGATGACGCTCGCGGACCTCGCAAATTACAAGGGCGAATGGGTGACACCGGCATCGACCACGTATCACAACGGCGAGTTTGGTCTTTACGCATCGACGGCGCCGTCCCAGGCCTGGGGCGTCATGGAGGCGATGAATATTCTGGAAGCCTGCGTGCCGACGTGGTATCCAGGCCAGAGCCTCGCGACGCTGGGACCCGCGAGTCCCCAGTTCTGGCATGCCTTGATCGAGACCAAGAAACTGGTTTATTCCGACACCTATGCGCACAACGCCGATCCCGATGTGGTGTCGGTGCCGGTAGCCATGTTGACGTCGAAATCGTACGCCGCATCGCTGTGCGGCAAGGTCAACCCCGCGCACGCGTCCCCCACCGTGCCGCCGAGCTTTGACACGGTTCAGGGCGCCGCGGCTGGGACAATCGGCGGAGATACGATCTACCTCACGACTGCGGACCGGTGGGGCAACATGGTGTCGTGGATCAACAGCAACTATGCCGGTTTCGGATCCGGTATTACGGTTCCCAAGTACGGATTCATTCTTCACAACCGCGGCGGATTGTTCACGCTCGACGCAAAGAGCCCCAATGTCATCGCGCCTCACAAGCGGCCGTACAACACTCTAACGGCGATATTCGCCACGCAAAACGGCAAGCCCCTGTTGACGACGGGGCAGCATGGCGGTGATCAGCAGGGCATGGGCAACATGCAAGTGCTCGTGAACATTCTCGATCTCGGCGCGAACATGCAGGCCGCGGGGGACATGGGGCGCTTCACCCACGTGCAAGTTGCCAATACATTGCAATTGGAGACGCAGCTTTTCGACCTGGTGGGGCCGCAACTGATCGGCATGGGCCACAAGGCGTCGAGCGCCGGCGGCGGCATCGCGGGTGGATATCAGGGCATCATGTTTGTGCCCAATCCGGAAGGCGGCCAAATTACGAACTGCAACGGCAACAACGACACCGAGTGCGGCGTGAACGGCTTCTACCGAGCCGGATCGAATTTTAGAGAGGACGGCGATTCTATCGGTTGGTAAATCGGACGCGGCCTCGCGTTCGGAATTGAAACCGCAGCTCTCCGGGAATATCGATGGATGTTCCCGGAGAGTTTTTACGCGGCGTCCGGCGTCAGCGCATATACCAAGGCGGTATAAGGCGCTACCACTGATAGTTGAGCGACAGTGCGATTTCGCGCTGCGTGCTGGTCTCCGTCACGGGACTGACATCGGGGCTGCCCTTGAACTTGGTGATGGCAGCGTCGATATTGATCAGCCAGTGAGCCGTCAGGAATCGGGTGGCGCTGAAGCCGCCGCCGACTGACTCCATGCCGGCATGGGCATCAAAAACGGGATGGCCCGAGGCCAGCGACTTCGCCGCAGTCATGCCAAATTCGCTTTGCAAATAGCGGTGCGTGGCGAGCGTGACTGACGGGCCGGCAAACATGACGAACTTCCTCGAGCTCCCGGGAAGCGGCATATAGATGCCGACGTGCTGTATTCTTCCGTCCGGCATTCGGCAGTGCCCACTGGGCGAAAAACAGAGGCTGAAAAATGAAATTTGGAATTGCCATCGGAACGCTGGCTGTCGTGCTGAATTTGGCGCCCGCCGGCGGCGTGCAAGCCCAACCCGCGCCGATGTACGACGTCGTGATTCGCAACGGCCGCCTCCTCGATGGACTGGGAAATCCATGGGTGCGTGCCGACGTTGCGATCAAGGACGGCCGCTTCGCCAAAATCGGCCGGGTCGAAGGACGAGGCGCGCGAGAGATCGACGCGCAAGGGGAGTACGTGTCGCCGGGTTGGATCGACATGATGGATCAATCCGGAGAAGTGCTGCTCAAGAACGGTTTGGCGGAGAACAAGCTGCGCGAGGGAGTGACAACGGCGATTGCCGGTGAAGGCGGCACGCCGGTGCCATCGGCGAAAATCGCCGATTACTTCAAAAAGCTCGAAACCCAGGGCATTTCACTGAACTTCGGTACGTACTACAGCAGTGCACAAGCCCGTGTGGAAGTCATGGGAGATGTCGCGGGGCATCCTAGCGCGCCGCAAATGGACGGCATCAAGGCGCACGTCGATGAAGCAATGCGCGCCGGCGCCTTAGGGATTGCCACGGCGTTGATCTACCCGCCGGACAGCTTTCAGAGCACTGACGATCTGATCGAATTGGCGCGTGTGGCGGCAAAGTACGGCGGCATTTACGCAAGCCACATGCGTGATGAGAGCGCAAAGCTGCTGCAGGCCATCAGTGAATCCATCGAGATCGGCGAGAAGGCGGGGATTCAAGTTGAAATCTTCCATTTCAAAGGCGCGTATGCGCCGGGCTGGGGAAAACTGGTCCCCGAAGCAGGCGAACTCATTGAGGCGGCGCGCGCGCGCGGCGTGAATATTGCCGCTGATATGTACGTCTACACGGCCGGCGGCACCGGCCTCGAGATCACCGTGCCGAACTGGGTCTGGGAGCAGGGTGCGAAACGCGGCCTCGAGCGGCTCAAGGACCCGTCTGTGCGCGTCCGCCTCAAGAAGGAAATCGCAGCCGGTTCGATGCCCGGCTGGTCCAATCTGGTAGAGGCGAGCGGCGGGTGGGACCATATCGTGCTGGCCAACGCCTTCAATCCAAAATACGACCGCTATCGCTTCAAGAGTATCGACTACATCGCCAAGCAATTGGGCAAGGACCCGGCGGATGTTTCTTGGGACATCGTTCTGGGCGCTCAGCCCAATCGTGCCATGGGGCTGTTCTTCATGATGAGCGAGCCGGACATCGCAACGGCGCTGCGCTGGCCCTGGATGAGCATCGGCAGCGATGCCGGCGCGAATGAAGGGCCGGGCACCATCGATGCCATTGGCCTTCCGCATCCGCGCGCGTACGCCAATTTTCCGCGCGTCATTGCAGAATATGTGAAAAAACGCCGCGTGCTTACCCTTGAGGACGCGATTCGAAAAATGACTTCATGGCCCGCCACGCGCATGCGGCTATACGACCGCGGTGCCATACGCGAGGGATTGAAGGCGGACGTGACGATATTCAACGAGGAGCGCATCGAGGATGTCGCGACGTACGAGAACCCCACCAGCTATCCGCTCGGCATCGATTATGTCTTGGTCAACGGACAACTGGTGATCGATCAAGGGCGCCACACCGGCGCGAAGCCCGGCAGCGTGCTGCGCGGAGCCGGCGCCGACCATGAACGCGTGAGCGCCCGAGGTGATTGAGGCCGGCGGTATAACGCCGTCGAAGGCATCCTGGTTCCAGCGCTATTTGTTGCCGGGCTTTGCGTTTAAAGCCGTGGTCATCGGCGGCGGCTATGCAACCGGGCGCGAACTGGCCGAGTTTTTTCTGCCCAGCGGACCGCGCGGTGGGTTGCTCGCCATCCTGCTGGCCTTAGGTGTTTGGAGTCTGGTGTGCGCCGTGACGTTTTGTTTGGCGTATGCCACGAAGAGCTGGAACTACCGGGCGTTTTTTAAGAATCTGCTGGGGTCCTTCTGGGTAATTTTCGAAGCCGCCTACCTGCTTTTCATCATATTGATTCTCGCGGTATTCGGCGCCGCGGCCGGCGCAATTGGGTCAGCAGTCCTGAACTGGCCGCATATCGCGGGCACCTGCTGTCTCATTGTGTGTATTAGTTTGGTGGCTGCCTACGGCAGCACCTCGGTAGAGCGATTGTTCAAGTGGGTTTCGATTTTTCTCTACGGGGTTTACGGAATCTTCGTCGCACTGTCTTTCTTTGCGTTCGGCGATCGGATTCTCGCCAATTTATCCGCCCCAAGCCCAAGTGAGGGCTGGGTGCTCGGCGGATTGACCTACGCCGGCTACAACGTCGTCGGTGCCGTGATCATCCTCCCGGTGCTGCGCCACTTGAGGAGCAGCAAAGATGCGTTGGTGGCAGGAGCGCTGGCAGGGCCACTCGCCATGATTCCCGCGCTGCTCTTTTTTGTATGCATGATCGCCTACTATCCGCAGATCGGCGGCGAGCCGTTGCCCTCGGATTTTCTGCTGCGCCGCCTGAATTTCCCCGCCTTCCACTACTTATTCCAGCTCATGATCTTTTTGGCGCTTCTGGAAAGCGGCACCGGCTGCGTTCATGCCTTCAACGAGCGGGTGGCCGAAGCCTATGCGGCCCGACAGGGCCGAGGCCTTTCAAAGATCGCCAGGCTGAGCATCACGGGAGCATTGCTCTTAGGCTCGATATTCTTGGCGGCGCGGTTCGGATTGGTGACGCTGATCGCCCGAGGCTATCGCGGACTCGCTTACTTGTTTCTAGCCATATTTGTGTTGCCCGTCATGACATTGGGCGTGCGGCAATTGCGCAGGCGCAAAAATTCGGCGCAGGCCCAGGATACTCAGACAGGCTCCTAGCGCCGTCGATTCTTGACGAGTTTCGTAGGGAGCCGCACCGGCTCCGCCAATTTTGGCGGCATTGCCGGGCTGACATCGCCGTGCAGCGACATCAACGAGTCCAGCAGACTCTCGTCCGTGCTCGAGCACACGCCGAGCACCGTGGCTTCGTCGCAGCCCTCCGCGGTGACGTAGGCATGTCCCATGTTGCTGTCGAGGTATATGGATTCGCCGACGGTGAGATTGACAGGATCGTAAAACTCGGTGAGAACCTTGATGCCGCCCTTGAGGACATAAATATATTCCTCGCCTGAATGGCGGACCAGATCGCCGAACTCTTGGGCGCTCTTGGCGCGGATACGCGTCAAAATCGGAATCATGCGCTTTCTGCGCAACTCCGGACACAGGTAGTAGTAGTCGTAGTTCTTGGTGTTGACGCGGACGGCATCATCGGTCAGGCCGATGCTGCGCCTGGCGGTCACGGCCGGCTCGATCGTATCGGCGGGATCGGCAAATAACTCCGAAATTCGGATATTGAGCCGTTGGCTCAATTGCACCAGCTTGTCGTAAGTCAGGGTAAGCCGGTCATGTTCGACTTTCGATAGCGTCGACACGGGGATGCTGGTGCGCTGACTCATTTCCTTCAGCGTCCACCCGTTTCGCGAACGCAGCGAGCGCAGCAGGCTTCCCAGCGTCGGGTGACGCGTCTTCACGTCCATAAGATCAGCGGCATCGCTTTTTGAATTTCCGGCCCCAGTGTTTTGCCGCATGAAGCATACCTATGGCTTGCGTCAGGTCAACCATTGAGCAAGGGAATCTGCGTCGACATCGAACTTTAAATCCGCGCAGCGGGGTAGGCCCAGCCGCCCGTACACTTTACGCCGCTATGCGCCTGATGAGAGAATATCGTTGACAATTCTCTAATCAGGACTACTCTGTCTCGATTGCGACATCGTGTTGGGATGAGGCAAATGTCGTCCGAATCAGGTTTTCAATTAGGCCGACGCCGTTCGCTCGCCACGATGGCCGGAGCCGTGGCCGCGCTCGCTCTGCCGCGGATCAATTTTGCGCAAGTCGTGGCCCCCGCCGCTGCGAAGAGCAGCTACCCCGCAAAGGTAATCGATCTCGTCGAGCGCTCGCTCGTCATCGACATGCTCGGACCGCTTAAGCTCGATTTCAGGCCGCAGGCTTACTCCACTCCGCTGAGTGATGCCGATGCTGCCATGTTCCGCTCCAGTGGAATTACCGCATTCCACAATTCAGTTGGCGTCGGCGGTGCCGCCGCATATGACGATGCGCTGCAATTCATTGCCGCTTGGAGCGGTTTCGTGGGCCGCAACACGGAGGTCTTCTCTCTGGTGGGCCGAGCGGAGGATATCGACCACGCGAAGGCGAAGCAGAAGATCGCCGTCATCATGGGCTTGCAGAATGCCGACGAGTTTCGCGACGTCAAGGACGTAAAGGCGTTCTATGAATTGGGACTGCGCTGCGCGCAGTTGACTTACAACAGCCAAAACCTCATCGGCAGCGGCTCGACCGACCGAGTCGACGGCGGCGTCAGCGACTACGGCGTCGAGATCATCAAGGCGATGAATGAAGTCGGCATGCTCATCGACGTTTCACATAGCGGTGATCGCACGACACTGGACGCGATCGAACTGTCGCCCAAGCCCATCGCCTTCACGCATTCGAACTGCCGCGCGCTCAACAATCATCCGCGCCTGAAGACCGACGAAGCGATCCGCAAGCTCGCGGCAAAAGGCGGCGTGATGGGTATCACCGGCGTGCGCAACTTCGTGAAGAATAAAGAACCCACGACGGTGGAGGACATCGTCGACCACATCGATCATGTGGTGAAACTGGTCGGCATCGAGCACGTCGGCATCGGCACGGATTCGGACCTCTTAGGCTATGACCATATGCCGCCGGACCAGTACAAAAAGCTCAAAGCCGGATACAAATCCTCTTATGCCTTCCGGGACAAGATCGACACCGATGGTTTCAATCATCCGCGAAAGATGTACGACCTTACGGCGGCGCTGATTCATCGGAGCTATAGCGACGCCAATATTCAAGCCGTGCTCGGTGGAAATTTTCGCCGCCTGTTGGGCAGCACCTGGATCGATTTGAAGAACAAGACAGGGGACAAATCATGAACTCCATCGTCAAACTCGCCGTGCTCGCCTCGCTGGGCGCCGCCGCAGCTTTCATATCGCAACAAGGCAGGGCAGCCGATGCCGCACCGGCTGCGGATAACGACGCGCTGACCACCATAGTCGTCACCGCGGAAAAGAAAGAAGAGAAGCTGAAAGATGTACCCATGAGCATCACCGCCTTGGGCGGCGGCGCGCTCGACAATCTGCAGTACCGCAGTTTCAGCGACTATGCGGCCATGGTGCCGGGCCTGTCGCTGACGAGCAGTCAACCTGGGTACACCAACCTGACCTTGCGCGGTCAGAATGCTGGCGGCGTTGGTTCAACCGTGGCGGTGTATTTGGACGAATCGCCCTTCGGTTCCAGCAGCGCCTTGCTCGACGGTTCCATCTTGAGCGGCGACTTCGATACCTGGGATCTGCAACGCGTCGAAGTGTTGCGCGGGCCGCAGGGCACGTTGTACGGGGCCAACAGCGAAGGGGGCTTGCTGAAGTTCGTCACCGCGCCGCCGGTGTTGGGCAGCTTTTCAGGCGCTGCCGAGGTGACGGGCGAAACCGTCGATCACGGCGGCACCGGCGGCGATTACCGCGCGGTGCTGAACCTGCCGTTGGGCGATAAGATGGCCTTGCGCATAGGCGGATTCGATCAGGACGTGGCCGGTTACATCAGCGATCCTTCGCGCAGCAAGGTCGATGAGAACGACGGCCACAAGTATGGCGGACGCGTTTCCTTGCTGGCCGAGCCGATCGACACTCTCACCATTCGCCTGACCGCCGGCTCACAGCAGTCAGAATACAACGACGTTCCGGAGGAAGACATCAATCCCCTCACCTTGAGGCCGTCGGAGGGCGATCTACAGCAACAGCGCTTCATCAATCAGCCCAGCACTTTCCAGTATAAGAACTACAACGCGACCATCAACTGGAATGCAGGGCCCTTCAGCATTTTATCGACGACGAGCTATGGCATCCTGAATTCCGATACGATCACCGACCTAAGCAACGTGCAGCTCATTCCGGGCTTCACCTACGCAGACTTGCTGGGGAGCGCCGGGCTGACCAATACCGGCGCCTTACTCGATAATCTCGTGGATCTGAATAAGTTCACGCAGGAGGTCCGGGTTTCGTCTCCTACGACCAACTTTTTCGAGTGGCAGGTGGGCGGCTACTTCACGCGCGAAGTGGGCAATTTGTATCAGCATTTGAATCCGATGGCGCTGCCGACGGGAGCGCCGATCACCTCGCTGGGAACCCTGGAATTTGCGACTCTGGATTCTATTTACAAAGAGACCTCTGGGTTCGGTAATGTGACGGTCCACATCATTCCGCAGTTCGACATCCAGGCCGGCGGCCGCTATTCCAAGAATGAACAAGTGGCCACCGAAGGCGTTTCGGGCCTGCTCGCCGGCGGGACGCAGGCTTTCAGCACGCCATCGTCAGGACATGTCTGGACGTACTCGGTTGCGCCGCGCTGGCACATCGATGCCGACAACATGCTGTATTTCCGCTGGGCGACGGGCTACCGGCCCGGTGGACCCAACGCGTTGCCGCCGGTCGCGCCGCCTGACGTGCCGCGCTCGTACGGCGCCGATAAAACCAATAACCTTGAGCTGGGGATCAAGTCGACCTTGCTCAACAATCAGCTGTCGATCGACGCCGCGGTCTTCCATGTCGAGTGGACCAATATTCAGCTGCTCGAGCAGGTCGACAACACCGGCATCAATGGCAACGGCGGCAAGGCAAAAAGCCAAGGCTTCGAATGGACCGTGGGCTACATTCCTGTTCACGGCCTCACCCTGAATTGGACCGGGGCCTACACGGATGCGGATCTGACCACGGATGCGCCGGCGGTTCATGGCGTTAGCGGTGATCCGCTGCCCTACGCGCCAAAGTGGGGCACTTCGCTGGATGGCGAATACGATGCGGCCGCGTTCGCAGACTACAAGTATTTTGTCGGTAGCACGTGGAGTTACGTCGGCGCCCGCAGTACTGACTTCGGCACCGACGTGACTCAAACCTTGCAGGTTCGTTTGCCCAGCTACAACACCTACGGTGCGCGCGTCGGCTTTGATAACGCTCACTGGCGCTGGACCCTGTACGCCAAGAATCTGAGCGATTCTCGCGGCATTACCAACTACACCAACAGCGGCGCACCGGCCCTCAACGGCACAGCCGCCCTCATACAGCCGCGAACGGTCGGTGTCACACTGTCTGCGAAGTTCTGAAGGCCATCGCAGGAATGAACACAAAACGCGAACTGCGCATGTCGGAGGCCTCAATGTCGGAGGTGATGGATCTACCTCACCCGTATCTGCTGTTTCTTGGCGACACCACGGAAAAGGGTTACGCCAAGACCGCATTCGGTCTGCGCGATTGGGCTGCGGATCGCTGTGTGGGCGAGTGGTCGTGCGGCGGGGCGACAGTCACCACTGATTTGCCGCGATTGACGCCCAAGGAGGCCCGCGCGCGCGGCGCGCGAGCACTCGTCATCGGCGTCGCCAATACCGGCGGCGTGATCAGCGACAGCTGGATACCCTCGCTCATCGACGCGCTCGAATCGGGTCTCGACATCATCAGCGGCATGCACGCCAAGCTCGGCGCGGTTTTGCAATTGAAAAGTACGGCGGAACGCTGCGGCCGCAGGCTGATCGATGTGCGGACGCCGCCGCGAAATATTCCGATTGCGTCCGGTGTCAAACGATCGGGAAAGCGCCTGCTCACCGTCGGCACCGATTGCGCCATTGGGAAAAAATACACGGCTCTCGCGCTGGCACGCGCCTTTAAGAATCGCGGTCTCGACGCCGATTTTCGCGCCACCGGGCAGACCGGCATTCTGATCGCCGGCGGTGGAATTCCCATAGATGCGGTGGTTGCGGATTTCGAAGCCGGAGCCGCTGAGTTGCTGAGTCCCGATGCATCCGCAGAGCACTGGGATGTGATTGAAGGGCAGGGCTCCTTGTTCCATCCTGCCTACGCCGGCGTCTCGCTCGGACTATTGCACGGCAGTCAACCCGACGTGATCATTGTCTGCCACGATCCTGATCGCAAATACCTGCTCGGTCATCCGTTCCCGCTGCCGAACATCGCCGAGACGATTGACATGAACTTGCGCCTCGGCCGCCGCACCAACCCCGCGATCCGATGTGCCGGCATCAGCTTGAATAGCTCACGG
>Ga0182024_10023076_pt1 | contig 11171 bp, 11 predicted proteins | sample P32metaG_FD_120480 | JGI IMG/M metagenome (GOLD analysis project Ga0182024, IMG submission 120480) | Permafrost microbial communities from Stordalen Mire, Sweden - P3-2 metaG (Illumina Assembly) | ecosystem: Environmental > Terrestrial > Soil > Wetlands > Permafrost | place: Sweden: Stordalen... | reverse complement strand
GAGGTGTGGGCGAGCTATCGGTATCTCGCGTTGTACGACAGCAAAGAGGCGGATGGCGTCCGCGTCATCGATCTGGGCGCGGGCCATTCCAGTTCGGGTAAGTCACTATGCGGGCGTATTTTGGCGGCAATGACCTCGCAGTCCCTACTCAATTCATCTGTGGGCGCTGGTTATTTGGATCGGAGGTGGCCGCAAGCATTCAAAGATACGGGGGCTTGGCCGCTCAAGAGTCTGAGGCAAGCGTTTCTTGATGGATCGCTCGATAGGTTAGTCGACCCCGATCAGTGTCTTCGCGAGCGGATCCCCGAATTTGTGATTAAAGGCGAATTCGGGCTCGCATCGGGTGGCGATCCGGCAACTGGGTATTCCAGAATCTGGTTCAAGGAGCTCATGCCTCCAGACGAGGTAGCATTCGACCCGGATGTGTATCTGCTGACAGGTGCGAAGGCGAAGGCATTGAAACTGCGCGCCGAGACACCGACTGTGCTCGGTGGCGATGGGCCTGGTGGTACGACAACGGAACCGGCCCGTCCTCAGGTACCGGTGGAGGTTGTGCCTGCGGCTGCGGGAAGACAGCAGATTCGCATCGTTGGCGCTGTCCCACCAGAGGTATGGAATCGGTTGGGAACGAAGCTCATCCCGAAGCTGAAAGCGGGCGTGAATCTAAAACTCGGCCTCAGCTTCACCCTCGAACTTGAGGGCTCAGAGGCGCAGCAGTTGATGAGCGATCTGAAACAGGCAATCGAAGACCTCGGACTGTCCGACGCTCTCACGATCGAACGTGGATAGAGCTGTTTGGCCTCAACGTTTTCGACCCGGAGAGCTATCGGGGAATCACGCCGACCGAAGGACAGGTGTCGATCAAATCCAATTTCCAGAATCGGACCGGGCTTTCGCTGATTGACGCTCACCGTGTTAAACGCTTTGCTGGTGCGGTGCCCAAAGGAAGCGAAGCGGGCGACCATTGCTTACAGACTAATCGAACGGTAAGGCGAGCAGGGGGAACAAAGCAGAATGGCCAGTTCGAGCTCGGTTGAAGGGCGGATTCCTTTCAAGATCCATCCTCGCGTTTTCGCTGCCTTGGGTGCCGATCTCGTTACAAACGACGTTGTCGCGATTATCGAATTGGTCAAGAACTCCTACGATGCTTTCGCTACTACAGTAGACATTCGCTTCGAACAAAATACATCGCCGTCCGGCGGCAACAAAATTGGTGAAACGCAACCTAATGGAAATCAGAATACACACGAGAGAATAGAGTACGCGTACCTTGAGATTCTTGACGATGGATCGGGGATGGATCGCCGGACCTTGGAACAGGCATGGTGCGTCGTCGCGACGCCGTACCGGCAGCAGCATCCTTATGAATCTAAGGACAAGAAGGTTCGTCGCGTTGCCGGAGAGAAGGGCCTCGGCCGGCTGTCTGCCGCTCGTTTGGGAAGCAGATTGGAAATGCTCACTAAAGCTGCGGGCAGTCCATGTTGGTTGGTAACCGTAGATTGGTCTGGCCTTGCGGAAAAAGACGACCTCGAAGGTTGTTACGCATCGTGCGTTAGATTCACCGGAACAGCCCCGTTCAACGGCACAGGTACGCGAATTCGAATTCTCGATCTAAGTTCGGAATGGGAGTCGGACCAAATCGACGATCTTCGCGACAATCTTGCGCGGCTCGTTTCACCCTTTTCAAAGATCGACGATTTCAATATCCGGCTACACGCACCTGCGCTCGGAGAACAAGATAGTCCCGATATACTCGCTCCAGATTTTCTTAGCCGTCCGCCGTACGCTATTCGGGGACATGCCAACCCTGAAGGCGCTGTGACGGCGCGGTATGAGTTCAAGCCGATAGTCAAGGCGAAGCCGCGAAGTACACAGATAGTGTTGGCGTGGCCTGAGGTTAGAGATGCGTCGGACACTAGCCTGAAGGTAAAGTCACTCCAGAGTCCGGGTTGTGGTCCTTTTGAGTTCGACATCCGCGCGTGGGACATCGGCGCGGACGATACTCAAGAGATCGCCGAACACTTCCACATTGCAAAAGGAAATATACGGAAAGCAATACGGGCCCATAAGGGTATATCACTCTATCGCGACAACATTCTCGTTCTACCGAAGTCCGACGATGCACGGGATTGGCTCGGCTTAGACCTGAGAAGAATTAGTCGCGTCGGCGACAGACTGAGCACCAGTCAAATCGTCGGCTATGTGTCCATAAGTGCTGACAAGAACCGACAAATCGCTGACACCAGTGACCGCGAAGATCTAGCTCAGAACTCCGCCGTTTTGGCCTTTAAAAAATTGCTCATAGCTATAATTGAACAACTGGAAATACAGCGCGATGCCGATCGCCTGAAGCCGGGTGATAAAATTAAGCTGAAGGATCTGTTGGAGGGCGTCTCCGCTGATGATCTTACTGAAGAAGTGTCATCTCTCGCAGAAGAGGGTGCATCCGTCAAAGAGGTGGCGCAGAGGGTTCAGGATTTCAATGCCAGATTGCGCATTGTTCGTGAGGCTCTAAAGACCAGGTTTGTGTACTACAGCCGGTTGGCCACAATCGGCACGATAGCCCAAATGTTAGTCCACGAGATACGCAACCGAACCACCGCTATAGGTCGGTTTATCCGTACTGCCAAAAGTGCGCAGCTAGTCGCCGATTCTCCCGAGTTCAACACGCATCTCAAAGCAGCAGAATCTGCAGCAGTAGCCTTGGAGAGCCTCGCTGAAACTTTCGCACCTCTTGCGAGCCGCGGCTTTCGGCGGGGACACAGGGACGCAGTTGTTGAAGAAAGCATAGTGCGCTGCCTGACGCTGTCCGAGGCAGAACTCAAAAAAGCGGGCATCGCCAAACCAATTCCACCCAAGAGCACCACGCGAGTGGCCGTCGATCCCGGCGAGTTGGATACGATTCTTCTCAATCTGATTCTTAACGCACTCTATTGGATTCCAAAATCTCGTCGTCGGCCACAGGTTACATTTTCGATTCGGAAACTCCCGAGTGATCGCCGGGTTGCGGTCACAGTGAACGACTCGGGAGAAGGTATATCAGACGATGACGCAGATCGAATTTTCCTTCCTGGCGTAACGCGTAAGCCCGGTGGGATCGGTATGGGATTGACCGTTGCGGCCGAGCTTGTCTCTGAATATGGGGGCAACCTCGTTCTCGTGCAGCCAGGTAAACTCGCCGGCGCGAGCTTTACGTTCGACTTGCCGCTGAAGGCGTAGACCGAAATAAGAAGGGGATGGAAGTGCACCTCAAAATACTTCTCATAGACGACCAGCCGGAAAGCGTTGAAGCATTGCACGAACAGCTGGTCAAGGATTTCGGCGAAATCGAGTGTCGAGTTGTGGATTTCCCGGCCGCAGTAGCCGCGATCGAACAAATGGATCCTGATCTCGTTGTGTTGGACCTTCTGCACGGCTCAGAGGCAGAGTTAGAGGCGCCGGGTTTAGAGACTGCAAATCACATATGGACCAGAAAATTTTGCCCCCTGATTTTTTACACCGCAGCCCCAGAGAGAGTTTCGGGTTCTCATTTCCCTTCCCACCCCTTCGTCGGGGTAGTTCCGAAGGGAATAGACAGTGAGCTACGTGTCCGGGATAAGGTCAAGAGCTTTCATCCGCACGTCGAAGCGCTGGCTCAAGTCCGTAAAGAGATCAGAAGCGCTATGGACAAAGCCCTGCAGAGTGTTGCACCTCGGGTGATGGAAGCGGCGACGGCCTCCGTACCTGAGCGAATAGACATGCTTACCCGTGCGGCCCGAAGATTCGTGGCTGCCCAAATGGACGAGGCGCTAACGAACGCCAAACCGCCTCCATTGAAAAACTGGGAATTTTACTTGTGTCCGCCGCTGGTAGCGCATTTGCTCACTGGAGATATAGTGAGGCAAAAAAGTACCGACAAAACTCAACCATCAAACTACGCCATCGTTCTCACCCCGTCGTGTGACTTGGTGTGCGAGGGGACCCGAGTGCCGAAGGTAGCACACGTGTTGGTAGCCATTTGCACACCTGTCGAGAGATTGCTTCAAGACCTAAATGTCCCGTCCAAGGACGCGCACGAACACCGGAACGAGATTCGAAGTATGCTTTCGAGAGGCTATACCCAATCGTGCCTCGCGATCGCGGCTTTGCCTGGTGAGTTTCCTGCTATGGCCGCTGACTTTCGGCAACTCCGGTTAATTGCGCTCGACGACGACAAAACAGGTTTGAAGAATTATGATCGGGTGGCTTCCGTAGATAACCCGCTAAGAGAACTCTTTGCGTGGGCATTCATGCTGTCTTCCGCACGCCCCGCGCTACCGGACCGTAATTACAAAGATTGGGCCAAAGAAATCGTAGAGGCAGTAAAAGCCTGAGGCTGCTATGCGTGCTCTGGATTTTTTCTGCGGCGCCGGTGGACTGACGCGAGGACTACTCGATGTGGGGATAAAGGTGCTTGCCGGAGTCGATGCTGACAGCAGATGTCTCGAAACTTATGAAAATAACAACCGACCGGCAAAGTTTGTGACTGCTGATGTCTGCGATATTTCGACAACGCAGGTATGGAAGCTGTTGGGGTCGCGCAAAACCTCCGATCTTTTGATCGCTGGCTGCGCACCCTGTCAGCCATTTAGCGCGCATATGAAACGACCAAAAGACGACTCCACGCAGAAGCTTCCATTGGACTCCGACGCCACCCTTCTGGGTGCCTTTGCTCGCGTCGTGGCAGAAATCCGACCGCGATGCGTTTTGGTGGAGAACGTTCCTGGTCTTGTTCGAGTACCCGGCTTCAGTACGTATAGACGGTTCATTCGAATGTTGACGACTGGCGGATATCAGATAGCCGAGGGAGTGCTAGACGCTAAGGGCTTCGGAGTGCCTCAGACTCGCCGGAGGTTCGTCTTAATTGCCGTTCGCGGTCGAAAGGCGACTCTGCCCGATGCTATTTGCGGGAGCGGAAGACGACCCTACGGTACCGTCCGCCAGGCGATTGCACACTATCCACCCATCAAAGCCGGCTGTAAGAATCTGGCTATTCCAAACCATGAGGCCGCCGCTCTCAGCGAGCTGAACCTCAAGAGGCTCCAGATGACGCCGCTCGACGGTGGCGATCGGCGAGCATGGCCACTTGAACTGGAGCTCGATTGTCACAGTGGCGATCATGACGGGCACTCCGATGTCTACGGCCGAATGGCTTGGGATAAGCCTGCTCCGACGTTAACCGGCAAATGCCACAGCATTTCTAATGGTCGGTACGGACATCCGTCGCAGGACCGCGCGATCTCGTTAAGGGAGGCCGCAAGTTTGCAGACCTTCAGTGATTCGTACATATTTTTCGGACTAAGGACACAGATCGCCAGGCAGATAGGCAACGCCGTTCCCGTAGCTCTGTCCCAAGTATTGGGAGAACATCTGCTCGGCCTTTAGAGACTAAGAATCACACTCGCCTTGGCTTCGTAAACAGTTCCGCGAGACTCACCAAGATGGGCGATATCTACAGCAAGACGAAGCGCTCGGAAGTTATGTCGCGGGTGAGGTCGCGTGGTAACCGTAGTACTGAGCTCGTGATGGTCTCCCTTTTGCGGGCGCATCGAATCAGTGGGTGGAGGCGACATCTTGAGATCACAGGGCGCCCCGATCTTGTTTTTGTGCGAGAACGAATTGCGGTGTTCGTTGATGGATGCTTTTGGCATGCTTGTCCTCAATGCGGTGAGCGCCCTGTCACTAATCGAGAATTTTGGGAGACGAAGCTCTCAGCAAACCGTAAGCGGGACCAGAAAGTGAACCGTCTGCTAAAGGCAGAAGGCTGGAAGGTGTTGCGAATATGGGAGCACGCGTTGAGCAACCGGAGTCGTGTCCTCGCCCGACTCCATCGGTTGCTCTCGCGTTAAGCACGAGAGAACAACCCTTGTCGCTCGTCTAGGAAGAAGGCGGGCCGCCGTACTTCTATGGAAGTCCCGCGCTGCTATCCAAAGTTCTCACCCAGGTGACGCGACCTGGTGATCCAGCGGCCACGTCGGACACGACCTTAGAGGCTGAGGCCGACCGGCCGTCGCCGATTTGACCAGCGCGACCAGCTGCGTGGCGCATCAAACCGAGCACCGATCTGAGTAACGTGTTTGTCGTTAGCGATCGCTGGCTCTCACAGCTGACTTAGTCTGATCTTGCTCGTGTTCGAGTGCACTCAACGCTTGGGCTTCTTCAACCGAAACTCTTTTCATATTCGCGCCAAGCTTCTTCCATGCCGGAGAATCTTCGAGCCGGTTCAACACACCGCCGCAACCAATTGTCGAAGTCTAGCTTTCGAGGATAAGCGACGTCGAGCGTTTGAAATTGGAATCGCTGGGCAAACGGGAACTCTCCCATCGCTTTCAGCTCATTCAACAATTCGACGATGCTCTTCATAGTGGCCTCACAGAATCGGGTCAATTCCAGCACGGCGGGTTAGCACTGGCGTTGTAGCTCGGGCTCGCTTGATCGAGTTTACCAGCATATATTATCAATTGCTGGTAATGTTATCAAGTGCGGACGCCATTCAAAAAAGAAAGGAAAACCTTCATCCAGCACGGGGGGCTGCTCCGCACCGGTGCCGCGCTGCGTGCTGGAATCCATCCTCGCACGCTCTACGACATGCGCAACCAGGGCGTAGTCGAAGAGCTTAGTCGCGGCCTTTACCGTCTGGCAGACCTCCCGGCGCTCAGCAATCCCGACCTCGTAACCGTCGCGCTGAAGATTCCCGCCGGAGTAGTGTGCCTCATCTCAGCCCTCGCTTATCACGAAATCACCACTCAGATTCCGCATGAGGTTCACCTCGCGCTGCCGCGCGGTACCGAACCGCCGCGACTGAAGCATCCTCCGCTCCGTGTGTTTTGGTTTACAGGCCGCTCGTTCACGGAAGGTATCGAAAGGCACAAGGTAGATGGCATTGGCCTGCGCGTCTATAGCCTCGAAAAAACGCTGGCCGATTGCTTCAAGTATCGGAATAAGCTCGGGCTGGATACGGTCCTCGAAGCCCTGCGGCTCTATCGAAGCCGGAAACGACCAAATGTTGATGAGCTCCTGAAATTCGCGCGCGTCTGCCGCGTGGAAAAAGTGATGCGCCCTTATCTGGAAGCCCTTCTATGAAAAAAGAGGGCCGCGGGCCGCTGCTCCCAAAACGGCTCTGTGGTTCCGATACGAATACGAAAAGGGGGTTAGCGGACGAACTGATAACCTATCACCCGCTACGATTTCTTCGGCCTCACCAGCATTTGTCTTTGATAGGCGTGTAAGCTCGAATTTCTCCGATGGGCCAGGGGATCGAGTTCCCAGCGATGACATCCTCATCTGATCGGAGGTCTTCGTACGGGAAGTGGTAGGCCCGGAGCATTGTGTCTCCTCATCGTCGAAAGCGGGGCGTCCACTGCTCGATCAAACTGTCCTCGTCGTCGCTGTCCTCTTCTTCATCAATTCGGTCTTGAAGTGAGGGACAAGTCAGCACGGTCAGGGTTTTCGCATAGCTCCCGAGACCGATAACTTCTTCCAGTGCTTTGACGGAGCGAATGCCGCCGAGCCAATCCATCACGTCGATTTCTTGAGCAGCCCGGTCAGAGCGAGCGACACAGTCGGGGCTTTTATTGAGTCGCGCGGTGGCGGTGTCCATGGGAACGAGCGAACCTTTCTTGAGCCGACTCAGATCGCGCAGCGACTTCATGGTTTCCGACATGCGGCAATAGTCAATGGTCGAGCCGGTACTTACCACGACAGCGATGGCGTCATCGGTGAGTTCCGCGTATCGAATTGCGGTCGCGGTAAGCGACGTGCGGCAAAGGTTGGCCATCGACTCGACGGCCGAGGTACCGGGCTCGCATTTCTCGAGGGCACGCTTGAAAGGCCGATCGGGCATTAGCAATACGGCGGCAAAGTTGTCCGCTTCCAGTTCGTATGAGTCCCCGGACACGAATCCGGCATGAGACGTATGGACCTGGCTGCCTTTCGGAAGCACGTAGTCAATATGGCCATCGAGGAAGTAATGTCCGAGTTCATGGGCGACACTGAACCGCTGGAAGCCCTCGCTCGGAACGTGCGTCGCGTAGAGAATTCCGAAAGAGTCCCCGTGGCGTAGCAACATTCCGGAAACTCCCTTGGCCGCGTCCGGCTTGGGCTCCACGACGATGCCGCGGCTCGCGGCGATCGCAAACGGGTCCACCGGGAGTTCTGCGATTCCTTGGTCGCAAAGAAAAGCCTCGGCTTTTCGCTTTGCTAGTGTGACCCGTAGTATTTGGCTCACCCGCTGTCCCCTTTTCGTTTTGCCTGATTTTGCGCCAGCATTTTCAAGAAATCCTTGGCGATTTCTCGATCGCGACCGGTCAGCTTGCCGACATCGCGATACAGCGGATCGCCCGCTTCAGCAAGACCAGGATTCTCCACACGACCCAGCAAATAATCGGTCGTGACCTCGAGCGCATTCGCGAGACGCTTCAACGTGTCGAAGGACGGCTTTCGTGTGCCGGTCTCGAAGTGGGCGATCGAGCTCGGTGGCATGCCCGCGCGCGTGGCGAGGTCGCTCTGGCTCCATTCGCGCAGTTCCCTGGCCGCCCGCAGACGCTCCATGAAAATTTTAGATGGTTTCGGTTCTTCGCTCATGGCTGACTCGACATATCTGACTTGACGCCTTTATCGGATTCCTTTATACTAGACAGATGTAACATGGCGGGGTCGCCATGGCAAGAAAAGGGTTGAAGACGATGGCGAGATTACATGTTGGTCACGGTGACATCGCGAGTTTCGCGCAGGAAAGGGTGAATCTGCCCAAGGACGCGGCTGACGAATACCGCGCCCAAGTGCGGCGGCTCCGCGAGAAGCTGGAGGGTTATCTGGCAGAGCATCCGGATTTCACGCTGAAAAAGATGCTGCTGTCGGGCAGTCTGGCGAAGGGCACGTCGCTGCGGTCGCTAAATGATGTCGATGTTGCCTGCTACATCAGCGGCGCGGATGCCCCGGAGGACGTTGCGAGGTTGCTCGAATACCTGGCCGCCCGGCTGCGCAAGGCGTTTCCGAATTTCAAGCCCGATCAAGTGAAGCCGCAGACGTATAGTGTGACGGTTTCGCTCCGCGGGTCTGGTCTCGATGTCGATGTCGTCCCGATCCTCTATTTCGGGGATCCCGATTGGTACGGGAAGCTTGTGAGCCAGGAGGATGGGTCACTTCTCTCGACCTGCATCCCGCGTCACCTCGACTTCATCCGTAAGCGGAAAAACGCTCAGCAAAACGACTTCGCGCAGGTTGTCAGGCTGATAAAATACTGGGCCGGCAAGATCAAGCGGGAACGCGATGGATTCAGGTTCAAATCGTTCATGATCGAGCTCATTCTGTCGCGCCTAGCCGATCAAGGGTTGGACTTCTCAGATTACCCAGAAGCGCTGCAGCACTTCTTCACCTACGTTGCCCGCAGCAATCTACGCGAGCGCATCGTATTTGGCGATTACTACCAGCTGGATGTCGTAGGAGCTGTTGCGGAAACGGTACAAATTATCGATCCGGTCAATGCCAAGAACAATGTCAGCCGTCTGTACACGGCGGCGCAGGCGGACGCTATCGTCGAGGCCGCGCTGGAGGCGGGCGACGCCATCGATGCGGCGCTGGCGGCGCCAACTAAACAGGAAACCTTATATTACTGGCAGAAGGTGTTTGGTCCAATTTTTCAGGTGTGAGGGGAAAGTGAGTTACAGTTTCACCGATTCTGAGTCGACGACCTTCACAATCACCCATGCGAGGCATATGGCGGCCAAGGTGGCTACGGATCTCAAACGGATACAGCGACTCTATGGTCAGCCCGACGATTCGAGAATCGCGGCGTATGAGAGCGAGATAGTTGAACTGCTGAAGGAAGGTTACCTAAAAGTCGTGACCTATGGTTTCCGGCACGACGGCAAGTGGATTGAGCCTGCTCTTCGATACACGGCGCGAGAGTTGGCAGGCTTCGCAGCAAACGACGACGATCCGGGCCGAGTCCGACCGGGCGCCAATATCGACGGCGCGTCGTTCGGCAGTTTCCTGAGCTACAGCGCAGCATGGGACAACCTATCAGCAACAGCTAGAGATGCCTTCCAGAAGCGCCTGCCGTTTCAACGAGGAGACGCGGCGGAACCACCGGTGAACGGCTATTTGAGCGACGATCTCACCTATTCATCGGGCGGCCGTGCGCTTTCCCGCGCGAGCGTGAGGAGCATCAGATGAACACGAGGCCCGCGCTCGAGGATTTGTTTGAACACCGGATGACCTATCCGGATCCAGCGGCCAAGGAGCGCATCGATCGGCTCGTCGGACTCGACGATCACAAGAGCCGGTTGACGAAAATCCTGGCACTGTTGGTCAATCCGGCGGGTCTAGAAGCTTGGGCCAAGAAACATCACCCAAGCGCCGATGGGCTTCTGGACACCGTGCTCAGGCGGCCGCCGCTCGTTGTACTCGCCGGCGACGTCGGCGCCGGGAAGTCCGAACTTGCGGAATCGGTCGGCGATGCCGTCGCCAGACAGGAGAAGATCGACATCACGTTGTTTCCGCTTAGCCTTTCGACGCGGGGCCACGGCCGCGTCGGCGAGATGACGCAGCTTTTGTCAGCGGCGTTCGACTACACGGTGTCGGAAGCGCACAAACTCAAAGGTTCATCCCGTCACGCCCGCGGAGCTGTCATTCTTCTGGTCGATGAGGCGGACGCACTGGCTCAGTCGCGCGAGGCCACCCAGATGCATCATGAGGATCGGGCCGGGGTGAACGCGTTCATTCGCGGTATCGATCGCGTGGCCAATAGCCGTCTACCCGCTGCCGTGATCATGTGCACCAATCGACTTGGAGCGCTCGACCCTGCCGTCCGGCGGCGCGCGGCCGACATCTTGATATTCGAAAGGCCAACCGCCGAACAACGCCATGCCGTGCTGGCGGTTTCCCTTGGGAAACTCGGTTTTTCGCGATCACAGATCGATGCGGTCGTGACAGCTACGGGCGCCCAAGACGGGCGTGGTTACGGCTTCACGTTTTCCGATATAACGCAGCGCCTGCTGCCCACGATTGTACTTGATGCGTACCCGGCAAAAGCCGTCAGCGCCGCGCGCGCGCTCGAAATCGCCCAAGCGATGGTGCCGACGCCGCCGTTTCAGGATGGTGCACTATGAGCAACTGGTCCCTGTCGCAGCTTCTGGCGAGTCTGCACGACG
>Ga0182024_10023075_pt1 | contig 11172 bp, 9 predicted proteins | sample P32metaG_FD_120480 | JGI IMG/M metagenome (GOLD analysis project Ga0182024, IMG submission 120480) | Permafrost microbial communities from Stordalen Mire, Sweden - P3-2 metaG (Illumina Assembly) | ecosystem: Environmental > Terrestrial > Soil > Wetlands > Permafrost | place: Sweden: Stordalen... | reverse complement strand
ATAACCGGCGTCGTGAAAAGCGTCAGCACCTGGCTGACCAGCAATCCGCCGATGATGCAGATGCCCAGCGGTTTCCGCAATTCGGAGCCTACACCGCTGCCGAAGGCCAGCGGAACGGCGCCGAGCAGCGCGGCCATGGTGGTCATCATGATGGGACGAAAGCGCAGCAGGCACGCCTGATAGATGGCTTCCTCCAGCGTTTTACCTTCCTTGCGCTCCGCTTCCAGCGCAAAATCGATCATCATGATGGCGTTCTTCTTCACAATGCCGATCAGAAGAATGATGCCGATCAGCGCAATCACATCCAGATCCTGCTTAAACAGAATCAGCGCCAGCACCGCGCCGACGCCGGCCGATGGCAGCGTGGAAAGAATGGTGATGGGGTGGATAAAGCTCTCATATAGCACGCCCAGAACCAGGTACACCGTGACGATGGCCGCAATGATCAGGATCGACTCGTTTGCCAGCGACGATTCAAATGCGTGGGCCGTTCCCTGGAAGCTGGGTTCGATGCTCGCCGGCATGCCTAGTTCCTGCGTAACCCGCTTGATATGGTCCACCGCCGCGCCCAGCGACGCCCCCGGAGCCAGATTAAATGAAAGCGTAACCACGGGGAACTGGCTCTGGTGGTTAATCGTGATGGGGGATGGAATCAGCGACGCTCTCACAAACGCTGCGAGCGGAGACGGCGCCAGCGCCGCCGCGCCGGTAAGAGCGCTGTTCGTCCCCGCCAGTGCGATGGTGGATGCCAGATTGGCCGAAGCCGATCCGATGGGTACATACATGTCCCCCAGGGCCGCCGTATCCTGCTGATAGTGGGGCGCCACTTCGAGGATCACATGGAACTGATTGGTCTGCGTATAAATTGTCGATACCTGCCTCTGGCCGAAGGAATCGTAGAGCGCGTCGTCGATGTTCTGAGGGGTGATTCCCAGCCTGCCCGCTGTGTCCCGATCGATATTGACCTGCACTCCCAGGCCGTTGTTCTGCTGATCGCTCGCGACGTCCCGTAGCTCGGGCAGCTTTTTCAGACGGTCCGCAAGGCGCGGAACCCACAGATCGAGCAGCGCCTTGTCAGGCGCATCCAGCGAATACTGATATTGAGTGCGGCTGATCCGGTCTTCCACTGTCAGATCCTGCACGGGCTGCATGAAAAGCTCGATGCCTGTCACCTGTTGCAGCTTCGGCTCCAGCCGCCGGATCACGTCCACGGCGGAAACATTGGCGCGATCTTCGAGCGGTTTCAGCGTGATCTGAATGCGGCCGCTATTCATGGTGGTATTCACGCCATCGGCGCCGATGAACGAGGTGAGATTCTCAACCGCCGGATCCTGGCGGATGACTTGGACCAGATCCTGCTGCCTCTTGGACATGGCGGTAAACGAAACCGTCTCGGGCGCCTGCGAAATGCCGAGGACGGCGCCGGTATCCTGCACCGGAAAGAAGCCCTTGGGGACGATGTCGTAGAGGTAAATCGTGAGGGCGAGCGTGCCCACAGCCACCAGCAGCGTCAGGGGCTGATGACGCAGCACCACCCGAACCATCGCGCCGTACCCTTCGATGGTCTTGACGAAGCACCACTCCGACCAACGGTACAACTTGCCCTGGCCGGATTCCGGATGGTGCTTCAGAATTCGAGCCGCCATCATGGGCGTCAGCGTCAGGGAGACGAACGCCGAAAATATGATGGTGACCGCCAGCGTCACCGCGAATTCGCGGAACAGGCGGCCCACAATATCCGCCATGAACAGCAGCGGAATCAGCACGGCGATCAGCGAGACGGTCAACGACACGATGGTGAATCCGATCTCCGCCGATCCCTTGAGCGCGGCTTGCATGGGGGATTCGCCCATCTCGATATAGCGCGAGATGTTTTCGATCATCACGATCGCGTCATCCACTACAAACCCGGTGGAAATGGTGAGCGCCATCAGCGAAAGGTTATCCAGGCTGTACCCCAGCATGTACATGACGGCGAACGTGCCGACCAGCGAGAGAGGCACGGCGATCCCCGGGATGATGGTGGCCGAAGCGCTGCGCAGGAAAACAAAGATGACCATCACCACCAGTACAGTGGTGAGCATCAGCTCGAATTCGACGTCCTTCACGGATGCCCGGATGGTCGTGGTACGGTCGCTGATCACCTGTACGTGGATGCCCTCAGGCAGGGATGCTTCGATTTGAGGAAGGAGCGACTGAACCGTATCGACGACGCTGATGATGTTGGTCCCGGGCTGCCGCTGAATATTCAGAACGATGGCCCGCTCGGCGTTCACCCAGGCGGCGAGCTTGGTGTTTTCCGCGCCGTCGATGACAACGGCGACATCGGAAATGCGCACAGGCGCCCCATTACGGTACGCCAGGATGATGGGCCCGTACTGAGCGCCGGCCTGAAGCTGGTCGTTGTCGTTAATCGTCCAGGCCTGATCGGGTCCATCGAAACTGCCTTTGGCCTGGTTCACGTTGGCGCTGCCCAGCGCCGTTCGCAGAGCCTCCAGACTCAGTCCATAAGATGCGAGCGCAGTGGGATTCGCCTGCACCCGGACGGCCGGACGCTGCCCTCCGCTGATGCTCACCAAACCCACGCCTTTGAGCTGGGAGATTCTCTGCGCCATGCGCGTTTCCGCCAGCTCTTCGACTCTCGGCAGCGGCACCGTATCGGACGTGATGGCCAGCGTCAGAATCGGCGCGTCGGCGGGATTCGTCTTACTGTAAATGGGAGGAACCGGAAGATTCGTGGGAAGAAAACTGGTGGCGGCATTGATGGCGGCCTGCACCTCCTGCTCAGCTATGTCAATGTTGAGATCGAGCGAAAACTGCAGCGTGATCAGCGAGCTGCTAAACGAGCTGATCGACGTCATCTGCGTCAGTCCGGGCACCTGGCCGAACTGCTTCTCAAGCGGCGCGGTGATGGAAGACGTTACTACCTCCGGGCTCGCGCCGGGGTAAAACGTCTGGACTTGCATAGTCGGGTAATCCACCTGGGGCAGCGCCGAAACCGGCAGTTGCCGGAAAGCCGTGACGCCGACCAGCACCACGCCGGCCATCATCAGCGATGTTGCCACCGGCCGGAGGATGAAGATCCGCGATGGACTCACTGACCGGGGCCTCCGCCTTGGCCCTTTTTGCCGCCACCCTTCCGGCCGCCGCCCTTCTTGCCACGGCCGCCCCGTCCGCCGGCGGTGGGGTCGAAGCCCGGCGGGTTGTCCATCTCTCCGGCTTTCCGTACTCTGACCGCGGCGCCTTCAATCAGCCTGTCGGTGCCATCCACCACCACGCGGTCCCCATCCGAGATGCCGCTGAGAATGTCGCTTGAGGTCTGGGTAGAGATTCCCACATGAACCGGTTTCAGGTGTACCGTGGAATCCCGATCCACCACATAGACGAACGTGCCCTGCTGGCCATTCTGGACCGCCACGTTGGGGACCACCAGTTGATTGGTCAGCGTGTCCACCAGCAGGCGTATGTTGACGAATTGCTGAGGAAAGAGCGCGTTGTCCGTGTTATCGAAAACCGCCTTCAGCTTCGAGGTGCCGGTGGTGCTGTCGATCTGGTTATCTAGGGTCACCAGCATCCCGGACGCCAGCTTTTTGGAATTGTCCCGGTTATACGCATCCGCCGGCAGATGCGCGCCCGCCCGCAGCTTTTGCGTGACCTGTGGAAGGCTGTCCTCGGGGATGGTAAACAGCACCGCGATCGGCTGGAGCTGGGTGATGGTGATCATGCCGTTCGCGTCGGAGGCATGGACGATATTGCCGGGATCCACCAGGCGCAGGCCGACCACACCCGTGATCGGAGCCGTGACTTTGGAATAAACCAATTGCAGCTTGGCGCTTTCGATGTTGGCGAGATCCTGCTTGATGGTGCCTTCGTCCTGCGCCACCAGCGCGTTCTGCGTATCCAATTGCTGGCTCGGAATGGCGTCCGTCTTCACCAATAGCTTGTAACGCTCTTGATCCACCTTCGCATTGTCGAGCAGAGCCTGGTCGTGCGCCAGCGTAGCGGTAGCGATATCGAGTTGAACCTGGTAAGGCCGCGGGTCGATTTCGCACAGGACCTGCCCCGCCTTGACCAGATCGCCCTCGTTGAAGTCCAGTTTCATCAACTGGCCGTCCACCCGCGACTTGACCGTAACCGTGTAGAAAGGACTTACGTTGCCGAGGCCGGGCAGGTAGACCGGGATGCTGGAGCGCGCGACCGTCGTCACCACTACCGGCACCGGGCCCAGAGTTGCGCCCCGGCCGCCGCCTCCTCCTCCGCCTCCGCCAAAGCCTCCTCCGCCGCCGCCCTGGCCTTTAGGGGCCGAGGACGGCTGGCCGGCAAACCAGACTGCGTACCCCGCGATACCCACGATGATCAGCAGGAAAACGACCCAGATCAGTCCACGCTTCTTTGGCTTTCCGGAACTGGAGGGAGTTGGTACATGTTGGCCGGGAATATGCACATCCGGCGGCGATTCAGGGGTTTTTGTGTTTGTCGTCATTCAAACGGCCTATTGAAAAGGGCGCAAACCACCTTTGTTAGGGCGGATTCGAGAGCCTCAAGGTAACACCTCCGCTCCCGGTCGAGTCTGATTTTATCACCGTTGCCGCTCTGGCGCATGGCCCCGTTTTTGGCTCGTAACCCATTGCCAGCATGGGGTCGGCTTGGACTTTGGCGCCCACAAAGCGGTTTATTTGCCCCAGGACGGCGGCGGTGGCTCTAATTGGTCATCCGTGGCGCGGGCCCGTGGCCTGCGACGCTTGAATGAACCATACATGAATTCAGGTGGAGTGTAGAGACCCTCATCAACGCCGGCGAATTGGGAGCGCCGGTTAACGGGCCTTCGCCCCATCGGCCTCCCGGCATCGGTTATTGTTGATGAAGATGTCCCGCAAGGGGCTCCGGGTGAGCCTCACTTGTTTACCGTCCGCCCGGCTGACCCAGATGTGCTTGTCATCATAGCTAATCGGCACGGTCTGGCCGGGTGCGGTCCAGACCGCCCATTCGGGGCGGGCAATGGTTAAGTAATTCTTCGATTTGTCCTGCCAGTTCAAAACCCGAGTCCTTTGATAACCGATCAGGAGCTTGTTATTGTCCGCCGCGAAACAGTAATAATAGTCGCTCGCTCCGAAGAGGCAATTCGCGCAAAGAAATTCAGCGTGATCGAGCACCTGCGCTTGAACCTGCTGCCGGCCGGCTACCGCTCCGAAAGAGACCAGAGCGGCCAGCAAGGCGGCCACGCAAACCGACGTCCGGATAACCGAGCGGATGTGAGAATACGAGTTCATCGTCCGATCTTACCCTGGCGCCGGGCGCCGCGGCAACGCCGCTAATTTTGACGATTTGTAGGGCAGGCGCTTTCGCCTGCCAACTCGTTATGTCCTACCGCAGAAAGCTTCCCCACTGGCATCCCGATATCACGGAGGGCTCCTTCGTGTTTGTCACCTGTCTGGCCGGCTCCGTCCCCCGTGCCCGACTGCCGCAGCCGCCCACCGGCGCACTTCCGGCGGGATGAATCCTTCGACCATCGTGTGCGCGATGAAGCGGAACCGGACCGTATCGTTCGCCGGCGCGACGCGATTTAGCCATGCCTAATATCGCGGTCCGGAAGCTGGACCCACGCGCTCAGTAAAGGCCCACGCGCTCAGTAAAGGATAGCGAAGCCGTTGTCGCTCCGCGCCAGCGCCGCTGCGAAGCTCCATGTAGGAATACCGGGATGCCGCCCTTTCGAAGCCGTGGCCTGCCCGCTGGGATCGTACATCTGCCAAGCCAGTGAGCCGCCTTTTTGCCAGCCCGTTCCTTCCGTCCAGACGAGCAGCACCTCGCCATTCCGGTTCACAGCCAGGCGGGGGTGCTTGCGATCCTTTCCGTCTCCCGGCGCCGCCAGGGGTTGACTGGCACGGTTTCCTTCACAGTCCAAGCGGGCCCAGTAAACCTGGCCTCCCGTTTCCCAAGCGCCGGCTAGCGTTTTGCCGCTCTCCGCGATATCCATGCTGCTCATCGGGCACGCGTTGAGGTCCCACTTGTGAAGCAGACCACCTCGAAAATTTCTCCCTCGATCGGTCGATGTCAACAGATAGATGTCGCGGTGCACGGATTCAGTGGCCGACCGGTAGAGCGCGGAAACATTCCCCTGCGAGCCGGCAAAGATCTTCATCGCGCAGCATCCGCACGCGCCGGTAGCCTGCGGCCAGGCTTTTTCTTCGGCGGAAAAGGATCGGCCGGCGTCTTGCGATTTTGCGATCCATACCTGCCTGCGCGCCTCGCCCTTTTTGCCCGTTCCCTTTGCGTCGGATTCCCCAATTCCGTGCCAGGCAACGTAAACGTTCCCGGCGCGATCCGCCGCAATCGACCCCCCGCCGTCCAATCCAAAGGAGTGGTGCATCGCATTACGCTGGGGCTCAAAGGCGTTGCCTGAGTCATTCAGGCGGCTATACAGCATAGGCGCTCCGGGTTTGCCGGAATCCGGATTGAGAGGCCCGTTGGGTTCGGCTTGCACTGAGCCGTTCCACGCTACATGCACGCGGCCGGCCTGGCCGATCGCGAGCTGGGCGCCACGGATTGTGCCTGCCGCAATAGCGCTGCCTGGCTGGCTATTCACTCGAATCGCGGGTGAGAAAGTCGCTCCGCCATCGGGGGAGCGGGCATAAAACAAATTGCCTTGGTGTGCATCGCCGGTGTAGTAGACCAAGTGCGAAATCCCTTGATCGTCAACTGCTACCTGGGGCTGCAAGCCCGCCTCCGGCGTGCGAAGGAGGCGCACACGGCCGTCAGAAGCAGCCGTGCTTTCCGCGACCGAACTGGTCGGAGCTGCAATGCACAAAAGTAACGCTTGTCTTCTGGTCATGATGACGCCTTGCTCGCAGACCCGATTCTACCAAGTTAAAACAGGTCACAGCGGCGGCTGGCGATTGCGAGCCGGCAGGCGCTTCCATGGATGGCTCTCTCCGGAAACTCACCGCAACTCGTTGATTCCGCACGGTGGCTTTTTCGGGCGGCGATTGCAATGTACGACAGGCCTCCCGGCCTGTCGGCGGCTGATGTGTGCGGCGCCCGGGCGGCGGATCAAGTTTCCCCGCTCTATGAACGACGACGTCCCAGTCGGCGCGGGTGCTCTCCGGAAACTCATCGCACTCGTTGATTCTGCGCGATGGTTTTCTCCGCTTCCTCCAGCTCCTCGTGCGGTCCGATATCGGCTGCCTGTTCCGTTAATCGACAGAAACCGGAACGCCCAAAATCGCACGCTCGATGAAAGAACTCCGCGCTTTCCTCCGCCACTCCGCGCCTCCGCGTTAAACTCACGGCATCCACTCTTTTCCGTTTCCTCACTCTATGAACGACGACGTCCCAGTCGGCGCGGGTGCTCTCCGGAAACTCCCTGTAACTCGCTGATTCTGCGCGATGGTTTTTCGTGCGGCGATTGCAATGTACGACAGGCCTCCCGGCCTGTCGGCGGCTGACGTGTGCTGTGCCCGGGCGGCGGATCAAGTTTCCTCGCTCTATGAACGACGACGTCAGTCGGCGCGGGTGCTCTCCGGAAACTCACCCGCAGGCCCTTTATTCCCAGTCGGCGCTTTCGCGGTAGCTCTCCGCTTCCTCCTGCCCCAAGCTGTCGATGAATCGCCTGGACTACAATCGCCCAGCCCTTTCACCGGAATCTCAGACCTCCTCAAAAACTCCGCGCTTTCCTCCGCCTCTCCGTGCCGCGTTAAAATCACGGCATCCACCCTTTTCAGTTTCCCCGCTCTATGAACGGCGACGTCAGCGGGCGCGGGTGCTCTCCGGGAAAGCAATGGCGCATCGATGCGTCCATTCGCCTCCCGGGACTGCACTATTTGCGGAGACACCAGTTGCGGAGACACCAGGGACAGGATGTTCCACGGCGTCAGCCGCGATCGGCGGTTGGAGAAGAAAAGGCGAATATGATATTCTGCTCGGCGTGAAGCAGTGCCGGGTGTCGTTCCAGGATTCGGAAGGCGTCGAACACGCCGTCGAAGTGGAGGCGCGGACGCTCTACGAGGCTGTGGGGCTAGCCATCGATCGTTTCCGCCGCTGCGAGCACGTACAATACGAACCGAAGGGGCTTCACGAATTCACCGTGGAGCCTCGGGAGCCCGCTACTCAACACCGGCTGACCAGAAAGATGTTCGATACGTGGCTCCGCCGGCCCGGCGGGTCGCCCGCCGATACGGCGCTGAAAAACAGATTGAAGGGCATACTGGGCGGCATGGCGTGAGGCGCCGATGCCAGGCAACCGCCCATGGATAATCGAGGAGGGATGGCATGAGCAACGTAATCACCGAGTACCAAAAATGGAAGCAGCAGGGCGAGGACCTGCGTGTACAGGCGAAGCAGGCGATGGAGTCGCGATTCCGGGAATTGCTCGTCGAAGCAGTTCAGATCGCTGAAGAGTACCGCTCCGATTTTGGGGCGCCACTGAAGCCGCCTCCGGGCATAACTTCATTCCGGTATAAATCTTCCGGGAAGCCGAAGCCCAAGAAAAATCGGCGGCCCGCGGCCGCGGCCAAAGGCGCAAACGCACCGCCCAAGGCCATCGCGAAGACGAACCCTAAAACCGCCGGTCTTCAGAAGAGGCTCGCGACAGCGCAGCAGAAGCTGGAGCAGGCGAAAGCGAGTGGCGCTCCTACGAAAAACCTCGAAGACAGAATTTACGAGATCGAAGACGCGATCCGGCTGTCCACGCAGGCGTCGTAAGCAGCGGGACCAGAAGGAGGGACATGGAGGTACAGGTTTATGTTGGAAAAGCTCGGCGGTCGTTGGCCATTCTTTGGCTTTATTGTGCTCACCACCTCTCTGTCGCTCGGTGTAACGCGTGACGTACGATTTTGGAACCTAAATGCAGCGCGTCTGCAATGCAGCGCGTCTGCCGATTTCGCCACATCCCAATTAAAGAGCAGCCTCGGCTCCGCGGTTTAGTTCACTGCACGGTTTCATCACTTTCGCGGCCTCCAGCCTCTCATCCCCGCTCCGGCATTTTAGGCCGCGAAACTGAGGAAACCTTTATCGGTCACAGGACTTGAAAACTCTCTAATTCAATCAATCTAAATAACTTACTAGAGTGACCTCGTAAAGTATTACCACCACCCCTGCTACCCTTATATAGAGAGAGGCAATATATGCCAACAGCTAAACAAACAGCAGCGAACCGCGCGAATTCACAAGAATCCACCGCTCCACCCACCCCCCAGGGCCAAGCCACATCTCGCTTCAACGCCCTCAAGCACGGCATCCACGCCGAACACGAGATCATGTTCGACGAAACCGCCGGCGATCTCGCCGAACTCGCCGCCGAATACCACGAGCATCACAGCCCCGCCGATACCGACCAGCGCCTCCTCGTCGATACCCTCATTCACAACGAATGGCGCCTCCGCCGCATGCGCCGCGTCGAAGCCGTTCTATGGGAACACGCCGCCGACACCTTCCTCACCCAACATCCGGAAGCGGAAGGGTGCAATTCCGCCCACGCCTTCGCCACCAACTCGGACCTCTTCGAGCGCCTCCAACGGATGGTCAACGGCTGCGAGCGCAATTATCACCGCGCCCTCAAAGAGCTGCACCGCCTCAAAGCAAAAGCAAAAGTGGGGCAGGCGCTGTCTCTTGCCAACGTGCCTGCCAACCCCGGTTCCCCGCCGCAGAAAGCCGCCGCCACCACCCCGCAACCCGAACAATCCACAACCACTTCCGCGAGATTGGCTTCGATCCGTCAAAATTCGCAAACCCCGCCGCCCGCCCCGCCGTTTGCCGGCCCGCTTACCGGCCAACATGTCCCCGCAAGCCCCGCGGAACCACGGCCAAGCTCTTCCAATCGATTCCCAACTCCGCAGGAAGCAATTGACGCCGCTCTCCAGGCGATTTCCAAGGAATCCTCGACCGATCTCTAATCAATGCAACTTTAAGACACTGCCCGATGTCTCGAACATGTCCCGAAGATGTCCCGAAAATGTTTATCTACCCGCCAGCGCCCCCCGCTGAACCCGCCGCCGCGCATCTGCTATGCTTCAAGAAACACCCGAGGTAAATGATCTATGAAGCTGGTGCGGTCCATCTCCGCCAATCTTCTCCTGTTTTCGCTCAGCATCGGGCTGTTTGCGATGCAAAGGGGCGGGTACGGCAACCAGGGTTACGGCCGCCAGCAATCCTACTACTCCTACGGACCCAACGTGCCCTCCGAGTTTTATTGGACCCGGCTCCAATACACTTCCAGCTACGCCAGCGGCAGTAGCTATGGCTTCCGCCGTTTTGGCGGCGGTTGGAACAGGGATTATCCCAAGGCCGACAACTATTGCCTGATTGCCCTGCGGCGCTTGACCCATATCAACTCTCCGTCGCCGCTGAACGTTGCCGATCTCGATAGCGACCATATCTTCGACTACCCCTGGATCTACGCCGTCTCGGTGAACAATTGGACCTTCACCGACGAGGAGGCCAAGCGCCTGCACGACTATCTTTTAAAGGGCGGTTTCCTGATGGTCGACGACATCCACGGCACTGAACAGTGGGAGCATTTCATGGCCGGCATGCGCATGGTGTTGCCCGACCGGCCCGTCGAAGAACTCCCGGATAACGACGAGATCTACAACGTCTTGTACAACATCACCGAAAAATTTCAGATCCCCAGCGAGATCTACGTTCAAACCGGCCGGACCTATGAGTATGACGGCTACGTGCCCAAGTGGCGCGCCATCCGCAGCGACCACGGGCGCATCATGGTAGCCATCTGCGCCAATATGCATCTCGGCGATGCCTGGGAGTGGTCCGATAGCCCGCAGTACCCCGAGAAGTTTTCCGGACTTGCTTTTCGCATCGTCCTCAACTACATTACCTACGCCTTCACTCATTAGGATGAACCCCGCGCGCCTCTTCGTACAACACTCCGATCCGAGCCACGACCGTAAGGGAGTGTTTTCCCGCAGGAGCGCAAAACCACCCGGTCACTCCACCAGTAAGGGGCGAGGCCATGTTCCAGTTCTTTTTTAAGTATCCGCGCTCGGTGTATGCACGCGGCCAATTTGCCCTACTGGGTGCGTGGCCAAAGTGGATGCTGGTGCTGCTGATCGTGGCTGCGGCCGCCGGTCTGGCGTGGCTGATCCGCTCCCGCATGGCGCAAGCCGCGCCGGTGATGCGCAGTTGGCGAGCCTGGATAATCTGGGGCTTGCAGACGCTGCT
>Ga0182024_10023074_pt1 | contig 11172 bp, 10 predicted proteins | sample P32metaG_FD_120480 | JGI IMG/M metagenome (GOLD analysis project Ga0182024, IMG submission 120480) | Permafrost microbial communities from Stordalen Mire, Sweden - P3-2 metaG (Illumina Assembly) | ecosystem: Environmental > Terrestrial > Soil > Wetlands > Permafrost | place: Sweden: Stordalen... | reverse complement strand
GGCTGCCCGAGTTGACGGTAGCCGTCCACACCTCGCGTCTGTCTTGCTGGAAAGCTGGGAAAGCCCCAATATGCACGCCGGCTCGGCGGTCATCTGGGGAATCCCGGTCCATATCATCCTGGTCGGCTTCGGCATGGTTGGTGTAGCAGACGTCGACGCCCATCGGCACACCCATGAGCTTGCAGCAAAAGTGATCCTCTAGTCCGGCCCGCGCGATCTGCTTGCCATCGAACAGATACTCCGGACCGATGAAGCCGACGACGGTATTGACCAAGAGCGGCTTGAACCGGCGTGCAACCGCGTAGGCGCGCGCCTCAAGCGTCTGCTGGTCGACGCTATGATGCGCATTGGCCGAAAGGGCACTGCCTTGGCCAGTTTCGAAATACATGACGTTGTCGCCGATCGTGCCGCGGCGAAGCGACAGCGCAGCCTCCCGTGCCTCGTCCAACAGTGCGAGATTGATTCCGAAGCTCTTGTTGGCCGCCTCCGTGCCGGCAATCGACTGGAAGACGAGATCAATCGGCGCGCCCTTGCGGATCAGATCGAGCGTCGTCGTGACATGCGCCAGCACGCAGCCTTGCGTCGGGATATCGAGCTTGACCCGAATCTCGTCGAGCATGGTCAACAACGCCAACGCGCGCTCGGGGCTGTCGGTCGCAGGATTGATACCGATGACGGCATCCCCCGCGCCGAGCAGCAGGCCATCGAGAATGCTCGCTACGATGCCGCGTGCATCGTCGGCCGGATGGTTGGGCTGCAGCCGCACCGAAAGGCGGCCCGGGAAGCCCCACGGTGTCGCGGAACGCCGTCACCACCGAGCATTTCGCCGCCACGACCATTAGATCCTGAAGGCGGCTGACTTTGCTCACAGCAGCCGCATCTCCGGCGTGACCCCGGGCGCCAGCGCGGAGAGGGCCGAAGTTGTAACCTCGTCCGACAGCAGCCAATCCCGAAAACCGCCGACGGTCAGATGCCTGACTGGTGCGAAGGCCATCTGGTCATGGGTATCAATGATGAGACGCGTCACCTCGTCGGTCTCCGCCGCAACGCCGGCGAGTTGGTCGCCGCTGCGCGATGGCGTAGCCTTGGCCAGAACCGTCTTGAGATCGCGGAACACGTAGCGATGACTTCCAATCGTCGCAGTGTACATGGGCAATACCGATTGTCGGCCGACCGGGTTTATGTAGCGCCTTTACTTTGCCTGGCACTACACCGCAGACAGGTGAATACGAACTGTTCTCCGCCAAAATTTTTGCGATGTCTCTTGAGGGTCGAGGCGAAGAACTCCAGGCGATTGTGAATTTTCCGCGTTGCCCTCGACAGCAGACCTGTTGCCGGCGACGTTTGCAACACCTCTAACCTACGTCGTGGCGTCTGCATCCGCCGTCAACGCGCGGTTTGCTCCTGGCCAGAAACCGAGCATTTTCCAGAGGCGATGTCCTATTCATTTAGGTAGTACAGGAACGTATTTTACGTCTAATGTTCGTATTGGAGTTCTCTCTTTGTCTCGACGATACCGCTAATGTCCGAAAATCCCGATCTGAAAACGAAGATCGTCGATGCGATCTATCGGGGGGCTTGCGATTCGGCGGAATTGATGTGCGCCATCGAGTTGATCGCCGATCTCTTCCACAGTCCGGCGGCGGTTCTTGGCGAGCTAGATCAGTTGCAACCGGAATGCCAGCTAGCCATCGGCTCCGGCTTCATGGATGCTCAGGAGTGCGTCCGCTATGGCCAGTATGCACATCTCGATCCGATGCCGCGCGCCTACGCAGCGTTGGCAACCGGGACTGTCACCACCTCGAACCGTGTCGTCCCGGACGGCAAACGCCGCAGCATGTTCGTCAATGAGTACCTTCATCCCTTAGGCGCCACCGAAGCCCTTGGATGTTCTCTGCTTTCGAGCAACGGCCGGTTCGCGGCGCTCAGCATTCTCCAGGGCACGAAGCAGAACAGCTACGGCGATGACGATGTCGCCCGCCTCGAACGGCTCACGCCACATTTGGCACGTGCGCTGCAGATCAGACGGCTCTTCCTGCAAAGCGAAGCGCGCGGCAAGGCACTCGAATCGATTGTCGATCGCAACGAAACCGGCATGGTCGGTTTGCGCGGCGGCGGTCCGGCGTTGTTTGTGAACGGCGCCGCGCGCGCAGTAGCGGCGGCGCGCGACGGCATCGGCCTCGACCGGCACGGGCGGCTGCTGGTCAGCGATCGTTTAGCCGCGACGCGCCTGGCAACACTTCAGGCTGACGTTATGCGCGGCGGCGCAGGCGGCCTGGTTCGAATTCCGCGGCCGTCGGGAGGCCCACCCTATATCGTCCTGGTCTCCCCGCTTCCGTCAGGCGATGACCTGTTTCCGAATTCCCAAGGCGGCGTTCTGTTTGCCATCCATGACCCTGTTCGACGCAAGGCCCCGACCGAACGGCGCATCGCCGCGCTGCTGCACATTCCACTTGGGGCCGCCAAGTTGGTGCGAGCGATGCTCGAAGGCGCGGACCTCAAAGACTATGCAGACCGCGCCGGCATCTCGATGAACACCGTGCGGTTCCATCTGAAAACAGCTTTTGCGCGTACCGAGACTCGTAGCCAAGCCGATCTTATGCGAAATGCGCTGTCGGCACTGAGCGACCTCGGGCCGTATTTTCCGGCTGAAAAGTGATTTTGGCTCGTTCTGGGTACCTGGGCAACATTCAACGTCGGCTTCAGTATTCAGGGCACCTCGATAGCTATGGTTCTCCGCATTAATGGCGACACAATTTTCAACTAAAGTGTTGGCCACTATCTGAACAGGTAGGGGAGGCCATCAAATTTAAAATTACTCTGGGCGAGATAATTTCTCCGGAGAAGTTCGATGCCAACTAATCTCCCCGTTCGGTCCCGTGTCAAAACTGGAAGTAATGATTGGGCACAATACGGGCAGGTGCTACTCACATTTTACGGAAGCGCCGGACTAGTATTGCTGCTCCTCATTGTCGTCGAAGCACGATTGGGGATGTTTGATGGTCTGACGGTCATGGAATCCATTATCAAAGCGACCGGCGTTCAATCTCCTAACGATGGGATGGACCCAAATTGGGCTTCGTTTCCGCCGCTCTAGCGGTCAAGGCGCTCGGGCCGCATCATCCTTTGCCAAGGGCTCGGTCGCGCAGCGAGGACGATGCCGAATGGTGGCTTTGGGTCAAAAGGCGAAGCATTCAGGGCGAGCGTAGACTTCCTGCATTGCCCTCGACAGCAGACCTCTGACCGGCGACGCTGGCAACGCCTTTAGCCAAAGCCGCGGCGCGTGATGCAAACTGCCGCGCGCGCAGCTGCCAAGCGCACCATCAAACCGGGTGCGCGTTGACGAGAATGGCGGCCACGATGCAGGGTTCGTTGCCGCGCACGCTCCATGAATGATTGGTGCCGCGCTGAACCAGAATGTCGCCGGTTTTGAGCAGCGTCTCGCCCTCGTTCCATGATGGCGTAGATTTCGCCCTTGAGCACGATGATGTAATCCACCGTACCGGTCTTGTGCCGCATCGGATCGTCGCTCGCCTTATCCGGCGCATGGCCGGCGCCGATCGAGTCGAAGGCGCGGCCGGCGTCGGCGCGACCCCGCCATTGCGAGTCGGGCGGGAATTCGACGATGCGAAGCAGCGTGCCGTCTTTGGGCGGCTCGAGCCGGACCGGGCGGGCCGTCGCGTCCGCGCTGCCCTCATTGCTGGCCGGGGAGCTGGTGGTCTCCCACAGATCGGTCAACGCCACGCCCGGCATCGACTCCATCTCTTTGACGTTGGGTGCCGGGCCGTCCATGAGAAAGCAGGATCGTCCTTTCGCATTATGACCGGTGACGACCCGTCTCACGCGCCAAGCCATAGTGCATCTCCTCCGAATTTGTTATTGCAGGAAGGATAAGTCGGCAAAATAACCCTGACAATAGCGCGCAGCAGTTGCGGCTGGCGCCATTGCGGCCGAGCCGTATAGCGATCATTCCGTCAAAGCCGTCGAATGACTCCGCTCAGATGTGCTCGGCTGCTTGCGCGGCGAGGAATGTATCGGCCTCAGCTTGTTCCTGGCTGGTGCGGTTGAAGAAGGCGTTCAACAGCACGGCGGCGATTGAAGTCAGAATAATGCCATCGCCGAAGATCGGCTTCAGCGCATCCGGGAAGACGTGGAAGAAGGTCGGCGAGACGATCGGGATCAGACCGAAGCCGATCGATATCGCGATGACCAGGACGCTGTTACGCTGCTTGGCATAATCCACGGTCGACAGAATCTTGATGCCGGTCGCCGCCACCATGCCGAACATGATGAAGCCGGCGCCGCCGAGCATGCATTGCGGCACCGACGCGACGATGAACGCGAGCTTCGGGATGAGACCGAGCACGAGCATGATGATGCCGCCGGCGACGCAAACCCAACGACTGTAGACGCCGGTCACGCCGACCAGACCGATGTTCTGCGAGTAAGAAACGTAGGGGAAGGTGTTGAAGATGGCGCCGATGACGGTGCCGAGCGAATCCGCGCGCAGACCGCGTTTCACATCCTCGGCTTCGACTTTGCGGCCGGTCATGGCGCCGAGCGCCAGGAACATGCCGGTCGCTTCGATGAACACGATCATGACCACGAGACACATAGTCAGACACGGGATCAGATAGAACTGCGGCACGCCGAATTGCAGCGGCAAGACAGCGCGCACGATCGGTTCGTCTTGAATCCCGGTGAAATCCGTCCAGCCGAGCGCGATGGTGACGAGATAGCCGGCCGTGATGCCGATCAAGACCGCCACGTTCTGCACGAAGCCGCGCGCGAACTTGATCACGAGCAGAATCAGGCCGAGCACGAGCCCGGCAACCAACAAATAGCCGGCGGCGCCGAAATCGGCCTTGCCCGCACCGCCGCCCGCCCAATTAACCCCGACGCGCATCAGCACCACGCCGATCATGGTGATGATCGTGCCGGTCACGACCGCGGGGAAGAAGCGCAGCACATATTTCACGAACGGCGCGACGCAGAGCCCGAAAATGCCGCCGACCAGAACGGCGCCATAAATGCCCGTCAGTCCCACGCCCGGCATCGCCGCCATCGCCAGCATCGGCGAGATCGACACCGCAGTCACACCCATGATGATCGGCAGCCGGATGCCAAACGGGCCAAAGCCGACGGTCTGGATCAGCGTCGCTATTCCGCAGGCAAACAAGTCTGCATTGATCAGCATCGCCATCTGATCTTTCGGCAGATGCAGCGCGCCGCCGATGATCAAGGGCACCGCGACGGCATTGGCATACATGACGAGCACGTGTTGAAGCCCAAGCGCGAACAGCTTTGGCAGCGGCAATACCTCGTCGACCGGATGGACGGTCTGGCTCATCGAACTCTCCCGCGCCGCGAATTGCTGGTGCGACCCGGAATATCCGCATGCAATTTTCGCGCCTAATTTGGCGCTAGCCGAACGATCAAACGGCGCGATGCAGGAGAGCGGCGATGGCGGCGGCCGCGACCGCAAGCCAAGCTGCGATCAGGACGATGCCGCCGGCAAGGCGCCGTCATCAATTCGGAAACGTTGAACGCAGGCCCTGTCGGCATGTTGCGCTTGCCCAGAGGTCCAGGCGCAACGATAGACTACTTTCCTCCCCGGCGAAGCGCGGGATTACGCCGTGGCGCCCGCGTCGACGGTTAGGACCGCGCCGGAAATGTTGCGCGCCTTGTCGCTGAGCAGGAATTCGATGGCGTTTGCCACATCCTCGACCTCGGCGAGCCGGCGTAACGCGCTTCGCCGCACAATCTGCTGGCGCTGATCGTCCGTGAGCCCGTGGGTCATATCGGTTGCAAGAAAGCCGGGCGCCACTGCGTTGACGGTGATGCCGAGCCGCCCGACCTCGCGCGCCAGCGAGCGGGTGAAGCCGAGCATCGAGGCCTTGGTGGCGGCGTAAGCGGCAAGGCCGCTATAGCCGGTGAAACCGATGACCGAAGCAACGTTGACGATGCGGCCGGCGCCGTCGGCCATCATCGAGCGCACCACGTATTTGGTCAGCACGATGGGCGACAGCGTGTTGACGCGCACCATCTCTTCGATCTTGGCGTTGTGGGTCATCGCCAGCGCGCCGTCGAGACCAAGCGCGGCGTTGTTGACGAGGCCGAACAGGGGACCGAACTCTTTGCGCAGACTGCGCACCAGTGCGGGAATCTCAGCAATCTCGCCGAGGTCGAACGGCATAAAATGAATCTCGCCCGCTTTCGCGCGCTTGGCCTGCGCGATCGCTACCGCCAGCTCTTTATTCTTGAGTCGCGCTACGGCGATCACGCGATGGCCCGAGCCGGCAAGTTTTTGCGCGATGCCAAGGCCAAGGCCGCGGCTGCCGCCGGTCACAAGCACACTGCGCATCTCCTTAGGCTTTGCCCCGGGCATTTGGCTCATCCTCGGCGGCGCAAAAGCTTGCCAGTAACGGCGACGTTGAGCGCCGACACGAAGCTGATCGCGGCGGGGACTTTGTGACGCGGTAACGCCTCGCGGCAAAACTTGAGAATATCGTCCCGGACTTCGATTTGCCGCGCGCCCGTCCCTTGCGGCTCCGATTTGAGCACCACGTCGGCGACGACGACCGAGCCGGTAACGGGATTGCGCTTCGGCCGGACCAGCGACATGCGCACCTGCGGATGCCGGTTGATCACGGCCTCGATCTCTTCGGGATGAACCTTCAATCCGCCGATGTTGATGATGCCGCCTTTGCGGCCGGTGAAGTAACAACGCTCGCCGCGTTGCTCGATCATATCGCCGGTGTCGACGAAACCGTCCGCGCCGGCAAGCGCTGGTCCGCCGCCGACATAGCCGGATGCCGCGCCGCGCGAACGTAGGCGCAGCGAGCCGTCCAGCACTTTCATCTCGACGCCGTTGCGGGTGGCGCCGATATAGGCGGCGGGAAAGCCGGCAAGGCCGTCATTGACGTCGAAGCCGACGCCGGCCTCGGTCGAGGCGTAAGCGTGGCCGATCGCGGCCTGTGGAAACGCGGCGCGCAGGCTGTCGAGGATCGCCTGATCGGCGATCTCTCCGGATAACCGCACGTAACGCGGCGCGATGATTTGGATCGCGGGGCTCATCAGCGCGCGGCGCCATTGCGACGGCGTGCCCGACAGATGCGTAACGCCGTGTTCCGCGAGGCGCGCGAGATGATCGGCGACCGGCTCGCCGGCGCTGGAAAGAACGAGCGAGGCGCCGCCGTGCACGGCACGGAGGAAAATTTGCAGGCCGCCATAACGGCGGATGTCGTAGAACGTCCCCCATACCGCGGCGCCGTCCGCCGGGCTTCGGACTTGCATCGCCGCGGTAAGGCCTGCGAGATCGTGCACCACCATCTTCGGCACGCCAGTCGTGCCCGAAGTCATGAGCACCCACTCGGTGCGAACGCCAGCGGGCCGGCTTTCAGTCGTCGGCACGATCAACGGGGTGCAGGCGATGTGAACGGGAAGCTCCATCGCCGCGTTCGGCGGCGCGCCGTCATCGACCACGGCATCGATGCCGGCTTCAGCAATCACCGCGCGAAGATGCTCGGCCTCGGCGTCGGGCGGCAGGATCACGAGGCGGCGCGCGATGGCGTCGAGTTCGATCAGCGCAAGCGCCGTCGTCAATTGACTCGCGGTGGCGATGAGAACCGACCGGCCAGCCAGATCGGCGAGCCGGTCACCAAGGCTTGTCCCGCGATCGAGGTCGGTGTAGGGAGCGGACGCGGCGCGATCCCAAAAGAATCGCGACGCCGGGGCGTTGGCGATCGAGTCCCGCAACGATGGCGCGTCAACGCCCGCCATGTTCGTAGACTTTCATGAAGTCGCCGAGCGTCACCGGAAAAAACGCGTCCTCGGCGGCCGTGAACGGGTCGACGCCCAGCTTATCTTCGAGGCGCGCGACGAGAACGGCAAAGCCGAGCGAGTCGAGGCCGCAATCCGCGAGCACCAGATCCTCTTTGAGTGGCGCAAGAATCTTGCCGTGCTCCCGCGCGATCTGTTCCATCTGCTGGATTATGGTTAATTTTACCGACATTGCCGCGCCTACGGTTTATTCACTCGACACCCGTATATTCGCGCAACACTTACGATCAAGTTCACGAAACGCTCGTGGTCAACGCGAATGGCCTCCCCGGTGCCAGGGCTGCGCGCCCGTCAAATCGATGAAGCCGATATCGAAGCGGTCGCTTCGTTATTGGCGCGCGGCTTCCCGGCCCACAATCGCCGGTTCTGGCTGGGCGCCTTCACGCAGCTGACCCGCCACGAGCCGCCGCCCGGTTTGCCGAAATATGGTTACCTGTTGGAGAGCGGCGGCGTCGTTGTCGGCGCGATCCTGCTCATTTGCTCGACGATGCGGACGGGCGATGCCGACGCCACCCGCTGCAATCTTTCTAGCTGGTATGTCGACCCGCCCTTTCGCGCCTACGCGCCGATGCTGGTGTCGCAGGCGCTCCGCCACAAGAACGTAACCTATCTGAATGTCTCGTCGGCGCCGCACACGCGGCCGATCATCGAAGCCCAGGGTTTTTTGCGTTACTGCGACGGCATCTTCATTGCCGTGCCGATGCTGAACGGATTGTTCGGCGGAGCGAAGGTCGAGGTGTTCGACGCGCATCAGACGCTTGAGGTCGGCTTCGATCCCGGCGATCAGGACATATTGTTGCAGCACGCAGCGCTCGGCTGCATCAGCTTGTGGTGCGCCACGTCCGAGCGCGCCTATCCCTTCGTATTTCGTCCGCGCGTGGTCAGGGGCGGCATACCTTGCGCCCAATTGATCTACTGCCGCGACGTCGGCGATTTCGTACGCTTCGCCGGACCGATCGGACGCGTGTTGGTGCGGCACGGCAGGCCGTTCGTCATTATCGACGCGAACGCGCCGATACCCGGCCTTCTCGGGTGGTACAGCCGCGGCAACATGCCGAAATATTTCAAAGGTCCGCAGCGCCCGCGCCTCGGCGACCTCGCCTACACCGAACACGCGGTGTTGGGGGTCTAGAACCTCGGCGTCGTCAGCTAACCTGGCGACGCGTGAGAAAAAACAGTCGATCACAGCGCAAAAATTGGGCATTTGACTCCGGGTGATTTCATTTTACACTTAAAAGATGCCGCAACGCCGTAAGGGCGTTTCCCCCGTGAGCATGACAAATGCGCAGCGTCGCAGTTCACTCTGCCGATCGGGGAATGTCGGCCGAGGAGTTAGGCCATGCCGCCCTTCGCGTCGCCGGCTGCCGTTCTCTCACGGCTCTGCGGGCCGCGCTCTTCGGTCAAGCGGATTCCATCATCGGCGTGGTCGCGATGGGCCTGTATTTGTTTGACGACGCCGACCACTTGCAACTGATCTCGAGCCGCCTCGCCCCTCGGGGCTTTCTCGACGAATACGAACGCGAGTTTTGCAAGTCGGACACAATGCTCGATTGCATCGTCGCCGACCGTCGCACTGTCGACGGCTTTCATTTCCACGGACCGGCCCGCTGGCGCCGCAGCGGCAATTACGATCTCCTTCGCGGATGGGGATTTTATCACAACATGGGCGGGGCATTCGGCGTCGACGGCAGCGCCGCCGGCGCTCTTTTTGTAGCAACGGCACGGGAAACCGAACCCTTCGACGCCATTCATGTGAAACGACTGGATTTGCTGTGTCGCGCAGGTTCGCTGGCACTCACGGCGATGCGCGAGCGGGAGCGGCTCGTGCGCACTGTCGGATTCCGCTTCGCCTGACAGGCGCGATCTTCCGTCGGTCGACAGGAATGCGCCGGTTGAGTTCTTGGAACTTGGCGACGAGCGCCCAATCGACCGGCTACCGACACGTTCGCGTGAAGTCGCGCGCCTATTGTGTCAGGGACAACCAAACAAAGCGATCGCCAGCTAACTTGGTATTTCCGTGTACACCGTCAAGGAACACGTGCAGAATCTCTGCAGGCGTTTCGGCGCGCTCAATCGCACGGAGCTTGCTCATCGTCTCTCGAAATCCTCCTGAGCGAGCCGCTTGCGCCGGCCCGGATCGGTGTCGTGAAATGGCTACGGCCTGCCGCCGCCTCGGCGGGGCAGGCCGTGTTCGCAACCAGCTTCTACGCGTCAGCGAACCTAGGCGGGCCGCGCGGCTTGGACGCTACCCGCCGATCGGGTCTCGCGGGCGAGAACCAGCATCACAATAAGGACGGCCACCTCGCAGATGGTGAAAGCGATAAATGCCCAGGCGAACGAGCCGGTCACGTTGATGACGGCGCCCATCAGCGACGGCGAGAGAAACGTCGCGAACACGCCCATCACCTCGGCATAACCGATTGCCGCGGGCACGATCCTGTCGGGATACTTCTGGCTCAGCAGGCTGAAGATCGCTCCCCCGCTGAACACTGAAACGCCGCTGAGCCCGGCAATCGTAAGCAACAACCCGAAGCCCATGGGATTGACTGCGGCCAGCACGAAGGACAAGCCCGAGAGCACGCCCAAGAGCGCGCCGAACTTGAGAATAGCGGGCCGATTGTCGAGCCAGTCGGTGACGTAGCCGCCGATGATGAGGAACACCACCTGCGACAAGCCCATCGCCGTACCCACCAGCGCCGCATAACCGACCGGCATACCCTGGACCTTGATGTATGTCGGAATGACCCAGGTCGCGGTCCCGGACAGCGCGAACGTACATCCGACGACCCCGAACACTGTCCATTGTGAGTTCGGCCCGGGCAGGCCCAGAAGCGCGCGGCCGGCTTCCTCGACGATCTGGTCCGCCATGAGGATGTGTTGCGTGCCCGAATGGATATCGCGGTAGAACCGTTGCATCGGCGTGTTGTGCAGCGACGCGCCGCGCGCAGAGCGATGGGCGAATGTGCTCACCTCGGAAATCACGTCGTGGATGTGCCGGAGCGAGAGCTTGATCATGGTCATTTGCTCGAGCGACGGGTGCTCGCCATGTGCGCACGTTTCGGAGACGCCACGCCAGGTTTCGTAGACAAGAGCGTGCGCCGCGCGGAAGCGCGCTTCCGCCTGAGCGAACTGAAACTTGAAGCTTGCGCTGTCGCTCGACTTGCCGAAGGGGTCGGTCCGTTGGACGATCACCTTGATGAGTTCGTCGAGCATTCGCCGGCCGACACCGATCGCCCAACTCGTATGTCCCCAGGCCGTATAGCCGGCCAGACCGAGAACGCCCTGGGTGCCGCCGCGGCGCGGTGCGCCAATATCGAAGTCGTAAGTCCG
>Ga0182024_10023073_pt1 | contig 11172 bp, 10 predicted proteins | sample P32metaG_FD_120480 | JGI IMG/M metagenome (GOLD analysis project Ga0182024, IMG submission 120480) | Permafrost microbial communities from Stordalen Mire, Sweden - P3-2 metaG (Illumina Assembly) | ecosystem: Environmental > Terrestrial > Soil > Wetlands > Permafrost | place: Sweden: Stordalen... | reverse complement strand
TCCATCAACGTAGCGCGAAAGGTTGAACCACGCCACCACACCTGGGCCTGGCCGCCGATGCTACACTTCTCTCCCCGGAGACACCCCATGAATCTCACCATCGCCAATGTGTCCACCCAGATTGCGCAGAAGGATTTTCGCGCGGCCGTAGCTGCCATCGGCAAGCAGGTCACGCAGCACTTCAAGCCCGAGTGGGGCGTCGGCGCCACCCTCAAGGCGATCGCCCTGCCGCTCGGCGCAAAGAAGGCTCCCATCCAAAGAGACGCCGATGCCATCATCTATCTCGGCGACTCCTCGTCCGACCCCAACACCGGGGTCAAGGGCGCGTACGGCTATCACGACACCAATAACAAGAGGATCCCCTACGGCTTCGTCTACCTGGACATCTGCAAACAGTCGAAGGAGGTCTGGACCTCCGTCCTCTCGCACGAGGTGCTGGAGTTGCTGGGCGACCCCGACGCGATCCTCACCGTCTCCGGCCCCCGTCCGAAGCATGCGTCCGGGCCCAAGCCCAAAACGGTTGCCGGCACGGTCTACTACGACCTCGAAATCTGCGACCCAACCCAGGGCGACCAGTACAAGATCGACGAGATTGTCGTCTCCAACTTCGTAGGCAAGCGCTACTTCGGAATGTCCGGCGGCAGCGGCAAAACCAACCACCTCGGCCTTCCCCTGCGCCCGTTCGGCGTGCGTCCCAACGGCTACCTCCAGTTCGAGCAGGGAAGCCGCGGCCACCAGATCTGGGGCCCCAGTGTGACCCCAGCCCAGAAGAGTGCCAAGCAAAAAACCAGGTCAATCCGCCGCAACGGCCGCCGCATCGCCCGCCTCACCGGCAACTAAACGCCGGCAAGCCATAGACCACTCATAGTCGGGTGCCCCATAGCCTGCCCTGAGCTCGCCCTGAGCCTGCCGAAGGGGTTCGACCCCCGCGGAGCCGCCCCCCCGAAGTAAGAGCGTAGCGATCTGAAGGGAGCGGGGGCCTTCAGACCCGTGAATACCGTGCGCGAAAATTCCGACACTGTCCAAAACTTGATCGGTGCCACCTTGAGCCGTATCTTCGCGCAGATCCGATCTCCGTCCGCAAAGTAGTTGGATGCCCCTACTGCGAAGCAGCCGTCTCCGTCACCTCACCGCTCGCAGCCGACTCGTTCCCCGCCGTGCTCACCGCCGTCACCCGGTACGAGTAGGTCCGTCCCGCCGTCACCTTCAGGTCGCGGAACGCCGCCGCGGTCACCAGCTCCGGCCCAACCCGCAGCCACTGGGAACCCGCCTCGCGCCGGTAGACCCGGTATCCGGCCACGCGCGCCTCCACGTCCGGCTCCCACGAGAGGTCAATCGTCGGCACGGCCGCTTCCGCGCCAACTCCGCCCGCCATCCCGGGAATCGCAACCAGCCCCTTCGGCACGTCCGGCGCAAAAACATCGCGCACCGCAAACTCCAGCGCCGCCGATGGCACGCTGCGCGCCTCCAGCGTCTGTCCGCCCACCGCGACCGAAGTCACCCGCTGCGCCGTGTATCTGTACCGGTGCCCAATCTCGACCGTGCGGTCGATCGTTCCTCCCGGATCCGTCGCGCCCGCATTGCCGCTACCCGCGCGAAACCGCGTCTCCGCCGGCTGCTTCGCCGCAGTCAGCTCGGCCAATGCACCCGTGTTCTTCGCCACTGGAGCTGCATCCAGCAGCGTCCGCTCCAGCTCCACCGTCCCGACGTTCCCTGTTCCCTGTTCCCTGCTCCCTGTTCCCTGGCTTTCCGCCCGCCAGCGCAGCGCCACGCCGTCCCTGGTCACCTCGCCGCTGAAGCCCTCAACCGCCCGCGGCGCCGGACCCGCGGCCGCATACACCGGCAGCGACGGACCCGCGGTCCGTCCCACCGCGTTCAGCAGTTGCACCCGGTACGCCAGCAGCCTGGGTGGCTCCGCGGTCAGCGCCGCCGGCAGCGCATCCGCCGCGTCGGAAGCGCCCGGCGTCACGGCCAGGCGCCCCACCGGCGAGCACGGCGTCTTCTTCAGCACGCTCGCGCTCACCACCTCGCGGCAGATCTCCGCCGTGATCGCCCCTTGGATCGCAAGCTTGTCCGTCGTCTGCGTCGGAGTCGTCCAATGCAGACTCACCTGGTCGCCAACCCGCGTCGCGGTCAGTCCGCTACCCGACACAACCTGGGGAAGATTCAGCGTCGGCGGCAACGGCGGCCCCGGCGATGCGCATCCACCCAGAACCGCGAGAATAATCGCGGCTGCCCCCAGGCCCGGTACAACTTCGAACCCATTGTCCCGCCAACTTTTGAACCAAATATGCATCCAAACAGAGGCTATAGCATTTCACCGATTTACGGCCGTTGAAAAAAGAATCCAGAATCTTGCTCCATGCGTAAACCTTTTGACCGCAGAGAAACATCTATTCACTGGACAAACAATGGCGACCTCATCGATCCTCTCAGTTACCCCTTCCCGGCCTGCGAAGAGTTCCGCGATCCCGCCCGCTCCCGCGCTCCACGCCGTGCCTGAGCCTTCCTCCAACCTGCAGATCGACGGTGAGGCAGCCGAAGCCGTCATCTGCGAAAAGCGCATCGGCGAGCGCATCAAGCACCTGCGCCTGAAGAAGTCCATGGGCCTGGTCGAACTCGGCCGCCACACCGGCCTCTCCGCCAGCTTCCTGTCGCAGCTCGAAACCGGCCGGGTCGTGCCCACGCTGCGCAATCTCGCGCGCATCGCCATGGTCTTCTCCAAGGACCTCAGCTACTTCTTCGAGCCCGAGCCGCTCACCCTGTTCCGCATCCATCGCGGCAAGGATCGCGTGCGCCTGCCGCAGTCCGGCGCCGTCGATCCCGCCTACTTCTTCGAGTCGCTCGGCTACCTCGTGCCCGACCGCCAGCTCGATCCCTACTTCGCCGAGTTCCTTCCCGCCAAGCCAGGCCAGGAGCCGCGCGCGCACCAGCACTTCGGCTGCGAGTTCCTCTTCGTCCTCTCCGGAAACCTCACCATCCGCCACGGCGAGCACACCCACCACGTCGAGCAGGGCGACGCCATCTACTTCGACGCCTCCACCACGCACAGCTACCAGTGTCCTGGCCCGGCAATGGCGACCGCGCTCATCGTCACCCTGCAGCAGCCCATCGCGCACAACGGCAACGGCATGCGCTCCAGCCCGCTTCCCGCCCAGATCACCCGCAACCCGCGCAGCCTGCCAGGCGCGCCAACGCCAGTCCGCGCCGTCAGAACCGCCATTATTCCCAAAGTCGTATAACTCGCGCTAGCTGTCGCCCCGAGCCGCCGCCACGAAATCGCGCACCAGCGGAGGCAGTTCGCCCTTCAGCGCGCGGCGTTCCGGCTGAAACAACGCCCCCACAAAGAAGCGATGGCCGCCCAGCTGGCCGCCGCGCACGTCGCCATTCGTACCGCGAGCCGCCACCCGCAGTTCGCCCGAAAACAGCTCCGCTTCGCGCGCCGGATCAGGCCCATAGTTGCATCGGTATCCCTCGACGATGCGCGGGGCGCCATAGCTCTTCGCGAACAAGCTGCCCGGCTCCAGGAATATCTCTTCCTGCGCCTCAACCATCGAGCAGCTCAGCAGCGAGATCAACGGCCGTACTGATTCCGCGTTCGTCTCCGCGTGATCCGTATCCGCGATCCCGAGAACATTGCGCGCATATTCGATCAGCGCATGCTGAAATCCGGCGCACGTTCCCAGCAATGGAATGTGCCGCTCGCGCGCGAACCGGATCGCGTCCAGCGCACCCTGCATATTCGCGTAGGGACTGCCCGGAACGCACCACACGCCATCGAACCCAGCCAGATCGCGCGCCGCATCGCGAATCTCACCAGTCGCAACCCACTCCGGCGCAATCGCAATGCCCCAGTGCGTAGCTGCCATCTCCAGCGCCACAGGAATCGCCCGGTGCGCGGTGATGGATGGATTGAAGTCGCCCACGAGAGCGATGCGCGGCGTCCGGCTCATGGAATATGAGTATGCCACGCATGTGCGGCAAGCGCCCGCGCAGAAAAACACAGCGCGCCGCCGCGTCACGCGGTATCGTGGAAGCGTCCGCGTTTCCGCGAACGAATGTAAATGAGGTTGCAATGAAACTCTGCTGGCCGGGCCTTCTGCTGATGTCGATCGTCGCTGTTCAATCCGCCGCCGCGCAAACCGCGCCGCTCGTCGCCGCCACACCGCCAATGGGCTGGAACAGTTGGGACTCCTACGGCCTCACCATCACCGAAGACCAGTTCCGCGCCAACGTCAAAATCCTCGCCAACGAACTCAAGCCCGCGGGCTACAACTACGCCGTCATCGACGAGGGCTGGTTCTTCTTCAACCCCGAAGACCGCGACAAGCCCGGCACGCTGCACTACGCCATCGACGCCAACGGGCGCTACGTCCCGGTGCCCGCCCGTTTCCCCTCCGCCGCGTCCCTGCCGCAAGCTAACATGCCCGCGTCGCCCGCTCCTGCCGCCCCGCCCAAGTACATCACCACCATCCAGTCCACCAGCTTCAAGCCGCTGGCCGACTGGGTCCACTCGCAAGGCCTCAAGTTCGGCATCCACATCGTGCGCGGCATCCCACGCGCATCGGTCGAGCGCAACCTCCCCATCGCCGACTCCGCCTTCCACGCCGCAGACGCAGCCGACACCTCCGACGCCTGCCCATGGGATCCAACCAACTGGGGCATCAAAGATACCCCCGCCGGCCAGGCCTGGTACGACTCTCTGCTCCAGCAGTACGCAGCCTGGGGAGTCGATCTGCTCAAGGTCGACTGCATCGCCGCGCATCCATATAAGGCCGACGAGATTCGCATGATCCGCAAGGCGATCGACAAAACTGGCCGGCCCATCGTCCTCTCGCTCTCGCCCGGACCGACGTCCCTCGATGACGCCGCCGAAGTTGGCCGGCTCGCGCAGATGTGGCGCATCTCCGACGACTTCTGGGACACCTGGTCGAACGCCAAGCACTTCCCGCAAAGCCTCACCGGCCAGTTCAGCAAGACCGCCGCATGGGCTCAGTACGCCAAGCCCGGCAACTGGCCTGACGCCGACATGCTCCCCCTCGGCCACATCGGCCCCGTTCCCGGCTACGGCAAGCAGCGCGACACGCGCCTGACCCCCACCGAGCAGCAGACGCTGATGACGCTGTGGTCCATGGCCCGCTCGCCGCTGATCCTCGGTGCCAACCTCACCGCGCTCGACGACGCCACGCTGAAGCTCATCACCAACCGCGACGTCCTGCGCGTCGACCAGACCGCAACCCGCTCAGGCCAGGTGATGCACTCGGGCGACGTCATCGCCTGGACCGCCGACCTGCCACCTGATTCGCCCGATGGAGCCACAGCGCTCGCGCTCTTCAATGTCGGCGACGAGCAGGTCGTCGTCGACACCAGCTTCGAAGCCTTCAACATCGAAGACGCCACCTACCACGTCAAGGATGCCTGGTCCGGCAAGAGCCTGGGCAAACTGAAATCCATCCCCAACCTCACGCTAGAACCCCACGCCTGCATTTTGTATCTCCTGAAGAAATGAAGACACCTATGCTGCTGAGCCTAGAGAGCGCGTCATGTTATTGAGAAAAGTTCTTCTGTTCGTAATCGTAGCAATTGTATTGAGCAGCAAATCCGAGATCGCTCAATCGCGATGCCCCTTGGAAACGCGATCTGGCGACCGAGCCACGCAGTTCCGAATCGGCGGTTCATCCATACAAATGCCGATTGGAGCTTTCCTGCTCGTTCGCAAGAATGGTGAAATCGGAGCAATACAGTTAACAAGCATCGACCCGAGGGCAACGGAAGATATCGGGATGTCCTCTTACGAATCCTACTCTTCAAGCGGCTCGCCAGGCCTATTTCACGCTACAAGCACCACACGGCAAACCGGCGAACTCGATGTGAGGCCTCTCAAAGGTCCAGACCGCGATCTGTGGATTTATCAACCCGGGCCTCACAAAGCACGTATCGGGAAATGGTCGTTCTCGTTCGTTACCCCGGACATTATGTGGATGGCACCTTACCACCGCAACCCAAGTAGGGATTACGAGTTCGCACCAACGTCCGCGTGTGACCCCTCCGAAATCGATGTCCAAGACAGACGACTTCGCTGGTTCCGATCCAACCCAGATGCCACCGTCGTCTTACCACTATCAGACCTCGCCAAGTGATCGGTGTTCATCCGCGAGCCAAGTGGTAACCTTTTGCGGTGGACGATCAAGCCATCTCGCCGATAGCGGTAAGATTCCAGAGGCCGGAACTACGCGAGTTAGAAGAGCGCGATCGCGAAGGCTATGCGCGGCTGCCGCAGACGCCTGAGGAATTGAGTTGGTGTGAAGCCGATCCTGTGTGGCCCGAAGAAGAGACTGGCCAAAGTATTCAGCAAACAGGAGTGCACAGATAGCCCGGTGTTAGCCTTCTCCACGTGGAAACACTCGCCATCTCGCCCAGCATGCGCCTTCCGCCGCCATCGCCAGCGAGGCGAAGTCGCGTGACGACAGAGCAGTTTTTTGCTGTCATCCTGAACCAAGCGAAGAGCCTGCCCTGCCCTTGACGAAGGGAGCCTTATATTTCTTTCTGCCGCCGAACCTACTCAAGTGACCACAGATCCAGGTCTACGTGCGGCATCAGACTGAGGTCATCTCACCCTGAGGATTCGCCGTCAGCAGCGCGATCTCGCGCAATATCACGGCCGGATGAACCGGCTTCTGCAGCAGACGAAAGTCGTGGCCATCGGCCCATGCCTCTTTGCTGAATTCGGACGCGGCCGCCGAGAACAGAAGTATCCTGCAGTCCGGCCGCACAATTCTTGTCTTGATGGCCAGATCGAACCCATTCAGCTGTGGCATCATCACATCGGTAATCAGCACATCCGGACCTATCGTCTCCATCCGCTCCAGCGCTTTCAAGGGATTGGTAAACTCATAGACATCGAAGCCCTCGCGGCCGAGAATCAGGCCGAGCGAACTCGTAATCATTTCCTCATCGTCGACCACAAACACCACACCACTTTCGCGTTCGAACATCGTCACCGAATCGCACCTCGTACATCTTTCAAGTCGGGAGAAACTTCCCTCCCGAGCGCATTTCTTTCGCGCTGCAGTCTCACAACAATGGCTTTACTGCCGATTCGGCAGGCCCAACCGGGAAGGCTGCAACTCAGCTTCCAAACCTGCCCGCCAGATTTGCCGGATGAATTTGCGGTCATCGTACTATTTGATTTGCACGTCTCTTCGCCGTACCATCGCCCTGAGTGGAATCCACGAAAATCAAATCGAAAGCAGTCCCATCTCCCGACCGCACCTCTGAGCCGGATCGCCTGGTCGCGGCCACCCCCATCGACGATGACTCCGTCTTTGAACTCAAGCTGCGCCCTTCGCGCCTCGGCGAGTTCATCGGCCAGACCAAGGCCAAGGAGCAATTAGCCATCGCGCTCGAAGCCGCCAAATCCCGCGGCGAAGCGCTCGACCACGTCCTCCTCTTCGGCCCGCCCGGCCTGGGCAAAACCACCCTCGCCACCATCATCGCCAACGAACTCGAAGTCGGCTTCCAGCAAACCTCCGGCCCCGCGCTGCAGATCCAGGGCGACCTCACCGCCATCCTCACCAACCTGCGCGAACGCCAGGTCCTCTTCCTCGACGAAATCCACCGCCTCCAGCCCGTGCTCGAAGAAAAACTCTACACCGCGCTCGAGGACTACAAACTCGACATCATCATCGGCCAGGGCCCCGCCGCGCGCACCCACGTCATGGAGATTCGCCCCTTCACCTTCGTCGCCGCAACCACGCGCCCCGGTCTGCTTTCTTCTCCTTTGCGCAGCCGCTTCGGCATCCTGCTGCGCCTCGAGTTCTACACCGACGACGAACTCCGCTTCGTCGTCCAGCGCTCCGCCGAAGTCCTCAACGTGCCCATCGACGAAGACGGCGCCGCCGAAATCGCCATGCGTTCGCGCGGCACTCCACGCATCGCCAACCGCCTCCTCCGCCGGGTACGCGACTTCGCCCAGGTCCGCGCCGCCGGCATCATCGACCGCGCCACCGCGCAAGCTGCCCTTAGCCTCCTCGAAGTCGACGCGCACGGTTTCGACGAACTCGACCGCCGCCTGCTCCGCACCATCATCGAAAAATACGACGGCGGCCCGGTCGGATTAAACACGCTCGCCGCCGCACTCGCCGAAGAAGAAGACGCCCTCGAAGAAGTCTACGAACCTTTCCTCATCCAGATCGGCTTCCTCGACCGCACCCCCCGCGGCCGCGTCGCCACCCGCCTCGCCTACGAACACCTCGGCATAGAAATGCCCCGCAAATACGGCCTCTTCTAGCCATGCCTATCTTCAAGTGAACCAGAGCCTCACCCGCGTTGATCCGTTTTCTTTTTGCCTGTACGCTTCAACCTCTCGGCCGTCTTCCGCATCTTATTACTCGGCGGAAAGGCGGTCACACCCCATGAAGCTTCGCAACGCCGCAGCTCTCCTCGTAACCCTCACCCTTACAGCAGCCTGCAACCGCAAGGCGGCGACCCATCCCAACTACGACAACGCCATCAACTCCTACTTCGTCGCCCACCCCGCCTGCCTCTGGTCCAGCGAGAAGAAGTTCCCCGTCCAGTCCTCGCCCAACGACGCCAAAACCGAAGGCTACGACGCCCTCGTCGACGCCGGCCTGCTGACCCGCACCACCTCTGAAAAGAGGGTCGTCGTCATCAGCAAGCGCGAGAACAACTACGATCTCTCCGAGCAGGGCCGCGCCGCCTGGGCCGCCGATCCCAACCAGCCCGGCTACGGAAACTTCTGCTACGGCAGCCGCACCGTCGTCTCCATCGACAGCGCCACGCCCACCTCAAGCCAGCCCGGCGCCACCACCACCGTCAGCTACCACTACGTCATCGCCGGCCTGCCCGAATGGGCCAACGCCGCCGAGACCCAGACCGCCTTCCCCCAGATCCAGACCGCGCTGAACACGCCGCAACCCGCCACCGCAAGCCTCACCGACACCGGCTCCGGATGGCAGGTAGCCAGCGCCCCCGGCAGCGCCAGCGACGCCAACAACGCCACCCCCGCCGACGGCAAAATCGTCCAATAGCGGCAACACCATCGGGCAGCCCCACAGCCTGCCCTGAGCGTGCCGAAAGGCTCGCAAAGCGATCATGGGATTACACTCCGCCTCGCGGCAACGCAATGGTATGATCTCTTTGCTCGCGCAGAGGACCCATGAGACCATTCCACGTCGCCTTGCTGTTTCTCGCCTTATCCCCGTTCAGCTTCGCCGCCGCAAAGGACGCGCCCCCACAGGATCCCATCGCCTGGGGCATCCTGAGCCACAACTCCGGCTGCGTCATCTTCGCCGAAGGCCACAAGACCAAGGGCATGTTCTGGGGCGTCGCCGTCACGGAAAAGATAACCGGCAAGCTCACCGTCATCGAGTCCCAGGACTACACCCTCGATAAGAAGGAGTATCTCGAAACCCAGGACGAGATGAACGACCTTATGCGCCGCGCGCAGAAGGACCACATCAAATACGTCAAGATCCCGGAGAAGTACTCGCCTGAGCTGCTGGAAAAAGCTCGCGCCATGTGCAGATCCGTCGAGTAGCCGCAGCCGGCTGCCCCATTCATCGCAGCCTCACCGCAATGGGTGAGGTCGGTCGAGCGTCCCGTGTATCACTCACTGACCACTGACCACTTACCACTTACCGCTGACAACTTGTTTTACGCCCCCACCGTCGCCGGCAGAATATCCTCCACATCCACCCACGCCGTCGGATAGTTCCCCGTATAGCAAGCCGTGCAATAGCTCGCCGGAGACATCCCCGTCGCCGGCTCGCCCTTGGTACACGAGTGCGTCAGCCCCACCAGGCTCAGGTACGCCAGCGAGTCCGCCTCAATAAACGCGCGAATCTCCTCCACCGACTTATTCGCCGCAATCAAATCCTTCTTCGAAGGCGTATCCACCCCGTAGAAACACGGCGAGATCGTCGGCGGGCAAGAGATGCGCATATGCACCTCCTTCGCCCCGGCCGCTCGCACCATGCGTACAATCTTCCGCGAAGTAGTCCCGCGAATAATCGAGTCGTCGATCAGAATCACCCGCTTGCCTTCAAGCAGCGAGCGTACCGGGTTCAGCTTCATGCGCACGCCGAAGTCCCGCGTCCGCTGCTCCGGCTGGATAAAGGTTCTGCCAACATAATGGTTTCTAATCAAACCAAGATTGAACGGAATCCCACTCTCCGCCGCGTACCCGATCGCCGCCGTCACCCCCGAGTCCGGCACCGGCACAACCAGATCAGCCGCCACACCCGATTCGCGCGCCAACTGTCGCCCCATCTCCTCGCGCGACTGCTGCACCCACCGCCCGAAGATCTTCGAGTCCGGCCGCGCAAAATAAACATGCTCAAAAATACAGCTCGCATGCGGCACTGTCTCCCGCGCAAATCGCCGGCTGGTCACGCCGTCCTCGCTCACCATCACCAGTTCGCCCGGCTCCACATCGCGCTCGTACTTCGCGTGCAGAAGATCGAAGGCGCACGTCTCCGAGGCAAACACAAACGTATCCGGCGCGCCATTCACGCCCGCAATCCGCCCCATCGACAGCGGCCGAAACCCATGCGGATCCCTCGCCGCAAAAATCCGGTTGCGCGTCATCATCACAATCGAAAATGCGCCATCCACCTGCGCCAGCGACTCCGCGATGCAGTCTACCAACGTGTTGCAGCGCGAGTGTGCGATGAGCTGCACAATAATCTCCGTGTCCGAAGTCGTCTGAAACACGGCGCCATCGCGCTCCAGCCGGGCCTTCGAGTTCCCCAGGTTCACCAGGTTGCCGTTGTGCGCAATCGCAATCAGCCCCTTGGTCGACTCCACCGAAATCGGCTGCGCGTTCAACAGCGCCGAGTCTCCGGTAGTGGAATACCGCGTATGCCCGATCGCCATATGCCCAGGCAGTTTGCGCAGCACGTCGTCGGTGAAGATCTCGCTCACCAGCCCCATGCCCTTGATGTCGTTCAGTTCGTGCCCATCGGCCGATGCAATCCCCGCCGACTCCTGCCCGCGATGCTGCAGCGCATACAAGCCCCAGTAAGTCATCCGCGCGGCATCCGGATGCCCATACACCGCCATCACCCCACACTCCTCGCGCAGCTTATCGAAGGGCGTGCCGTCTTCGTCTTCTTCGCTTGTCATTCTGAGCGGAGCGAAGAATCCCCGCAT
>Ga0182024_10023072_pt1 | contig 11172 bp, 9 predicted proteins | sample P32metaG_FD_120480 | JGI IMG/M metagenome (GOLD analysis project Ga0182024, IMG submission 120480) | Permafrost microbial communities from Stordalen Mire, Sweden - P3-2 metaG (Illumina Assembly) | ecosystem: Environmental > Terrestrial > Soil > Wetlands > Permafrost | place: Sweden: Stordalen... | reverse complement strand
GGACCATCGCCAGAGCGCCCAGGAGCTGGAGCGGGTCGGGCGTGACGTCGAGCGCCTGGTGCTCGCGCGGGCGGTGTCGCTGCATCTCGAAGACCGGGTGATCGTCGATGGCCGGCGCACGGTGGTGTTTTGAGGAAACTGAGCGCAGCTGATCACCTGTCCAGGTGCCCGCGAGGTCGGCCGGTAGAATCGGAGTTGATCATGAGCCTTGAGCGACCGTATCGTCTGGCGGCTCCGGATCTGAGCCCTGGAGAGCAGCAGGCCCTTGACGCCGCCCTTCACGAGCATGGGCTCGATGGCCTGACAGCGCGCATCGAGATTAGCCGTGGGTTGTCGTTCGCACGCGAGGTCGCCGAGATGATGATCTGTGAGCTGGCAAGCGAGACCGTGATGGTCGAGCGCGATGTGCTTCTCGGCGGTTCCTGGGTGCCGTATACGTTGTTTGCCGACACGGGCGTGTACGCGATCTTGCCGTCGGACCGTTCGACAAGCGAGATGGCGACTGTGGATGCGATTCTGCGCGACCTACACGCGCTCGATGCCATAGTTCGCGACCTGCGCTCGCTGCTCGGCGGCAAACGTGAGTATGCGATCAAGACTGTGTTTTTCTGCCCCTACGAGGAGGAGGAGCCCCGTGCCTGGTACGGCACGGACGGCCACGAAGCGTGGACGGTGGGCGGCATCGAACATCTCAAGGCATGGCTTGTCGAGCAGCGCGGTCCAGGGTTGAGCAAGCAGGATCTCAGGCTCATCCGCGAGGCCTCGAAGCCGCGGCGATACGAGCCGGGCCGACCAGTCCTACCCGCAGATGAGGCGCCGCGCGGCTAGGACTTTTGGGTCCAAAGGCCCGCAAACATCGGGGATCCAGGCTGCCCTCGCCAAGTTCTGGCCCTGGATCGACCGAACCGTCGTAGGGGCGGGTTATCTTGGTCGGCGTGTTCGGTGACGGTCTGAGCTGCGAACCCACGGGGGTCCCTCGAGAAGGGACACGGAGGGGCGGGGGGCCAGCATTACGGCACCGTAGTGCAGCAGCACTTGACAATCGAAAAGAATGACGAGGCGCGTTGCAGATCGAGCTGCGGGATTAAAGGCCCACCCACCGGGCGTGGCCGGGTTTGTGGGCCTGATAAGAATAAACCGGTGAGCAATAATGATGACCTACGGCGCACGACGCGTGTTATTCGAGCGGTTTATGGCCTTGCCGGCCGAAGTTGGCTCGATTCGCCGGGTGTTGGTCTCGCGTTTTCGGGGGCGGGTGGGACTGGCGGGGGCGGATCGGTGTGGTGGACAGGCTCGGTCTTCCTCGGAAGCAGGCGCGCGTTCGGCGTGGGTGTGGATGAGTGGGTTTCGTCCAAGGCAACAGCCAGTCACGCTCGATTAGGGACGCCTGCTCTTACAGCAGAGCACAACCCAGTGGTTTCGAGCAGAGGGCGCTCGGACAGCCCGCGGCTTCTCCCGTGCTACGCCCAGGCGGGGCAGGCCCTCGAACCGGGCCTTGGCCCGCACGCGATACTCCGTGCATGGCATCGGCGGGACCGCGTGCGCTCGATCTACGCGGCCTGGGAGCATGGCGACTTCAGTTCGGTCGAGTAGGCGGACCCTGAGATCGAATGGGTGATCGCCGACGGTCCTGATCTCCGACCGGCTTGTGTCGATGTTCGACCCGGACGCTCGACCGATCCACAAGGGCAAGCTCGGCAAGCCGAACGAGTTCGGCTACGTGCTACAAATCTGCGAGGTCACACAGAACACCCGCCGCGGAGCCCGCGGATTCATCCTCCCGGCGTCCACCAGGCGGGGCAACCCGCCCGAGAGCAAGCTCCTCCCCGACACAACAGCAGAGCTCGAGCGGCTCGGATTACGACCGCGGGAGGTCGCGCTCGATGGGGGCTTCGAGCAGGGCCCCTCCGCCGAAGCGCTCCAGCGGATCGAGTCCGACCGGGTGTTCATCGCCGGCCGCCAACAACCCGGCTCCAGGCGACCGCAGCGACGACTCGGCGCTACCGTACGGGAGCCGAGGGCAGGATCAGTCAGCAGCTACGTGCTGCGGCGATCCCGCCCGAAGGGACAGGCTGAAGTGCACGCCTGGAGCGCCTGGGCGATCCTCGCCTACAACCTTGACACCCTCGCCATCCGGGCCAGCTGAAAACTATCCGTACCGCTCGACCAGAGCCAAACTATCTGCCCGAAACGGCCGCGTCAAGCAACGACGCGGCCGGTTTGGTTCTAGCCGTTTATCCGGGGCAGTAGTTAGGTTAGACTGGTCTGATGCCGGGGAGAGGCAAGAAGGCGTCCCTAGACGCAGCGGCACCGCTTCCCTCGTGGGTGCCCGCTGGCTGGTACCCGGACCCATTGGGAGGTGTCGCTCGCTACTGGGACGGAAATCGCTGGACGAAGGGCTATCGCGACGGACCACTGCCACAGCCAGTGCCTACCGAGGCTCCAACTCGTGCCAACACATCACCTGCACCCGAAGCGCCTACCGCCCACATCGCGCAGCAGCACGACAACCGAGCTGCACGTGAGGCAGGTCCCGTGAGCGCGGACGACGTATTTGTGCAGCTCAACATGTGGTGGCACAGAGTTGGCTTTAGCAACCTTCCGCCGTACGCCGAGGCATGCACGCGGTGTGGAGGCACCGCCAGGTTGCTCTACACCGGGCGCAGCTGTCCTGATTGCGACGGCACCGGTAGACGACCGGGCTCTTCCTCGCAGCTTCCGGTGAGTAGCGGCGCAGAGGGTAACAACCCCCCCACAGGTTCCGGGCAGCTGATTCTGATTGACCGTTTCGAGGTCATCCAGCCGCCTATCCCGCCCACGACGTGGGCAGAGAACGCGCTGTTCAAGGTCGGCTACCCCGCCGGCTGGTATGACACGACTCCAACGGAGCAGCCGATAGAGGGGAACCCGGCGCTCATCGTGCTACGGCGCTTGCAGACGTCAGGTCTCCCGATCGACGACGAGTCGCGAGGCACGATCCGCTGCTTCTCGTCGATGAGGGCGACGGAAGCCGAATTCGTCGAGGCTGCCGATCAACTACCCGAGGCCCGCGCTCACGGGCTGCAGGGGACGTTCGTCCCACCGCTGATGTTGGTGCGCGCTGACGGCGCACCCTGTTACTCGTTTATGGTCGAGCGAACAGCCCAGCCCAGGGCGTTCCAGTCGGTCCCGAGCACAATCACCGAGGTGCATATCTTCCACAACGGCGAACTGCTGCTCATGCAACTGGAGAGCGATCGCAAGCTCCACCCCGGTTATCAGCAGGCCTTGGCCACCGTGCTCGGAACCCTGGTTTGGAAGTAAGCGGAGACCCGTTAGCCCTCGATTGCGACGATGGTCGGGTCACAGTCGGCGAACACCGCCGTCTGGTCACCAAGATTCACCACCAGGAGACCCGTCTCGGCCAGCCGTTGCAGGACCGTGGGCCGAATGAGCTCCTCGATCACCCGCTGATCCGTCGACGACGTCGTAATCGTCTCGCCGAGAGTCGAGCTGTTCTGGGTGCCGGCAGTCAAGCCGCTGTTACGCCCGATCGAGCCGCCGAGGCCGAAGGACCAGCTCTCGCCACTGGACTGGCTCATGTTCGTGCCGACCTGCCGTGCGTAGTTCTCACTCCGAGATAGCGTCTGTTGCGCGACGACCATCTTCTCGTCCTTTCCGATGTAGCCCGACGCCGTGGCGGCCTCACGGGGATCGGTCAACCGCATGAACGCAACCGCGGCGCCAGCAGCGCCCAGCGCATTGATGGCGTCGTCGCGAAGATGTGCAAACACCAGGGTCGTACGGCCACCGGTCGTGTGGGCCAGATCGACGATCGCGTCAAGCGCTCCCGTTCGCATTGTGTCGGCCCCAAGAATCAGGAACTCCTCCGCGGAGGAACCTTCTCGCGCTCGGTTCCGCAGTCGACGGAGCACGGACTCAACCAGCATCCGGCGGCTGGACTCGAGGTCGTAATGCGTCGCCGTGCGGGCCACCTCGATGATCCGAAGCCCCGCAGCGTCTGCAGTGGTCTCTTGGAGTCGCGACGCGGATTCCTCGATAGCGACGAACTCACGCAGTTCCTCAGCGAGCCGAGCGGCGCGCTCGATCAAGTCCGTCCGCTCGAGCCGATCCTTACCGAATCGCGTCCCGAGCACCGTGTGCTCCTCTGCGGACAGGTGGCGATTGTCGCCCTCGAGCTCGCTCTCGCGAAGGATCACCCGGAGAGCAGCACGAAGCCTGCGCGCCGTGACCTCGTCCTCGAGCAGCTCGGCGACCGTCCGCAGCAGTGCCTTGTCGTCGCGCAACTCCCGCTCCGAGTCGACTTCACCTTCCGGATGCAACACGTCAAGGATGAAATCGACCAGGCGGTCGCCGCTCTCGCCGTAGGCAATGAGGTCGACCGTCGTCTCACCGGGAGCAACCCTGTCCAGCCGCACGTCATATCCCGATTCCATCGCGATTCTGGCGAGCGTGTCGGTCACCGGCCGCTCAGACAGGTTGATCACGGTCAGCGCGGCGCCGCTACCGAGCGTTGAGGCACCGAGTGTCACAACGAACGAATGCCACCCGACGATAGTCCCTCCGAAGACTGCCGCCGACGAGTAGGACTGCGTCGGACGATAGCCATTCCAGACTAGAGTGGGGGTGCTCGGGGCGGCCTGGATTTCCAGCCTCCAGCGCGTGTGGGCCAGGCCATAGTCCTCGCCCGGAACGGGCTGCGGCGGCCGGCACTCGAGCTGCTCAGCCGTGAGCTGCCGATCGATTGTCCAGCCCCATCTTGGTCTTGACGCAAAGGGTGACCTGAGTGCAGCCGGTGTCTTCTGCGGGCCATGCATAGTCGAGATCACGCAGCGTAGTGCACTCCGTCGCGAAAGCCGCGACTGGCAGACGCGAGGGCCGCGCGCCCGGGATGACGCGAGCCGCGCGAGGTACGCGACAAGCTCCCGTCGATCCGCCTCTAGGCCCAAGTCACGCACGCTTGACGCCCCGAACCAGAGAGGCTAGCCTCGCCCCGAGCGACGCAGGACGCGTACCCATCGATGCCGCCCGCGGTGCGAGCGGGGGAACATGCTGGACCACCCAGATGCCGAATCACTACCACCGAGAGCAGCGAGGACAGATGCTGCACGAGGCACCGCTCGAGAAGCAGGGCGCTTGCTCCGCCCGTCGCCGGTGCCAGTGGTGCGCAACCGGGGGCGGCCCCGGAGCGCACGTCTCATCCCGTCACGCGATAAGGCACTGCTGCGGTGCACAAGACCTTCGGTAGCCCCTCATCGCTGGTGCGTTTCTCCGACGGATCGCCCGGCAGCGTCGCCGGTCTGCTGGAAAGCATGCCGTTTGCTCACATCAGCGAGCTTCCCAGGATCGACCGGGAGCAAAAGGAGGGTCGCGAACCGCACGACCCAGAGCTGATCCAGCGCACCGCAACCCTATTCGGCTCGTATGTTGCCGACGAGCCCGTGGCAGTTGCCTGGTTCCGAAGCGAGGGACAGCCGCTAATCAGCGTCGCAATCGGCGGCGCAGCGCTGATCACGTCTAGGCGGACGTCAGGGCCCTGTGCGGTGAATCTCCCGTCCGGCGCAACGGGCATCCTGGCACGGTGGGCGGAGCTGCGCGAGGCGCTCGCCGAGTATTCAACCTGGTTGCGCATATCCGGAAGGCTCGACCCCACCGTCGTCGATGATCCCAGCCGCCGTCGCGAAACCGGCGCTCCGCTCACGATCGAGGACACGCTCACCTCGGCCTGGCAAGACCGATTCGCCTGGATCGTGCTGGCGTCTCCGATTCCAACAACGGAGGTGCGCGCGCTGAGCCAAACGTTGGCTCTGCAGATTCCGTCACTTCGCTCAAAAGCCGGTAACAGCGAGCAATACGCCGTAGACCTCGAACGCGAAGAGCACCGCTATCGAGAACTCCGCCGAGCAGAACGTCGTGGACTGTGGTCCGTTCACCTGCTCGTCGGTGCGTCAGACGCAGATGCGACGCGGCGGCTGGGCGCCCTCGTGTGCGGATCGTTTCACTTCGACTGGCTGCCCTACACCCTAGCGCCGACCGGAGGCACGGACTCCCTCGCGACGTTGTTGGAGCAGAGCGTGGACGACGAGCTGGGGACGTCGCCATTTGAAGCTAGCACCGACCTTCTCGCCGCGGTAGCGACCCCGCCACGAGTAGAGGTGCCGGGTGTTCAACTTCGCCGGCGTCCCAACTTCGACGTCTCGCCGGAGACGACCGGAGAGGTGCTCCTCGGCACGATCTTGGATCGTGCCGGCCGCTCGGCGGGCTCTATGCCGATCTCGCACGAGGCACTGAACCGCCACACGTTCGTGTGCGGCGCGACAGGTTCAGGCAAGTCCCAAACCATCCGCGGTCTGCTGGAGTCACTGTCGCGCTCGTCTGGGGAACCAATCCACTGGCTGGTGATCGAGCCTGCGAAGGCCGAGTATCGAGGGATGGCCGGTCGGCTTGCGGGTTTGGTCGAGGTCACGGCCATCCGTCCCGGCATCGCCAACGCGGTCGCGGCGGGCATCAACCCGCTCGAACCTGAGCCGGGCTTTCCTTTGCAGACCCACTTGGACCTCACGAAGGCGCTGTTCCTTGCCTCGTTCGAAGCTAAAGAGCCGTTCCCTCAGGTTCTCAGCGCGGCGCTCACGCGCTGCTATGTCGAGCTTGGATGGGACCTGACACTTGGTGAGTCTCGCCGAGCGGACGTGACACCAAGATGGCCCACCCTGCGCGACCTTCAACGCGTGGCAAAGGATGTGGTCACGAAGATCGGCTACGGCGAGGACGTGATGCGTGACGTCCGCGGCTTTGTGGACGTCCGCATCTCGAGCCTGCGTCATGGAACCCCCGGGAGATTCTTCGAAGGTGGCCATCCGCTTGACATCGGGCAGCTACTAGACCGAAACGTGGTCTTGGAGATAGAGGATCTCGGCGACGACCGCGACAAGGCGTTCCTGATGGGGGTCATCATCATTCGGCTCGTTGAGCATCTTCGCTTGCGATCCGCTAGGGAGGGTGATCCGGGGACGCTCCGCCATCTCACGGTTATCGAGGAGGCGCACCGACTCTTGCGGCGCCCCGAAGGGATCGGTCCGGCGGTTCACGCCGTCGAGCTCTTCGCGTCACTGCTCGCGGAGGTGCGCGCCTACGGTGAGGGCATCGTGATAGCTGAGCAGATTCCCAGCAAGCTGATCACCGATGCCGTCAAGAACACCGCGATCAAGATCGTCCATCGACTTCCCGCGCTCGACGATCGTCATGCCGTCGGTGCGACCATGAACCTGACCCACGAGCAGTCGGAATACATCGTGACGGTCAAACCGGGCACAGCTGGCGTCTTTGCCGACGGTATGGATTTCCCATCACTCGTGTGCATGCCGTTCGGGGGAGACCGGGAGACTCGCGACAAGGCAAACTTGGATCCGCCTCTCGCAGATCGGTTCAGTGTCGCGTGTGGCCCCGACTGTCGAGCGAAACCCTGCACGCTGCGCCAGATGCGCACGGCGCAGCGTTGCCTGGAGGACGATGCGCGGATCGTGCTGTGGTCTGAGCTCGCAGTTCTCGCCCACATCCTCGGCTTTTCGGCGCCTGCCCCAAACGACGAGCTCAACAAGCGCCTTGCTGAGCTGGATCGGCGCATGCGTGACTGCGCTCTCGCCCATGCAGTGCATCGCGCGGTGGAGGTTCGGGCCGCGGCGCTGTGGCACGATTTCTCGCCGGGCGAACTGGCCGAGCACGTATCCGAGGTGTTGCGAGCCATGCTCGAGGACCCCCCGGTCCCGTGCGGCGACGACGATTGGCGCTGGCAGGCAGGCCCATTCCGGTGGAACCAGCTGCGCTCAATGCTTGCAACCGCTTGCGAGGCAGGTGCTGGCCGGATTCCGGATAGTTCCACGTGGGAAGAGCGCTATCGCACCGAGATTCCCGGCGACAGCGCAGTCGTTCAATTGGACGCTGTCAACGGATGGGTCGATGCGCAGGAGACGCGCCGCCCGGCCGTTTTGTTTGGCGCGGAGCACCCCTCACCCCTGGAGCGAGCCGTCGGTGCAGGCCGCGAGGAAAGCGGTTGGAGGCGGGCGCTCGCCAAGAGCTTGACGCAGGCGGTCGTGATCGAGAAGCCATGGCCACAGGCTTACCTCGCCCGCGAGCAGGCGCGCGGAGAGCCGGGTCGGTAAGGCTGGTGCGTTGTCTGAGCTCTCGGACAGGCCGCCGGACCCAACGCCCGATCAGGGCGAGCCTGAGCACGACTCGTCCGTCGACGGGAATACCGAGCCCGAGTTCCGGGCGGAGCAAGACCTGCTGCCTGATTTGCAAGGTATGAGTGCGGACGGCGCACAACCCTCCGAGCCCATTGCCGAGACGCCAGACATCACGGATGGCAAGGTCGAGGCACCGGCTGGCTCCGATGCCGAGGGGACCGACGATGTCGCGCCCGCCTCGGCAACGGACGTCCTGCCCGACATGCCATCCACCCTGTCCGGCGAGCCAGCACCAGACGCCGTCCAGTCAGCGGAGGAGGCCGCTCTGGTGGAGGGCCGCCTGGGGGCGGAGGGAGCACAGGCGATGTACGATCATCTCGCCGGGGCGTCGGGCGCTGGGACGGGGATTGCGGACAACATCGAGTTCACCGCGGACGCGATGCCGGTCATCCGCAAGGAGGTTGGCGAGGCGATGGGTCAAGCGCAGGTAGAGGTTGGCGGGACCCCCGTCAAGGATGAGATAGACGCCCATCTGGCACGCATTCGAGGCGAGTCCGAGCTGCAAGATGCGGGCGCGAACGTGGGCAAACAGTTTGACGAGCCAGGCGGTGGGGTTGGCGAGGCGATGGGTCAAGCGCAAGTAGAGGTTGGCGGGACCCCCGTCAAGGATGAGATAGACGCCCATCTGGCACGCATTCGAGGCGAGTCCGAGCTGCACGCGCGGCGACAGTAGCGACAGGCCGAGTGACGCTGGAGTCTGTTAGAGCCCGAGCAAGCGCCGGTCTGGGCGCACGGATCTCCAACACTAGTTGTCTGAGCTTTCGGACATCCCGCTGGACCCTGAGCCGGAGCAACTCGCCAGTCAGGCCACGACCTCGGGCGACGCGGGCCGAAAACGCCGCTCTTGCGGAGCGGACGACCCGCTTCCCGACATGCCGGCAACGCTCGCAGAGGGCATCGGCAGAGCTGCGGCCGCCGCGGATGTCATAAAGCCCTGGGCGGGAACGTCCGCTGTGAGGAGGGGGCGCTCGGTCAAGAGGATCCCGTGTACAGCAAGCAGGATGGCTGAGAGACCGGCACCACCGCGCCAGGGGATCGAATTGGGGCGCCGATACCCGCTCGCCAGACCACCCTGAGCGACATACCTGCGGCTGCTCGGGATTGGGGCCGGCGGCCGTTGCGGAGAGACGGCAGCAGTGGCGCAGCAGGATGGGTGACGGGCACGGCGGGTTCGGCGGGGGATGCACTCTCTGGCACCCGGGCGACTGGCGTCACGAGTCACAGTTCCACGCTATCTGTCTGCTTTGAGTTACTGAATCGAATAGATGATCACAGGGATGATGCTGAAGGGTTCCATTACTCGGCGCGGTCACGCGGCGACTCCGTGGTACTCATGCAGAGGACCGCCCAGGCGATCTCTTCCGGGTACCCGGCGCAGCGGTCCATCGACTTCTGCTCCGTCGTCGAGTAGAAGGCTCGGCGGGACCGAACGGGCCGTTGTGAGACTTGTGCTTTGGAACGGATGCAGGTGCGATCGATTGGTTTCTGTCACCGCTGGTTTGGACGAGTTGGGTGTGCGCCGGCTGATCATCGGCTGACGCTCGCTGCGCCGCGCGAAAGGGAAGTTGCTGGGACTCGTCCACCCCGCGTGGTGGCCGGCGTCACTCACCTTGCGGCGGTGGACTGGCGATCTGGTCTCCCAAAACTTAGATCTGGATCGATGTTTCTAGATCCGGCACACCGGCGCATGCAACCCTTCGCGGCAGCGTTGAGCCTCAACAGCCGCCAACATCGTAGCCAGGATCAGGATGATGCCGACGAGCGCGATGATCAGCATTCTGACGCCAGCTCCAGTTCGACGACGCGGCAACGGTTGCGGCGATGGCCGCACTGGTCGTCGTGACGGCGGTGGTGGCCCTGACGGCGGTCGTGGTCGTGACGGTGGTGGTGTTCGCCGCATATACCATCTGTCTTCGATGCCCACCGTGTTTTCGGTTTCGGCGGGATTGGGTGGTTGCTTGAGGAACGCGCTGGGCATTCGATGCGGAATTTCCGCGCTGTGGGCGTAGGAGAGGCGCCGATCAGCGTCCTCCGATTGTGTGCGGATCCTCCGATTGGTGGATAGCGGGACGTGCCGACGTGAGTCATGATGGGGACATGAGCTCTAATCGTGGGGAAGCCGCCACCGGCCCAGACGATCACGATCAGCGTCGGCGGACACTGAGCATCGAGATCGAACGCCGAAACGACTGCGGGCTGTATGTCGAATGGCTCGACGGCTACGAGTCTTGCGTGGCGACCATGGCACTTCTCGCCGGCGGCGTTGGCGCCTGCTGGCAGCTGGAAATCAATGATCCCCCGCTCGGTCGCACGGCGTGCCTGGATCTCTCGGGCGCTGGCGCCGGCACCAGCCTGTTGCTCGAGGGCGTACGGGAGACATTGGACCCCCGCAGGCGAGCACGACTGTGGCGCGAAGGCTGCGCGCTACTGGCGGCAGCCGCCGAGCGTGAGCTGGAGAAGGCGATCGACTGGGGCACACACGAGCTCGGTGAGGGGTTTGTTGTGGTGCGCGAGGGGTGAGGGTGCTGGGGGTGGAGAGGACGTTCGTGTTGGGCGCCGGGTTATATGGAAAAGGCGAGTCGTAAAAAAGGGGGCTGCGGCGCCCCCGGGACAATAGAAAAACGTTACCGATTCTAAAGTTCTGCTGCGGCGCACGACGCGTCGTATTCGATCAGTTTGCGGCCAGTCGGCCAGTCGTTGTTCTATTCGCCGGGTCTTGGTCTCGCGTTTTCGATGGCGGATGAGACTGACGGTGGCGGATCGGTGTGGTGGAGGCGCTCGGTCTTCCTCGGAAGCAGGCGCCGCTCGGCGTGGGTGTGGATGAGTGGGTTTCGTCCGAACCGGGCTTCTTCTCGTGACCGACGGCGCACCTGGTTCTCCTCACTTGGGGTAGCGAAGCTCTGACTTCTCCTTCCCGCGGCACTACGCG
>Ga0182024_10023071_pt1 | contig 11173 bp, 10 predicted proteins | sample P32metaG_FD_120480 | JGI IMG/M metagenome (GOLD analysis project Ga0182024, IMG submission 120480) | Permafrost microbial communities from Stordalen Mire, Sweden - P3-2 metaG (Illumina Assembly) | ecosystem: Environmental > Terrestrial > Soil > Wetlands > Permafrost | place: Sweden: Stordalen... | reverse complement strand
TCAATGTGGTCCTCCCGGCGGTGGGCAACGGGGACCAACCCATCTCGGCGACATACAACGGAGTTTCCACGCCGTCTGGTGTATTCATTACCGTCCACAATTGAGTGACGGAGAACGCTTCCGGAATTTCGCGGAAATCAAGCGAATCCTCGCATCGTAATCATTTGAGTTGGGTCCACTGAGATCACTCCCTGACGGTCGGCAAACCAGAAGTTGTCCACTGGGACGGTAGTCGGCTACCCTTCCATAAACAATGCTGATAGCGGAATATCCTGAAATTTATGGGGAGCAGACGTCCTAGAAAATCGGCCCGATGTGCAACATTAGCGTCTAACACTAGGGCGTAGAAAAAAAGATAGTCTTACTTCTTCGCCGGCGCTCTTCGCCGTAGATCGTCGAACCAATCCGTAATCGTCACGAACGTCGTGCCTGCCGGCTTCTCCGGCACTCGCTCCACCAGGAATCGGTTCGGATCAGGGGTCACGTCAAAACCCCTCTCTTATCTTGAATAGCGCATGTGGGTGCCCGACCCGGAACACCGGCCCGGCGGGAACGTCTACAGCCATCAACTTGTTGGTGCCGGTCTCGCTATAAAACAGCTCCCGTCCGTTGCGGGACCACATAGCCCCCGCCCCTCCCCGAGTTGAAATTTGAGACTTCCCGCCCGGCTCTGGAAACGGCTCCACGTAGACCTCGGATTTTCCGGACTCGTCGGAAGTGTAGGCCAACCAATGCCCGTTCGGCGAAACCTGCGGATCCGATTCACGAAAAGTTGTCTCCGAAAACAGTCGTGGCTTGCTTTCAACACTGCTGCCAGGCACGGTCAAAATCCAGAATTGACTCTTTCCCAGTGCGTACTGGGCGTAAAGCAAGCTTTTGCCATCTGGCGTCCAGGACGACGGAGATACCGAAGACGTGTCGAACTGATCTAACCCGGTCGTGAGCAACAACTCCGGCTCCCTGCTCCTATCCATCGCAATCTGATAGATACCCCATTTCCCGTCGCGGAAAGAGGCGAACGTGATCAATCGGCCGTTCGGGGTCCAGATAGGGTGGGCGTTCCATCGCTCAAACGTAAGGCGGGTCAACGTCCGCCGCTCCAGGTCGTAGATCCAGATGTCGCGAGCACCGGATCCATTTTTGTTCGTAAAATCCGCAATGGAGGCCGCCACGAGCTTTCCGTCGGGAGAAACCGTGAATCGATCCCAAAAGCGCGGCGGTCCGGACAGGGCCTGCGCAACGCCCTGTCGGTTGGTCCACTCGAGCGTGGTGGGAGAATTCTCATCAGTCGCACGGAACACCAGCAAGGAGGAATCGGAGAAAGTGTAATTGGCCCTATAAATCCCTTCCACGACCGGTGTCGCCGACCCAGTCACCTCCAATCGCTTCAGATCGAACGGCACGGCGAAGAGCGTTCGCCCGTCCACATAGACCAGATGGCCGCTGGGCACATAGCTTGCCTGATATCCCACCTTCACTATCACGCGGGTGGTGCCGGTCTTGAGATCTAGTACGGCCACACGCGACGAGCGAGCGGTGTAGATGGAAAATAGGATCGTCTGGCCGCCGGGAAGGAAGTGCGGACCGTAATGGTACCTCTCGCCTTCCTTCGAGTTGACCTTCGTCAGCGGCTGGGGCTCGCCTCCACCAGCCGGCATCCGCATCAGGCCTTTGGATGTGCCGAATACGATCGTATCGTCCGAGCCCCATGTTGCACCTCCCGCATCATCGGCTGTCATATCGTAAAGCGTGATCGGCGTTCCGCCACCCGCCGGGATCTTCCTGAGCTGGAACGGAGCGCGTGAGGTGAAGTACGCGATCCATTGTCCGTCAGGAGAGAATTCTGGGTAAAGTCCGCCTACGTTGCCGGGTATCGACTTCCCATCCAATTGATCCATCATCCGCAGCGACAGCTCGGGCGCGCCTTCAGACCATTCCGAATACGCCAGGCGCGTCCCATCCCGGGACAAGGCTGGCGAACGGCCGGTCTTCGCCAGGGTCATCGCAGAGCGAGTAACCGCCCGTTGCGGTGCCGAAGGTACGCGCAACCAGGCCCAAGTCACACCACCAGCCGCTAACAGCGCAAATGCGGCCACGGTTCCGAGAACCCAGAGCAGCCTCGTTTGACGCGGCACATCGGCTGGCCGGTCCATGTCGTTCCAGGCGTCGCCGATATCCCGCAATCGCTTGTTCGGATCGCGCTGCAGACAGCTCCCCAGCAACCGGCGTACAGAGAGCGGCGTACCTGGCGGCAACTTACTCCAATCCGGATCGCTCTTGAGTATCGACGCCATCGTGTCGGAAACGGTCTCCCCTTCAAAAGCCCGACAGCCCGCGAGCAATTCGTAGAACACAACACCGAAGGACCAAATGTCGGCGCGCTTATCCGCCGCATTGCCGCGCGCCTGTTCCGGGCTCATGTAGCCGGCCGTGCCGAGAATCACTCCCGCCCGCGTCGATTCCATCGAGAGTGTGGGAGAGTTCGCCGGAGCGGCGCTCATCGAATTCGCTTCGAGCGTCTTCGCCAAACCGAAGTCAAGGACCTTCACGCTTCCCGCCGGCGTGATCCTTATGTTGGCGGGCTTCAAATCGCGATGAATAATATTCCTCTGATGCGCCGCGTCGAGTGCATCCGCAATCTGACGGGCAATCGCGATCGCTTCCTCAACCGGAACCGGTCCCGAGAGATTCTTCCCCTCCACCAGCTCCATCACGATCGCCGATTGCTCGATCCCATAGATCGCCGCAATGTGTGGATGGTTCAGCGCCGCCAGTGCCTGGGCCTCGCGCTGGAACCGAGCCATGCGATCGGGATTGTCGGCAAACGCGGCCGGCAGAACTTTGATCGCGACATCGCGATTCAGTCGAGAATCGTGCGCGCGATACACCTCGCCCATCCCGCCCGCGCCCAGCGGTGCCACGATCTCGTAGGGCCCGAGTTTGGTCCCAGGCGAAAGCGACATTACGTTTGAATCAGCTTATCGCAATCGCGCGATGAGAGAAACATCGCCTGCGTTTGCCATGATAACCACCATTGTCGGAACTTTCAACCCGCTTGATCCTTGTGGACAGCCCAGCGGCGGCGCTGCGGTATACTAGCCCCGAATGAAGCCCCGATTTGTGCGACCTTGCCAGCTGCAACTCGCGCTTGTCCTTCTGTCATCGCCTTTGCCGGCGGATGACTGGACGCGTTTTCGGGGACCGAATGGCTCCGGCGTATCAACGGATTCGGGCTTCCCTGTGGAGTTTGACAAGGCGCGGAACCTGATCTGGCGAACGCCGGTCAAACCAGGCAAGTCGTCTCCGGTGCTCGCGGAGAGCCAAATTTTCCTGACAGGGTTTGAAAACGAAAAGCTGGTGACTCAGTGCTTCGATCGCAAGACCGGCAAGATGTTATGGGAACGCTTTGAGAAGCGGACTCCGAAGCCGGAAGGGAATCTCTTGAACAATCCCGCGGCCATCACCCCGGTGACCGATGGCGAAAACGTCTACGTCTTCTTCAAGGATTTCGGTCTCATCTCCTACAATGGCGCCGGCAAGGTGAGATGGAGGGTGCCGCTCGGCCCTTTTGTGAACTCAATGGGTCTGGGGGCATCTCCGATTATCGCCGGAGACTTGATTATTTTGCAGATCGATCAGATTGCGAACTCCCATATTGCCGCCTTCGACCGGCGCAATGGCGAGTTGCGCTGGAAGACCGCTCGCGACGAATCGGAATCGTGGGCGACTCCGCTGTTGTACCATCCAGCTGGTTTGCCGCCATTGATCCTTACGGCGGGTCCAGGACAATTTGGCGCTCACCGGGTCGCAGATGGCAAGAGAGTGTTCTCTCAGCCAGGTTTAAGCCCCGCGATGGTGGCCAGCCCAATCTTAGGGGACGATACGATCTTCGCCTTCGGTTACGGAGCCGATTCGCTGAGCCCTTTCGCGAACACTCTGGCGAAGCTCGATAGGAATCATGATGGACAGATTTCCCCGGACGAATACCAGGACATCCCGGGCGATACCGCAGACCACCAGATGACGGCGATGTTGACCGCTATGGGTCGGTACATGGGAAACCGTGACGGAATCGTCACGAAGGAAAAATGGGAAGCATGGCAGCACCACGTAGACGGCCCCACCGGTTTGCTCGCCGTCCGGCTGGATAGCGATCCCATGGCTGCGGGAGACGGGGCTGCGGGAGACAAGGCCGTTCGTCCGCGCGAACTGTGGCGATACGACAAGGGTTTCGCCGGCGTAATTCCCTCACCGCTGCTTTACGATGGCGTTTTGTACGTCATCAAGAACGGGGGGATTCAGTGTTGAAGGCGGGTCGCGTACGGGGTGCTTTGGGAGGATATTCGGCGTCTCCGGTGGCTGCCGAGGGTAAACTATTTATCGTCAGTGAAGAAGGAAAACTTGTGGTTCTGCGAGCCGGACGCGATTGGGATGTGCTGGCCGTGAACGATCTGGGCGAGGGTTCATTCGCCACTCCTGCGCTCTCGGCAGGCAAAATATACGTGCGAACTGACGAAGCTCTCTATTGCTTCGGATCGTCTCAGAGCTTGTGATCTCCAGGCCTTGAAATCGGACCGATGTCGGACATTATCGGCGCAGGCTTGACGAACTCACTCTGGGCGCGGCTGTCGCCGCACCCTACCTTTCCCGTTGTTAACGAGATTGCTGCGACAATCCGATAGAAGCGTGAGATGGTGAGAAAAAACAAGGTGCCATGGCTGGACTACACTGGGCAGGACGCAGCGGAGATTCTTGAATGCAAAAGCACGCATCGGATCGATTCGCTGCTGCATGCGCTGGAGGAGGCGTTACAACTCCGCCAAGATCGAAACCCCGGTGTTGCCGCCACACCGGAGGAACACACGTTACGGGCCATCCTGGCTCTACAAAGGAAAGTGAACAACGGAGGTTATCACCAGTTTTTCGTAAATTCCTCCTGCCAATACGCCTTGACCGTGGTTGCCGCTTTACGAAAAGTCGGCTGTGATGCAACGGCGGCCCTGACGGAAGAAGCACTGCGCGCATTGAACCAACGTCCCTTGACTCTAAAGGCCATCGAAAACTCTATTCTGACGCCCGATCGTGAGCGTGATCAGGTTTTACATGCGTTAGACCAGCAGTTCTACCGGATCTTCGAAATAGAGCAGAAGCTGTTTGCCTTCGTGGAGTCTCATTCGCGAGCGTTTGTCATCGAAAAGATGCACGTCGCGCCGCGGCCACCCGAGCGGGGCAACCGCAACCTGATCAAGCTCGGAGTCGGGCTCATGTTCGCCGCCAAGACGGAGCGGACATTTGATGCGGTCCGAAAGCTGGCCGCCGAGATCGCAATCAAGAAAGAAATCGAGCCCACAGAGGCGGAACTTTATGGCGCGGCCTATCTGTTCTTGTTCGAGTCCTTCCTAAAGGTCGGGGATTTGGAGCAATGTGAAAGGTTCGCCGGACACGCGTTCGATCTGGCCCGCGAAAACACGAGCCATTGCGTAGCTCAGCGGAAATGGGTAGAGATGCTGATCGAGCGATCCAATTTCGTGCGGGCCGACGAGGTTACGCTGCAGTACCTCGAATACTTGAGGAACGACGACACGACCCATGACTTCATCAAGAACCGGATCACCTGGTGGGCCGACCCTCTGCGAAGGATTGCCGCAGAGTTGCCGAAGTCGAGCGCGTACTTTCGCGCCAATTTCCCAGAGGTCAATCTGGACGAACCTCCAGTGCCGAGATTCCAGCGAATTATACGGGCTAAAAAAGCTTAAGCGGGCCATCCTGTCTTCCCGCCCTTTTAAGGCACATTATCGGCCAACGTCCCACGCGCCGTTTCTGGAATCAATTGTCCGAGATGCTGACCCGTCAACTTGGAGTCTAAAACGGCGTCAGAGAAGATGTATCCAGATTTGGTCTACGTCCGAATTGGCCGTCATCGGACCGGGACAGCATGCTGTACCCTTGTTCAGGAGATCGCCTATGGTAAAAGCCACTCTTCTTAGATCGAGCAGAGGTACCTTCCTTGCCGCCGTTTTGTGCAGCGGGTTCGCGCCCGCTCAGAGTTCGTTGAGCGTCGCTTCGAAGATCGTGGCCAGCGCAAATGGCTTCCTGAGTTCGCTTGATGAGGGACAGCGGTCGAAGGTCCTGTTCGCGTTCGACGACGCGGCGCAACGAACAAAGTGGTCGAACCTGCCCACGACGATGGTGCCGCGCGCAGGCCTGAAGATGGGCGGTCTGAGCGCGCCGCAGAGAAAAGCGGCGATGGAACTGCTGGCCGCGATGCTGAGCAAGCGCGGTTATGAGAAAGTGCTCGCGATCGTCGAAGGCGACGAGCAACTAAAAGTCGCCAGCAGCGGGCGCGGGTCGCCGATGTTCGGGCACGATTTGTACTACATTTCAATTCTAGGCAAGCCTTCCGTGAAGGACCCCTGGATGCTCCAGTTCGGCGGCCATCATCTGGCGCTGAATATTACCATGGTGGGTCGCGATGGAATTCTCACGCCCAGCCACACGGCGGCACAGCCCGCGAACTATACGGTGGACGGCAAGACCGTGCGGCCGCTCGGAGCCGAGAACGACAAGGCTTTCGCGCTGATCAATGCGCTCGACGAAGGGCAGCGAAAGCAGGCGATTCTCAATTACAAGGTGGCCGACTTGGTTCTGGGGCCGGGGCAGGACGGAAAGACGATCCAGCCAGAGGGCCTCAAGTGTTCGGCGATGAACGCGAGCCAGCAGACGATGCTGCTGGACCTGGTGGGTGAATGGGCGGGGAGTGTCAACGAACCGGCAGCGGCGGTGCGCATGGCGGAGATCAACGCGAATCTATCCGGAACGTGGTTTGCCTGGAGTGGACCGACCACCAACGGGATGCCCGCATATTATCGGATTCAAGGACCGACACTGGTGATCGAGTACGCGCCTCAGCCACTTGGAGGCGACCCAACGATGCACATCCATACGATTTACCGGGATCCGACGAACGATTACGGGAAGAAGTCTGTGGGGAATTGAGTATCATCGCGATGAGGCGAATAGGTGTGAGCGCGCTGCTGCTGCTGAGCGTGGCTGGACTCGCGTCCGCACACAGACTGGACGAGTATCTGCAGGCCACCCTGATCGGAGTGACACGCAACGGCATAGATATGGAGATCCAGTTGACTCCGGGCGTTGCAATTCTGCCGGGATTGATGACGGTGATCGACCAGGACCGCGACGGACGGATTTCCCTGGCAGAAGAGCGAGCCTATGTAGACCGAGTGGTCCGGGAAGTGGAACTGCGAGTGGATGGCGCGCCGGCGCCGCCGTCGCTGATCGAGAGCAGCTTTCCGACCCTGGGAGCGATGCGCGAAGGATTGGGCACGATCCGGATAAAAATGCATACGCCGCGCACCGGGCACGAGTTGCGTTTCGAAAATCGGCATTTGCCGCAAGTCAGCGTGTTCCTGGTGAACTGCCTTGCGGCTCCCTCGGACGGGCTTGTGGTTAGGCGGCAGGTGCGGGACGAGGCGCAGAAGTCGATTGAGTTTGAGTATTCTTTCGGCGCTGGCGAAGCGCCGGGTCCGCGAGCGGCCGGGATCGCACTGGGGCTATTTTGGCCCGTCGCGATCGGGATGCTCCTGGTAGCGCGGCTGGCGGTACTTTTCTGCAGAGCGATGCACGACAGGAGAGCATCCACGAGTTAAATCCCTGTAAGCTTTGCCTCGTTCGTCGAACTCGCCGCCTTCGCCTTCTCGCGCTGGGTTACTTCTTTCGCACGGAATTTTGCGACGCGTCCAATCAACTTTACGGGGACGGGCTCGGACAGCAGAAAGCGGATTGTACCCTTGTCGACCGCGTACGGTGCAAGCTCGTCGTGGAATGACGTTTGGGCGGCTGGAAGGTGCAAAGCGTGTTCTGCTGATCCCGAAGAAAAAGGCTTCCCGCCGGAACCGTGCTGACTATTTCAACGGCTGCGCGATTTCCTGAACGCCTTCTCCCAATGCGTTGAAAATTCGAATCGGCCCGGATGAGTCGGCGTCCTCGGATTGTGTAAGTGGCAATACGATCGCTCGCGGGCCGTCCTCCAGGTTGTAAATGTGGATGATTTGCGGGTGTGTATCCTCAACGTGCGTTACGGAGAAGCTAACATGCTCCATAGGTTGAGGCGCTCCGACGAGGCGGGCAACCACAATGGCAAGTGCAATGGTCACTTAGAGACTGATCGGCGGCGGAGCGTTCTATCGTTAGGGTGCATCTCAGCAGGCATCGGCTCAGAGATCCGACTAGCGAGATCGTCTAAGCCTGCAGCGCCCAGATAATTGCCATTATCGGCTGACTCTCTAAGATTCGTATTTGGACCGGCCGCATGGGTCCATGCCAAGTGCGCCCTGCAAGAAGCGCCGCGCTTTGCGTCGCTTTCGCTATTGGCTACTGAGCCACCGCTTCGCCTGGAGCTGGTCGCCTCCCGGACCTTATTAGCAACGTCGCACTAAGGGCGCTGGCAAGCGAGAGCCCCACTGCGACCAACAACACCGCGCGATAGCCGGCGACAAATGCATCGTCGATCGCCTCGCGGCCCCGGGCGTTCGGAGTTTCCGCAGCGGCAAGTTTGGATCGCTGGGCCTCGATTGACGCCCGCACCGCCGGTGGCAGTCCCGTAGTGTCCAGGCGCTGAGCGAGAGCTTGCTGGAAGACTCCAGTGAGCAATGCACCGAAAACTGCCACAGCCAGCAAACCTGCAAGGCGCGACACGGCGTTGTTGATCCCAGAAGCGGTTCCAGCGTAGCTTTGCTGCACAGAGTTCATCACGGTGGTGGTGAGTGGCGCAACACTAATCGCCATCCCGAGCCCCAACACGAGCACAGCGGGGAAAAACGTGGTCCAGTAGGATCCGCCAATGCGCGGCCTCGTGAATAGTGCGAATCCGGCCGCCGCGATGATTGGGCCGATCACTAAAGGAGCCTTCGCACCATATCGGTCCAGGAGTCCGCCGGACCAGCGCGACAGCAAGAACATTAACAAAATGAGGGGCAGCAGGGCTCCCCCCGCTTCGGTCGCCGAGTAGCCTTGGACCTGTATCAAATTCAGCGGGAAGAAGAAGAGAACGCCGCTCAACGCAAAGTAGAGAAAGAAAGTGATCAGATTGGCTCCGCTGAAATCGCTGGACCGGAACAGGCGCATCGGAACCATCGGAAAGGCAGCATGGGCTTCCCAATACAACAGCCCAATCAAGGCTATGGCCCCAAGCGCTCCTGCGGCTGGCATCGATTCGATCAGGGCAAAGACGATTCCACCGAAGCCGAGAGCCGCCAGCAGCCCGCCAGGCCAGTCGAACTGCCCGCCGAGACTACTCCTCCTGCTTTCCGGGACTTTCCATAGAGTGAGCGTCATGACGATCAACCCGATCGGCACATTGATGAAAAACACCCATCTCCATGAACCGTGCTCGACGAACCATCCACCCAGCACTGGACCGATGGCCGCTGTGATCGAAGTAAATCCGGACCACGTCCCGATGGCTTGACCGCGTTCCTTCCTGGAAAAATTAGCGCTGATCAGAGCCAGGCTGCCGGGAACAAGCAGCGCCCCGCCCACACCTTGGATGCCCCTGGCCACAATAAGCTGCCCGATGTTGGGTGCTAATCCACACCAGGCCGAGGCTGCCACGAAAACCGCGACGCCGGCTGCGAAGATTTTGCGACGGCCATAACGGTCCCCTAAAGATCCTCCGATGAGGAGAAGCGCCGCCAGAAAAAGCGCATAGGACTCGACGACCCATTGCACTTCCGCCAGGGTCGCACCAAGCGCCGATTGCAATGCCGGAAGTGCTACGTTCACAACCGTGCCGTCAATAAAGGCCATGCTCGAACCCAGAATCGCCGCGGCTAGAATCCAGGGGCCATTGGTTCCGGCAGGACCGTCACACGAACCTGCGAGAATCACGCCTGTGTCGCATGGAGGTCTGGCAATGGTCATGATCCATTCTCCGACGGCTGGGAACTCGAAGCCGATCCGCTGAACCGCATGACCGCGCCACCTTGCCGCGCGATCGTCAAATCAGTGCCTGATGTCAAGCATTGAACAAAGCCTACGGCAGGTAAAGCCGCGCGTGGTGGCTCCGCCGGGCTGAGCCGCCACGTGGGCGTCGATTTGTGATGTGGTCACAACGAAAGGAGTTTTGTTGTGACCACACTTCGACAACGGATGCTGGAAGACCTCCAGATCCGCCACTATTCTCCGACCACGATCCGGCTGTACCTGTACGCCGTCCGGGAGTTTGCCAAACACTTCGGCAAGTCACCCGATCAGCTCGGTGCTGAGCACATTCGGCGCTTTCAGGTGTTCCTGACTAAAGAAAAGAAGGTGTCGACATCCAGCTACGTGCTGATGATCTGCGCACTGCGGTTCTTCTATACCCACACGCTGCACCGGAAGGTCGCCATCGAGCGCATTCCGTTCCCGCGGCGCGAACGGAAGTTGCCGCTAATTTTGAGCCGCGACGAAGTCAAGGCCATGCTGGAAGCGCCGAGCGATTTGCGCCAGCGCGCGATGCTGGCGATTCTCTATGGCGCTGGACTGAGAGTCAGCGAAGTTGCGCGCCTCAAAGTCGCCGACATCGACAGCGGTCGCAATGTGCTGTGGGTTCGCTCCGGCAAAGGGCGGAAAGACCGACAGGCGCTGTTGCCGCCGAAGTTGCGCGAACTGTTGCGCTGCTACTGGCGAAGCCGGCGGCCTTCGGAATGGCTTTTCCCCGGCTCTCGTCAAGGCCAGCCGGTCTCGGTGAAAACGATCTTCACGGCCTGCCGGAAAGCGGCACGCACGGCTGGCATCGCCAAGTCCGTTCATCCGCACTTGTTCCGTCACGCCTTCGCCACTCACTTGCTCGAAGCCGGTGTGAATCTCCGCACCATTCAGATCCTGCTCGGCCATGCCAACCTGGAAACGACGGCGCGCTATCTGCAAGTCGCCGACGTGAATGTGCGCGGGACCACCAGTCCATTGGAATCACTCGAGTCACTTCGCCTCCTTCCACCGAAGTGATGAAACAGCATCGGCTGGAACTGGCCGATGTCTTCCGCACCCATCAACATGATTTCCTGGCTCGCTGGAACTCCGTGCTATCGCGCCAGCAGAGGAAAGCGCTCCGAGACATTCGGGACTGCCGGACCGCAAGCCTGGGCGGCCATCTCTATGAGTGCGACCGGTGCGG
>Ga0182024_10023070_pt1 | contig 11173 bp, 10 predicted proteins | sample P32metaG_FD_120480 | JGI IMG/M metagenome (GOLD analysis project Ga0182024, IMG submission 120480) | Permafrost microbial communities from Stordalen Mire, Sweden - P3-2 metaG (Illumina Assembly) | ecosystem: Environmental > Terrestrial > Soil > Wetlands > Permafrost | place: Sweden: Stordalen... | reverse complement strand
GTTGCACATCATTGAGCCTCGAGGGTTGACCTGGCGATTTGCCGTCAAGCAGGCCGGCAGCACCCCGCGCATTGAACCGCATCACCCAGTCCCGGATGATCTGCAGCGTCACGCCGCCAATCCGTGCCGCCTCGGTGCGGGTCACTCCATCGTAAATGACCGCCAGCGTCAAAAGCCGCCGAGCCTACGGGCCATCCTTCGTCTTCCTCGCAAGTGCGTGCAGCTGAGATCCCTTGAAGTCCCCGCGCAACGGTACAGGAATGGACATGACGAACCTCCATCGTTCGCCACCAGTGAATCAGAGCGAAACTGATTTGGGAATCGTCAACGAGTCACAATTGCTGAGATTTGGTATTAGATCTCCGACATTGCGGAAGCTACCGGCAAACAGCCGAACCATTTCGCTGCGCGAGTCCGGCGCATTGCCGGAATTCTGACCGGAATTTTGCGCGGCGGGCGCGTCAGAGCGCATAAGCGTATCGACATACCCGTCCATCGGTCCCGCCTGACTTGCGGATGAAACTGCGCCTTGCGTAACGCCAGCGGCGGCGCCGCCCAGAAAATTTGAGGCGAGCGACGCCAGCAAAACGGCTCCAAACGCCGTGGCAAATGCCCAGGCTATGAAGCCGTGCGCGGTATCGCGGAAGAACACCTCGTCGCCGTGAACGCCGATCCATCGGGAGCGAAGGCGGCCCGCCATATAGCCACCGATCGAGAACGACAGCATTGCGATAACGACAAGATAGAGTCCAGTACCGATCTTAAAGGTGGTGGCCGAAACGCACGAGCCAGACCACGGCGAAACACCGGAAAGTTAGCCCTATGAAAATGGTATCGAGAACTACGCAGCGCTCCCCGAGCGCCGCGCCCGATGCTAGTGGTGCATGAACAACGCAAGAATGATAATGATCGGAAGCGGGATTCCGATTAACCAGAGCAATGCACCTCGACCGAAGCCCATGTCAGCCTCCATATATTTGCGGACTGCATGGACAACTCGCCACAATCCCGGGAGTTCCTGGGTTCGTGCGGCCCGTTAATTGACGGTCGATTGGCCATCCCGATCCAGCGCGAAATCACTCAGGAGCGGCGAGGTGGACCCTGCGATCAGATCGCCGATCAACTGCGCGGCGAGAAAACTGAATGTTATTCCGTTGCCGCCATAACCATAGGCGGCGTACATGTTTTTTGCACCAGGGACCAGACCGATCAGCGGCAACCCGTCGCTGGTGGTGTCGAATGTTCCGGACCAGCGGAATTCGATTTCGACATTCGCGGCCGGCCAGAGCGTGGCGAGCTTCTGCGCCAGATCACGCGACTTCTGCGGGATCAGACGATCGCGCGCCTCGGGGTCGATAATCTGGTCGCTGTCCTCACCGCCGATGATGATCCGTCCGGCGGCCGTCGTTCTCGCGTAGAGATAGTCCTTGCTGTCTTCCCAGATCAGCGCGCCGCCTTTCCAGATGTTTTGCGGCTGCGGCGTGGTTGCAATGGCCCAGCTCGACGAGATGGTCTGAACGGTTGAATGAATGATCGCGGGCATGACATAGCCGGTCGCGAGCACCACCGAGCGCGCTTCGATCTGGCGGCCATTCTTCAACTGGACGTCGACCGAGCGCGCGGCGGCGTTGAATTCAACGGCTTCCCCCTCGAACACGCGGGCGCCGCGGGCGACGGCAGTCATGAGCAGTCCGCGGGCCAATTGCATCGGATCGGCATCTGCGGCGCCCGACGACACGATGGCGCCGGCGCGCGCAATCCCAAACACATCGAGGAGCATCGCATGGTCGAGGAAATCGCCCGGCAGGCCGGCGCGTCGGCGAAGTTGATGTTCCCTTAGCAACTGCTTGCCGGTGCTGCCGGCGGCCAGATAGAGCGAATCCTTGTCGCGCATTTCGCAGGGAAGCCCGAGTTGAAGGATCAGCGATTTCAGTCCGGCGACGGCATGCAGGCTTGCAAGATATGCACGCGATGCCCGTTCGAAGCCGTAGATCTCCGTCAGTTGCGTGAGGGAGCGGTCGATTTCCCACAGCAGCATCGACGTACTGGCGGCTGTGCTGCCGCGACCGGGAAGCTCGCGATCGATGATCACTACATACAGACCTTGGCGCGTGAGGCGCTCGGCGATCAGCGACCCGGTAATGCCGCCGCCGACGATCAGTGCATCGCATTTCATGTTCTCGCCGACGTCGAGGCGAACAGCCTGTGGGCCTGTCACAAACCAGGGCGAGCGGCCGCCGCGAAGATCGGCCTGTTCGGTATCGTCTGAATCAGGAATGCTGATAACGAACCTCACGAAGTAGAGAGTGGCCTCGGGCGCAAGAACAGAAACAGCCGGGCGGAAGACATGGGGATACCGGAAGGTTTATATCTCAAGTTGCTCTAGCCGCACCGAGAGCTTGAGAGGAAGGCGCTGGCCGGTGGCGTGCGGAATTGCCTGTGGCGAATGTCGATTTGTCGGTACGGTCGCAGGCTGTTCCAGCCACAAAAGCTCAGCATTTTTGACCAATGTCCTGATATTTGCCTCTCCGCTATCTATTGAGCGTCACAGGTCTAAGGTTGATCCAACGCGCCGCCAAAACGGGCGCGGATAGCGCCGTAAAACTTACCCCCGCCTCGAAGCCCCCTTGGACGGGGGGCTCTTGTCGTAATGCCTGGTAACTTCGGGACGGCTGTTTAGTGGTATTCTTGCTTTCGCCGATAACGGGCACTTTCTATTCTAGAAAATGGATTTTGACCGACGGCCGACGGTTCCAAGGACTTATACGGGGGCAAACAGCGGCGGTGGCTTTTAGTTATTTTATTTAAGTCGATAGTGAGCGAGGGGCGCGGATGGGTGACCGAGACAATCCCTCAGCTCTTGCTGTCCACCGCCTTCCTCGCGACCACGAGGCTGATCCCGGGAGCGGAACGAAGGGGAATTATCCGTTCAATGCCTAACCGGGTGGGGGTAAGCCAGCCAGCGATCTGCTCCGCCGAAAAGGTGCCAGAGAGGCTGGTGATCGCAAAATAAAGATCGAGTAAAGCCCCTGTCTGACTGCCGACCTCCCGAGACGAGTCCCGCAGTACGTCGAGAATGACGACAATGCCGTTCGGTCGAAGCGAATCTGCAACTCGCCTCATGAGGGAACGATTTTGGGCATCGCTGAAATGATGCACCAGATGGGAAACGAGAATGATGTCCCAAGCGGCCCGGCCGAGATCTTCCGTTAGTGCGTTTCCGGCCTTGTGAACGATCCGCTCTTCGAGGTCCTCCTCCGCCACAAGCGGGGTGGCAGCGTCAACTGCTTGGGGCAGGTCGAGGATGGTTGCCTTCAATTGAGGATACCGGCGGCAGAAAGCCGCCGAATAAGCCCCATGCCCTCCCCCGACATCCAACATCGTCAGAGGATTTCCCAAGCAGGGTGTCCGAACGGCGACCTCAGGTGCTGACAGGCGCGCCAGAGACCTCATGCCTCGTTGATAGACATCCCACTGCTCGTCATGAATGAGGTCATGGACATCTAGAGCTTTGCCGGTGCGCACGAATTCCTCGGTGGTTTCGATCGCCTGCCACTCAAGGAAGCGGAGAAGCATATTGTCGCGAATGGATCGCGGGCTGTCGCGCATCAACCATTTCCGGGCTAGGCGCGTCGGCGCAAAGCCCGCGGGCCCAGTTTTCACGTAACCGATTGCGACGAGCACGTTTAGGAGCTTCTCGAGCGCAGCCGCATCCAGACCGAGTTGCTTGGCAAGCTCAGTCGCGGAAAGGGGACGCGAGGCCAGCGCATCGAAGACGTCGAGTTTGGTTGCGACCATCACGGTGCGGGCAACAATCACCGCGTTGAACGTGTCAATAAATGGAGTCGGTACGAGTCCGAAAACCATGGCCAATCGTTCGAGCAGGTTTTCAGGAATGGCGCCGATCTTCATGGAGCACCGTATGAACTGGCCACACCGCCACGAATCTGCGGCGATCCTTGACCTGTGAGGCAACTAGACGACTGTTAGATGGACGAAACCAAACATCATCCGTGCGCTTTCTGGAATGATGCACAGGATGCGTTGTCCTCGGTAGGCTTTGCCGGTCGACATCAGCTCGTCGATCATGATGTACATCGCCGCGGAGCCGGTGTTTCCCTTACTGCTAAGATTAGTGAACCACTTTTCGAAAGGAACTACAAAGCCGAGTTCCGCCAGCCCATTTTGGAGGGGTTGGCGGAACCATTGCGATGAATAGTGGGGGAGAATCCAATCGATGTCGGCTGCGGCGAGCTTGTGTCGTTCGAGCAAACGGCCGAAGGCCGCGCGCATGAGCTGCGGCAGACGTTCATTGAGGACTCTTATGTCCTGTGTAAGGCTCAAATAGCCTCCTCGAAAAAGATCGCCTTCATTGTCGACAGTTCTGAAACTTGAGGTCCTCCCGTCTGCATGCTTCTGCAAACCGAAATACATGCAGACGTCGGACTCGCTGGCGTAGGACGCGATGTCAACCCAGTCGATACGAAGGGACAGGGCGTCCGGCCTCGGCGTTGGGGTGATTAACAGGGCGCCAGCGCCATCGGAGAGCATCCAGCGCAGGAACTCGTTGCCGAAGGGTAGCCCGGGCTGGTCGGCCGGACCCTTGGTGTTCAATCTGATCTGGGGTTCGAAATGGGATGACCGCAGGCTAGGCGAAGCCAACTCGGAGCCGGTAACGACGGCATTATCGCAGGCTCCAGCAAGAACGTTGAGATAGCCGTATTTCAGAGCACTGACCCCCGAGCAGCAGACACCGCTAAGAGAGGCAATTTCACAGGGCGGAGAGCCGATCTCAGCATGCACCATGCTGGCATGGTTAGGGATGATCTGATCGGCACTGGAAGTGCCGCACGACAGGCATTGAATGTCCGCGGCTAAAAATCCTGAGGTTTGACAGAGATTCTTGATGGCCTCGGCGGTAAGACGGGCATTCGTGTGGGTAGCCGCGCCGGTCGCAGGGTCAATCGCATAGTAGCGGCGCGTGATACCGTTATTTATCAGAACACGGCGCTTTACCGCAGCTGACTGGGATTTCATGTGTCCCAGAACATCTTCGATCTGCTGATTTTCAATTGGAGCGTTGGGAAGGTACGCGCCCCATCCACTGATATAAGCGCCGCGAGCCATATTTCTTATCCACTTTGTCGAGAGCTCGCTTCGGCTCCAGCCGCCATAAGCTTAATATGTGAAAAATTTGATTCGATTCTATAAATAATCCGATCCGACAGCTTTCTGATGACTACTTCCGGTCGGCTTTGACAGTTTTTTGACGTAAGCGTCCAGGTGTCGTCGCATGCCTAGCGAAGCGAGCGCCGTACCTGCGATCGCCAATGGGAGCCCGATCAGAATAAGCATGAGCAGAAAAACGGCGAACGCATAAACCCCCAATACCCGTAAAGCTGGATGGATACTCCCTAGAGCGCGAATTGCGACCGCCGAGCCATAGAAACAGTACGACGCCAACAACTCCGGAACGACCAACCAACGCGTGATCGAAAGCGCTGGTTCGCCACTTAGCAGCGACCCGCCGAAAGGTCGGTCGCTCTGGAGCCGCTGCCCCATGACCGCAGCCAGTCTGCGGATTCGAGCCCGCTCCGAATCTGCGACACCGGCCTTGGGGAAAACGCCAAGGAGGGAGTCCTTCCGACCGAACAACAGGGCACGGGGCGTACTGACGAGTGTGAGCAACGGCGATCCATGGTGAGTAACCACAACATTGTCGCAATGGACCGCTCCAGCGGTGGCGAGAAGGTCCTTAATTCGCTCAGAAGCCCTTTGCCACATGGCGCGACTGACGGTGATCGTCACGGTTTCGGTGCCACGCAAAACTTCGGCGTGCGGCAGGCGAAAGAAGGCCTGCACCGGTAACGCGGGAGACAAGAACCAGACGGGATAGACCAAAATCACCAGCCTAAAGCGGCTCGTCGGATCGTACCCTGGGAGCCGGATTGGCGGAGGCAGGCCCAACACGCTCTCGGGCATGGCATCGAAGAATCGGCGGATCGATCGCCAAGGGTAGGGGTAGGCGGTTTCTGGATCCAGCCGCTCGATCGTCACCTCGACCCCGGTCCGAGAGAGTTCAGTCGTAAACAGCCTTGCAATATCGGCCACTTCGCCGGATTGTGAGTAGTAGAGGACGAGAATTCGGTCCATCTGACCTCCCGACGCGTGCCTGCCGCTGATCGATCACTTCGCTGCGGGCTGATGCAACTTTCCCGGTACGGTCTCGGCACCGCTGCAACGACCACCGCGCGAGATCGTCATGGACAAGTCCACTTCACGGGTCGTCGTCGTCGGCGCAGGACCCACGGGTCTAACCTTGGCGCTCCTGCTTGCTCGAGCTGGCATCCCATCGACCTTAGTCGAAAAGAACGCCCAGCCTCAGGCACATCCTGCCGCCTGCATACTAAACACGCGCACGATGGAAGTCTTTCGCGAAATCGGCGTCGCTGACCTGATCATGCGCCAGAGCCAAAACTCCTTCGAACGGGCTTACATCAGCTGGGTGACGTCGTTGGCGGGTCGCGAACTCGGCCGCTCCTCTGCCTTGCCGGAGGATATTACCTCGCTGCTGGCTCTTAGCCCCGTTCATGCGGTGCAGTTCCCGCAGAACCGCCTTGAGCCGCTGCTTTGGCAGAAGGTGCGGGAGTACGAACTGATCCGTTTTCTTCCAGGGCACGAATGCGTCTCCGTCGACCAGGACGGAGGAGCAGTCCATGCCTTGCTGAAAGGGCCCGAAGCCGAACGTGTGTCGGGCGACTACCTCGTTGCCTGCGATGGGTCCTCCAGCCCGCTCCGGAGAGCAATGGACGTGAAGTGGGAGGGGCGATTGCTCCAGGACATGATCGGCGTTTACTTCACCGCAGACCTGACCGATCTGGTCGCGCACCGGAAAGGCATTCTGTACTGGATTATTAACCCGGCGGCGTTCGGCGTGCTTATCGCACATTGGATACCGCACGAATGGGTCCTGTTCACCCCCTATTTCCCTCCGCAGCAAGCGCCCGAGGACTTCACCGAAAAGAGGTGCCAAGCGCTGGTTGCGGCCGCAGTCGGCCGCCAACCGGCTGATTTAAGAATCAAGCTCATACGATCCTGGGCAGTGTCGGCCAAGCTCGCCTCGGCCTATCGCCGCGGGCGGATGTTCCTAGCCGGTGATGCGGCTCATAGCCTGCCGCCCACGGGCGGCCTTGGGCTCAACACAGGCGTTCAGGACGCCCATAATATGGCATGGAAACTGTCTCACGCAATCCGCGGCTTGTCCGGTCCGAAGCTTCTCGACAGCTACGAGCGAGAACGGCGACCCATAGCCCAAACCAACATTCGACATAGCGCGCAGAACTTCGATGAGATGAGCGATCTCCTGGAGGTCTGTGGGCTACATCTAAACGACCTCCGGCGGTTGCAAGCGCTTCAACGGTCAATCACCTTCCGCGTGCTGCCATTCGCTTGGCAGGCTGCCCTGATCGACCGTCTCGTGAGCAAGGCGCTCAAGAAGACCGCTTTGCTTGACGCGGATGACAAGCGCGGCAAGCAGGCACGATTGGAGTTCATTCGAAGGATTCCTGGACAAGCAAGGCACTATCATTTTCTCGGCCTCGATCTCGGTTTCATCTATCAGGATGGCGCCGTCTTCGCCGAAGCTGGTCGTGTACCGCAGCCGATCGATCCCATTATCGACTATCAGCCGACAACATGGCCGGGAGCACGGCTTCCGCATTTCTGGATAAGGCGCGATGGGGTGATGCTTTCTATTCATGACGTGATCGCCGACGACAGCATGACGCTGCTGGTGAAGCCGGAGGCGAGGCGAGCTTGGCTTAACGCCGTTCAGAGCCTCGATAGTCATGGGCCGCTCGCTGTAAGGTGTCTGATCATAGGTAGTGGACCAGATGCGGACTACGAAGATCCTCAACGCGCGTGGACAAATTTGTCCGGTACCGATGACTCCGGGGCGGTTCTTGTTCGACCCGATCGGCATGTTGCCTGGAGGAGCCGAACCATGCCTCGCAACCCCGGCGAAGAACTCGACGTTGCGCTTCGCCACATCCTCGACATGCATCCGTCAGGTGTGTGACCGGTTCGACCGAAGAACTGTCTGCTCGTCGTTTACGCCCATGTGCCCGAGTCCAAACCGATCCTTGCCTTCCCCGATGCAGTCTCCCGGATCATCTGCGCCACAACGCCGTTGAGGTTTCGAACAGATTGGGTCGGGCAGCGCGCGAGCCAGACCATTGGCCTACCTAACGCCACCGCGCCACATCTCGACTCTACCAAAAGCGTCGGTTCGACGGTCGGTCAGCCACGTCCGGTCTACCCCGAACAACGCTATCTTGCGGGTGTACTCGATGAAGCGTTGAGCAAGCGGCGTCAGCGTCCGATCCTTGATCGTCACGATACCAACCGGCGACGGAGGGCACAGCGTGTCTATCGGCAAAGCTTTGACGCGTCGATACTTGCCGCCGAATCGCATCGTCGAAGCGGGAATGAGACCGAGCCAATCTCCGGTTTCCATCAAGCGTCGAATCCAAAACCGGTGACTTCGAGCCCGGGAAGTTCGAGGACCGTTATGAGAACGCCCTGGTCGAACTCTTGAACCAGAAGCGCAAGGGCGAACCGATCCGGACCGCGGTTAAGCCGCGTAATAGCGGCAACGTCGTCAACCTGATGGATGCGCTGCGCAAGAGCCTAGATCAGTCCGGCAAGCGCGCTGCCTCGCAGCCGGCCAAAGGACGGAAGCCGAAGAAGGCCGCATCCGGCCAGCGCGAAATGCTGATGGCGATTGCCGGCAAGGCTGAAGGCAAGACGAAGCTGGCAGCGAAGGAAACCAAGCGCCCAACCCGTCAGCGCCAAGGCGGGCTGATGGTCGTGTTTGGACTCTGAGACCTAATGAAGGAGGAGGTCATGACCCTCGGAGTGGGACACCGTTACCACGCCTGCGCCTCCCGAGACGCAGGCGATCCCCGACGCGGTTGAAAAGACGATCGCACCCGCCGCCATCGAACGCGCCCTGACCATCTACCAGCAGCTGCAACCGCGCGATCAGTCGGTAATCGTGCAGGCCAGAAAAATCCTGACGGAGCATATTTACGGTTCGTGAGCTACTCGGAAACGCTGCTCTCACAGGTCCAGCAGACAGTCGCTTGCAATTCAATGCACACGACAGAAGAGAGGATGTGCCGCTGGCTGCTGATGATGCACGACAGGGCCGGAGGCGAAGCACTCCCGTATACGCACGAATTTCTCTCCCACATACTCGGCGCCAATCGGAAATCCGTGACGCTTGCCGCGCAGTCGATGCAAACAGCCGGCCTCATCAGCTAACGCGCTCCCAAAACAATCACCGACGGCGGGCGACGGCAACTCCCAACAGGAACGCTATTAACAGCGAACCAAGAGGTGCTTCGCGCGCGATATGGCTCAAGATGCTCAACGGCATGCCGGGCTTTCGACCCGCTTCTATCGCGCCGCTAATTCGATTGATTGTCCCTTTCACAGCATCGGAAACTTCCGCGGTCGCGGATTTCGGTTCTGGAACGGGATCCAAGCCTTCGTAGGCGAAAGGAGCCAGCGGGCTGTCATCACTCACGGTCTGATCTCCAAATCAACAAACAGCCAATCAATCAAAGCGTGAATTACTCTGATATGGCCATCCTTACCGCAATATCACCAGCGCCGCGGCGGCGGGCGGTGCGGCGGCCGCGTCATCAATAGTGCCAACGCAAAACCTATCCCGCCCGCGATCAACATCGAACCGAGCGGGTTCTCTTGCACCTTCTTCGTAATCGCTTGCGAGCCGTCACGGAAAGTATCGCCGCTGTTCTCATAAGCGTCCTTGGCGTAGCTAACGGTGGCATCCGTAGCTTCGCGCGCTGCATCCTTGGCCTGGCCGTACCCTTAAGCGCGCGCCGAAATGAGGTCCAACAGCCCGGTTTCGGCTGTGTGTACCATCATTGTGCGCCTCTGGGGACGCCGGCTATTGGGAAGAACGCATCTAATCAATCCCAAGAAGGGGTGTTGCAGGCCCCCGGCAAACACGCCCCAGTGTGCCCCTTACTCTGCGCTACGTTGCCTTGCGTAACCGCGTTATAGCTCTTTGATGACGTCGACCGCCGACGCAAATTGAAGGGCTGGGCCAGAACCTGCATGAGCCACTGTCAGATTCCGCGACTGACGACGATAAGGCTGAGCGGTGCGACGGCAATTTGCATTTCGCCAGTCGCTTGATTTCACTGTTGTCGATGACGGACCATTGGGCGAGACAAGCTTTTGTCGAAGGCGAAATGCCCTTTTTCCGGTAGCTCAAACGGTGGGTTTTGGTCTTGGAAGGTCAAAAATGCTTTATCTTTCAATTGGGATTGACTGACACTCTCTCCGCCGCATTGCCTCTCCACTGTATCCAGCTGTTCGAAACGACAGCAAAGCATGAGCATAGCGCGACAAAGGTTGTCGCGGTTAGTTCCGCGATGTCACCCGTAGTCACCGCGCGAACCGTAGCTTCGGAACGTGGGGTCGGAGGACAGATTTCGCGTTCAAGAACATGGTGCAGAAAGCTCGAGCCGCTCGGCGTCGGACTCGAAAGGAGAAAACCGTCGGTTAGATCGCAAGCCGAAACTGTATGTCGGTATCGGTGGTCGCATCTCCCAGACTTGAACCCTATCAATCAAGGTCACGGGGAGCCTCGTCTTTCCTGTTTGGGCCGCCATTCAAGAACGCGTTGAAAAACAATGAGGCGTTTCTTACCCAAATAATTTCATAAAGCCTTGAATTCATTGCTTTGTCTCGCTTCCCTAGGGAGCACCCAAAGAGATTATGGCGCACCCAAAGAGATTCGAACTCCTGGGCCAGGAATCTCAATGCTCGTTTCTTTTTCGCTGAGACAGCAGTGAAGTGGCCTATCCTGGGCGTTCTGCCGTGAGAAGTAGACGTCCGTAACTTGACTAGGATGCATTGGGGGACAGGCTTTAAATCTCCGCGGTCAACAAGTGTCGGTCTCGGTCAAAACCTGCCCCTGACCGGAGGAGCACTATCCTTGCGGCGGCGCTTGGGTCGAGACCTGCAAGGCTTTCAATCGTGAATTATGAATTGGACCAGCAAGGCCAAACCGCAAGAAAATTGCAAGCAAGCCCAGGCGGAAGCTGTCGGATCTTCGGCTTGACCCGCGCGGACAGTC
>Ga0182024_10023069_pt1 | contig 11173 bp, 11 predicted proteins | sample P32metaG_FD_120480 | JGI IMG/M metagenome (GOLD analysis project Ga0182024, IMG submission 120480) | Permafrost microbial communities from Stordalen Mire, Sweden - P3-2 metaG (Illumina Assembly) | ecosystem: Environmental > Terrestrial > Soil > Wetlands > Permafrost | place: Sweden: Stordalen... | reverse complement strand
GTATCTTCGAGCCGTTCTTCACCACCAAGCCGGTCGGCGAGGGGACGGGGCTCGGGCTGGACATCTCCTACCGCATCGTGGTCACCCGGCATCACGGGGACCTGCGGGTCGAGTCGGAGCCCGGGAACACCCGGTTCCAGGTCCGGCTGCCCATCACCGCGCAGGCTAACGCCGAGGAGAGCTGAATGGCTGACATCCCGGGACTCGACCCGACCGTCCCGCCGAGCGGCACCGGCTGCGCGGAGTGTGACAAGGTCTCCGGCTGGTGGTTCCACCTGCGCCGGTGCGCCGAATGCGGGCAGATCGGCTGCTGCGACAGCTCACCGGCCCAGCACGCCAGCGCGCACTCCGCCGCCACCGGCCATCCCCTGGTGCGCAGCTTCGAGCCGGGCGAGTCGTGGTTCTGGAGCTACGCGGATGAGCAGTTCTACGACGGCCCGGAACTCGCCCCGCCGGAGCACCACCCGGAGGACCAGCCGGTGCCCGGCCCGGCCGGGCGGGTCCCCTCCGACTGGCGCCGCCACCTCCACTAAGCCGGACAGTAGTAGTCCCGGGCTGCCGCTGGCCCGCCGCGGGATGGCAAGCTAGCCGCATGGGCATCGTGTCACCAGGGTTCCGGGGCCGCCCGCGGTCCGGGCGTGAGAAGCTCCCGCCGGGCCAGTACCTGGTCACCGACTTCCCGGTGCTGTCCGCCGGGCCCACCCCCCGGGTGAAGACCCGCTCGTGGGAGTTCCGTATCACGACCGAGACCGGTGAGGTGCACACCTGGGACTGGGCGGCGTTCCAGGCTCTGCCCGCCGAAGAGTTCCAGGTTGACCTGCACTGCGTGACCAAGTGGTCCAAGCTCCACACCACCTGGCGGGGCGTATCGCTGGACACGCTCCTGGCCCAGGCCCAGACCAGCGCCGAATACGCGCTGGCCCGCAGCTACGGCGGGTACACCACCAACCTGCCGCTGGCGGACCTGCTGGACGGCCAGGCGTGGGTGGCCTTCGAGTACGGCGGACGGCCCCTGACCGCGGAACACGGCGGCCCGGCCCGGCTGCTGGTGCCCCACCTGTACCTGTGGAAGTCAGCCAAGTGGGTGCAGGGCATCGACCTGAAGGCCAAGGACGAGCCCGGGTTCTGGGAGAGCCTGGGCTATCACAACTACGGAGACCCATGGCGCGAGCAGCGGTACTGGGGCGACTGACCTGGCAGGTGGGCATGGTCACGGAGATCCGCAAGGAAACCGCGACCGCGAGCACCATCATGATCGACGTCCCCGGCTGGCCCGGGCACGCCGCCGGCCAGCATGTGGACGTCCGGCTCACCGCCGAGGACGGCTACTCGGCCCAGCGGTCGTACTCGATCGCCTCCGCACCTGGCCGTGACCGCCTCGAGCTCACCGTGCAGCGGCTGGAGGACGGGGAGGTCTCGCCCTACCTGACCGACGTGCTGATGGTGGGGTACCCGCTGGAGCTGCGCGGACCGATCGGCGGCTGGTTCGTCTGGGACACCGGCGCCGGCCGGCCCGTGCTGCTGGTGGCCGGGGGCAGCGGCGTGGTCCCGCTGATGTCCATGATCCGCGCCCGCGCCGAGGCCGGCAGCCGCGCCCCATTCCGGCTGGTCTACTCGGTCCGCAGCCCCGAGACCGTGCTGTACGCCGCCGAACTGGCCGAGCGCAGCCAGGCCGGGGACGGGCTCGAGGTCAGCTACGTGTACACCCGCAGCGCCCCGCCTGGCGCGCGGGTCCGGGTCGGCCGGCTCAATCCGGTGGTGCTGGCCGCGCCCGGCTGGACGCGGGAGGCCGCGCCCGCGGTGTTCATCTGCGGGCCGACCGGGTTCGTGGAGGCCGCGGCCAGCCTGCTGGTCAAGGCGGGGCATGATCCGGGCGTGATCAAGACCGAGCGATTCGGACCCTCCGGAGGCCAAGCGTGACTACGCACCTGGACGGCAATGTGCTCGCCGGGACCTTCGGCGTGGTCTTCGCGGTGGACATCACCACCGCAGTAGGCCAGTGCGCTTCGTGCGGCACGCGCGAGGCGATAGCCCAGGCCATGGTGTACACCGACGCGCCGGGCCTGGTGGCCCGCTGCGGCTGCTGCGGCGAGGTGGTGCTCCGGGTCACCCGGTCCGCCGGGCGCACCTGGCTGGACATGCGCGGCGTCAGCTACCTTGAGCTGCAGACGCCCGGCGAGTGAAGCGGACCAGGTCATGAGCGATCTCCCCCAGCCCGCCGACCGCCGTCAGCTCCGGGTCTCCGACGCGGACCGGGAGCAGGCCGCCGAGGTCCTGCGCCAGGCGGCCGGCGACGGCCGGATCACGTTCGACGAACTCGATCAGCGCCTCGAGGCCGCGTACGGGGCCCGGACGTATGGCGACCTGACGGAGGTCACCGCGGACCTGCCGGCCGCCGGGGAGACTCCGGCCGGGCCGCCGCAGACGGCTCCGGGCATGTTCCCGGCCGCCCGGATCGGCGGGGAGCCCGGGTCCGGGATGTCCGTCGCGATCCTGGGCGGGGTCGACCGGGGCGGGACGTGGGTGGTGCCACCCCGGCACAGCGTGGTCGCGGTGCTCGGCGGCGTCCAGCTCGATCTGCGGGAAGCCCGGTTCAGCCAGCGTGAGGTCACGATCGACGTGTTCACCCTGATGGGCGGGGTGGACATCATGGTGGGCGACGACGTCGACGTGGACGTGTCCGGCTTCGGCATCATGGGCGGTTTCGACCACCGGGCCAGCGGCCCCGGGCTGCCCGGGGCCCCCCGGGTGCGGGTGGTCGGGCTGGCGCTGATGGGCGGGGTCAACGTGCGGCGCGGGACCATGAACCTGGACAGGAACCGCCGGGACCACCACCACCATCGGGACCACCACCACCGGGACCACTGGGACCACCGGGAAATCGGCCCGGCCGCGGACGGCGGCCAGCCAGGCGCCCAGCCTCCTGACCCGGCGGCCCCCTGACCCCCCCGGCCCCCTGACCCGGCAGTTTCCTGACCCAGCAGCCATGTGATCCAGCAGACATTTTCACCGGGCATAACCGGAGGATAGGTCCGGTTGGCGATCATGGGTCTGCGGAAAAGGACGCTCTCCCGACGAGACGGGACCGGCTCTTGATCAGTGCCTCTCCCGGCCCGCCGTAAGGAAACGGCTGACGCCGCCAAAAGCGGTGTCAAGGAGGTACTCGTCATGAAGCTGAGCCTGCGGTTCGCGCTCGACAATCTGTTCGTGCTCGGCGCGGCATTCCTGGCTGTCTCAGCGATGGCATTCTCGGCCGTGGTGGCCGGCTGGCTCGCGTTCGGCGTGTCCACCGGCCTCGCGGTGGTGGCGGCGGCCAGCATGGCCACGGCTCACCGGACCGGGCAGCGGATCGGCCACGGCGTGGTCGGGCTCGTCGCCCTCTGGTCCCTCATCGCCGCGCTGATCTTCACCGGCAGCGTGCTGACCTGGCTGGTCCTGGCCGACGCGATCGCCCTCGGCGTGGTCGCGCTGGCGGATCTCGCCGCGCACGAGGTGAGCACCGAGAATGTGGTCCACCGCCTGGAGGTGACTGGCACCCCGCGGACCGGCGACACGGTCGCGGAGCGGCTGGCCGCCTGACCACCAGGCATCCTGCGGAGAGCGGGAACGGCTGCGGCCGTTCCCGCCCTCCGGATTTCCGCCCTGATGAGCCGGCTATCCGTTTTGGCTCGTGAACGGCACCCCGGGTGCCCGGTGGCACGACATACTGGCGGCTGGAACGGCGTCGGCCACCCAGGGAGCGATGATGACGGGACAGTCCTTTGTGCCTTTGCCTGGCAGCGAGCGCGGCCCTCTGCCGCAATCGCAGGAGCTGGGCCCGGTGGATGAATCCCGGCAGATCGAGGTGACGCTGGTGACCCGGCGCCGGGCGCCGCTGTCCCGGGACCTGGTCGAAGGTCCGGCCACCCTGACTGCGGAGCAGTTCGCCGAGCAGCACGGCACCGACCCCGCCGATCTGGAGCTCATCACGACCGCGCTGGCCGGGCACGGCCTGCAGGTCACCGCCGCCGACCCGGGCGCCCGCCGGGTCATGGTGCGGGGCACGGTCGAGGCCCTGTCCGCGACCTTCGGGGCCCAGCTGCGGCTGGTGGGCACGCCGGACCCGGTCACGGGGCAGGACATGGTCGAGCACCGCTACCGTGAAGGCGGGCTGCAGATTCCCGCCGAACTGGCCGGCATCGTGCTCGCCGTGCTGGGGCTGGACAACCGGCCCCAGGCCCGCGCGCAGTTCCGGCGGGCCCCCGCCACCTCAGCCCGGGCCACGGCCCCCGCCGAGCCCTCCCCCGCCGGGCCGGTCCCCGGCGCCCCCGCCCCGGGCGCGCCCGCGCCCGGTGGCACTGCCCCCGCGCCCACCGCGGCCCCGGCCGCGGCGGCCACGTCCTACACCCCGCCGCAGGTGGCCACGCTGTACCAGTTCCCGGCGGGCACCGACGGGACCGGGCAGACCATCGCGATCATCGAGCTCGGGGGAGGGTTCGGCAGCAGCGACCTGGATCCCTACTTCGCCGGGCTGGGCCTCTCCGTCCCCTCGGTCACCGCGGCCAGCGTGGACGGCGCCGTCAACCAGCCCGGCCAGGACCCTAACGGCGCGGATGGCGAGGTCCTGCTGGACATCGAGGTGGCCGGCGCCGTCGCCCCGGGCGCGGCGCAGGTCGTCTACTTCGCCCCCAACACAGACCAGGGTTTCGTGGACGCGGTGACCACCGCGGTCCACGCGAGCCCGACGCCCGCGGTGGTCAGCATCAGCTGGGGCCAGTCCGAGGACTCATGGACCGCCCAGGCCCGGGCCGCCCTGGACCAGGCCCTGGCCGACGCGGCCGCGCTGGGCGTCACCGTCTGCGTCGCGGCTGGCGACAACGGCAGCGGCGACGGCCAGAGCGGTACGCACGTGGACTTCCCGGCGTCCAGCCCGCACGCGCTGGCCTGCGGGGGGACCAGCCTGCGCGGCAACGCCGGCACCGGCGTGATCAGCTCCGAGACGGTCTGGAACGACGGGGCCTCGGGCGGCGCTACCGGCGGCGGCGTGAGTGACGCCTTCGGCCTCCCGTCCTGGCAGGCGGCCGCGGGCGTGCCCGCCCCGGCCGGGGCGCCGGCCGGCGGTGCGGCGGGCCGTGGGGTGCCCGACGTGGCCGGCTGTGCCGACCCGGTCACCGGCTATCAGGTCCGGGTGGACGGGCAGTCCACGGTGATCGGCGGGACGAGCGCCGTGGCCCCGCTGTGGGCGGGGCTGATCAGCCGGCTGGCGCAGTCCGCCGGGAAGGGGTTCGGGCTGATCCAGCCGCTCCTGTACGCGGGGGTGAGCGCGGGCGCGGCCGCACCGGGGTTCCGCGACATCACCAGCGGCAGCAACGGCGCCTACGCGGCCGGGCCGGGCTGGGACGCCTGCACCGGGCTCGGCTCCCCGGAGGGAAGCACCCTGCTGACCAGGCTGGGCTGACCGGGGCAGGCTGACCGGGGCAGGCTGGCCGGCTCCAGGCCCGGACGGGGGTCCGGCGCCTAGCTGGGCTTCGCGCCCAGGATGGCCGGCGCCCCGTAGTCCCGCAGCACCTCCGGGACGGTCACCACGCCCCTCTCGTCCTGGAAATTCTCCATGATCGAGAGCAGCGACCGCGCGGTCGCGCCGGTGCCGTTGAGGGTGTGCGCGAACTGCAGCTTGCCTTCGCGGCGGAACCGGATGTTCAGCCGCCGGGCCTGATAGTCGGTGGTGTTCGAGCAGGAGGTGATCTCCCGGTAGCGCTGCTGGGCCGGGAACCACGCCTCGATGTCGTACTTCTTGGCCGCGGGCGCGCCGAGGTCCCCCACGGCGATGTTCATCACCCGGTAGGGCAGCCCGAGGGCCTGCACGATCTCTTCCTCGTGCGCGAGCAGCTCCTCGTGGAACGCGGCCGACTGCTCGGGGGCGCAGTACACGTACATCTCCACCTTGTCGAACTGGTGGACGCGGAACATGCCCTTGGTGTCCTTGCCCGCCGCCCCGGCCTCGCGCCGGAAGTTCGTGCTGAACGCCGCGTACTTGGCGGGCAGCTGGTCCTCTTCCAGCCGCTCGTCGGTGTGGATGCCCGCCAGCGCCACCTCCGAGGTCCCGGTCAGGTACAGGTTGTCCCGTTCCAGGTGGTAGAGGTTGGACTCCTCGGTGGGCAGGAACCCGGTGCCGTACATGGCGCGCTCGCCGACCAGTACCGGCGGCAGCACGGTCATGAACCCCTTGCCGTTCAGCCGGTCGAGCACGAAGCGGTAGAGGGCCATCTCGGTCTGGGCCACGTCACCGAACCGGTAGGCGAACCGGGACCCGGATAGCCGGGCGCCGCGGGCCATGTCGATCCAGCCCGTCGGGCCGCCGAGATCGGTCGCGTCCCGGACCGGGAACGTGAACTGGGGCGGCTCTCCCCAGGTGCGCAGCACCACCGAGTCTTCCTCGGTCATCCCGTCCGCGGCGGTCGGGTGGGGAAGGTTGGGGATCCGGGCCAGCAGATCCTGCCGCTTCCGCTCGGCCTCGGCCAGGTCGCCCTCGGCGGCGTCGAGTTCCTTCCGGAGCTGCCGCAGATTGGCGAGCTCCTCCGGGCTGGGCTTAGTACCCCGCGACGATCGCTTCTGCCCGGCGCGCAGGGTCTCGGCCCGTTCGGTCAGCTCGCGCCAGGTCTGGTCGGCGGCGAGCAGGGCATCGAAGTCGTCGGCGGCACCACGCCGGGCCAGCGCGGACCGGTAACGGTCTGGCTCCTGGCGCGCGGCCCTCAGGTCAATCACGTGGGCGATTCTATCGGGCACACACGGCGATCCGGTGCGTCATGGGTCGAGGCAGACCAGGGCCCAGGGCTGGTTCCGTACCCGGGTCATGACCAGGGTGGCCCGGCGGGAGCCGGTCAGCTTCAGCTGGCGGTGCAGCTGGCCCACGTCGCCGGCCAGTCCCCGGCGGCGGATGTCCAGCGCGCCGATGCCCAGGTCACGGAGCCGGGCAGGCAGCTGCTTCTGGTTCCACGGCCCGGAGTCGATGACCTGCAGGGTCCGGGCGAACGGCGTGCGCACCGCGGTGTCCGTGCACAGGAACGCGATCTGCTCGTCGATCTTCCACGCCGCCAGCGGGCGGGCGAGCTCCTCGACCAGCCCGGCCCGGGTCACCGCGGGATTCGGGTCGAGGAGGAACGGGCCGGGCGCGGCCACCGGCACCGTCGGGCCGGCCTGGGGGGTCAGGGTGTGGTCACCGGGCAGGATGGTCGCCCGGGTCGCCGGACCGGCCAGGGACGGTGACCAGGCCACCGCCTCCTTCAGGTCCCTGCCGACCGCGACGAACTCCAGTTCCCAGCCGTCAGGCACCGTGTCCCGCGCGATCCCCGGCGCCGCCTTGATGCCCACCGCGGGAACCCGGCCGGCCAGGTCCAGGCACCAGGCCAGCGGGGGCTCGCTGGCGCCCGGGCCCAGGCGCCGCGGGGCCGTCCCGTGGCCCGGGCGGCTGCCCGTGCGGCGGGCCGGGTCGATGAACACCGCGCCGACCCCGGACAGGTCAGCCTCACGGACGTCCCCCTGGACCGTCCGCACGGAACCGTCCACGCCGTAGGCCGCCGCGTTCAGCAGGGCCATCCGCAGGTGCAGCGGGTCCCGGTCGACCGCCCGGACCTGATGCTGCCCGGCCAGGGCGGCGAGATCACCGCCGATGCCGCAGCACAGGTCGGCCACCGCGGCGTGCGCGGCGAACCGGGCCTGCCGGTGCCGGGCCACGACCTCGGCGGAGGCCTGCTCCAGGCCGGCCCGGGTGAAGAACATGTCCATGGCCCGGCTGAACTTGACCCGGGCCGCGAGGCGGAGTTCGTGCTGGGCCAGGGCGGCCGCGACCAGCCCGGCCGGGTAGGTCTCCCGCAGCCGGGTGCCCAGCGCCAGCGCGGTGTCCGGGGTGACGGCCTGGTGGCGCAGGGAGGCCAGCAGTTCCGCGCCGGGGCCGGTGAGCAGTGCGTCCAGATCCGTACCAGGGCTCATGGCGCGGCCGGGCTGCGCGGCGGCCCGGCCTCGCGGGGCTCCCGGGGCTCATCGCCGGCCACACGCTCACCATCGGCCACACGCCCATCGCCGGCCACACGGTCACCGCCGGCCATGCGCTCGCCACCGGCCGCAACCTCACCACCGGCCGCACCCTCACCACCACCGGCGGCGGCTGGCTGGCCGGACCGGGTGGCCAGCACGGAGCCCGCCAGGATCAGGCCGAAGGCCGCGATGATCTCCGGGGTGAGCGGCTCTCCGAGCACCCCCACCCCCAGGACCACGGCGACGGCCGGGTTCACGTACGTGATGACCGTGGCCCGGGCCGGGCCCACCTCGGCGATCAGGTGGAAGAACAGCACGAACGCGAGGGCCGTGCAGACCAGCGCCAGCCCGGCCAGGCTGGCCAGCACGGCCGCGGACGGCACGGCCTGCGGCCAGGTCAGGGCCGCGGCGGGCGCGTAGACGACGGCCGCGAACCCCAGGCAGACCGCGGTCACGGCGAGGCCGGGCAGGTCAGCGAGCTTGCGGCTGGCGATCAGCGGGCCGGTGGCGTATCCCACCGCGGTGAGCATGACCAGGGCCACCGATCCCAGGTCACCGTGCACCGCGCCCGGCCCGGCGAGCAGCGCCACCCCGGCCAGCCCGCCGAGCAGGCCGGCCCAGCGCACCGGCGTGAGCCGTTCCCCGGTCCCGGTGAGCCGGGCCAGGGCCACCCCGATGATCGGCACGGACGCGATCAGCAGGCCGCTCATCGAGCTGGACAGCCGTTTCTCCGCCGCGGTCAGGAACAGCCACGGCAGGATGATCTCCACGCAGGCGAACACGGCCAGCCAGCGCCAGTGCCCGCGCAGCGCCCGGAGCTGGCCGCGCTGCAGGGCGATGGGCAGCAGCACCACGGCCCCTCCGGCCACCCGGGCGAAGACCAGGACGGGAACCGAGACGCCGCCGTCCGCCACCTTGATGAGCAGGTAGGGCACGCCCCAGATGAGGCTCATCGCTATGAAGAGGATCCAGCCCCGGCGGCTCACTCGCGTACCTCCCCAAGTCCCGGTGGCAGGTTACCCGGAGATGGCGGACCAGCCGCGGATACCACCGGCTACCCGGAGATACAGACGCCGAGCGGGCCCAGCTGGAGGCACAGCCCGCCCGGGTCGGCGGGCGGGCGCGGGGCCGGGCTGGCCGGCGGCGGCGCCGCCGAGGGGGACGGTGCGGGCGAGGGCCCCGGCGCCCCGGGCGGGACGGGGGGCAGCACGCCTCCCGGGGCGGGCCCGGCGCCGGTGGGTACCGGCCCCGGGCTGGCCGCGCGCCCGGACGGCCCGGATCCCGGCGGCACCGATCCCGGCGGCGCAGAGCCGGACGGCCCGGACCCGGGGGACCCAGAACCGGCGGCGCCGGCGGGAGAGGTACCGTGCGGCCCGCTTGCCGCGGGCTGCGTACCCGCTGGGGCGCGGGCCCCGCCTGCCGGGGACCGGCCGGGGCCCCCGGCCTGCCGGAGCCTGGACGGCGCCGCGCCCGCCGCGGCCGGGGGCCCGGCCGGGCCCGGGCCGAGCCGAACCGTCACCGTGACGAAGAGGGAATAGCAGACCACGGCCGAGGCGACGAGGGCGGCCAGGGCGGCCGAGCCCGCAGGATGAGCCCGGACAGCGGCCAGTCCGGTGCGCACGGTGGACTGAGAGACGTCCCTGGCGACCGCGAACACGACGCCGCTGCCCCGCAGCCGCGGCCCGTATCCCCGCCGCGAGGTGCGGACTAATCTGCGCAGCGCGTCCCGGCGCTGGGCCGGGGACAGCCCGGGAAGCAGGTAGATGACCGGCCGCCGGCCACCGGTGCGGACCTGGGCGTGAAGGCCCTGGGGCAGGTCTGCGTAGCGGATCTTGATCACTGACGGACCCTCGTGCCGTGCGTCGGGGTTTCGCCCATTCCCCACCCTGGGAACAGACGGTGATCACGCTATCACGCAGAAGAACCGTGATTCTGGCGAAACAGGCCGAGACTGGCCCGCAACCGGCCCGGCATCGGTACAGGTCAATCGGCATGGGCCAACCGCCCGGACCCGGCCCCGGCCGCGGCATCAACCCCGCAAATCCGGCTACGCTCGGGCCATGCAGCTGATCCCGGAGGGAAGCCCGGCCGGCCTGGCCACCGCCGGGCCTGTTCCGCCCGGGTCTGGCCACGTCCCCGCGGGCCCGGCCGGGCTCCGGCTGCCCTGGGCCCTGCTGGCCGCCGCTGCGGGCGGGGTGGCGCTGGCGGTCGCGTTCCCGCCGGCCGGCCTCTGGCCGCTGGCCGCCGCCGGCCCGGCCCTGCTGGTGATCGCCCTGTACCGCCAGGGTCTGCGGGCGTCGTTCGTCATCGGGCTGGTCTTCGGGATCGCGTTCTTCGTGCCGCTGCTGTCCTGGCTGGTCAACGTGGCCTGGTACGCGTGGGCCGCGCTGGCCATCGCCGAGGCGGTGATCTTCGGGGTGCTCGCGGTGGGGCAGCGGCTGCTGCTCCGGCTGCCCGGCTGGCCGCTGGCCGTGGGCGGCTGGTGGGTAGCCGCCGAGGCTATGCGGGCCCGCTGGCCCTACGCCTTCCCGTGGGGCCGGCTGGCGATGAGCCAGGCGGGCGCGCCCACCGCGGGCTGGGCCGCGATCGGCGGTCCCCCTCTGCTGTCCTTCCTGGTCGCCGTGACCGGCGCGATGCTGGCCTGGCTGGTCCTGTGGGCCATGTACGACCGGCGCCGCCTCATCGCCGCGGCCGCAGCCACCGCGGCCACGGCCGGGATCGCCCTGGCGGGCACGCTGCTCCCGGTGGACGGGACCGGGACCGCGCCGCGCAGCGCGACGGTGGCGGCGGTGCAGGGTGATGTCCCGCACGCCCGGTCCCTGCCGGACCTGCTCCGGGCGAGCACGGTGACCGAGAACCACGCGGCCGCCACCCGGGCCCTGGCGGCTCAGGTCGCTTCCGGCGCCCGGCCCGCCCCGGACATGGTGATCTGGCCGGAGAACTCGACCGATCTGGACCCCACCGAGTACCCGGCGATCTACGCGACGATCGCCACCGCGGTCCAGGCCATCGGCCGGCCGGTCCTGGTCGGGGCGATGCTGCAGAATCCGCTGCGCAACACGGGCCAGCTGTGGCTGCCCGGCCGCGGCCCGGTGGCGGTCTACGCGAAACGCCAGCTGGTCCCGTTCGGCGAGTACATCCCGTTCCGCAGCCTGCTCGC
>Ga0182024_10023068_pt1 | contig 11174 bp, 9 predicted proteins | sample P32metaG_FD_120480 | JGI IMG/M metagenome (GOLD analysis project Ga0182024, IMG submission 120480) | Permafrost microbial communities from Stordalen Mire, Sweden - P3-2 metaG (Illumina Assembly) | ecosystem: Environmental > Terrestrial > Soil > Wetlands > Permafrost | place: Sweden: Stordalen... | reverse complement strand
GGCAGTTTGCGAACGACGGCATTGACATGGAAGAGGCCGTCGCGTGAGAATCAACCCAACATGGAGCCGCCGCCTAGTTCAACTGGCGGCGGGACAATTTCCTTTTCGCACCCTTGTCCGACCTTCACGCCAAGGCGCATGATCGTATCGCGGTGGATGCCGGTCATACGCTCGATTGCCCGAATGCTGGAGCCTTCTGCCAGAGCGCTGACCACTTGTATCTTCTTTTCCATCTTTAGGACGTAAGCCATAACGTTTCTCCTTGACATGGTTGATCTATAGATTTATTGTATGACAATAAATCCTCGTTGTCAAGGAATTATTGGATGACAATAAATAAAAAAAAGAGGGGTAGGCCGTTCCTGGAACCTGGAAAAGCCAAAGAAAATAGGCTTATTCTAAGACTTACGGATCAAGAAAAAATGGCCCTAGAAATAAAAGCATCTAAAAAGGGTCAAAAGCTCTCTACCTGGGCTCGAATAACGTTAAATCAAGCCCCTTGAAAAACATCACAGAATAAGCTATTTTAGCGCCATACGAAAAAGAAAGAGGCTAGAGGAATCGAACCCCATAGCCGTCCAGCTATCACAAGGTGTAAATCCTTGGCCTAGTTCCAAACTAGGAATAGCCTCCGCACTTTTTCGTACTCTACCCCGACCGGGGTGGGACTCGACCCTGAGATGACCCCTTGCTTCGCGGCTCGGATCATTCGGGGTCGTTTTATTTATGCCTAGCGCTGATTGGTTCGTCCCCCACGTCAGCGCGCTATTGTGACACCTTATTCAAGTTCATAGGTTCTCCCAGACGAAATCTTCCCGTATTTTGAAAACCGTAGGAAGACTACCCTTTCCTTTGCGAGTTACCTTTAACGGTCCACCAGGCCGAGCTAGTTTCTTAAGCACTCCTGTCACCGACGATGGCGCAGCATCTTGAGACAGTTTAAGAGTCTTCAAGGTGTTCAGGACTTCTTTAAATGTTATCTTGCCGCTCATAGTCCGAACGGCCTTCCTGACATTTCGTACCAATTCCCCATAACCAGGATCATTGGGACGACCAATCTTTTCGGGCGTCGGGGTCTTGTCGTTTCGCGCAATAGCCCGTCTTTCTGTCCCGACGTATTTTTGTTCAATAGCATTCGCGGCTTCAAGCGTATCTAGTTCCGCTTGAAGCTGAGCGATCTGAGTTTTGATCGCGTCGATTGCCGAATGCTCCGTTTTGTTTGTCATGTTTTAAAGATTACAAACGAAACAAGATAAGGTCAATACATGAAATACAAATTCTTTGAAGTAGACGCACCATTCCAAACGACACACAAATAAGCTATTGACCTCTAATTCGAAATGTTTGAAAAGCTATCTAACCGCTGAAAAAAGACAAAATCGGTTGATTTAAATTTCGCCTCTATGCAACGAATTGTAACGATATATTAAAAAATTTTATATTATGGCACATCTAAGCAAGAGTTGTGGACGAAAAAGTCTTGAAATTTCAAGAGTTTCCCAAAAAGTCCTTATATTTCATGGGGAAACATGGAAAAAATGGGCTCCGTGGATAAAGTGGATTCTGTGGATTTAATGGATTTGGTGGTTGATTAAAGATATGATCCCTCTGTACACTCCTAGCTCTTCAAGAACAGCCAGCTGCCCATAAATGGGTCACTATTGACCCAGAAATGATGCCACGCGGCGTATAGCCGCAATCGCTGCGCTTCGCGCTAGCGCCTACCGCCCTAGTAAGGGTTGTGGCCCGGAGGAAGACATGCAAAAGAGCATAATAACCATTATTAATCAGCAAACTGCGCCTGAGTGCGCTATCAAGTCGCCCGGCGTTAGCTATGCCGGGAATCACACCGATCCGCCCCTCCCTAAAGAACTAGAGGCGCGACGGATCGACGCAGATATTGATATAGCCGTAAAGAAGTTCTTTGCGCTCCTAAATAAGTAGGGCCCATGCACTTAGGTAAAAGTGGAAAAGATTGGATCGAAATGAGCCCTACGGCGCGACGGGACCACGTTAATATTTTACTAGAAAATCTAAGATACTATCTTGGTAGGTTAGTGGAAGCCGGAGCGGTCGCCGGAGACATCGAAATAGATGGTGGGGTATTTGAAGAGATGGTGCAGTGCTACTATGAAGACCTTGCTAGAATACCCGAAAGAAGTGGACCAAGAGAACCCGATCAGTTCAAACAAAAAGCCTTTTATGCGTTTTGGATAAGGAAACTGAAACCCATTAATTTAAAAGGAGCTCTCAGTCTTCCGGGCACAAAAAAATATTGGATCAATGAGGTTATAGCGATTTTCATGGTGTTGTGGGAACTTGACATCAACATCCAAAAACAAGACTCCTTTTCCACTATGAATTCAGATTTTTTGAATGATCTTCTCTGTTTCTTTAGGTATAAATCAGTTTCACCTCATGCGCTTTGCTTGGTGTTCCGTGGATTATATTTAGACCTTTCGTCAGAGCCAACGATGGTAGCAACATCTTAAGACCAAGATATTTCACATTATGAAATTAAATTAGGACACGACCTCAATTTTGTTTCTGTTCTGATACAAAACGGACTAAGATGCGCCTGGTAGCTGGAACCAACAATTCCACTTGGTGGGCGTCCTTAAAGATCAAATGGGTTGGATTTGCTGCGGGGCTGATATCCATTCCAAGCGCGCTTTGAATCTGGATGAGCAATGATTCCGGACAGGAGAAGATAAAGGCTTTTTCAGCTAGGATTTTACCGTGCAGCGGAGTTTCCACCTTGATTTGAGCATATTTCTCATTTTTTAGAGGCAATTTCGTTATTTTCATATAAAATGAGCCATCTAAGGAACGAAATTGTAAGAAACGGGCTGAAAACTCTCCAGTGGAATGATTCAAAAATACTTCCTGTTGCTCTCTTTCAAGCAAAAATTCAATAATGGTCGCGGCAGTCGCAGCAGAGTCTCCCCCTTGATACGTGCCGTCAGTGGCAATTTTTGATGGAAATGAGTCCATTTTCTCCATTTTATTGATGAAATCGTCGGAAATAGCTTTGCTTTCCTTTAAATAGCCAAAAGCGGCTAAAGTTCGAGCCGCGAAATAAACTCGCCAGGGCTCCCAAGAACCATTTTGGAGCCAAGGCTCTTGTTTTTGAGCGGTTTGCGTCAAAAACCAGCCCTCTATCTCACTATGGGCCCTGCTTTCGTCAGTTTCCAGGCCAAGGAATAAGGGCCAGAAGCCGTCCAATCCTTGGACATAAGCGCTTTGCGTCAGGTCCCAAGCTTGGTCATGGATGGCTTCTTGGGAATGCCGGGCCACGGCCAAGAGACGTCCGGATTCATCCTGATCGCCGGCGGCCTGGGCCAAGGCCGCGCCAACTTGCATTTGCCAGGCCACCAGGCTAGTGAGGGCCAGGGACCAGGTTTCAAGGCTGGCAGGCGTGGACGCTGAAAAGTCTGTGCTGTCCGCGGCCTGCATGTAGGAAGGTTCTTCTTCAGCCGTGGCAAAAGCGTAGAGGCCGTTGCCGTCCCCGTCCCGGTTGGGCGGCCACCAGGCGCATTCGTTGCGCAAACGCTCGCCAAAGTTGGACAGGAATGCGGCGGCCCTCTGGGCTTTAGGGTCGCGATGGTAGAGCTCCCAGGCCACCAGGCTGTTCAAGGGCAGGCCGGCGGCATCCCAGGCCAGCTTTTCATCGCCCGTAAAGGGCGGCACCGCCGCCGGGGCCGAAGCGCTAAAGCTGGACAAGTCCAGGACCGCGTCTTCGGCTTTGCCGAAGTCTAATTCAGCCCAGCCCAGGGCGGCCAGGGGCGTGTCCACGCTGAAAAACGCGTCCCTGAGGCCTTTTTGGGCGCTGAATTGGTCGGCACCCAAGGCGGCGTGTCGCCCATAGTCGGAAAGAAGCAGGTCCAGGGCCGCACGCCGCAGCAAGCGTTCATGTTGGGGCAGGCGGGGCAGGCGGGCTTCGATGAGGGCCCAACGTTTCCGTGCCCTCGCAAGGGCTTGGCCCGCGGGCAGGGCGGAGCTTTTCCACTGGGTATCGGCGCTGTTTTTGACCGCCGTTAGATCGTCCCCCCAGGCCAGGAGTATGGGAAGGTGCAGGGTCTCACCCGGCGCAAGCGCTTGGGAGCGGTCCCAACCCAGGGTTAGATCAAGCCCTTGGCTGTCCAGGCTCCGGGTTTCATGGGGTTTCAAGGGAACGCCGACCAGGACCGCCTGCCGTCCAGGACCGCCCATCCAGACGCCGGCGATGTCCACGAGGGGGCGGCCCACCATCTGGCTGCGGTCCAGGCTCAGCCACACCGCGGGATAACGCGGGGACAATTCAACGCTGCCGTTCAGGCCCTCCCCATCGCGCTTCAGGTTCAGGCACGGACGCACCCGCAGGGTTTTGTCGCCCGTGTTTTTGAGGGTCACCATAGCCACAAGCACGTCTTGCGCGCTGAACACGGTGACAGCGTCGGCTTGCAGGTCCCCGTCCTTGGCGCTCTCCATCGCCCAGAGCGGCCAGTTTTCAAGGCTCGCCGTGCATGAGACAAAACGGGGGCGCGTCGAGCCGTCGACCAGCACGCTCAGGTCGAAGTCAAAAAGGAATTTGGCGCCGTTGGGCGCCGCGGCCAGGCTGCCGAAGGCCCGCGCGGAGCTGAGGCGCCAGGCCAGCAGGCCCGGGCCGCGGCGCCAGAGCACCCCGTGGCTGGCCAGATCGCTGAAGGGCTGCAAACGCCAATCAGCCAGACCCTGGTCCGTCGCGAGCGGCGCGGCCGCCTTGGGAGGCGCTGGCGAGACCGAAACATCGGCAAACAATGCTGGAGGCATGGCGAAGGTCAGTGCCCCACACAGAGCCAGGGCCTGAGTGACGGCCAGGACCTGGGCCATGCTTACACTTAGGTTTAAGCCCAGGCTTGGGCCCGGCTTGCCCAAAGCAGGCGGGGTGGGGCTGGTGGCGCGCAGCTTCATTCTGTTAAGGGGTCCTGGATGCCGGCTTCAGCAAAACCCAGCGCCCGCAAACGGCAGGCGTCGCAGATGCCGCAGGGGACGGTATGGCGGGTCTTGCCTTGACCGGCATGCTTGGCGCCGGGCCGGTAGCAGGTCCAGGTCCGGGAAAAATCCACGCCTAGACGTTGGCCCAGAAGGACGCTGGCCGCCTTGCTGAGCCTTCCCAGCGGAGCCACGATGCGCAGGGACGTGCCGCGCCGTCCGGCCCAGGTTCCGGCGCGCACGGCGCGCTCAAAGGCCCTGAAAAAAACCGGGGTGCAGTCCGGATAACCCGCATGGTCCGTGAAGCACCAGCCGCCCCAGACCTCCGACGCCCCCAGGGCTTCGGCCCAACTGGCGGCCGCGGACAAAAAGACCCCGTTGCGGAAGCTCACATAGGTCGCGGGCTGGCCGCCTTTGCCCTTGTCCGCCGAGCCGCGGGTGTTGACCCGGCCGCCGTCCACCAGGGCCCCCGCCGCGATGGCGTCCAGGGGCAGCGTCAAGACGACGTGGCGCTCAAAGCCCAGCAGCGCGGCCTGGCTACGGGCGCTCTTGATCTCCACGGCATGCCGCTGGCCGTAGCGCAAACTCAGTCCGAAGAGGCGCCGCCCCTTGGCCCGGGCCGCCGCGGCGGTGATGGCCGAATCCATTCCACCCGAAAGCAGCACCACCGCTTTAACGGCGCCCTTGGCCTCCATCGATTCAACGGCCACGTTGGTCTCCATAGAGCACGCGGTGCCACTGGGGCTGGACGCGCAGATCAAAACCGGCCAGACGGCCCTGGACCAGACCTAAGGCCGCCGCTTCCAGGGCCCGGCAGCGGGCCTGGTAATCGCCGGCGGCGTAGGCCTCCGGGATCAGGAAGACAGGGGTGCGGCGCGCCATGGCCGGAAGCGCCTCCAAAATGACGGCCGCGCGCTCAAGATCCGCGCCGCGCGGCAGCGGGCCAACGTAGGTGACCACGAATTTCATCTGCAGGCGCAGGGGGGCGAAGCGCCGCACCATTGCCGAAAGCACGGCCTCGTCATAGTCCATGGCCTGGGTGCGGGCCTTGGCCCCGACATGGCGCCCGTCCCATTTCGGGGACACGCTCCAAAGGTCCACCACGCCCGCCAATGCCTTGGGGATATGGCGTCCATTGGTCTCGACCTTCACCTTCAAGCCCCGCTTGCGCAGGCGCCGGCACAGCGAGGCCAGGGCCTTCAGCTCCGCGGGCCCGCGCCAGGTGGGCTCGCCGCCCGTCAGGCTGACCCAGGCAACGCCCGAAGCGAGGACGGCCCGCTCCAAGTCCATGGGATCCATGTCGCGGGCCTCGTCCTCCCTGAACGAGGACTGCTTGCTGTCGCACCACCAGCAGCGCAGATCGCAGCCCGAGAGCCTGATCAGCCAGGTGGAAGCGCCCAGGGTGGAGCCTTCACCCTCGAAACAAGCGTAGTGCTCCGTGACCCTCAGGGCTCCGGAGGACCGCGGGAGCAGGGGGCTTTTTTGGGTGCCTCGCGGAGCTTTCGCCGGCGCCTTCTTCATTGAAGAAAGGGGTTGTGGCGGATCTCTTCGCCCAGGTTCGTGGCTTCGCCATGGCCAGGATAAACCAGGATCTTGTCCGGATCCGGCAAAGTCAAAAGCTCCCTCTTGATCGAGGCGATCAACTGCCCATGGCTGGATCCCTCAAAATCGCTGCGGCCCACGCTGCCGGCGAAGAGGCTGTCGCCGCTGAAGAGGGAACGGGACTCGGGATGCCAAAAACACAGGCCCCCCGGCGTATGTCCGGGCGTGGCCAAAACCCGTATCTTGAGCCCGGCCTGGTCCAGCTTGGTCGACGGATCCAGCCAAAGATCCACGTTGGGACGGCGGGTTTCGCCCAAGCCATAAAAGGCGCTGGTGTCCACCAGGGTGTCCAGGAGGGCTTCATCGAGGCGGGACATCGCAAAGGGGCAATGGTAGGCGTCGGCCAAATCCTGGGCCGCGCCGATATGGTCAAAGTGGCCGTGGGTGGCCAGCATCAATACCGGCCGCGCGCCGGCCTGGTCCAGGCTCTTGCGCAGCTGCGCAGGGCCGGAACCGGGGTCGATCAAAACGCCCTCGTTTCGGCCTTTGGCATGGATAAAATAGCAATTCTGCCCCAAGGCGCCGTTGACCAGGGTCAGTATCTGGAAAGGCATTTTGTCTCCGGTCTTAAGGCCTAAAAGATTGGAGCGGGATTTTAGCAGACCCCGGGGCCGACTTCTCCACAAAAACCCGGCTTGCATAGGAGTGCCCTTCCCTGCTAGATTGGCGCTATGTTCAAAAAACCCAAAATTTTAGACCTTGGCGCCTGCGAACAGTGCGGGCGCGCCTTGATCCTGAACAAATTCACCTTATGCTATGAATGCCGGCATGAGGAAAAGCTTGGTGTGGACAGGGCCCTGGACTACCTCAAAGACCATCGGGGAGCCACGTTGAATGAAGTGGCCTTGGCCACCGGGACGGATCCCCAATTGGTGCTGAAGCTGATCCGCGGAGGACGCATGGAAGTGGTGCAGCAGAACAGACTCAAAAAAATGGGAAATTTAGCCTTGGGAAAAAAGACTAAAAAGAAAAGTTTCAAATAGCGAAACCGTCGCAAAGATAGATTTCTTGTCACATCTTCGCTTTCCTTACGTATAATTCTAATGAAAGTCCATCCCTGTGTTCTGTGTGCGGGAAACGTCATGTCCGTCGATCCAAACACCTCCCTTCGTCCGAATGAAGCGGGCCAGTTGTTCGCCGGCTGGATCGTGGGCATTTTCATCGTGGCGGCCATGATCATCTACCTTGGGGACGAGATGCGCCGCGAGCGCACCGGCACCGAGTCCGCGGTCTACCGGGAACTGGCGCTGAACGTGGCCAAGGCCGGTTTCGAGCAAGGCCTATCCTTTTTCAGGACCCATCCCAGCGGTTGCTTCCTGAGCTCGACCCTCGCCCCGGTCAGCCAGAACTATGTGAGCCCCTGGCCGGCTTATCCGGACGGCGCCTTTCTGCCCCTAAGCACGGACACGGAATTCTTCAACAGCATTTCGCTCTACGCCAAGGCCATGGGTGTCACCTGCGCCGGAGGCATCATCGGCGACATCGCCATGGACCAGTACGTGAGCTACACCGGCTCGGACGAAATGACGGGGTCGGCGCTTTGGGGACGCTTCGTGGTGCGGCGCCAGAACATACAGAACTGGTCCCCGGGCCCGGACACCGCCGTGGCCAACACCGACCCCGACGCCTGCCACGATCTCAGCGCCATCTCGGCCCAGTCGCCCTTGGGCGCGGGCACGCGCTGGTCCATCGTCTCGCGGGGCTACCTGCTGCGCCTTCCCGCCCCCGTGAGCAGCGACGCTTCGAGCCTGCTGGCCAATCCCGCGGCCTTCTCGGGCAATAACCTGCTTTCCGCCCCCTTGGCCTACTACAACAAGCAGCCCTTTTTGCTGGCCCAGGCCCGGGTCTACGGGGAGATGTCGCGCATCAACTTCAGTCTGCCGACAACCGCGGTCCTGGTCGGGATATCCACGACAGCCACCGACATCCTGACCGTCAACCCCATGGGCATCGTCAACGGCGGTAACGGAACCTCCTGGACCGTCGGAAACGCCCTCTCAACGTCCCAGGTGATAACGCCCACCGTTAGCGGAATTGCCGGAGTCATCTCCGGACCCCACAATACGTCCTACACAGTGGCCTCGCTCTCCAATTGTTTCCCCGGACAAACCTTCAAAACGCTGACGGGAATCGCCAATTCCCTGGGAACCGCCGGGCAGATCTCGGGCTATAGCAGCATCAATGACCTTCCGACATTCAACACCACCAACAGCTACACAGGGCTGTCCTACCTGACCCAGATCAACCAGCCTACCTTTTACTGCCTCAATGGAAGTGTCACCCTGAACGGCATCAACAACGGCAGCCCGGTGCTCAGCGGCGTCGGCCTATGCGTCATCAACGGCAACCTGGTCATCGGGGCGAACAACGAGTCCGCCTGGGATGGCGTGCTCTTCGTGCAGGGCACGACCACCCTGGACGGGCCGTGCCAGGTCACCGGCATCCTCGTCAGCGTGGGCCCTATCACCATGGGCAATGTCAACGACCAGAACCAGTGCACCGTGTCCTATGACGCCGGCGCCATCACCCAGATCCAGAACCTGCTGCAGAATTTCACCGTGGACAGTTCTTCGATCGTGGCCACGCAGTTCTAGGCCAGAGGGTCCCATGCGTTTTCTTCGTTCACTCTTCGGGCGTCTGGGGGGCCAGCGCGGGCAGTCCGTGGTCGAGGCGGTCATGGCCGTGGCGGTCCTGGGGATAGCGGCCCAGGCCACGGCCCTGCTCGTCCAGGCTTTGGCCCGGCAGAACGTCGCCAACCGCGACCGCATCTTCGCGACCGAAAAGGCCCTGCAGATGCTGGAGGAGCTGCGCTCCCTGGTGCTGGCGGACAACGCCACCCTGACGACCCTGGACACCTACACCGACGGCTTCTGCAACACCTGCACGCCCGCCCATCCCTACTACAAGTGGACCCTCACCACCAAATACGACCTTACCAACAACGTCCCCGATTACCAGTCCGCGGCGGACACGCTCAGCGGGAACCCCCAGCGCCCCAACGGCTTCGCCTTTGTGCGCTATGTGGACGTGCTCCAGACCACCAAGGACGCCGACGTGCGCATGATCTATGTGCGCGTCTACGCAGCCGCGAAGAACCCCGGCGCTGTGGCCAGCTCCTCCGTCCCCATGCCCGCGGTCCCCACCGGCCCGCCCCTGGCCGAGGTCTACGGCGAGGTGCACAGCCAGGGCACGGTGGTCACGCCTTCCCAGGCCCTGGACGTGTACTTCGTGGCCCTGGAGAGCTTGCCCGGCTGGTGGAGCCGCACCTCGAACCTGATACCCCTGATGGAATCCTCCATCGCGAACGTCCAGGCCATGAACCAGGGCCTGGTCATACGCTCCCACTGGATACAGACCATGAGCTTCGGGCGCGACCTGGAATACACGCCCGAAATCAACGCCGAAGCCAATTCCGCCACCAACACCGCGGCCTTGACCAAGGCCTATGTCTACCCGGGTTACATAAACTACAACTGGGACAGCACCACCAACACCAACTCCCTCACCACGGACTATTACTACCTGCCCTCATGGTTCCTGGGCCGGGTCAATGTGGCGGGCGCCATGCCCCCGGGCAGCGCCAGCTCGAATTCCACCCTCTGGCCCTCCGACATGGCCTCCCCTAACCTCGGTTACGCCATAGCCGACCAGTTCAACCATGCCATGCGCTATCCGGACGAACAGAACCTGTACAACATCCTGGTCCAGATCGCGCAAAACCAAAGCCCCCCCCGGCCGGCGCCGCAGATGAGCTGGCGCATGCTCCTGGAAAAGCTGAACTCCAACGACCCCAGCGTGCAGAACGCCATCGTCATCAACCTGCACGGCGAAATGGTGCCGGTGCCGCCCTTGCGCAACTACTCGGACGCGGCCAAGGACCCGGACTACTACTACGCCAACTACGCCTCAGCCGGCCTGCCCGGGGCGCGGTCCTTCCGCGCGGTGACACAGCCGGAGCGCATATGGTATCCCCAGAGCCTGACCCAGTCCGTGGACGTCTACGCCTATGACGCCAACCCCTCCGAGATCCCCACGTCCTTGTCCTGGACGCCCACGGTCGGGGACGCCAATCCGGCCGAGGTCGTCGACACCATCACCCTCTTCATACCCAACGCCACCACGGCGAACCTGTACCAGATCTACAGGACCCAAGGCAACTCCCTGACCCCCTACTACCGCTTTGTCTCGCCGACCACGGCCGGCAACTGGGCCGGCATGATCTATTCCCCCGCCGGCGTGACCGTGGTCACCGACGGGCCGAATGGGGCCATCGGCAGCACCGTCGGCGCCCACTTCTACGCGGACAACTACACCCCGCCCAACCGGAGCGACATGCCGGGTCTGCGCATACAACTGTTCGGAACCACGCCGACGGCCCGCGCCTATGTGGGTCCGGAATTCAGTCTCACACCTTCGCCATGAGGAGGCTGCCATGAAGATACGCGGTTTTCTCGGCGGCTTGGGTGCGGCGCTGCTGCTCGCCCCTTCGGCCTGGGGCGCGATCAGCGTGTCCGCGCTGGTGGTGGGCGGCGGAGGCGGGGGCGGCTCCAACTGGGGCGCCGGGGGGGGCGCCGGGGACGTCGAAGTCAACGCCAGCCTGAATCTGACGGCGGCCTCCT
>Ga0182024_10023067_pt1 | contig 11174 bp, 4 predicted proteins | sample P32metaG_FD_120480 | JGI IMG/M metagenome (GOLD analysis project Ga0182024, IMG submission 120480) | Permafrost microbial communities from Stordalen Mire, Sweden - P3-2 metaG (Illumina Assembly) | ecosystem: Environmental > Terrestrial > Soil > Wetlands > Permafrost | place: Sweden: Stordalen... | reverse complement strand
GCTCTGCATCTGGCCTCGCCATAAACATCTGTGATGTGTTGGTCGAGGAAGGGGGTCCCCGGGTCGAAGCGAAGCGGAGAGGCGGGGACCCCCTTCCTCGGGCCAGCTGCAGAGCCAAATTTCGACAGCGAGCGGGCAGCAGGGTCTTCGGATAGGGGGCCGTCTCATGAACGAAGACCCAGCGGAGCCCCCATCCGAAGACCCGCAGGGGACGACCGGCGATCACGCCGAAGTCTTTGCGCCGCGCGTTTCAGCCGGTCGACGCGAGGCGACCTGCGGCTGCAAAGAGCGACGGCAGCTCATACTTGATCAGGCGGGGCTCACACACGCCCGGCTCCTCGCGGAGCACCGCCGGCAGGCTCGGCACCCGCCTCATCGTCCAGTCACCGGCGAAGATCTGCTCGCGGCTGGCGAACAGCACCCGCTCCCTGGCTGGGTAGGTGTCTTCGTGAGGGCTCGTGTGCTCGCCCGGGGCGTAGTAGGCCGAAAAGGTCTCATCAGCCGTCTCGACCAGGCGATTCAGCGGAACCTCGCGTGAGGTCAGGAAGATCACCGCCGGCGCAATGGCGTGGGAGGCAAATGATCCTTTTCGCCAGCCGTCGAGCAGCCAACGGTCATAGCGGCGGAGGCGATCGATCTGCTTATGCGGGCGTTCGGTGCGGTCGTACTCGATCAGCACCGCCCATGAGTCCTCGCCCGCTCCTGCGATGAGGGTGGCGTCGGGCTCAAGGTAACCCGTGCGACTTGCGACGGGATAGAGGGATGTGCCGGGCGGCAGCTGGGCCGCCGGTGAGCGCTCGGTCTCGCCGTCCCCGTCGATCTCGATGTGCCCGTTGCGCGGACCCAGCCAGCGAAACGGCATTTGGGCGATGAGCGCCTGCTTGGCATCGCCGGCTGCTCCTTGAGCGATGCGAAGCACGACCGATGCGAGTTGCAGGTCGTGCTCTGCATAGCTGATGCTGGTTAGCGGCGCAGGCGTAAAGCGACGCTCGTCGGTGACCATCTCGCACGCTTTGAGCGCCGAGAAGCCAAGAGACGTGAGCCGGTAGTTCCACTCGGCACGGCCGTAGGCGGATGCCGGTCGGAAGTGGTCCACGTATCCGGCGTCGTGCAGACGCTTCAGGCGCATCTGCGCCGCGCGCTCCTGGGAGACGCACCAGCCCAGCGCGGTGAGGTGACTCGTCGAGAGGAAGTTCGCTCCGTAGAGCAGCGCCATCAGGCGCAGGTCTCGGTCTGTAAGCGCAAACCGAGGAGGTGGTTCCGGTCGCCGTCCCCAAGCGATCGTTGCGGCGCCCAGGTCCTCGCCCGAGAGGAGCGCCCTTTGGGTGATGGTGAGCCCGATGTTCGTCATTTACGCGGTGCCGCCGCTCACAGCCGTTCGGCGGGGGCGGACACCCTTAAGCCGTGCGCGGGCGGACTCGCGCACACGAACTCGGGCTGGGCAGACGCACCGAGAGGGTGCGCAGGACGGTGTTCAGCCCCGACCCAGTTGGCCGGCTTGTGAGGCAACCGCCTATCGGCATAGTCCGGCGCCGGCGACGGGCGCTACTCAGCTTCGGCTCGTCCGGCTGATGATCGTCGGATCGCGCGAAGGCCCCGGTCAAAGCTGTGCCGGCTGACAACTACCCGAGGAAGACCCCCGATAGGACGGCGTTGGGACCGGCCGTGCGGTCGACGACGATCGAGACCGTCCCTGACGCCGCGACGCTGATCGGGAAGGAGACCCATACGCCCTGGCTGAAGTCGCTCGAGAGCGCCACGCTCTGGCCATTGACCGTGATGACCTCACGGCGGCTCGCGGAGTCCCAGTCGAGGGCGTAGAGGCGGAGGTTCCCGCTGAAGGCTTCTTTGAAGGTCAGTTTCAGCTTGATTTCATTGGGGTCGTAGTAGGTGGCGGCCTCCCGCGTGCTCGTGTTCGAGCTCTCAAGGGCCCGCACGTCGCTGGTGGATCCCGACCAGACGTAGCGGCTGGCCTGTTCGACAGTGAGGGTTGCTTTCGGCAGTTCGGTCAGGTCGGTCGTTCCGTTCCAGGCGGCGAGGCCATAGCCGGCCGATCCGTAGACACCCACCCAGCTGCCCTGCGGTGAGCTGCTCACCGTCGCGCCAGGGGGAGGGCCGCCTTCGCCGAGGAAGATCCCTGACAGGACAGCGTTCGGTCCCGCCAGGCGAGTGACCGTGATCGAGACGCTGGCGCCCGCGGCCACTTTGATCGGGAACGACACCCAGGCCCCCTGGCTGAAGTCGCTTGAGAGCTCGACGCTCTGCCCGTTGACGGTGATCACCTCGCGTCGCCCCGCCGAATCCCAGTCGAGGGCGTAGAGATGCAGGCTGCCGCTGTAGGCGGCCGAGAAGCTCAGTTGCATCTGGATTTCGTTGGGGTCATAGACGGTGCCGGCGTTGCGCGTCTGTTCGCCGGGGTCGGTGAGCGCGCGCGAGTCGGCGGTGTTGGCGGCCCACTCATAGCGGCTGCCCTGGGGAACGCTCAACGCCGCGTTGGATAGGTAGGAGAGGTCTCCACTGGCTCCGTTCCAGCCCATCAGGGCATAGCCCGCAGAGCCGACGGCGTTGACCCATTTCCCCTGCGGAGCGCTGGCCACCGCTGGAGCCGGGGGAGGGCCGGCGTCCCCCAGGAAGATGCCTGACAGAACGGCATTGCCGCCCGCCAGTCGAGTGACGGTGATCGAGACCGTTCCCCCGGCCGCGACGCTGATCGGGAGAGACACCCACGCGCCCTGGCTGAAGTCGCTCGAGAGCACTGCGCTCTGACCGTTCACGGAGATGATCTCCCGCCGGCCCTCCGAGTCCCAGTCGGTGGCGTAGAGGTGCACGTCGCCGCTATAGGCTTCGCTGAAGCTCAGCTTCATCTGGATTTCGTTGGGGTCGTAGTAGGTGCCTGCGTTGCGTATGTGTCCGCCGGGGTCGATCAGCGCGCGTGGGTCCGAGGTGCTCTGGGCCCACTGCCAGCGACTGCCCTGCGTGAGGGTGAGGGTCGCGTTCGGCAGATAGGAGAGGTCCCCGCTAGCCCCGTTGAAGCCCGCAAGGTCATATCCGCTCGAGCCGACGGAGTTCACCCAGCTGCCCTGGGGAGCGCTTTCGACCTTCACGGCCGGCGGGGGGCCGGCTTCGCCGAGGAAGATGCCCGACAGCACAGCGCTGCCCCCGGCCTGTCGGGCGACGGTGATCGTGACCGTTCCTTTTGCCGCGACGTTGATCGGGAACGAAAGCCACGCGCCCTGGGTAAAGCTGCTCGTGAGGGCCATCGCCTGGCCGTTCACCGAGATTGTCTCGCGCCGGCCCTGGGAGTCCCAGTCGAGGGCGTAGAGATGGAGGTTCCCGCTGTAGGCCGCCGAAAAGCTCAGGTTCAGCTTGATTTCGTTGGGGTCGTAGTAGGTCGAGGCGTTGCGCGTCGAGCCTTCGGGGCCCTGTAGAGCGCGTGTGTCGCTGCTGTTGCTCGCCCACTGCCAGCGGCTTCCCTGGACGAGGCTCGCGGTCACGCCGGGGAGGTCAGAGGCGTCCTGGGTGCCGCTCCAGCCGGCGAGCAGGTAACCGGCCGAACCGGCCTTGCCGACCCAGCTTCCCTGGGGTGCCTGCTGGACGGCTGGTAGCACGACCGGAGGGCCGTCGGGGCTTCCGAGACCGGTCGGCCCGTCGTAGCCGGGGATGGCTTCGCAGAGATAGTTGCCGCAGGTTCCGTCGTTCCCGGAGATGACGTCGTTCAGAGCCCCCGTGCCGTTCTGAGCAGCCTCCTCGTAGAACCCCTCGGCGCCCGGCAACGCTCTTATTGATTCGCTTGCTAGGGCCGTCGTCGCGGCCACGATCGGGGCGCTGGTGCTCGTCCCCGATCCAAGCGTCCAACCCGGGTCTTCCACCTTGTAGGTTTCATCGGGGTCTTCAAATGAGTCGGCGACCCACACCGGCGTAGAATTGCCAGCCACGGCAGCGACGTCATTGTCGGTACGGTTGGCGCAGCCCGTGTCGGTCTGCCAGGTCGGCTTGGGCTCGTACTTGCTGCAGCCGCTGCCCGTGCCTCCTTTACCTTCGCCGCCCCATGCCTTTTCAGTCCATCCCCGCGCGTTGTTTTCGCGCTTCAGGACCGTCCCGCCCACAGAGATAACGTACGGCGTGGCCGCCGGATAGGAGACCACATCGCCCGTGTCGCCGGCAGCCACGGCGATAGGCACGCCCGGGTGATCGAAGTCTGTGTTGTATTCGGCCTCTTTGGAGAACTCCGGACCTCCCCAGCTGTCGCTGAGCTCGGTCGCCCCGAGCGCGACCGCCTCATTCTCGGCTTCACCCAATTCGAGATACCCGTTGCTGGTGGCCTCGACCAGCAGGATGTGGCATTTGGGGCATACCGCCGAGACCATGTCCAGGTCGAGGGAGATCTCGACCGACCACAGGGCGTTCGTGGCCGGGTAGGTGGTGCCTCCACTCTGGCTGACCTTCCTGAAGCATCCGCTCGCGGCCGTGCACGGCGGGAGTCCGAAGTGTGAGCGATACTTGGCCAAGTCTGATTCGGCGTTGGGATCGTCGAAGGCGTCGACGATCCCAACCGTCTGTCCGGTGCCCGCCGCTTCCGAGGGCAGGTCGTAGGCTTCGCGAAGATCGCCCGGACCGTAAGCAGTAGTTTCGTTGATGTCTTTTTCGGTGTCGGGACCCGCCACTGAGGGAGCGGCCCGGCTCGGCGCGCCTTCCGGGGAAAAGATCCACGAGCCCGGGACGAGGATCGCCATACACTCGGCATGAAGCGCGCTTGGGCGACCACAGGCGGCGTAGGGTTCGGTCTTGGAGGGCGTCCAGGAGAAACCTTCGCGGTGCGCGCGGCGGGCGAGCGCAGGACTACGAGGCTGTGCGTGTCCGGCCTTAGCCGCGGCGGCGTTGGCGGCCGGCAAGGAGAGTGTAAGTACCGTGAGAGACAGGCACCAGCGCGCGCGTCGCAAAGCCCTCACACGATCGTTGGGCCCATGCCGAGTCGGTGCAAGGCGGGCAGGCACTCAAGCGACCGTAGCGGCGCATGTAGATCTCAGCCACCCGTCGTTCGGCTCATTCGGCGTTCAGGAGCTGAACGCCGAGCTCTTGGCTGCGTCCCCCCACTCCCGCTCGATGCCCCGTGACCATGCCCTCAGCCACGGGGCTCCCACCCTGTCTCTAGGCCGCCTCAGCAGTCAGCAACCTCTTCGGAAAAATATGTCGGCAGCTTCCCGTATTCATCGGGTTCGGACGTTCCTGGTCCCCAATTAGTTACGAACACCGTTCCGGCGTTGTCCGCCGCTGCGGCGTCGCAAAGCGAGCCCAACGTCGCAGCATTGTGGACGACGATGGCGATCCGACTCTGTTTAGCCAAGCCTACCCAGCCAGGCAATTCAAGTTTTTCGAATTCACCCAGAGTGCTCTCGGATACCACGACGAGGCTAGCCACGTTGAGCTGCCAGCCAGACGATGCCGGTTCGCCCGGGTTGGCAACGACAAAGTCGTTACTGCCGCCGCCTTCCGTCTGGACCTTTTCCTGAAGGGCCGCGTAAAATGATTCTGTTTCGGGGTGGCTTGAATACTGATCAAAGAAGATGCCATTGATCGCCGGATAGATTTTATACCACTGCGCAATGTCGGCCTTGATGGCTGCCTCGGTAAGCGGTTTTTCGCCTTCTTCGCCCACAGGCTCTGGCTCTTTTTCTTCGGCCCAGTCCGTGGGTACGTAGCCAATCACCCTGTAGCCCTTTTCCTGGCACGTTTCGATGGCTTTCGCGAGATGTTCAGTTTCGAAGAAGGCTTTGGTGTAGGGACCGTTGTAGGGGTTGACGACGATCGTCGAACCAGCCGGAGCCGATTTTTCACACATCGCAGGCCACGCCGCTTTTCCTGGTTCATATCCAGGGTTGAAGTACGCGGGAATGAGGAGGCCGGGAGCGGGCGGCGCGCCGGATGCTCCGAGGAACACCCCCGAGAGGACGGCGTTAGGTCCGGCGTTGCGTTGGACGGTGACCGTCACCGAGTCGCCGGCGGAGACTTTGATTGGGAAGGAGGCCCACGCGCCTTCGTGGAAGCTCGCCAATAGGAGCGCGGTTTCGCCGCCGACGGTGATCGTCTCACGGCGGGATTCGCCGTCCCAGTCGAGCGCGTAGAGGTGGAGTTCTCCCGTGTAGGCTTCTTTGAATTTCAGCTGCAGAGTAATTTCGTTTTCGTCGTAGTAGGTCGCGGCGTAACGCGGGGATCCGTTAGGGCTTTCAAGGGCACGTTCTTCGGTCGTGCTGGTCGCCCACCGATAGCGGCTGCCGTGTGTGAGGGACAGCGAGGCACTGGGGATGTCCATGAGGTCGCTCGAGCTGTTCCACGCCGCGAGGTCGTATCCATTGTGCCCGTAGCTGCCGACCCAGTCTCCCTGCGGATGGGTTTCGACTGGAACCAACGGAGGAGGCCCGCCACCACCGAGAAGGACTCCCGAGAGGACGGCGTCGTAGCCACCGGTGCGCTGGACGATGATCGTCACCGAGCCCCCAGCGGACACTTTGATGGGGAAGGATGCCCATGCCCCGTTGTGGAAGTCTTCGTTCAGTTCAGCGGTCTGCCCGGCGACGCTGATTGTCTCCCGGCGCGATTCGCTGTCCCAGTCGACGGCGTAGAGATGAAGCTCTCCCGTGTAGGCTTCTTTGAAGGTCAGCTGCAGGCTGACTTCGGTTTCGTCGTAGTAGGTTCCGGCTTCGCGTGGGGAGCCATCGGGGCTTTCAAGGGCACGTTCTTCGGTTGTGCCCGACGCCCACCTGTAGCGGCTGCCGCGCGTCAACGTGAGCGTGGCGTCCGGGATCTGTGAGACGTCGCTCGAGCCATTCCACGCCGCCAAGTCGTAGCCTTCGTGACCGTAGTTACCGACCCAGTCGCCGTGGGGGGAGGTTTCGACCGCGACCGGTGATATGAAGCTCCACGCCGCCCCGGCGTTGCTGTTGTCGTGTGGCCCGCCGATCAGCCCTGTGTTGCCTTCGGAGGACAGCGCGACACTCGAGCCGAAGCGGCCGCTGCCGGTCTCGCCGCTCCCGGTGAGCTTTGAGCCCTGCTGGGTCCAGGTCGTGCCCGAGCGCGTGAACACCCACGCCGCTCCGTGACTGCTGTTGTCCCTGGGGCCCCCGATCAGCGCGGTGTTGCCTTCCGAGGAGAGCGCAACGCTCGAGCCGAAGCGCCCGCTGCCGCTCTCGCCGCTGCCGGTCAGCTTTGAGCCCTGTTGGCTCCAGGTCGAGCCTGACCGCGTGAACACCCACGCGGCGCCCACATGGCCGTTGTCGCTGAGCCCGCCGATTAGCGCCGTGTTGCCGTTGGAGGAGAGCGTTGCGCTTGAGCCGAATTCCCCTTCGCCGCTCTCCCCGCTGCCGGTGAGCTTCGAGCCCTGTTGGGTCCACGTTGAGCCCGAGCGGGTGAACACCCACGCAGCTCCCACGTTGGCGTTGTCGCTGGGACCACCGATCAGGGCGGTGTTGCCGTCGGAGGACAGCGCGGCGCTTGTGCCGAATTCGCCTGCTTCGCTCTCGCCGCTGCCGGTGAGCTTTTCGCCCTGCTGGGTCCAGGTCGAGCCCGAGCGCGTGAACACCCACGCCGCACCGATTTCGCCATTGTCCTGAGAGCCGCCGATCAATGCGGTGTTGCCTTCGGAGGCGAGCGCCACGCTTGAACCGAATTCACCGGCGCCGCTCTCGCCGCTGCCGGTGAGCTTCGAGCCCTGCTGGGTCCACGTTGAACCCGATCGGGTGAACACCCAGGCCGCTCCGTGATCGCTGTTGTCGCCGATGCCCCCGATGACCGCAGTGTTCCCGTCGGAGGACAGAGCCACGCCTGAGCCAAATTCGCCGGCGCCGCTCTCGCCGCTGCCCGTGAGCTTCGAGCCCTGCTGGGTCCAGGTCGTGCCTGAGCGGGTGAACACCCACGCTGCGCCGTGGCCTTCGTTGTCCTGGTAGCCCCCGACCAACGCGGTGTTGCCATCCGAGGAGAGCGCAATGCTGAAGCCGACTTCGCCTTCGCCGGTCTCGCCGCTGCCCGTGAGCTTTTCGCCCTGCTGGACGAACGGGTCAATGCGAAGCGGGTAGCGCGCACCTTGCGCGTCGACTCGCAGAAGCAATCGACCGGCGTCCATCTCTAGCCAGCCGTGGAGTGCTCGCCCGTTGGCATCGGTCACCGACAACCCGTTGTAGTGGAGCGTTGGTCCGCCCGCGTGGGCGAACGTCAGGCTCTGAAGTTTGGGGTCAAGCGTGGCTCGTGCGTCACCCGACAGCGCCATCGACAGGGTCAACGGACCAGTCGGACGACCGATTGGCGCATGCTGGACCGTGAAGCCCTGCTCGACACCGAGCGGACCATTCGCGTACCACTCGCTGAGACCATTGCGCGCGTAGACGACACGGCCAGAACTCAGGTGCGGCGCGACAGCGCCGACCGTACGTAGGGAGGCCCCATAGCCCACGGCGCGGAGGTTCAATCCCAGCTGCGTCGCGCCGGCGCTTACGAGCAGGCCGGAGCGGTCAAAGCGCGCGTTGAGACGCTGCGTGGGGTTGACCGCCTCGAATGCTCCTCGCGAGGAGGTGATTCGGTAGGCCGGCGCCCCAGCAGCCAGCGCTCGCGAGACCGGCGCCTGCGCAGTCAAGGGCAGACGGGACAGTCCCGCGGGCGGCAAGCTGTGAGATCGCGTGGCGATGCGCGCAGAGGAATGCGCGCCCGGGAGGGCCTTCGAGAACCCAACCGCGAGCAGCAGCGACAGAAATGCGAGTGCGAGGAGGGAGCGCCGAGGGAGTCCGACTTTGACGGCAGGGACTGCCCCAGCCGTAACCGAGTTATCCGTCGCCAATTGCAGAGCAGGTTGACACCGCTGCCTCCAACCGACCCGTGAAAGACCCAATGGACGCACGTTCTCCATCCCGATTCGCATCACGCAACCTCCTATGTGCGGGGCCGAAGCCCCAATTGCCTCCGGTCGGCGGAGGCGCCCTGTCCGAGCACATTCCGGTCTATATGACGGGGGCTCGCCTGTCAACGGCAACTGGACGGATGGACGAGCATCCGATAGTCACCCATCGCGCCGGCCCGTCAATCGGATGGTGGCACCCGGCCTCGCGCTGCTGCTCGAGGCAGCCGTGGAGGCCCGTACCGGACAGGGCAAGAGGCCTCAGGCTCGGCCGAGTGCCGGCCGGGACTGTAACTGTCGCTTCAGACCGCAAGTGCGGGCTGGGCGAGCTACCCGCCCGTAACGCTCAACGAGTCTGCGCCGCGAGTCGGGGGCGCCCACGGCAGTCGCTTGACGGCGCCGCGAAGCTGATGGGCGTTTACGCGCGTGTAGCGCTGTGTGGAGTCCAGGTGCTTGTGCCCGAGCAGCTCCTGGATCTGGCGCAAATTCGCGCCGGAGCTCAGGAGCTCGGTGGCGAAGACGTGACGCAAAGTGTGGGGCGTGATTTTCTTGCGCTTGTTGACGCCTGCTGCGGCGGCGTAATGGCGGAACGCCAGCGCCATGATGGTCGGCGACAGACGCCGGCCGAGCACACCCAGAAACAGCGCCGCATCGGGACCCTCTGGGCGGACGCGCGCATAGTCCAGGAACAACGGCACGAGGCCGGGGTGGATCGGCACGACGCGCTGGCGCCCGCCCTTGGCGTTGCGGACGCGGATCAGGCGCCGGTCGAGGTCGACGTCGTCGCAGTCCAGGCCGAGGAGCTCCGAGCGACGCAGGCCGGCGTAGGCGAACAGGGCGAGCAGCAGGCGGTCACGCTCCACCTTGCCGGCGTGAACGCGGGTCCACACGCCCTCGCGACTCGGCACGTCCAAGAGGCGCGACAGCTCCGCGCGGTCGAGCACGTCGGGCAGCGCTTCGCGCTTCTTCGGTGTGCGCAGCACGTGCGCGGGGTCGCGCTCGAGGTAGTCGCTCTCCACGCAGAAACGAAAGAAGCACTTGAGCGCCGCTACCGTCCGCGCCTGGCTCGACGGCGCTGGGCGATGTGTTGCCTCCTCGGCGAGAAACCGGCGCAGGTCACTCGTGCGAATCTCGAGGAGGGCAGAGATGCCCTGCGAGCGAAGGAACTTGATACACGTTCGCACGTCGCGCTCGTATGCCTTGCACGTGAGCTCTGAGAGACGGCGCTCGATGCGGCAGTAAATGATGAAGTCAGACAGGGCATTGAACATCGCGGCCTCCGCTTTCGGGCAGGCCCCGCTCCCGACTGCATGCCCCTATGGGGAGTCTCCGGCTTATCGATCTGCTAAGGAAAGGCCCCGCAAATGCGGGGTCTTTCTATATGTCGATTCGCTGGGTTCTCGTCGCGCTAGGCCCTGATGGCAACAGGCCGGGGCGATCTCTATGGAATCGCGGGGCGCGGGCGCCCAGAGAGCTGCTCCGGCAACGATCCGTGCCGGGCAGCCGTTTTTAGCACGGCTTGCGGACGTGTGCATCCTCAGTCCTATGGAGTGGATTGCCTAAGTGCGCGACCCAACAGCCTGAAGGAAACGCCACTGCCGCCCCCTCGTTGCGGCCGGAGACACTTCGTATGACATCGCCGCACGCGGACGTCGCCCTGCCCGCCCGATCAGGCCACCCGCCATCTCGTCGACCTCGCGTCCGGTCGCCTCGTTCCCTCACCGGCCCTACAAGCCTTTGCCTTGCACCCCCCACCATGTTGCTGAATGTCCCAATCGGTGCTCGTGTAGTTGTTGTTCTCGACTCTCTGCTCCCTGCTGCCCGCTCGCTCCGGCTCACCACTCTGCATCTGGCCTCGCCATAAACATCTGTGATGGGTTGGTCGAGGAAGGAGGTCCCGGGTCGAAGCGAAGCGGAGAGAGAACGCAATGGGCAAGGCGGGGAGCGCGGTGAATAAGAGCACGTGCTAGCTTGCGCCGCCGCGGGTCGTACGGATTCACGCCCAACGCGATCGGACGGAGCCGCGATCTGCGACGCTGGCCTCGCGTCCTCGGCGAAATCGCCGCTGATCCGCGGTCGCGCGTTCACCGGAGCCAACACCAGATGCCTGCACAACCTGCCGACTCGAGCCCAAGCCCGACGGTTGCCGTGTTCGCGCCGCATCCGCTGTTGACGGTGACGCTGGAGCGCGAGGGCGCCGATCGCGAGGGGGTCCACTTCGCTGCCGGTGGTCAGGGCGTCTGGGTCGCGCGTACGGCCGGCATGCTCGGCGCCGTGCCGGCGCTGTGCTGCT
>Ga0182024_10023065_pt1 | contig 11175 bp, 13 predicted proteins | sample P32metaG_FD_120480 | JGI IMG/M metagenome (GOLD analysis project Ga0182024, IMG submission 120480) | Permafrost microbial communities from Stordalen Mire, Sweden - P3-2 metaG (Illumina Assembly) | ecosystem: Environmental > Terrestrial > Soil > Wetlands > Permafrost | place: Sweden: Stordalen... | reverse complement strand
GACGCCCGATAGGTTCGGTCCCTTGTGGCGATTGCAATGGTCGCACGACAGGGCGAGATTACTTAAGTCGTCCGAGCCATCATGCTGCTTTGCCCTGATGTGCTCGACGTGGAAGGTCGAAAGCGGAATGGCCGACTGAGGGAGGCCGCAGTACTCGCAACGATCCATCGCCCGTTCACGGACGCGGTATCGTGTATTGGCATCCATCAGGGATGAGTACCGTTCCCGAGAATGCGCTTGGCCTTCCTCTGCAAGATCCCGATGATGTGTATGGCCTGAATGTAGTCGTCATACTCAGCCAGTTCATCGGCTGAGAGCTGCCCTTCGTTACACTTCTCGGCAAGCTCATCAATTCTCGCCTGTTCGTCGGGAGAGGCCCTTAGTTCCACGAGCGCTCTTGCAAAGTCAGGAGGCGTGGAGCGATCCAGGGGGCCGAGAAGTCGTTCGAGAATAGAAGTGGCTTGTGCCTGAATCATGACTTTATCGTATCACGAACGACTCTCGTGAGACGAGCCCAATTCGAGCCCGGAAAGCCTGACCGGGGGCGTGAGTAGCAATGGAACAGGAAACTGGAACAGGCAGCGTTATACGCCGAGTTTTTCCGAGGCTACAGGGCCGATTTCGGCCTGTTTTCTGCCGCCACCCGCTCGAACTCGACGTATAATTAATCTTATACACGCAGCCCAACCGTGATCTTCAGGAATTCGGTCGCTTGTCTTTCTCGGCGATGAGGCGGCCCACGATGGCCCCGATGAAGCCGCAGAGGATGATTTCCAGTGATATGAACACCTGCGCATAATACGGTACGATGAAGCCCGTTGGACGCGAGAGATACGGCAACACGAGCTTGAAGCCTAGTTCGCTCAACAAGCCCGGCGATGGTATCCGATCGAGTACGCCGGCGAAGACGCCGCTGTCGCCTAGCGGAAGGGCACCGATCAGGAATCGGGACCAACCGAGGACTGCGAAGCCGGCCCAGGTCCAACGAGCCCTGCCTTTCCGAGCGAGGGAACCTAGGGTGGCGATCGAGACCATGAGAAAGGCGAGAGTGAAGGTCGCACTCGCCCAGATCTCATTGGCATTCCGCAAGGCTGCGAAGCCGAACCCGACATAGAGCACGATGGCCATCGACTGGGCAAGGGTGAAGCGGAGGCGATACATGGGCTTTCTCCGAGGCCGAAAGAAGGTCAAAGACCTCTAATCTACCCGCCCCGGCAGTCCCTTCCGAGCGAGCGACGTGCAGCGTCGTGACCCTTATTCCAGTTTTCTGGTCCATTGCTACTCACGGGCCGACCGGCGGCCGCCAGCGGGGTCGTACGTGCCAGTTATTCGCGGCGACCGCGATGAGCACAGGGTGGCCGTACGTTACTCGGCCAAGCATATCGCGACCCGCGGGGTCCGAGGGATCGCACCGGGTTCGCTGCGCGCGGTCCGGTTGATGTACGGCCCTTTTTCGTTTTTATCGCAACGTCAACAATAGGTTATGTCTGCACTAAACAGGTCCAACTTCGATGAAAGGCTCAGATCTCGCCGTCCCGGCGTCGAAAATCGAAACGAGTAACCATGCGAAGTGGCCGACCACGGCCCCAGTCAGGCCAACGGTATGGTATGGAGGAGCGATATCATGACTGCCCGGTCAGAAGCCCGATGACTAAAGCCACGATACAAACCACCGCCGCCTTGGCCACGGCCGTGAAACCCGACCGGTCGGAGATCCGCCGGGCCCTCGATGCGCTGACCGTGACCGGCCAGACCTTCGAGATCCGGGCGATCGACGTGAAGGCCGGCGACAAACTGGTCGCCAAGTCCCGCGTCTGCCACACCGTCGCCGCCGGCGTCGCCGCGGCCGTGGAATCCTGGACCGCCAGGGGAACGTATTTCACTCTCAACCCCCTCAAGCCGGACCTCAAGAAAACCGCCAGGGATGCCGACGTCCTCGACCGTCATTGGCTCTTGGTCGACGTCGACGCCGTCCGGGGCGTGGCCGGCGTCCAGAACGCCACCGAGGCTGAGAAGCAATCGGCGATCGAGCTCGGTTACGCGATCCGCGATTTCCTGGCCGGCCTCGGGTGGCCGCTACCGATCGCGATCGACTCGGGGAACGGTTGCCACCTGCTCTACCGGATCGAGCTACCCAACGACGATGAGAGCCGCGACCTGGTCAAGGCCGTGCTCGCCGAGCTGGCCCGGCGTTTCGACAACGACGTGGCCAAGGTCGATACCGGGGTCTTCAACGCCGCCCGCATCTCGAAGTTGCCCGGGACCGTGGTCAGGAAGGCCCCAGCGACCGCGGAGAGGCCGCATCGAGTGGGCCGGCTGATCGATGTGCCGGCCGGCCGTGAGATCGTCACCGCGGGCATGCTGGCCGCGATCGCGGCCAAGCCCGAAGCCGGCGACGGAAAGCCAACCAGGGAAAGGCGGACGACGAAAACGCCCGGTCCATCATCGATCGAGAACCGGGTGATCGCCTACATCCGCACCATCGATCCGGCGGTTTCCGGGCAAGCCGGCCACGACACGACGTTCGGGGCGGCATGCCGGGTCGGCCCTGGATTCGATTTGCCGCCGGACGTCGCGTTCCGCCTGCTCATGGACGAGTACAATCCGCGCTGCGTGCCCCCCTGGTCGGAAGCCGAGCTGCGGCACAAGGTCGACGATGCCTACAAGGTCGAATCAAGGCGCGGCTGGCTGCTCGAGGAAAAGCCGCCATCGTCGAACTCGAACGGGAACGGGCATGGGTCGCCGGCGTCGTCGAACGGGCATGGTCCGTTACCTCCGTCGTCAAATGGGCATCCCGGGCCGCCGGACGACCGGCCCGTGATCCCGGTCACTCATGAGGAGTTCGAAGTCAACGATCGGGCGATCGCCGCCCTGGGCACCGACCCCGAACTGTACCAACGAAACCTCAAGCTCGTGACCGTCGCGATCGACGAGAAAACATCGAAAGCCGAGGGGATCGAACGGGCCGCGGGGACTCCGCTCATCCGGCCGGTCCAACCGGCCCGGTTGCGAGAAGACCTCACCAGGGTCGCGCGATGGATGAAGGCCAGGACCACAAGGGACGGCGAGATCGAGATGGTCCCGACTCATCCCCCCGAGTGGTCCGTCGCGGCGATCATGGCCCGCGAGAACTGGACGTATATTCGTCGTCTCGTCGCCATCATCGAGGCACCCACGCTTCGGTCGGACGGAAGCGTCATCGAAAAGCCGGGGTTCGACCGGGCGACCGGGTTGTTGTACATCCCCAACCAGGACTTTCCTCGAGTCCCGATCCGGCCGACTCGGGCCGACGCCAAGGACGCGGCCCGGGACCTCCTGGACCTCGTGAGCGATTTCCCGTTCAAGGACGGCCACAATGTCGCCTGGTTGTCGGCCCTCCTGACCGCGATGGCCCGATTATTGATCGACGGTCCCGTGCCCCTGTTCTTGTTCGAGGCCAACGTCAGCGGGGCCGGCAAGACGCTCTTGTGCGACCTGATCGCGATCATCGTGACCGGCCGTCCCATGACCAGGACAGGGTACGCCCACGACCCGGTCGAAATGGGCAAACAGATCAGCGCGACGGCCCTCGCGGGCGACGCGCTGGTGCTGTTCGACAACCTCGCCAACGGAGGACTGTTCGGCAATCCGGCGCTCGACCGGGCCCTGACCGGACGCACCTGGCGCGACCGCATCCTGGGCAAACTCGAGATGACCCCGAACCTCGACCTGATCGCGGTCTTCTTCGCGTCCGGCAACAACACGGCCCTCTGCAGCGACGTCGCCAGGCGGATCGTCCAGAACCGCCTCGAATGTCCCCACGAACACCCGGAAGAACGGACCGGGTTTACGATCCCCGACCTGTTGGGCCACGCGGCCAAGCACCGCGGCGGCCTGGTCATCGCGGTGCTGACCATCCTCCGGGCATACATCCTCGCCGGCAAGCCCCGCCTGGACTTGACGCCCATGGACTTCGTCGCCTGGGCGGGGCTCATCCGCAACGCGGTTTACTGGGCGACGGGCATCGATCCCTGTGCCGACCATCACGAGCTGGCGGATTCCAATCCCGAGCGCGGTCAGTCCGCCGCGCTGGTCGAAGCGTGGCATGAATTGCAAGTCGGATTAAACCGCAAAGGTTTCACCGTCGCCGAAATGCTCCGCGTGCTGGCTGAGGACAAGGACGGCCTGCGATACCACTCGTTGCGCGATGCGCTCGCCGAACTGTCGTCGCGGACTAAGCCGGGTGAGCTGCCTTCTTCCGGGACAATCGGCAAAAAGATCCAGGCAATCCGCGGACAAGTATTTGGCGACAAACGGTTTGTGATTATTGACGACTACAAAAAGGTGAAAGTTTGGAGTGTCGAGCAGGTACGCAAGTAGGGTGGGGATGGTGGGTTTGGTGGGTTTGAAATCCACTCCGATGACCCAATTTGCACTGACAAATGTCATAGTACATTTGTCAGCGCAGTTTTCCGCGCGGGGTTGATTTCAAACCCACCAAACCCACCATCCCCCCTACGGTCTGCCCAGGCGGAATTCCGGGATTTCGGCGCAAAGTCTTTTCACATGGGAGGAAATACCAAAAATGACCAAGCCTGTACTGGACCACCTGGTGAGCGTCAAGTCCGCCGAGGTCCGCAAGCGGAACCAGAGTTCCGTCCATCACCAACGCCATCCGCTCCACGACGTGGTGGTCGAGATCATGAAGCGTGACCGGTGCCAGGACGCCACCAAACTCGGGATGGCATTGTCGGGAGGTGGGCTGTCCGGCAAGGGAGGGGTGTCGGGCAATCGAGCGTACCGACTGGTCGCCAGCGATGTGCTCGGGTGCATGTACGAGCAAGGCTACTTGGATCGCGACGAGTCCGGTTGGTATGTACTGGACACGACCTCGGGAGGCGAGATCCGATGACCCCGCACAGGCCCCGCCGCAGGCACGGTCTGCCAAACACATCGACGACGACGGCCGAGCTGGCGACGGGCCCGCACTCGCCCGCCGATCGCAAGCCGGTGCGGCGCGTGCCCTGACCGCCGTCTGACCGCCGTCTCGGCCGGGTCGCCGAGCTGGCCCGTGGTGATCGGTTACGGCTTGGGCTTGGCCCTGTTCCGAATGCGTGCCTCGAATTGATCCGCGAGCGCTCGCATCGTCGTCACGGTGGCCGACCGCCGTCGGTCGCAGCGGCGACTCTCACGTCTCGCTTCTCAGGAGTTTCGGGCATGTCTTTGAGCCGCTCTTCCATCTCGGCGATCAATACCAAGAGCCTCGCAAGCTTGGCGCGAACATCACCCGGTGTGCTCATCGGCGTTGCTCCTGATCAGGCCCCGTCACCGCCGTGACTGACAGCGGTCAGTGACCGTCGGCCGCCGGCTCGATCTCAGGCATGAAGTCGTCGACAGCGATTTGTCCTACTTCCACACCATCGATGACTACCGGTACAGACTGGCCAGTCGTGAAGACGAGCTTCGATCCGTACTGGTCCGCAACCGGTTTGGTGTAGAGTTCGACCTGATGCTCAATCACGTTCACGATCCAATAGACCGGGATGCCGCTCCGAGCATAGCTTGGCAGTTTCTGCTTGCGGTCTTTGTAGAGCGTCGCGTCCGAGATCTCGATCAGGAGCGAGATGTCTTCGGGCATCGGATGATGCTTGGCGTACACCCTGGGATTGCCACGAACGACGGCGATGTCGGGCCGCAGTTGGTCGTAATCGGGAATCTGAACCGGCTTGTCTTCCCGAATGTAGCGGCCGGCCGGAATCATAGGCTGGAGGCTATCCCTCAAGAGTTCCGAGGCGAGCACATGAGGCGGCTTCATTTCATCCATCCTGACGATGTAACCATCGATTAGCTCGACCTGGTCGTCATCCAGGGAATCCTCAATTCGCTCGAACTCCTTGACCGTCATTCGGCCGGTCGCGATCGTGGACATGGTCAGGTCTCCGTGAATCGGGACGGGTTGCTCTGGGACTCTGTGTCGAGCGGGAGCGGTCGGTCAGTCGGGTCGAGCATACTCTTTCTCCGCTTTCTCGACGGCCTTGAAATAGGCCCCATGTTTCGATTTGACGCGATCAACCCGGGCCTGCTGATCTGGAGTCAAGTTCGGATTGGGTGGGCCAATGATCCCGAGGTGGCTCGCATCGCGAGTCCCGAGGCAGCCCACGAGATGGGGATGGCTATCCCAGGCCTCAGGCTCATACAAAAAGATCCACAATACGATCTCGCTGACAATCCCGTAAGACCTCCGATGGGGGCACGTCTCGTTGAACTGAGAATCCCCCGCCTTAAGGCGTGGGGAGCTTCAACCCTCCCCTGCCCCGCCGGCCGCGGATCGTTCCGCCTCGCCGTCGCCGTCGACTTCCGGCCGTGTCTCCCTGGCTGCTTTGCTCTTGCTGGGGACGAGGTCCGGGACCTGCCGTTCAAGGATCCATGCGACATACTCGCTGATGTTCTTGCCGCGGCGATGGGCATGCACCATGATTCGCTCGAAGAGATCGTCTTGAAGGTGGATGGTCCGGCCCGCGCCCAACTTGCTCTTCTTGGTGGCCGCCCCCCTGCTCTTCGTGGTCGCGGTCGACTCGCCATCGGGCGGGCCGTCCGGCTCGACTTCCACCTGGTGGTTAAGCGGCGTCGACCGCCCCCGCTCCAGGATTCCCGACAGTCTTGGACCGGCCCCGTTTCTGCGTTCGGCCGCCATGGATGACCTCCTCGACGAACTGATCGTACGCCCGCGCCCCGGTGGACTTCGGAGCATGAGTTAGGGGTAGCAGCCCCATCCGTGCGAAAACCTACGGTAGCGTATTGTGCGCAATGTTGACCTGCCGCCATTCAATGTGCCCGCTCATCCGCTAGGGCCCCGGTATCCTAACGGCGGGTGACCACAAGCTCATACCTGCCGACCAGCCAACCGAAGGTAAGACTGAGCAGCAAGGGAGGGCCAGACATCATGGCCCCCAAGATTAAGGGGGACACAAACAAACGGAAGTACGGAGCCGCGAAATCCTCGTGGGTATATCCCAACCAGCGGAACCAGTTGCTGACTGGGTCGAAAAGGACGCGAGACTGCCGTCCGACCTCCTGCGGCGCGGCGAAGCCGGCGACGCCAAGGAGTATCAACGCGATCGCATTGAATGCAGAAAATGCAATGACATTTATACCGCGAGATGAATCGTTTCGTCGCTTCAGAGTAAGACGGTAGCGCTTGGCGGTGAGGTAAAGACCGATGAGTTGAGCTTCCGCCAGCGGCAAGAGGCCAACCAACAGGGTCAGGTGAAAGCCACCTTGGAGCGTTGAGATCAGGAATCGTAGAAGGACCAAGTGCGCCGCGACAAAGGCGACAACCAGCATGGCCTTCGAGATCGAGATTCGCCGCATGGTCCCCTCCCTTTGAAGTCCGAAGCCCGGCGTCCATTATCCGGGCGGCCCCGCAACTGGCACAACGGGAGTGCGGACCGCCGGGGTTCAAGCAGCAACCGCCAGGCTAGCGAGGAAGGGAATCAGCCGATCCTCCCCCTGGGTAGGGGGCGGCTGCCGTATTTTGCGCAATGTTGACCCCCGGGATAGACCCCCGACTTATTGCGCATAATACGCCGGTCCATCGGGCGATATGGCGCACACGGCGGATTGGACGCCAAAATTATGCGCAATGTTTCGCGTCGAGGCTTGAAACTGGGGGGATTTTGCCGAAGAACGGGGCCAGAACAGCCCTCATCGGCCGTCCTTACCGTAGGTTTTCGCACGGATGGGGCTGGGACCCCAGTTAAGACGGTTGTGCCCCGCGAATGGGCTTCCTCGATTTTGGCGGACAGAGGGACCACGGTCTTGAAGACAAGCTTGTCGAACGGCGCAGAGAATACCCCCTTCCTCCAAGGGTATCGACCGAAACGTCCAGACACTTGAGTTGCCAACCGTTGGGGCTGCCAAGGACCGGGATTGCCAACCACGTCGCCCCGGTACTGGCGCTCTGGGGCACCGGCAGGCTTCCGAGCATCGGCACCTCGGTACCAAGGCGCCGCTGGTCACCATCACCCTGGCTCGACGTCACCACGGGGACTTGTCTCCTCGGTCCTGATGGTCGATGGCGCCCCGGTACTGGCGATCGGCTGATCATTATCGCGCTGGTACCTCGGGCTGTTGTCGCCGATGAGCATCGATGCGGGCGTCCCTTTGGCCATCGGCTTCTCGGTACCGGCAATCATCGGCACCTCGGTACCGCGGCGATCGCTCGCCGACACGCCCAGGGCAACTGACCGCTGTCAGTCACGGCGGTGACCCGGCACCGCGATACCTCCGTACCGTCGCGCTGCAGGGACTGGTGATCGACGGCGATCTGGTACGGATGGCCCGGATGGCATCGGCACCGCGGGCCGCATGCTCAACGGCGTTGGAGCGACTCGGCCGCTTGGTCCTGGCGGCCCGCAGTACCGAAGACCCCCTGCGCCTGCGCCCTATGGCGACAAGCCGCATCAGCACCGACGCGCCGAATCGCGTTAGCGACAATTCACCACGGTATCAAGGTACCAATGCTCTGACGAACCGTCGCGCCAAAGCGATGAAGACCCACGGCGTCTGCGTCCTGTGGCGACAAGCCGCATCGGCACTGACGCGCCGGATCGCGTTGGCGACAACCCTCCACGGCGACAATGCTCTGACGCGGCATCGCGCCAACGCGATGAATCCCCATGGCGCCCCAGGTCGTTTGCCCCGATGGTCATTGTCGCCTCGGTACCGAATCGCTCAAGAACCTTGGGCGCGGCGGCCGATCCCTGAAAAGGGCAGGGGGTCCCACGAAATGCGTTCGATAGCCGTAGTCAACCAGAAGGGCGGAAGCGGTAAGACAACCACGGCGTTGTGTCTGGCCGTTGGCGCTGCAATGCGTGGTCGCCGAGTCCTCTTGCTGGATTCCGATCCTCAAGCCAACAGCAGTACGGTCATGCTGGACGGCGAGCCGGCTGCCGACCCGACGCTCAGTCATGTCTTGCTCGACCAGGTTGAGGCGAGTGAGGCGATCCGCTCGACTCGGGTCGAGGGCCTCGATGTGTTGCCGGCCGATGGTAAACTGGCCGATGCCGCGCTTGTGCTGGCCGATCAACTCGGTCGAGAGCGTCGGTTGCGAGTGGCTCTTGAAACCATCGCGGACGATTACGATCTGGTGGTCGTGGACGCCGCGCCCCAACTCTCCCTGGTCGGAATCAATGTCCTGAACGCGGTCCGCGAGTTGCTTGTGCCGGTCGATGCCGGCGCGTTCTCGATTGCCGGCCTCGGTCGGCTGCAAGAATCTGTCGAGCAAGTCCGGCGATACCTCGACAATCACGCCCTGAGGATCGGCGGTCTCGTGATGACCAGGACGCATGCCAACCGTGCTACCAAGGACATCCTCGATCAGCTCCGCGGGGCCTTTGGGTCCTTGGTACATCAAACCACGATCCCGCACTCCGTCCGGGTCGAGGAGGCACACGCCCGGCATCGGACCGTGTTGGAGTTCGCCCCAAAGTCGACGCCGGCCCTCGCATACCAGAATCTCGTTTCGGAGGTCCTTGACGATGTCAAAGCAGGAACGCGGAATACCAGCGATTCCGTCGCTGCTGATGAAGCCGACGCCGCATGAGACACCGGTCATCGACCAAAGCGACACGGCAGAGCAGGGGGGGGAGCTATCCGCCCCCACGTCCAAGCCAAGGCCGCGGCGCCGCCGGGTTCCCGCTGGCGGAGAGACCCGTGGTCACAAGTTGACCTTGCCGGATGCCCTCTTTGACCGGCTGCAATACACCGCGATCCAACGGAAGTCGAACATCTCGGCGATCGCGGCGGAGATCCTCGACCGGAACTTGCCCCGATGGCGGCTTGAACGGGATGGCTGAGACCGACTGACTCCCCGGGCCCGCCGCCGAGGCCCCCGACCGGACCGCCGTGCTGACCCGCGGCCGGCCGGCCCGCCCCGCCGAGCTGGCCGACGAGAACGACGCCCCGCCGCCTGTGAGGGCCTAAACCCAACGTTCGTGTCACCAGCCGCAAAGTAGTGAGTCCAAAGCTGTGAAACTGGGTCGGCAAGGCATGAGTAGACTGCTGATTCGGCTCCCGAAGATTTCGCCTTTGCGTATGGCGCTACGAAATCAACCTCGAGTCAAGGTCGTGTCCTGCTCCAGACCACTCGATTCGGCATCCTTCGCTTCGCCTTTTGCCTAGAATGCGAAATGTCAGCGTCTCAGTTTGCCCCTGGTGACACGAATGTTGGGTTTAGGCCAACCTGCACCGGGTGCGTGAGCCGTCGATGCGGCATTACGTGCGGGCGAAAGAGCTCAAGGCCGCCGGCATGGACTGGACCGACGTCCTGGCGGCTGAGGCGGAGAACAAGCGGGCGCGGCTCGCCGCTGAGCTGCTGGCCAGCGCCGCCCACGGCAGTACTGTGGCGCAGGTCAAGGCGTTCGTGGAGCAGGGGGGAGGCTGCCGGGCGACGTTCTTTAACTACCGTCGGAAGCTCGCCAGCGGGAAAAGGCAGGAACCGAGCTCGTGACAGAGGCCCGTGAGGCGGATTCACTATGATGCCCTGGTTTAGAGGAATAGACCTATCTCGTGATTGGCCAACGCCAGGGCGGCCGCGTCCGACAGCGAGGTCAGGCCATCGAGGCCGAGAGATCCCTTGTGATTGGCCAACGCCAGGGCGGCCGCGTCCGACAGCGAGGTCAGGCCATTGAGGTCGAGACCTCCCTCGTGATTGGCCAACGCCAAGGCGGCCGTGTCCGACAGCGAGGTAAGGCTCCAGAGGTATAGACTTCCCTCGTGACTGGCCAACGCCAGGGCGGCCGCGTCCGACAGTTCCTTCAGGCCACCGAGGCCGAGAGATCCCTCGTGACTGGCCAACGCCAGGGCGGCCACATCCGACAGTTCCTTCAGGCCACCGAGGTGGAGATCTCCCTTGTGATTGGCCAACGCCAGGGCGGCCACGTCCGACAGCGAGGTCAGGCCATCGAGGCAGAGCCATCCCTCGTGATTGGCCAACGCCAGGGCGGCCACATCCGACAGTTCCTTCAGGCCATCGAGGCAGAGCCATCCCTTGTGATTGGCCAACGCCAGGGCGGCCGCGTCCGACAGCGAGGTCAGGCCATCGAGGCAGAGCCATCCCTCGTGATTGGCCAACGCCAGGGCGGCCACATCCGACAGTTCCTTCAGGCCATCGAGGCAGAGCCATCCCTTGTGATT
>Ga0182024_10023064_pt1 | contig 11176 bp, 9 predicted proteins | sample P32metaG_FD_120480 | JGI IMG/M metagenome (GOLD analysis project Ga0182024, IMG submission 120480) | Permafrost microbial communities from Stordalen Mire, Sweden - P3-2 metaG (Illumina Assembly) | ecosystem: Environmental > Terrestrial > Soil > Wetlands > Permafrost | place: Sweden: Stordalen... | reverse complement strand
CGCCGCTCGTCCTTGAGCCGGGTGAGCGCGTCGGCAAAAAAACGATCGTAATCCATGGAAACCTTCCCCGGCGGGCTTCAATTGGAACTCTTCCAAGCCTTTCTAGAGGGGTTCCGGGCGGTTTGTCGAGCCGATTATAGGGCGGTCAATTGCCGCGCCGACCGGCCGGGATCAGGCGCCGCGGGGCCCTGACCCGACCGGATCGTCCCCGTCCGGGGCCGGCGGATCAACCCGCGGAGGCGGTTTCACGCGGCTTTGAGGGTCCGGTCCGCCTGCCGCGATGGCGGCGGCGCGAGCCACGGGCTCCAGGGCTGCGGCGGCACCAGCCCCTCGGTGGCCCAAACCGGAAGAATAAGCCCGTCCTTGTTGATGCGGCCGATCATGACCGGCTTGTAGAGATGGTGGCTGTTGCCATCCATCTTAACCGTAAATCCGCTCGGCGCGTCGATCCGGCGGCCGCCGAGCGCGGCCCGCACCTTGTCGGCCTGCGTCGAGCCGATGGCCTCGACCGCCGCGGTCCACAGCTGAAAGCCGATCCAGGTGGCCTCCATGGAATCGTTGGTCATCGCCTTCGGCTGCCCGGTGAAGCGCCGCCACTCGGCGATGAAGGCGCGATTTTCCTTGCGATCCACCGCATGCAAGTAGCTCCACGCCACCAGATGTCCGGCCATGTTGGAGCGCATGAGGGCGGGCAGCTCCGCCTCGTTGATCGACAGCGACATCACCGGAATCGTATCGGCGGTCACGCGCTGGCGCGCGAGCTCGCGGAAGAAATGCAGGTTGGCGTCCCCGGTGATGGTAGCGATGATCGCCGCGTGCTTGCTCTTGGCGAAGCGGCGAATGTCCGCGACCAGCGCCCGCCACTCGGTGAACCGGGCCGGCACATAGCGCTCCGCGACCAAGTCGCCGGTGACGCCGAGCGACGCCAGGTAGCCCTTGAGCACGGCGTTGGTGGTGCGCGAATAGATCTGGTCGGATCCGATGAGGAAGAAACGCCGGTGACCCTGGGTGCGCAGAAAATTGACGGCCGGCAGCGCCTGCTGATGCGGCGTTGCCCCGGTATAGAAGATGTTGGGCGAGGATTCCTGGCCTTCATACTGGCTCGGATAGAACAGCAGGCTGCCTTCGCCCTCGACGATCGGCAGCACTTCCTTGCGCGAGGCCGAGGTCCAGCAGCCGAAGATCGCCGCGACCTTGTGCTCGACGATGAGCTTGCGCGCCTGGGCGGCGTAGAGCTTTGGGTCCGAGCACGGATTCATGATGATCGGCTCGATCGGGCGGCCAAGCAGCCCGCCGCGCGCGTTCTTTTGCTCGATCAGCATGACGAGCAGTTCCTGCAGCGGCCGCTCGCTTGCCGTCATGGTGCCGGACAATGAGTGCAGGACGCCGATCTTGATGGAGCCGCCTTCCAGATCGGAGAAATAGCGCGAGACGGCGTCCACCAACCATTGCGATCGGCCGATCAGGTCCTCGGCGGTTCCCAGCACCGCATGGCCGGTGTCCTCGACCTGCGCGACGGCGGTGCAGATCTCCGGGAGGACATTGGCGACGGTGCCGGCGACGCTTTCCGCGCGGTTGCCGATACGATCGATCTCCACCGCCTGATGATCGAGGATGCCGGTGAGCTGGCGGTTGGTGTCGCTCATGGTGGTGACGCTTGCCGAAACCGCCGCGATGGCGCTGACCGTCTGCTCGACGGCTTCTTGGATATCGCGAATCTGCCCGCCGATGTCGCTGGTCGCCTTGGCGGTCTGCTGCGCCAGCGACTTCACCTCGCTCGCCACCACGGCAAAGCCCCTGCCGGCGGCACCCGCGCGGGCGGCTTCGATGGTCGCATTGAGTGCCAGCAACGAGGTCTGGGCGGCAATCGATTCGATCAGCTTCACCACCGTGCCGATGCGTTCGGCGGCGGCGGCGAGGCTGCGCACGGTCCGGTCGGTGCGCGCCAGGTCGCCGGCGGTGCGGTCGGTCGCCTCCTTGGCGGCGGCCACCTGGTTGCCGGAGCGCGCGATCAGTGCCAGCAGGTCGCGCGCGGCGATGCCCACGGCCGCCACATTGCGGGCGGCGTCGGCCGCCGAATCGGCCGCCGAGGTTGTGCGCAGCCGCATGTCCTTGCTGCGCGCCCCAAGGTCGGCGGCGGTCACGCGAATCTCTTCGCCCGCCTTGTCGAAGGCGGACACCATCTCGTTGATCGCGGATCGGAATTGCTGCGTGATGAAGGTGTGGCCGGCAAGGTGGAGCTTGGATTCCGATTCGCGACTGCGGTGGGCGACCGTGAGCGCATCGGCATCGATCAAGGACTGCCGCATCCGCTCCGCGGCCGCCGCCATCTCGGCCATGGGGCCGCCGCCGATCCGCTCCGGGAGGGCGGCATAACGGTCGCCGGCGGCGATCTGGGCGATCGGTTCGATCACCGAGCGCAGTCGGCGCTCGGCCCACCATGCCGCCGGCAGGCCCGCCGAGAACGCCACCGCGGCCGCCAGCGGCAAGCTTTCGGTGGCCCAGGCGGCGAGAGCTGATGTGCCGGATGCGAGCAGGATGGGGAATAAGATCCATCCCGCTGGCGCCCGACCTCGAATTTCGGATGTCATTTCGGAGCATTATCGAAAATTGCAGAAGCTTTGACGAAACTGCGTGTTTTCGATTACCAAAGCCTTTCCCTTTGTTGCGCTGCACGGAGTAAAATATTGGCACCGACGTATAAAAACTGTGCTCTTGCCCGCTGGTGCCGAGGAACAAATCCATGACCGAACGGACGGTGGGCTTCGCCAATGGCCTGACCAATTACGGCGACCGTGACTTCTCGCTCTTCCTGCGCCGCTCGTTTGCACAGTCCATGGGCTATTCGCGCGCGATGCTGGCCAAGCCGGTGGTCGGCATCGCTCATACCGCCTCCGGATTCAACAATTGCCACCGCCACTTCCCCGAACTGCTCGAGGCGGTCAAACGCGGTGTCTTGGCCGCCGGGGCGCTGCCGGTCGAGTTCCCGACCATCTCGCTCGGCGAGGTCTTTCTCGAACCCACCAGCCTCAAATATCGCAACCTCATGTCGATGGACACCGAGGAGATGATCCGCGCGCAGCCCATGGACGCGGTCGTGCTCATGGGCGGTTGCGACAAGACGGTGCCGGCGCAGCTCATGGGCGCGGTCTCGGCCGGCCGCCCCGCCGTCATGCTGGTGGCGGGGCCGATGATGACCGGCCGCCATCGCGGCGAACGGCTCGGCGCCTGCACGGACTGCCGGCGCTTCTGGGCCCGCTACCGCGCCGGCGAGGTGGCGGAGAGCGAGATCGCGGAGGTCGAGGGCCGGCTGGCGGTGACGGCCGGGACCTGCGCCGTGATGGGCACCGCCTCCACCATGGCCTGCGTGGCGGAATCTCTCGGCATGATCCTGCCCGGTACCGCCGCGATCCCGGCCGTGCATGCGGACCGGCTGCGCGCCGCCGAGGCGACCGGCGCGGCTGCCGTGCGGCTCATCGGCTCTGGCCTCACGCCCGATCGGATGATCAACGCCAAGTCGATCGAGAATGCTCTGCGCGTCATCCTGGCGATCGGCGGCTCGACCAATGCGGTGATCCATCTCACCGCCATCGCCGGGCGCGCCGGCGTGAACGTGTCGCTCAAGCGCTTCAATGAGCTCTCCGATTCCACGCCGCTGCTTGTGAACCTCAAGCCGGTCGGCAACGGCTACATGGAGGATTTTTTCGCGGGCGGAGGGATGGGCGCCTTGTTGCGCGAGCTCAAGCCGCTTCTTCATCTCGATTGCATGACGGTGACCGGCGAGACCTTGGGCGAGCGGCTGGGCAGCGATGATGATGCTTGGATCGACCGCTCGATCATCGCGGCGCGCGATGCGCCCATCGAAGCGAGCGGCGGCGTGATCGCGCTGTTCGGCAATCTCGCGCCCAAGGGCGCCATCTTCAAGCGCTCCGCCGCCGACACCAGATTGTTCGAGCATGAGGGCCGCGCGGTGGTGTTCACTTCGCTGGAAGATCTGGCCGCGCGCATCGACGACCCCGCCCTCGACGTCATGCCGCAAGACATCCTGGTCTTGCAGAATGCGGGCCCTCGATCGTCGGCTGCGATGCCGGAGGCCGGCTATCTGCCGATCCCCAAGAAGCTCGCCAAGAGCGGCGTCAAGGACATGATCCGGGTTTCCGATGCGCGCATGAGCGGCACCGCTTTCGGTTCGATCGTATTGCACGTGACGCCCGATTGCGCCTCCGGCGGCCCGCTCGGTCTGGTCCGCAGCGGCGACCGCATCCGCCTCTCGGTGAGCGAGCGCCGCATCGATCTCATGGTCGGGGACGCCGATTTGCGCGAGCGCGCCGCCGCCGCCAAGCCCGCGCCGGGCCATCCCGAGCGCGGCTATGCCAGGCTCTACGCCCAAGAGATCCTCGGCGCCGACGAAGGCTGCGATTTCGCATTTCTCAAGCCGCGCTAGGCGCCGCTCCATCGAGCCAGGATAGGTTGGCGGCGGCTCCAAGGCGGCGTGCTGAATTTCGTAAAGTCCGCATAATAATCAGACATATCTATGATATATCATTTTTGGTTCTTCCGGCCCAGAAAGGGCGGGCCAGATCGCCACCTTGTTCTGCTATAACAATATGAAATAGCTGAATTATTCAGCTATTTTCTGGTGTGGTGAAATTTGTCGCTTGGCGGAATTTGGAGTGCGTAACCTGGAAAAATTGTAAGAATTTACTTATTACAAATCTTTCATTTATGTTTTTTTTACTGTATGAAGAGCTGGGCACGGGAGCCCGTGTTTGGCAACAAGGGAGGAAATCCTCATGAATTCCAAGATCGCATTCGCCGTATTGTCACTCGCCATCGTCCTCAACGGCTCGGCCGCCTTCGCCGGCGGCAAGAAGGCGCCTGCTGACCCTCGCATCAACCTGATCACGCTTAAGAAAAGCAGCGAAGGCGGCTGGCAGACTACGTGCGACGTCGACCCGAACTGCAATGGCTGGGCGAAATGGCTGGCCCAGCAAAACGGGCACAAGGGCTGAGCGAACTGCATTAGCTCGGCGGCGACAGACCGAAACACCCTTCGCGTCGGCCGCCTTCTAGATCACAGCACTTAATATTGAGTCCCGGGGCTCGCGCCCCGGGACTTTTTGCTGTCCGCCGAAGCGGAAACCTATGCGATAGTCGGCAAACAAGAACGGGCAGGAGATTGGGTTTAGGCAGTGATCAGAACCGTGACCGGAGACATCGCCGCTGTTCGCGGCCGGATTCTTGCCCATGAGCATCTGCAGATCGATCTCTCCGCCCAGAAGGGGCCGGCCAATCGCATCGGCGAAGCGGAGGAAGAGGCGGTTGTCGACGATCTTCGCCATGCCAAGGAATTCGGCTTGGCGGCGATCACCGACCTGAGCGCGCCCGGTTGGGGACGCGATCCGATCGCATTGCGGCGGATCAGCGAGCAGGCGGGCGTGGCGGTCGTGTGCGCGGCTGGATTCTACTGGGACCCGTTCCCGGCCATTGCGAGCAACGGACCCGCCGAGCAACTGCGCGACATCATGATCTCGGAGATCGAGGCCGGCGTCGGCGGCAGCGGCATCCGCTGCGGCGTCATCAAGGTCGGCACCAACCGCGGCGAGCCCGATGCCGTCGCCGAACGGCTGTTCAACGCCGCGGTCGGTGCCGCTTCGGCGACCGGCGCCCCGGTCATCACCCATACGTCGAGCCCCGATCAGGCGGCTTGGCACGTGCGCGTGCTCGAGCGGGCCGGAATGGACATGTCGCGCGTGGTGATCAGCCATATGGGGGCGGCCGGTGGCGTGGCCGAGCTCGTCGAGCTTGCGCGCTCCGGCGTGTTCATGGGTGTCGACAAGGTCAGCTTTCCAAAGGGACCGAGCAATGATCAGCTCGCCGACCTGGTGCGGGACGCCTGCGCCGGCGGGCTTGACCGACAGATCATCCTCTCTTCGGACATCGCCCGCAAAACTTTGCTGCGGCGCTATGGCGGGCGAGGCTACAGCACGGTGCTTGCCGATTTCGTGCCGATGCTGCTCGCACGCGGGGTATCGCCCATCCAGATCGAAACCATGCTGCACGACAATCCGGTGCGGCTCCTGACTTTCTCCAACGCCAGGGCGAACGGTTGATGCTGCGTCCGCCACCAGCAGGCCGGCAGATGAGCGAGCGCAGCGCAATGGCGCGCGCTGTCCGTGTGCTCGCGGCCCTCGCGGCCCTGATGGCGTTCGTGCCGGGGGCATGGGCGCAGAGCAGCCGGACCCTTGAGATCGCCGGCTATGCGGGCGCCGATCGCGAGCAGCGCCTGATCGAGGGCGGCAAGCGCGAAGGCGCGCTCACCATGTATTCCAATGCGCCGACTGACGACAACGCCGTCCTGGTCGGCGCCTTCGAGAAGAAATACGGCATCAAGGTCAATCTCTATCGGGCGAGCTCTGAGGAGCTCCGGCAGCGCGCGCTGGCCGAAGCCGGCGCCAGGCGTTTCGACGTGGATTTCATCCTCGACAATGCGCCCGCCATGGAAGCCTTGACGCGCGAGAAGTTGCTGCAGGAGGTGAAATCGCCCTACCTCGCCGACCTGATGGCGCGCGCGATCCCGCCGCACCGCGAATGGGCGGGCTTCTGCCTCAACGTCCTGGTGCAGGCCTACAATACCGACCTCGTCAAAAAGACCGAGCTGCCGAAGAGCTATTCCGACCTGCTCGATCCCCGCTGGAAGGGCAGGATCGCGATCGCGGCCGACGATTCCACTTGGTTTGCCGGGCTGATGGGCGCTCTGGGCGAGGACGCCGGGGTGAAGCTGTTTCGCCAGATCGCCGCCACCAACGGATTTTCCGCCCGCATCGGCCATACCCTGTTGACCAACCTGGTCGCCGCCGGCGAGGCGCCGCTGGCGCTGACGGTCTTCAACTACACCGCCGAGCAGCTGAAGAAGCTCGGCGCGCCGCTCGACTGGTTCGTCATCGAGCCGCTGATCTCCATGCCCAACAGCATTGCGGTCGCCCGGCTGGCGCCGCATCCATCGGCGGCGGTGCTGATGTACGACTTCATGCTGTCGGACGCACAGAAAATCCTGGCCTATCGCGACTACGTGGCGACCAGCCGCAAGGTCGGCTCGCCGCTTGATCGCGACCAGCTGACCGTGATGGATTCCGCCGCGGCCCTGGCGGAGGGCGACAAATGGGATCGGCTCTACCGCCAGATCATTTCATCCCACCCGTGACGCCACCGCAGGAAGCCATGCACACGCTTGCCATTCCCAGATCCGTCGTCGACCGTGTCATTGAGCGCCGCGGCCGCGAGCATGTGTACGACGATCTCGATCCGGCGAAGTCGGCCCTGGTCGTGGTCGACATGCAGAACGCCTTCATGCTGCCGGGCGTCGCCCATTCGCTCTGTCCGATGGCCGAAAAGATCGTGCCCAACATCAATCGGCTTGCCCGCACGGTGCGCGCTACCGGCGGGACGGTGTTCTGGATCAAGACCACCTTCACCGAGGAGGCGCTGCGGAGCTGGTCGACCTATTTCGAGATGACGAGCCCGCAACGCGTGGCCAAGCGCATCGAGGCCCTCACCGCCGACAGCTTGGGGCACCAGCTGTGGAGCGGGCTCGAGGTGCGACCGCAAGATCCGATCGTGGAGAAGAATCGCTTCAGCGCCTTCATCCAGGGCTCCTCGGACTTGGGCGCCGCATTGCGCGCGCGTGGCCTCGACACCGTCCTGGTGACCGGCACGGTGACCAATGTGTGCTGCGAGTCGACGGCGCGCGACGCCATGATGCTCAATTTCAAGACCATCATGGTGACCGACGGCAATGCCGCCACCACCGACGAGGATCACAGTGCCTCGCTGATCGCGTTCTATCTGAGCTTCGGCGACATCATGTCGACCGACATGCTGATCGCTTGCCTTGAGCGCAACGCCGGGAGGCGTGTCGCGAGCAGTAGCCCCGATGGAGCGGATTAGGGCGTCTGCGCCCGTCTTCGACGGGCTATGCGTAATCCGGGAACATCGTTCCCGCATTTCATGCGGGCTACCAAGCACCGGATCGCTCCCGTGTTTGGAATGGTCCTGGACCGGCGGGGCACCGCTCTGCAAGAGCCAGAGCGTGTCGGAGACCGGCCACGCTATGGCGCTGCAGCGTATCCGGGGCGCAAATGTCAACCGGGAGCACATTGGTTTGACCCGCCATCCGACAATTGCGCTAAGCTGCGGCCCGTCATGGCAATCGTTCCGCATTCGAGGAGGCGTCCAATGATCCGGGAATTCCACTCTGCTTTGCGGTCCGTCGCCGGCAGTCTGCGTTCGGTGTTGCATCACGCCTGCGTCTGGCCCGCTTCGGTGCTGGCGATCGCGGCGGCTGCGCTTCTTGCCGGCGCGCAGGCCCAGCCGGCGCCAGCGTCTCTTGCCAAGGGCGTCTGGACCAAGTTCGCCCCCATGCTGCATCCGCAGAACGAGGCCGCCACCGTCGTCATCGGCGATCGCATCTATGTCATGGGCGGGTTCACGAACGGCAGCGATGGCCCGATCGACCGGGTGCAGATCTACGACACCGCCAAGAACGAATGGAGCGAGGGCACGCCGCTGCCCGATCCGGTCCATCACCATGGGGCCGCCTTGGTCGGCGGCAAGATCTACGTGGTCGGCGGATTCCACGAACCCTTCCAAAAGCGCGAGCCGATCGATCTGACCTGGGTCTTCGACCCGGCCACCAACCATTGGGACAAGCGCGCTCCGCTGCCGTCGCCGCGCGGCGCCATGGTGGTGGGCGCCATCGGCAACCTCATCTACGCGGCCGGCGGCGAGCACCGGCGCCCCGCCGGCACTCCGGTGCCGAAGGGCGCGCCGCCGCCCTATGAGCCGATCACCGATTTCTCGGTCTATGATACCCAGACCGATCGTTGGAGTGCGTTGCCGCCCATGAAGGTTGCACGCGACCACGCCTATATGGGCGTGATCAACGGCCGCTTCTATGTCATCGGCGGCCGCGATCGGCCCAAATACGATATCACCACCGTGGAAGAATTCGATCCGGCCAAGGGCACTTGGGCCCAAAAGGCTCCGATGCCGACCGGCCGGTCCGGCGGCAGCGCCACGGTGCTGGGCGGCCGGCTGTATGTGTTCGGCGGCGAAGGCAACGAGGCGGCTCCGAACGGTCTCTTCAACGAGGTCGAGGCCTTCGATCCGGCCGCCAACAGCTGGACGCAGTTCGAGCCCATGCCGCTGCCACGGCACTCGCTGAGCACGGCGACCGTCGGCAACCGTATTTATCTGTCGGGCGGCTCGACCGCACGCGGTGGCGCACCCAACATCACCGCCTATGTGGACGCCTTCGAGCCCGCCAAATAGGGCGGCTGATGCCTGCATCGGGTAGAACCGCGCGCGAAAGCACGCGGTTCTTTGCGGTCGACGGCGGCGTTGCGTGATGGCCGATTGACGCGCACGAGCGATCGAGACCAGATGGCCATGAGCGAGCCGAGCCCAGTCGCGAGAGCAGGCGCTTCGCCGAAGCGCGAGGTCATCTACCGGCACGCGCTCGTGGTGCGCGCGACCCACTGGATCAATGTGGTCTGCCTCACGCTCTTGCTGATGAGCGGGCTGCAGATCTTCAACTATCACCCGGCGCTCTATTGGGGGAACTATGGCTACCGCGGGGTTCCCTCGGTCTTTTCCATCGGCGCCGAAAGGGACCCCACCAGCGGCGAGCCGGTCGGCGTGACCCGTATCGCCGGCTTGAGCCTGGTCACCACCGGCGTGCTCGGCGTCTCCCATGATCCCGAGCGGGGCATGGTTGCCCGCGCCTTTCCGGCCTGGCTGACGTGGCCTGGCGAAGGCGGCCTTGGGCTCGCGCGCGACTGGCATTTCCTGATGGCCTGGTTGCTGGTCGCCAACGGTGGCGTCTACCTGCTGTTCGGCGCGTTCAGCGGCCACTTCCGCCGCGACCTGGCGCCGGCCGCCGACCAGCTGCGCGTGCGTCACATCCTGGCCGATGTCTGGGACCATGTCCGGCTGCGGGTGCCGCGCGGCGAGGCCGCCCGGCGCTACAATGTGCTGCAGAAGCTTGCCTATTTGACGGTGGTCTTTCTGCTGCTGCCGGTCATGGTCCTGAGCGGCCTCACCATGTCGCCCGCGGTCACCGCCGCGTTGCCGGGCCTGTTCGACCTGTTCGGCGGGCGCCAATCGGCGCGCACCATCCATTTCCTGGTGGCCGACCTGCTGGTGCTGTTCGTGCTCGTCCACGTGGTCGAGGTGTTGCTCGCGGGCGCCGTCAACCAGATGCGCTCCATGATCACCGGACGCTTTGTCATCAGGCCGCGGGTCGGACCATGAGCCTTCGCATCTCCCGCCGCAGCTTGCTGCGCGCCGGCTCGGCGGCGGGGGCAAGCCTGTTGCTGTCGGGCTGCGATGGCGTCCTCGAATCGCCGGCCATGCGCAGTGCGCTCGATTTCGGCCAACTGGTGTCGCTGCGCGTGCAGCGTCTGCTCCTGTCCGAACAACCGCTGGCGCGGGAATTTGCGGTCAAGGACATCTCGCCCCAATTTCCGCTCAACGGCACCGCCATGCCGAGCGGCTTTCCGTATTTTCAGATGATGATATCGCAATTCGCGAGCTGGCGGCTGACGGTCGATGGTCTGGTGCGCCGTCCGTTGTCGCTTTCGCTCGACGAGATCAAGGCGCTGCCGGCGCGCACCCAGATCACCCTGCACAGCTGCGACGAAGGCTGGAGCGCCATCGGCCAGTGGACCGGCGTTCAGCTCAGCCATCTCCTGCAGGCCTGCGAGCCGATGCCCAATGTCCGCTACATCGTGTTTCACTGCCTCGACGAGTTGGAGCGGACGCCCGACCGCAGCGGGCTCTATTACGAGAGCCTCGATCTGTTCGATGCCTTCCATCCGCAGACCATCCTGGCCTACGGGATGAACGGAGGGCCGCTGCCGGTCGCCCACGGCGCCCCGCTGCGGCTGCGGGTCGAGCGCCAGATCGGGTACAAGAATGCCAAATACGTCACCCGCATCGAGGCGGTCGAGACCCTCGACCATGTGGGCCGCGGCAAGGGCGGCTTCTGGGAAGACCGCGGCTATCAATGGTATGCGGGGTTGTGAATGATTGCCGATCAGCGGCCACCTTAATAATCGGAATGAGCTAATCTGAGTTCGATTCGACTGCGCTTTTGAGCGGCGGATGTGCCTCAGCT
>Ga0182024_10023063_pt1 | contig 11176 bp, 16 predicted proteins | sample P32metaG_FD_120480 | JGI IMG/M metagenome (GOLD analysis project Ga0182024, IMG submission 120480) | Permafrost microbial communities from Stordalen Mire, Sweden - P3-2 metaG (Illumina Assembly) | ecosystem: Environmental > Terrestrial > Soil > Wetlands > Permafrost | place: Sweden: Stordalen... | reverse complement strand
TGTTGCCAGTAGACGATGCGGCGGCTGCCACTCTAAAGGCGCGAACATTGACCGCCCTGTACAACGAGAGACCAACATGGCTGGTGAATGTCCATGGCGATCTCGATGCCGCAGTCGCTCGCGCTTACGGGTGGAGCGTTGACATCTCGGAAGCGGATGCGCTGGCGCGACTTCTCGACCTGAATCAATCGCGCGCGGCGGCACAGGAACAGCGCCCCCAACGAGCGCGACGGGTAGGACCGGAAGAGTTACGGCGCGAGCCGCGATTGCGACTGCCGATCACTGGCGGTCGCCCCGGAGAAGAACCAACAACGCCCCCCGCCGCGCAGCCAGCGGCGCCGCGCCGTCCTGGGCGTCGGCGTTGGGGGGCGTCCTAACCGCTTTGCTCGGTACTTTGTGAGGGCTCTGCTGCCGCCTTTTTCGGGGAGGCTTTGTGGCGCTGAGGTTTCGCCTTTTTGGCGTGATCGGGCCGATAGGACATGACGACCTTGACGAACTTGGTAAGCGCCGCCAGCCCTTCCTTCATCCGGTCAATTCCTTGTAGGTGATCCGCCGGCCCCTGGTGCTGCGCGCGAGGCTATCGAGCCGCTGCATAGTGTGCCGCTTCACGTTGCCGTCGTTCAAGCGGAAGGTGAACTCGTCAACGTAGCGGCCAAGGTGCTTCGGATCGACATGGTGATAGAGCACCTCCCCCTGCCCGTGTACCCCCAGGGGGGCGCGCTCCCGAGTTTGCAGCGCGGAGTGCAACAGGTACAATGAACGCATGGAGAACGAAATGGAGATCGAGAGGCTCGCGCGCATGGTGCAGAACGGCTTCGCCGAAATGCAAAAGCAATTTGGCGAAGTCCGCGAGGAGATGCACACTGGCTTCGCCGACGTGCGCACCGAGATGACGACCGGCTTCGACGCGGTGAACAAACACCTGAACAACCTTGACCAAAAAATTGATCGCGTTGACGCCAAGCTCGACACGCACCGGGAGGAGACCAAGGACGGCTTCGCCGCTGTCCATCGCGCCATCGGGGGCCTTTCCACAACGCTCGTAGATCACGAAGAACGGCTCAAGATTCTGGAAGGGGAGTGACCCGACACGGACACCCGACCGCTGGTTCCCTTCAGTGCCGCCTAAACGTGTACACATCCGGTTTGTCGTCTTGCCGAGCGTTGCCCTGAAGCGATGCGTAAATGGGGAATGGAAATGTGGCCGTTTTCAGAGCCCTCGCTAGCAGCGGCGATCCGTATATCCGATATGGCGAATCTCGCTCTCCTGGGCAGCTTGGTAGTCGGCGTGCTATCGACGTATGTCATCGTCCAAATGGCGAATGTGAAGGAATCCCATTGGGATAAAGAGCGCGCCGCCTCCCGAGAGCGAGTTTCGAAATTAGACAACGAAACTGTGCGGCTTTCTGCCGAAACAGAATCCGCCCGCGCCGCGATCGCCGACGCGAATGCGCGAACCGCCGAGGCGGGACAACGTGCGGCACAGGCTGACCAAAAAGCGGCGGAAGCAGAGCTTACTTTAGAACAGTTGCGTCGACAAGTCGGGCCACGGCAGATAAATCGTAATATCTTTCTGAACGCCCTCAAAGATCAGCCAAAGGCACCCACGGAAGTTCTTTTTCTTAAAGACGACCCCGATTCATTTTTTCTTGCACAGCAAATCTGGCAAATGCTCCGCGACGCAGAGTGGGATGTGACCCCACCCGCTCCGGTACAACCGAGTGATTTATACCCCACCAGTCCAACCGTTATGTCCGCAGGCGGCCAACCGTCAGGTGTAACGATTGTGGCCCATTTCGTGTCCGTTGAAGAGGGCGAGGCGATGTCGAAGATTTTTACCAAGCAGGCGGATTGGATAAAAACGCCATGGACGGTTCTATCAAACGCTTTTTTGGAATCGATGGGCTCGGTTAAAGGATCGGGTGGCGGCCCAAGTGCGCCGCCGGAAGGACACCTTCGCGTTGTCGTAGCGCCGCGTGGGTGATGGTCCAGGTCGTGTGCCGATGATTGGCAAAGCGACGCGCGTCTGGTAGGCGTTGCCCACAACGTGCGAGCGGAGGCCTGTCATGAACCAGAGTGAATTCGAAGCCGATCTGAAGCGCGAGGGCTACCAGGTGTTCTATGGCGGGCTTCAGGCGGGTGCGGTGAACCCCGACCACTCGCATGATTGGGATGCGCGGGTCATGGTGATCGGCGGCGAGATCACCCTTACCCGTGGCGGCAAGCGGGAGACGTTCCGCACTGGCGGCAGCTGCGCCGTCGCTGCCGGCGAGGTACATGCCGAGCAGGTCGGGCCGCAAGGTGTCGCCTACATCGCCGGGCGCCGCGCCGCCGGCTAACGCCTCGGGAAAAAGCGGCGCCGCAAGCTGGCGGCGCTGTTTTAATCCCAACCTAACGGGTGAGATGAGATCAGGATCAGACCAGCGTCAGCGCGAGCGTCGCTCAGCCACCGCTCCGATGCATTGCTTGGCGGCCTTTATGATCCACGATCCAGATATTGGCAGCCGCCTTGGTTACAAAAGGAACCATCATCGCAGGCTTCGTGCCTGGTGCGTTAACCTCGACTCCGAAGCTTCCGCCATCCAGCGGCACGATCCGGTACGTCGCATCAACGTGAAGGTGTTCATTCGCCATCCTGCTAATATGGCACGCGCAACGCTGATCTGAAGCCCGGCGCATCGATGAGAGCCCGGAGAGCCCGCCATGTGGGCAGGCGAGACAGAAATGCAAATGTCCGTCCGGCATGTGGCGGAGCAGGAAAACCGCATCGCTCGGCTCGAACGCCTTCGGGAAAGTGGGAGCCGCCTATTAGGCGATGCACTCCAACGGCTGGCCGAGATGTACGTCCTTTTGGAGATGATGCACGAACATGTAGCGAGGCGTAACCATCCGCTGAGGACCGCCTTGCGCCATCGCTGCGGGTAGGCAGGTAGTAGCACCGGTGCAAATGACAGTGCTTGCACTGGTGCTAACGGCGGTGCGATGGCGAGATTTGAGGTGATCACGGGCCCGGAGCGTCGGCGGCGGTGGAGCGAGGATCAGAAGCGGGCGATCGTCTCGGAGAGTTTTGCGCCGGGGGCCGTGGTTTCTGACGTGGCGCGGCGCGCCGATATTTCCGCGGGCCAGATCTATCGCTGGCGGCAGGAACTGCGCGGTGCGGCCGGGTTCGCCCAGGTGCTGATCGCGCCGGAGGAGAACGCTGCGGCGAACGGCGTAGCGCCTTGCCCCGAGCCGGCAATCGAAGTTGCGGTTGGGAAGGCTCGGGTGCGGATACCGGGCTCGATCCCGGCGGTATTGGCGGCGGCCGTGGTCAAGGCGCTGTCGCGGCGATGATCCCGGTTCCGTCGGGCGTGCGGGTATGGCTGGCGGTCGGTCACACCGACATGCGGCGCGGCATGAACAGCCTGGCGGTCCAGGTCCAGGAGGGGTTGGGGCGCGATCCGCATGCCGGCGATCTTTACGTCTTTCGGGGCAAACGAGGTCACTTGGTCAAGATTCTCTGGCACGACGGCATCGGCATGTCGCTGTACGCCAAGCGGCTGGAGCGCGGCCGCTTCATCTGGCCGTCGCCGGCTGACGGCATGGTCGCGATCACCCCGGCGCAGCTGGCCTATATGCTTGATGGCATTGACTGGCGGAACCCGGTTCGCACCTGGCGGCCGGAAGCGGCGGGCTGAGGACTGCGACCCTTCGACTCAGCCCGGAGGGCGGGCGCGGCAACGGCTTGCCGGCGTGCGACAATCCGGCTCGTGACGACATCCGAAACGATCGAGGCGCTGACCGCGGCGCTGGCCGCCGAACGCGAGGCCAGGCAAGGGGCCGAGGCGCGCGCCTCCGGTGCCGAAGCGCTGGTCGCCTACTACAAGCTGCTGATCGCCAAGCTCCGGCGCGAGCAGTACGGGCAATCCGCCGAGCGCGGCCGCAAGCTGCTCGACCAGCTGGAGTTGCAACTCGAGGAAGCGGCGGCGCGCGCGGCCGAAGACGAGGCCGCCGCCGCGCCGACCGACGGCACGACCGTGCGTCCCTTCACTCGCAAGAAGCCGGTGCGGGCACCCTTTCCGGCGTATCTGCCGCGCGAGCGCGTGGTGGTCCCCGGCCCGACGGCCTGCCCATGTTGTGGCGGCAGGCTCGCCAAGCTCGGCGAGACCATCACCGAGACGCTGGAGGTGGTGCCGCGCCAGTGGAAAGTGATCCAGACGGTCCGGGAGAAATTCACTTGCCGGTCGTGCGAGAAGATCACCCAGCCGCCGGCGCCATTCCATGTCATCCCGCGGGGGCACGTCGGGCCGAGCCTGTTGGCAATGATCCTCTATGCCAAGTATGGCGAGCATCAACCGCTGAACCGGCAGAGCGAGAGCTATGCCCGCGAGGGCGTCGACCTGGACGTCTCAACGCTGGCCGATCATGTCGGCGCCTGCACAGCCGTCCTGAGCCCGCTGCACGAGTTGATCCGCCGCCACGTGTTCGCTGCCGAGCGCGTCCATGGCGACGACACGACGGTGCCGCTGCTCGCCAAGGGCAAAACGATCACCGCTCGATTATGGACGTATGTGCGCGATGACCGGCCGTTCGCCGGACCGGACCCGCCGGCGGCGGTGTTCTATTACTCGCGCAACCGAAACGGCGAGCACCCCGCCCAGCATCTTGCCGGGTACGCCGGGATCCTCCAGGCCGATGCTTACGCGGGGTTCGGCGATCTTTACGACGGCAGGCGCAAGCCCGATCCGATCATCGAGGCGGCGTGCTGGAGCCATGGAAGGCGCCACTTCTTCGAACTGGCCGATTTACGCAAGGCGCCGCTGGCGGTCGAGGCGGTCCGGCGTATCGATGCAATCTTCGCCATCGAGCGCGAGATCAACGGCCGCTCGGCGGCCGAGCGGGTGGCAGCGCGCCAGGGGCGCATCGTGCCGCTCGTCGCCGAACTGGAAAAATGGATGTGGGCCGAACGCGCCCGTCTGTCGCGCCACGCCGGCACCGCCAAGGCGATCGATTACATCCTGAAGCGCTGGCCGGCCTTCACCCGGTTCCTCGACGACGGCCGCATCTGCCTCTCGAACAATGCTGCCGAACGCGCATTAAGAGGAATTGCCCTGGGGCGCCGAGCCTGGTTATTCGCCGGTTCCGATCGTGGTGGCGAGCGGGCCGCCGCCATGTACACCCTGATCGCCACAGCCAAGCTCAACAACATCAACCCGCAGGCCTGGCTCGCCGACGTGCTCGCCCGCATCGCCGATCACCCGGCCTCGCGGCTCCACGAGCTCCTCCCCTGGCATTGGAAAACCCACAACGATCAGGCCGCAGCCGCCTGACGCTCAAGCCGCCGCGGTCCTCGGCGGATGCTTACAGCGAGGCTTTCACGGTAGCTGAATTTCAGACCGACCTACTACCGTCCGCCGCGCGTCAGGACGTGCCGCAGAATTGGGCAATGGCACGGCAGTTGCGTGGTCCCGGCGGCGAGCGACTGCCTGCTCCCAGGGAGCGACCAATGAGCGCGACGTGTCAGAACTCTTCCATCGAGGCGATCGGTACACGACCCCTGCCGTCATGGCCGGCCTATCTGTTTCAAGGTAATACCGTGACCGCTGCCTTTTTGAAGATAAAGGCGCTCGTCTTCAAAGCCAAATCCGAGCGAAGGGCGCCAGATCCGGACGATCAGAAGGACCCACCGCAAAGCGCCCATCCGGAAGATTATTGTACCGATCCGATGGTGTGGATGTTGATGTTCCACTGATTAACCGCGGAAGGGCTGGTGCCATTCATCTCACCGCGGTCGGAGGCGGCGATGTAAACGAGGTTGGCGGATGGCGTTGAGGTGCAAAAGGTACATTATGTCTATGTGCTTATCTATTGATCACCCCCCCACAAACGTAGACGCGTCCAGGTCTTGTGCCGTCCATTGGTGTGCCAAAATGCACTCGAGCATTCTTATAAGTGCATCCCTCGTCCCAACAAACAGCGATAGACCCGAGGAAAGAAGGGTCACATAGTTTCTCTCCCTTGATCGTCTCGTACATAGGAATTGCTCCTCTGTTCGGTGAAGGCAGCGGGGAGAACCGGTCGCGGTCGCCCCAATCTCCCGCTACGTCGCTGTCGACCCAAGCAACGGTCGAGCTTTGCGGCGGGGGAGGAGCCGTCGGACTATTTACCGCTCGTTGTGCAATCATTGGCTTTAATAATAGATCAATGCAAACTATAACGATGATTGCTACAATTGCGAGAGCAGTAATCCAAACATTTCTTTTAATCAGGGCCACTGACAATGCGGCAACCGCCACTATGCCTATTCCATAAGGCGCTATGGTAGAAAAATCCGGAAGTGCCATTGATAGCCCCACTCCCCTACCCGGCATACACAAGGTGATACACTTGAACCAAATCTATGCCGGAGTTTCTCACCCGTATCTTAGGGCGAGCTGCCACCCCCCTCAAGTGCCATCAAATTTTTCAATCACAGCATCCACGGCATCTCTCTGACGACAAACCCCTTCAGCTTTGATCTCCATGCCCCGGCCATCTACCTGGCTTCCCGGATCAGACACCCATTTTGCCTATGACAGCCGATCGACATGCTGACGCAGCCAATCCCGTGCTTGTGAGACGCCGCCTTCTGCGTCCTCGCGGTGAAATTGTCGCCCGGTAATGAGGGCGAGCGTATGGAGCGAGTGAAGGCGCTGTTCCGGGGTCAGCGTAGCGTCAGCCAGCCGCGTTTGCAGCCCCACGACGGCGTACCGTTTTTTGCGCATGATAAATCGCGCCACGTTATCCCGCGCGATTGCATCTTCGTCATTCGTGAGCTTGTCGGGCTCAGCAATTGAGGCCCGCAGCAAAGATGCTTCGTCATAGGAATAGGCGAGAATCCGCTCTGCCAGGCCTTTCGCGCATTCGATACCCCGAGCAAGGATTGCCCATAGCCGTGGTACTTGCTCGGCTCCTTCTGCCTTCAGATATGCAGTCAGGACATGGAGCGCCTTTTGATGCGCGCTGTCGTATCCGAAGGCCTCCTCCTCGAGCCGGGGATCGGGTGGCCGGAGCTGCTCCGATATAAGCTCGATCCCGAGCGGGCCATCCTCGCGCGCAACCTCGCGTGTGAGTCCAGCCGCGATGCTGTTGGCCGCTGCCGTCCGGGAGCCGAGCGGCCCGAGCCCCCACTTGTCGGTCAAGTACCGCAGTACGCTCGTATGATCAAACAGCGTCGACTCGACGCGGGCATCAACCCACGGCGAGATCAAGAGAGCCGGGACACGGACGCCGAGTCGGTCGAACGTGAATTCCTCCGTGTGATCGTCGGGTCGCACGGCGCCAGGCGGCTCGACGTGATCGTAAAACCCGCCGTGCTCGTCGTAGAAGACTATGAGGAGCGTCGACTGCCACAGCGCTTCGTTGGCCCGGATCGAGTTGTAGACATCCGCAACCAGCTTCTGCGACCGCATGATGTCGTGCGGCGGGTGGTCGTCGTTTTCCGCACGTGCCGTGTACGCCGGCTCGACGAGAGAAAATTGTGGAAATTCTTCCTCGCGTCCCCGCGCATCGTCGAAAAACTCATCAATATAGAAATACCGCGCGACATTGTGCGGCTCGCGCTGGTTCGTCAGAACCGTTGTCTGCGGGATATCGTGAAAGTACACCTTCCAATGGATGCCGCGGTCGTTGAGGCGATCAAAGAGGGTGTCTTGGGTTTGCTGGAAGAAGCCCGGCAGGTCCTGCTTATGCGTCCCATCGTCCGGCATATTGACCCGACCATTCGACGTGCCGGTGAGGGCGAAGAAGCGGTTTGGCCACGTGGGGCCGGGAAGCGACGAGAACCAGCAGTCGCAGATCGTAAAATGACGCGCGAGGGTGTGCAGGCCCGGCAGGAAATCGAGCGGGTAATAGCCCATGACGTAGCTTCGGGCCTGCGGACTGCTGCCCCCGAAGGCGCTTTCAAAATCCCTGACGAATCCGGTGTTGCCGTTTGAGAGCTGCACCGCGACGTGAGGAACTTCGTGATGCGGATCGAGGAACATGATCCGTTCGGTCGTTTCCTGCTGGCGGTATACGCGCCCCTCGCTATCGACATTCTCATGCAGCGCCGCAGGGTCAACCCCTTCCAGTTCCGGGTAAACCTGCTTGAAACACCCCAGCATCTGGTCGAACGAGTGGTTCTCCAGCATCAGCACGACGACGTGCCGGATCGGATCCGCGATGCCCGAGCCAGTGCCTACACTCATGGATACCTCAGCTCTTGTTCGAACGTCCCGGTATGGAACTTTTCGCGAGGCACATGTCGCCCTTCAAGCTGTTTTTGGAGGTGATGCTGGAGCCCTAAGCCGGGTCACCACTGTGTCTAGAAAGGCGAAGAAAACATCGACGCTGTAACCAACGACAAAGGCGACCGCCATTGGAGAAAGACCCGATTTCGCTGTGAAATCACTGAAAAAACTGATGATAAACCCGGATAGTCCAGCGATCGCTAGCCGCAGGACCGGGATTGCTTGTCCTTGTTTGATCCATGTTTTCGCCTCAATGTGCTGGCGTAAATCTCTTAATCCAAATGTGACCGCGCCGAGCATTGCGAAAAGAATGGGCAAAAGGCATCCCGCTACCGTACCGTAGATTAAGTTAAACATAGCGATTATGTTATCTCCTTGATATCGCGTGTTCCAAAAATTTGTTTTTAAGTCGTTGACCTTGCTATCCCATTCCGGCGGTTTCATAAAGTTAATTTTTGCAACCAACACCAACCGATTATACGTTCGGGCAGCCCGGACGCTCGTCTCATATAAGTGGATGAATCCCTGCGACGGTTTGACACTAGTGGCCAGTGCCGTCTCTGGTTTCTGCTGCCGGCAGTCGAGAATTTCCTCGTTATTGCATACCCATTCGATATCTTCTAGCGCCGCCTTAACCAGTTGGTTTCCGACAATCGTCGCCGTAGTGATGGGAATGAGGATTACTAGAAGAATAATGAGCAATGATATGTATAGGCGGGTTGTATTTGTTCCGTCTCGCTCGGCATCTCCGCTAAGAGATTCGCCAGATACTCCGTCCGTGAGCTTTGATAGCGAATTATATGCGACAAGAAAGCCGCTAATATTGTCCGGAGTCGGCGTTGTCTTTTTAACAATCAGATCTTCCATACCGTTTATTGAGGCGATTATGGTTGTGTCGACGATCAGCCCCTGACTTACCGCGTAGTGGAGAAGTCTCCCCGCGTCAGCAACCATATGCGATAGCGTTAGATCTACAGCATTCGGTGGCACTTTTTGAACGCCCCGCTTTAGGAAGAATCTCATATCGGTTAACTGCTTGGGCTATTAGCACGGCACCTTCATATGCACGGTGCAGCCATTCGAGTCATCGCAATACAGGACTAGCTTGAATCCGCCGATGCAGTCGGTCTCTCCGCATTTGTGGCCGGGCGGCAGGGTGCCGCAATCGGGTTTTGGTTGTGGGGCACCAAAGGTGTTGATTGCGGCATCCTTTTCCTCATTCCCAAGCGGGATGTGACCTGCCGCCAGGGCGGCATTCAGGTTCTGCGGAACATCAGGCATGGTGCGCTCCTCTCTACAGTCAAGGACTACTGTCGGCTCTGAATTCCCGAAGCTACCGCCTCGCCTATTAGAGCCGAAGCGTGCTGCGTCTCACCCGTCGGCGCAATCTGGGCCGTTTGTCCGGGTGCTGACGCGGATGTTAACGGTGCGAATGTAATTACCAGGTCGTTCGTGCGCATCCTCGACGCGGTAAGGAAGTTACTCCCCGGATTCGCCGTAAACCGCACCAGTTTCCAAGTGGGCGTAATGTTGCCGCTGTATGTGACGATAAAGGTCGCCTGATACGTGAATGCCGTGTACGGACCGGGAATGGTTCCAGGTATTTTTGCGAGGTTCGACTTGACCTGAACAAAGTCGGCGATTTTCAAGTCGCTATGAATGAGCACGCCGTTCTCATTGGCACATTGATTTGTAATTTGGCGCTCTTTTAGGAGGTCCGGAATAGAGAAAGTGAACCCAATTGTCTCCTTGCGGGTTGCATCAGCCGAAGCGCCAATACCGCCGGATAATGAGAAAAGCTGACCTTTGGCAGGCGCAGAATGCGGCTCCGTCAGAGAGAATCCCGGGTTCAAGCTACCTTTCTCATCTACGGTAAGAATCAGCGATACTTTGGCGGCCCAAGTGTCGATCCATGCCACGCTCGCACCGTTGATTTGGGGATCAGCAGCCCGGTGGATTTCACACTTTATCTGATTGACGATTTCATTTTCGTCCGCGATCTCATCGAGTTGATCCTGGCCCAGTCCATGCGTGTCCGGGACGTAGAGCCCGCATCCACTGAGCCCTGGCGCGACGGCCATCATCAGCGTCAGAAGGTACCTTGGCTTCAGCATCGTCCTTCCCACCCAAAGTTCTTGCGCGTCCAGACGGATCATCCGTCCGTCGGTGCTGAGATTGCACGTCGGGTTGGTTCGACTCCGTGAACAGGCGCGTGAAAACTCCGTGAAAAAATTCAACTTACTGGCGATTTCGATTTTCAGCGCCGATTGGGGACTCAAAAAACCCCGCCCGGCTTCAGCCGTGACGGGGTAGGGAAGCGCATCAGTACTCCTCGGCGAGTATGATCGTGAGCACGCGGGTCGTTTTCGACGGATCGGCCGGATCGTCCGAGCCGAACTCCATCGCGGCATCGTAGTAGTCGATTTTCCAAAAGACCTTTCGGCCCGTGAGATCGAAGCTGCCGAAGTCGTGCTCCTTGTGGGGGTCATTGTCCGACGTGAAGTCCGAGAAGGTCGCCACCCGTCGGATCACCATAGCCTTCACATCAGAGGGAAGGGCATCGACGCCGGCGGTCATCATCACCCGACCGCCGGTCATCGTCGTCCGGAACGCATCATTGAGCTGTTGTATTTTCTCGCGGATTTTCGCGGCGCTCATAGCCCACCCCCGTCAAAGAGCGTCGGCTCCAGATACCGCCCGGCCGCAGTGCGCGCCGACGGCGGTCGCACATCCTCTTTGAGTTCAAACAAGGTCGGCTGCGGCAGTCGGGATTGCTGGAGTTGCTCGCGGCGCTTTTGGAGGATGTCCCTCCACGCATACCGCTTCCCGTCGATTTCTAGAAAGCGCATCAGATGATGCCCGCGAGCACAAGCGCCGAGGCGACGGTGTTCGTGCCGCATACCTCGCACCAACCGCGATCCTGGTCC
>Ga0182024_10023062_pt1 | contig 11176 bp, 7 predicted proteins | sample P32metaG_FD_120480 | JGI IMG/M metagenome (GOLD analysis project Ga0182024, IMG submission 120480) | Permafrost microbial communities from Stordalen Mire, Sweden - P3-2 metaG (Illumina Assembly) | ecosystem: Environmental > Terrestrial > Soil > Wetlands > Permafrost | place: Sweden: Stordalen... | reverse complement strand
ATGCGCCGCGCCAGCGCCTGCTGCCGCGTTTCGTAACACAAGAACGCGTATTCGAGCGCGACGTGATCGTCTCCTGGATCGAGCCGCATGGCCTCGCCGAACTGATCGCGCGCCGACTCCGTATCGCCGGTCTTTAGCAGCGTATAGGCCAGGTCCTTGCGAACCGAAGGTCGATCCGGCGCCATTGCAATGGCCCGTTCGAATCCCGTAATAGCGCGATCGTAATCCTTGGTACGCAGCGCGTCATACGCTTTATCGAGCAGAGCGTAGGCCGGGTCCGCGCTCTGGCCCATCGCCGCCAGCGCAGTCGCCAGAAGTATGATGATTCTGGACACGTATCCATGTAGTGCGGGCAGGTGTAGATTTTTCTCGCGGGGATTGAACTGGCTTGAAGCTTCTCATCCTTCTCGCTCTTCCGGCGTTCGCCCACGATCCCGCTTTCGAGCTGGACGGGCGAATCGAACCTCCGGCGCAAGCTTCCGTATCGATCTATGGAGTTACCGCGCCCTTCGGTGACGCGGCTCTCACCGATCGCGACGGACGCTTCCGTTTCAAAAAGCTGCTGGCAGGCGCCTACACCATCGCGGCGCTGGTCCCCGGTCGCGGCGAAGCTCGAATCACGGTTGAAATCGGTCCCGGAACCGCCGATTCGCGTCAACGCGTGAACATAACCGTCAAACTCCTGGCGGAAATTTTCGCCCTCGACCCCCGCCGCGGCGCTTTGATTTCGGCTCGCGAATTGGCCATTCCGGACCGCGCCTACCGGGAATTCGACCAGGCTCAGAAGGCGCTCGCCCGGCGTGATGCCGCTGCCGCCATCGCGCATCTTGAAAAGGCCCTCGAAATCGCCCCGCAGTTCGAGCCGGCCTGGAACAACCTGGGCACTATCGCATACAAACAAAGCAACTTCACCCGCGCCGAGGAGTGCTTTCGCCGCGCCATCGCCGCCAAATCCGATGCCTATGAAGCCCTGGTAAATCTCGGAGGCGTCCTTATTAATACGAACAAGCTCGAAGAGGCCAAGGAATATAACCAGCACGCCGTGCTCCTCAGGCCCAACGACGCGCTTGCGAATTCGCAGCTCGGCATGACTTTTTTCGAGTTGAATCAGCTCGATGACGCCGAAAAGTACTTGGATCGCGCGCGCCGGCTCGATCCCGCGCATTTTTCGCATCCGCAGTTGGTGCTGATGGAAATTCACTTGCGCCGCAACCAGCCGAGCCGTGCGGCGGGCGACTTGGAGGATTTTCTTAAATATCATCCCGATTGGCCGGCGGCGGAGCAACTTCGCGAACAAATGGCGAAGTGGCGTCAGCCCTGACGCCGCCGCTTTTTACGCCGATTTTACAACTCCGCGACGACTCCTAAGCCACGTTCCATTAGTGTGGTTTACAGAGAGAGCGACCCATGACCCCAAGCCTCAAGATTTCATCCTATTCACGCCGGCCGGAAATCAGTTCCTTCCGTTCGGCCAAAATCGTTCAAGCGTGCCCCTGCCTGCCCATTTCCGGGGCCACCCTTCGCGTTCCCGGCTTTTGCATCATCGAAACCCGCCATCCCGCGAACATCACTGTCCGCCGCCATTCGCACGAATTCGCTCAATTGACCTTCGTGCTCGAAGGCCGCGTGGTGGAGATTCACGACGGTGGCCGCGAAATCACCTGTCTACCCGGCACGCTGCACTATCTTCCCGCGCGCCTGCCGCATGCGAACTCCTTCGAAGCCGGGTCGCGATGTTTGATCGTCGAAGTTGAACGGGAAACGCTGGCGCGAGTCGAACGGCACACCAAATCGCTGGAGCGTCCCGGCCAAATTCAAAGTTCCGGCGCCAAGTGGCTGGGCGAGCGCTTGCACCAGGAATTTCTCGAAGCCGATTCGGCGTCGCTCGTTTCCGTGCAGGGCATCCTGCTTGAAATGCTGGCGGAAGCGGCCCGCCATGCCGGTTCCGGACCGGTGCGCAATATTCCAGAATGGCTCCGCGCCGCGCGCGAATATATCGAAGCCAATGCGTTGCGCCCCTTGAGCCTGGCTGAGGTGGCCCGCGTCGCGCACGTCAACCGGGTTCATCTCGCGCGTCAATTTCGCGCCTGCTTTTCAAGTTCGGTCGGCGAGTTCCTCCGCCTCAAGCGCGTCGAGCGCGCCTGCCACCTGATCACCACCACCAACGAGCCGCTGGCCGAAGTGGCCATCGATTGCGGGTTTTCCGATCAAAGTCATTTCTCCTCCATCTTTCGCCGCCTGATGGGCCAGACGCCGGCACGGTTTCGCGAACTGGCCCATTCCTCACCTCAAAGTTAAGTCGCATCGCGGGCATGTGATACGATTGCCGGAAATGAAACGAATCGTTCTTTTCCTTTCCGCCGCGGCAATCATGATGGCGCAGCGCAAGCCCTTCAATGTGGTCGAAACGACGATCCCCGAAATGAAGGCCGCGCTCGAACAGAAGCGCGTCACCTCGCGCGAGCTGGTCACCGAGTATCTGGTCCGGATCGCCACCTATGAACATATTCTGCATGCCGCCGTCACCATAAACCCCAACGCGCTCAAAGATGCCGACCAGCTCGATCGCGAGCGCGCGGCCGGGAAAATTCGCGGCCCGCTACACGGCATCCCCATCGCGCTCAAAGACAATATCCACACCACCGACATGCCCACCACCGGAGGAGCGCTCGCTTTCGCCGGTTTTGTTCCGCCCTACGAAGCCACATTAACGACGAATTTGCGCAATTCTGGCGCCTTAATCATCGCTAAAACGACCTTAATCGAGCTTGCCAACTGGGTTGCGGGCGCGCCAACCCCGATGCCCGCCTATAACGCTGTCGCAGGATTCGGGTTCAACCCCTACGATCCGCGTCCCGACCCGCGCGACACTAGCGATGGCCGCGCCGTGCTCTCGCCGGGAGGTTCCAGCTCCGGCGGCGGAACAGCCGCGAGTTTCTGGGCCGCCAACGTCGGCTCCGATACCGGCGGATCGATCATCAACCCTGCGAATCAGAGCATGTTGGTCGGCATCCGGCCCACCATCGGGCGCGTGAGCCGCTACGGAGTAATTCCGATCACCGCCGATCACGATACGGCCGGGCCAATGGCGAGAACCGTAGCCGACGCCGCGATTCTCTTGGGGGCGCTCGAAAGTGCGTCGCCCGATCCGAAAGATGACGCCACCAAAACCTGCACGCCACCGCCGGGTCGCGACTACACCAAATTCCTGAAGGCGGATGCGCTCAAGGGCGCGCGAATCGGAATCCCGCGGACTTTTTACTATGACCGCGTCACGCCCGGTGGCGGAGGAGGGCGCGGCGGCGGCGGTCTCAACGACGCGCAAGCGAAATCGATGGCCGACGCGATTGAAGTTCTGAAGCAGCACGGAGCCGTCATCGTCGATCCGGCCGAAATTCCGAGTTTTATTGAAAAAGATCCGAAGAACAATTTCCCCCGCTGGCCGTTCTGCTCTGGCGCCGACCAAGGCAAGGCCAAAGACGAAGAGTGCTCGGTCGATTTCAAATACGGAATGAAGCGCGATTTCAACGCCTGGCTGGCGACGCTCGGACCCACGGCGCCGGTGAAGTCGCTGACTGAGCTTCGGGAGTGGAACCTGAAACATGAAAAAGCCGGCGCGATCAAGTTCGGCCAATCGCGGCTCGATATTTCCGATCAGATGGATCTCGAAGCCGATCGCGCGCGCTATGACGCGGATGTGCGGAAGGATAATCGCCTCAGCCGGACCGAAGGTATCGATGCGGTTTTGAAAGCGAACCGGCTCGACGCGATTCTGACGCCCGGCGGCAACGGAGCGGATCTGGCTGCGCGCGCCGGTTATCCGATCATCGTGGTTCCTTTCGGTCTGCTTCCGGTGAATCCGCGGCAGCAGCCGTTCCCGCCGGGGTTTAGCCCGAAGCCATCGCCGTTCGGAGTGGGATTCACGGGGGCTGCGTGCAGCGAACCGCGGCTGATCGAGCTCGCCTTCGCCTTCGAGCAGGCCACCAGGCGTCGCGTGCCCCCGCCGAATCTTCCGTAGCCAGACAGCGCGCCGGGCGTGTTTTGATATAAAAAGATGCTCTCACGCGCAGTCCTTTTATTTCTAGCGATCCCATGTTTCGGACAGGTGACGGTGCAAGCCGTCACCGATTCCGCTGGATTCGGCCCGCGCGTCTCGCCGGGATCGATCGCCACCATTTTCGGCTCAGGCCTGGCCAGCGCCACGGCGCAGGCTCCAGCGTATCCGCTGCAAACCAACCTGGGCGGCACCAGCGTTCTGGTGGCAGGCAGCGCCGTGCCGCTGTACTACGTCAGTGCGGGCGTGATCAATTTTCAGGTGCCGTCGGCCACCGCTGTGGGGCAGGTAAGCCTGGTGGTGCAGGCGCCGGGTGGCACCAGCAATACCTTCACCTTTACCGTGATCGCGCAGGCGCCGGCGATTTTTCAGTACGGGACCAATCACGCCGTCGCTCAGAATAATGACGCTGCTCATTCCACCAACAGCAGCACCAATCCCGCTCCCGACGGCTCCGTGATTACGGTCTATTTGACCGGTCAGGGTGCCGTGGGCAATCCTGTCGCCGACGGCGCCGCGGCTCCGACGGCTCCGCTCTCGAACGCGACCGCGACGTTCAGCGCCACCATCGGTCCGCAGAATGCGACCGTTCAATTTCTCGGACTCGCGCCGACTTTTGCCGGAGTCGGGCAAGCGAACATTCAGGTTCCCAATCTGCCCACCGGCGATTACCCACTGGTGATCACCGTCGGCGGAATCGTCAGCACGTCGGCCATCGTTTCCATCTCCGGCTCCGGGACGTTCACCAGCCCTCTGACCTTGATCGGAACCGCGAGTTTTGCGAACGTCAATCCTTCGAGCGTCGCTTTATTGGGCAACACCGCCTACATTTGCGGATCGAACCGGATCACCATGGTGGATGTCACCAATCCCGCGCAGCCGAACGTAGTCGGCGAATTCGGAGACGCCGTTCTGAACGGGAGCGGGACCATCTGTGCGGTTAATGGGTCGGTTAATCCGCCCATTCTGGTGGACGTTGTGGGGCCGTTGTCCTTGAACGACACCATGTCTTTCGCGGTGTGGAGTCTCGCCAATCTCCAGTCGCCGAGCCTGCTCACAGTCGCGTCCACCAGCTATTCCTACATCGTCAGCCTGAGTTTTTCGGGAGCGGCGGCCTTCGCCTCCACCAGCTACTTCACCTTCCAGACCGGAAATCGCGATATCGTCGCGCAGCAAGGCGACTACCTGGCTTTCGATTTCACCAATCCGGCGGCGCCGCTATTCATTTCTATTTTGCAGCCAAGCCTGGTAAGCGATTTGAGCCTTAAGCCTGCCTCGGCGGTGATCAACTCGGGCTTCGCGTACATCGCCAGCAGCACCGCGACCGGAAATAGCACCAGCGGATCCGGAGCGCTCAACGTGGTCAGCGTGGCCACACCTTCGGCCATGTTCGGAGTGGAACAGATCCAGGTAACGCCGGCGGCGATCCTGCTCAGCTTCGACGTATCCGAAACCACGCTGCTCGCCTGTGGAAACACCACCGGCAACCGGAATCCCGGTGTCCCCGACTTCGATTTCACCGGCAATCTTACGCTCACCACCATGAGCGTCAACAATGTCGAAGCGCCCACCGTCCTGACCAGCTTCGATACCGGTCTTCAAGTCGACGGTACGTTCCACACGGCGGCCTTTGCGAACGGCGTCTTCGCAATCGTGAATAATCCACCGGTCACCGACAATACCGGGCCGGCTTCGCTGATGATCGTGGACGCCCGCACACCCAGTAATCCAGTTTTATATCCAGTGCAAACCCAATTCGGCTTCGGCGGCATGGTGCCGACTTCGGGCGGGTTTCTGCTGGCCGGGAATTCCCTCGGCCTGTATATCTATCAGCTTCAGCTCTGAATGCTGGCTACTGAATCGCGACCGTCAAGCCGGACTGGCTGGTGATGCTGCCGGTTCCGAGCGTCACCGTGACCGGCACGGTGTTACCGGTGGGCGCGCCCTGCGGAATGGTCACGTTGATCTGCATCACTCCCGCTACCACGCCCGGCGTTTCGCCCACGAACTGATACGATGTCGCCGGCACGCCACCGAAGTTCACCGTCACCGGCAGAACCGGCGAAATGTGAGCCGCGGTAACGCTGCCATCGATCCCCGCGGGTGAAGTCTGCCCTTCCCCGGTGACATACACAATCACGGTGGTTCCGCGCGCGGCCGGATTCTTCGCCGAGTTGACGCTGAGGTCCTGATTGTAGATCGCTCCCTGTCCGGTACCTGACGCGTTCGACGAGAAAATTCCCGGCAGCGCCGCTACCACCGGGATGGTGAACGGGACCGATGGCGTTCCGTTGTAGGTCGCGATAACCTGCGCGGTAGTGGCTGTCGAAACCTCGTAAGGCACGATCACGGTGCTGTATTGCGAGCTCACATAGACGATCGGCGCGGCGACTCCGTTAAAAGTGAACTGCGTTCCCGCCACCTGCGTGCTGATATTTCCGGCAGCGGTGAGCTGCGCCGTGGTCAGCGTCGCCGGTCCGATGCTCGCACCCTGGATCAGCACGGCTTCACCCGGCGCGATCCCTCCGCCGACATAGCTGGCGGCATTGCTGATGGCCGAGATGGATACGGCCGAGGTCGCGCCGCCAAAGCGCGCGATGAAGGCGTCGCCGACGGCAATGCCCGCGAGCTGCGTATCGCTGCCGGCATACTTCGATTGGTAGACGCCAGTGTTGGTCACCGGAAAGTCGGACGAGCTGGTGCCGCCCGCGATAATCACGCCGCCGGTTCCGTCGACGGCGACGCCGCCTGCCCAGTCGCCGCCCGATCCACCTAAATAAGTCGAGAAGGTCAGAGTGTGGGCTGTACCGACCTCGGCCAGAAACGCGTCGCCGGTAGGGAAGAAGCCTTCCGAATCGCCGGCGTAGCCGCTCTGGGCAGTCTGACCCGCCGTTGGAAAATCCTTGGACAACGTATGTCCCGCCAAATAAATGTTGCCGCTCGAATCGAGCGCGATGCCCAACACGCGGTCATCCGCCGATCCGCCAATGTAACTGGAGAACAGAAGTTTGCTGCCGGTAGGATCGATTTCGGCGATAAACCCGTCGCCGCCGGCGGTCTGCGAATTTCCACCGGCGCCATGGTAACTGGCCTGGAAAGCGTTCTGCGTTGGAAAATTGGTGGAGAGCGTGGCCCCGCCGACATAAGCGTCGCCTTGCGAATCGATGGCGATGCTGAAGCCGATGTCGTCCTTGGTGCCGCCAAGATAGGTCGCGTAGATTTTCTGGCCGGCCGGGCTCATCTTCGCGACGAAAGCATCGCCGAAGGTATCGGTGACGGCGTAGCCCAGAACGTTCCCCATTTGAAAAAGAGTGGGGAGTAGAGAATTCTGGCCGCCGCTTCCCGCGAAGGTCATCTGGTAGGCGCCCGGCGTCACCGGGAACGAGCTGCTGGTGGTGAACCCGGTGAAATAAGCGTTCCCGCTGCCGTCGACCGCCACCGAGGTAGCTGCCGTATTGCCGGGGCCGCCGAAATAGGTCGAATACAGCAGCTTCGATCCATCCGGACTCAACTTCACCACGAAGGTAGCATTCGAGGCGTTTCCGAAAAGCGGACCGGGAGCGTTGGCCTGCATCGCGTTCACCGTGGGCAGATCAGTGGAAGCCGTCACCCCCACCGCGTACGCGTTGCCCGAGGAATCCACGCCGACGCTGCTGCAGCCGTCCCCCTGGCTGCCCCCGATCAGAGCGGAATATACCAGCGCGTTGCCCGCCGCGTTCAGCTTGGTCACGAAGCAGTTCAGCGGATCCGTGACGCTCTTGGTGGTGAAATTGGTGGACGCCGGATAGTCGGGGCTGGCAGTCATGCCGGCCAGGTAGGCGTTTCCGGAGGCATCGACCACGATTCCGAAGCCGCCCTCTCCCAAGCTTCCACCAATGTGTGTTTCATAGATCATGCTCTTGCCGTCGGGCGTCAATTTGGCGACCAGCACCTGTCCGTTAACTCCGGACGGCCGGCTGACATAAGCGCCGGGCGTGGCAGGAAAGTTTTCGTTATCGGTGCCGCCTATGATATAAGCGTTTCCGGAACTGTCGGTCGCGACGCGAGCCGCTGCTTCCGCGCTGGGGCTGCCGAAATAGGTTGCATAGGTCAGCAACGGATCTATCACCAGCGTACGGTGGACGTCGTAAACACCGATCTCAAATCCCACTACCCCGTCGTTTCGTATGGTGAAGCGCCCTTCGACGTGATCGAGCTGCCCCTGTGGTCCCCGCTGATAGAGAAACGGCGGTTTCCAGCGAAGCGTGCGGCGTCCGGCCTGGATGGCGAGGGAGCCGTCTTTTTCCAGGCGCACGGCATCGCCGCCGGTGAAGCGAATTCGGATCGCCGCCGGATCGCCGCCGGGCTGGACGATGAAATCGTTTTCCAAAAATCCACCGGTCCCGTGATAGACCACGTCGATGCCAAGATAAACTCCGTGAAAGGTGACCCGGCTGAAGGTGGGAATGTCGGTGTGCCATTTCTGGCGATCGTTCCCGACCAGATAATTGACGCGTCCGCTCAGCGGCTCCTGGGCTTGAGCCTCGATGCCGCCGTCGGCGCCTTCGAGCACGGCATGAATGGTACGTGATTGCGTTCCTGTCCAGGTGGAGCCGCGCAGCTCGAACACCGCTTCGGACGAGGAGAGATACATCGAGTGAGCTTTCCCGTGGGCGAGATAGCGATAGCTCGAATCTGCCTGTCCCACGTTCGGTTCAAAGCGGATGGCACTGTACTGGGGGGCGGAAAGAGGAGCGTTGGAGAAACTGCTTCCGCCGCCGCCGAGGCCGAGCGCTGAGCATCCAGAGAGGAGCAGGGTAACAAACCCGACGCCGGATCCGGCCACGCTGAAAAATAACAACGTTGCGATCCCCGTCCACAACGCGACCGCAAACCGCTGTCTTGCAATCATTTGAAGGATGCGTCCGAGCATGTAACCGCCTTATCTTGATTTTTTACAAGCGTGCTTTACTGAATCCGGTCAAGCCCGATGACCTGGCGATACGCCCGTCGGTAGCTGAAAAGTAACGGACTACCGATATCCAGCCACAGGACCATCGAAACCCTATTGTTTTTGAGGAATTGCGCGAGTCTCCGGTTCACGTAACCTCCGAAGCTGGTATTCTACACGGTTTGTTAGGCGGTTGCGCGCGCTCGAGCCGGATCAACTCGAATACAGTAATCGCCGCCGCCACCAGCATCAACGTCGACGCGATTTGGTCCACGGTCCACACCCCATAGCGGGGCGGAGCGACATGCAGGCGGTCGAGCAGAAACCGAAAAAGGCCATAAGAGAACAGGAAGGCTACATAAAAAAAACCGCGCGGTCGCGGCTTGCGATCGAGAAAAAGGAACAGTGCCGACAGCGCGATTAGAAACAGAGCTTCGAGCAAACCGAGATCGTAACGTGTCCCGCCCGGATATTCCACCCCCAGAAAGCTGGACGTGCGAATGCCCGGATGATCGTGCACCAGGTAGCAGCCCACCCGTCCGATCCACCAGGCGAACGGCACCGCGAAACAGCCGGCGTCCGCATAGAGGAACCAGTCGCGATACGGGGCGGAATGCCACCACAAGAATGCCAGCGTCGCCAGATATCCGCCGAAGAAGGATCCGAACGACGCCTGGCCGCGAAAAATTTGCAGCAGGACGCTCGGTTGTACCGCAACGATCCTCCATCCCTCCACCGGCGTGTAAAAAAACTTGGCCAGGTGACCGCCCAGAAAGGCAGCTAAGATCACGCACAGCCCCAGCTTGGCGAAATGGTCCGGTCGGATGCCGCTGTGCTTCGCCCGCCTGCTCGCGATCAGGTAGCCGACGGCGATCGCGATGGTAATCAGCGCCAGAAACGGATTGAGCCGGTAACCTCCGATGTGCCAATGGGAGGCGTCAATGTAGGGAAACATAGTTGCCGTAACGGTTATGATACAGGCATGAAAAGAACCGCGGAGTTACTTTCGATCTTGACCATCTGTTCGGTCGCCATATTCGCCCAGGAGCGGGGAGGTCAGGAAAAGCGGGCCGCCCCGAGCCGCGACGTCGGTAACGGTCATATTCCCGCGCACGGTCCGGCGCCCGCCAAGCCGGCGGCACGTGCGCCGCAGGAAAATCGCGCGCCGCAGGAGAATCGCGCGCCGCAAGCGCAGGGGAACCGGAGCTTCGCCGATAAGTCCGGACATCCGGAAGCTCCGCACGTCCACACCAACGATAAATGGGTGGGACACGATAGCGGCCCGAACGATCCGCACTATCATCTCGACCAACCTTGGGAGCATGGCCGGTTTACCGGAGGAATCGGAAAAGGCCACGTGTGGCGGCTCGGCGGCGGCGGTCCTTCGCGATTCTGGTTCAACGGATTCTATTTCAGCGTCGCCCCCTACGACCTAGGTTATGCGGACGGATGGCTCTGGGATTCCGACCAGATCGTGATTTACGACGACCCCGATCATCCCGGCTGGTATCTCGCCTACAACGCCAGGCTCGGGACCTACGTTCACGTTATGTATCTCGGGAACCAGTAGATTCTGAACGATACCACCGGTAGTAAATGAACATGACTTCGCTTAGGAGGATTGTGCCCGCACCGATCCAGAACAACAGGCCGCCGGTCTGCTGATCGTTTTCGCGGGTGAAACTCCAGTCATGGATCAGCGAATCCGCGATGTTCAGAGTATCGAGCGGATTGTTGTAACGTGCGAAATACCCGGGCTGTTCGAAAGCCAGAAACAGCCCGAGTAGCGAACACCACACCGTCGCCGCCGCCAGATAAAACAGCGAATTCGGCATCAGCCGGAGACGCTGGCGTACCACCGGACTATGCAACGGCCACCAGAAGATCGCGCCGCCCGCCACTAGCGTGAGAATTTCCAAGCGGCGCAACGCTTCATTTTGCAGACTCGCATCCAGGGCTCTAGGCAGGAACCAGATCGATAGGATGCCCATGCCGGCGATCCACGCCGCGGCGTAAGGAATGACGATGCGGTCCAACCGCGAACGATGCGCCATTTTTTCGGTAACGCCGCGAATCAAAAGATAGGGGACGGTTAAAGCCACCAGGAGCCGTTCGATTGCCTCCGCGGTAAAAAGATAGTTCCGCGCGAGAAGATCCAGGGGGGAACAGAGTACCAGCGCCAGCAACAGATT
>Ga0182024_10023061_pt1 | contig 11176 bp, 13 predicted proteins | sample P32metaG_FD_120480 | JGI IMG/M metagenome (GOLD analysis project Ga0182024, IMG submission 120480) | Permafrost microbial communities from Stordalen Mire, Sweden - P3-2 metaG (Illumina Assembly) | ecosystem: Environmental > Terrestrial > Soil > Wetlands > Permafrost | place: Sweden: Stordalen... | reverse complement strand
GCCCAGCGGTTCCCGGAACCATCCGAAACTCCACCATCAGCCCAACAACCCACGCGGCCAACACCAGTGACCCCGATTCATCACCCAAGCAGTCACCCTCGCACGCCTACTGCATCATCCGGGTTAGTAGGACGGGTACGCTGCGGGGCGAGTGCTTCCGAGACGATGCGAACTCGTCCCTGACTCAGGTTCCGGTTCCAGGCGAGTGCGATCAGATCCGTCGCGGTGTCGTGGGCGACCGCGAGGATGTTCATCGGCAGGGACGCCGAGGCGACTCACGAGGGTCACGCGGTCGTGCGGTGTCCTGATGTAAGCGTGAGAGAAACTCCTGCTCCCATGCTTGGGTGGCATGTGGGTCGTGATCGGCAAACGCAGGCACCGTGGCTCGCGTGTGGACGTGGAGTACGAGGACCTCGAGCCCGCGGTGCGTGACGCTACCACCGCGGGCTGCATCGCGAGTTGGCCGACCGCGAGGACCATGCGGAGGCGCGCTATCTCGCTGACGTCGGGTCGCGCTGAGCGGGCTGCGCCCCCATCGACGCGCCGTGGACTCAGCTCCACATCTGCGGGCCTAGCGCAGGCTCGTAGGTAGTTGATCGCATGGGATCCATGGCAAAGCTCTCAACGAGCCCTGATCGGCCGAATAGCGTTAGACCACGACGATCAATCGACCAGTGGATGCGAGTTCCGACGCCCGCGACGAAGGAAAAGCCGACGGTGGCGACACGTGCAACGGAGTCGGCGAAGGCCAAGACAGAGGACGACGCGAGGGTGATCGACCACGTCTCCCAGGCGCTCGAAGCGGCCCAGGAGGATCTCGCGTCGATCGGCGGAAGCCTTGGCGCTGGCGCGCACGATCTGCGCAAGGACGTCCAGCGGATGCTGCGCGACGCGCGCCGTGACCTGAAGAAGATGAGCAACGCGCTGCAGCGCGACCTCGAGCAGCTCCAGAGGGATCTGACGAAGACTCCCGCCAAGGACGGCCACGCGCGAGCTGCAGCACCGACGGCAGGCAAGAAGCGGCCGAAGGCGCCCGCAGCATCGCGTTAGCGGTCGCCGGCACCTCGACCTTGAACTTGTCGAATCGCTCCGCTCGGGAGACGCGATGATCGCCCGCGCTTCATCGTTCCTGAACTGCCCGCGTTGCGGGCTGAGTATCCAGCGGAAGGTCAGCTGGATGACGGTTGAGTACCGCCCGCGGTGCATGGCGCGCGCGCGGATCCCGGTCAAGTTGTTCTACTCCACGTTGCCGGCGGCGCAGCTCTATCCGGAGGGTTCAATGCCGACTGCCGAGCATCGAGGCGTGACCACGACGATCCCTACCACGTCGCGCCGATGAGCCCCGAGACCGTTCTCGAGCCGGGCGCGATGAGAGGCGTCTCTCGGATGGCGCTGCGGCTGTTGCCGGCTGCCGAGCGGCGTCGATCCCTTGCGGATCGCGGTGCTCGCGCCACCGTGGATCCCGGTTCCACCGCCGGCGTACGGGGGGATCGAGGCGGTCCTGGAGTTGTTGTGCGACGCACTTGTGGCGCGGGGTCATGAGGTCACGTTGTTCGCGCCGCCGGGTTCGCGCTCGGCGGCGCGCGTGAGATCGCCGCTGGAGTCAGCGCATCCGCATGAGATCGGCGCCTCGCTGTACGAGTCAGACCATGTGGCGAACGCGTGGGCGGAGGTCGACCTCGCGGCCGAGCTGGGAGAGCCGTTTGACGTCGTGCACGACCATTCGGGCTTCACCGCGCTGGCAATGGCAGACCTCGCGCGGGATCAACAGCCGAGATCATGCACGTCGTCACGCCGATCGTCGAGGGCGCCGAGCGTGCACAGGAGCGGGCCGCCCTGACCACGCCCGTCGACGCGCAAGAAGCCGAGCGCACGGTGGTCTCGGGGCTCGAACCGGCACTTGCAATGTTCCAGCAGCGCCAGGTCGAGCTGCTGCTGATCGCTGAAGGAGCCCGCTTCACCGCCGGCCGGTGCCCGTTCTGCGGACGGCCGTCGACCAGGCGTCGAAGCTGCGAGCTCGACGGCACAGTGCTGATGAGCGTTGATGCCTTCGCCCACGGGGTCGAACTGGCCGAAGATCAAGCCGCCCGAGTCATCGTGGTGCGCCGCGAGCTCGACGCACTGATCGAGCACGGATCGATCGCGACCCTGAAGCGAGCAGACATGCAGCGTCCGGTTCCCGCCCCCACGATCATCTCGCCGATAACGCAAGCACGTGCGGGCAAACGTGAAAGACACCAAGCGGTTCTGCGGCCGCTGCGGGAAAGCGTCGCCTAGCGGCGCCGCGCAGCCGACGGAACGACCGAGGAACGACCCGGAGGCAGGTTCAGCTGAGCCTACCGCCGGGAATCGTCGGTCACGTTCCTCAGAACGCCTGTGCGGCCAGCAGCGCCGAGCGCTCTCGGGGCTGGGCGAACAGGAAGCGCTGAACGCTCACGAGTCCGGCGATGTCGCTGACCTCGCGGTCGAGTTGGGGGACGAGGATCGGGTGCTCGTCGTGGAGTTCGGCGGCAAGCCGCCGCAGGCTGGTGGCGTCCCGCCGGGCGAGTGCGCGCAGGTCCCGTAGCGCCTGAACAGACCTGGCGGCGAGCTGAGCATCCCCGCCGAGATCCGCCGTGAGCGTGGATTCGTCGATCACGGGTTCGGTCGGCGCGAGCACGCGCATGCGGTTGACGACCAAACCGCCGAACGGCATGCCGGCCTCCGCCAGCCTGCGGCGGAAGAAGATGGCCTCCTCGACCGGGGCCGGCTCGGGTGAGGCGATGATCAGGAAGGTCGTGCCGGGATCGCCCAACAGTTGGTCGACGGCACGCGCCCGCTCAGCGAACCCGTCGACGACACCGCTGAGCACGAGGAAGAACGCGCTGAGGTCGGCCAGTAGGTCGACGCCCGTCACGTGCCGCAGGGCAGAGAAGACGACTCCGCTGCCCCGGGCTGCGATCTTGGCGGCCGCGCCGGTCGGCGCGGTGAGGACCTTGAGCGCCCGACCCTCGAGGAACCCGGTCAGCCGCTGGGGGGCGTCGAGAAAGTCCAGCGCGTTGCGGGAGGGTGGTGTGTCAAGAACGATCGCGTCGAAGCGACCTGAGGCGTCCAGCTCGTAGAGCTTGGCCACGGCGGTGAACTCCTGCGAGCCGGCCACGGCGCTCGACAGCTCCTGGTAGATGCGATTGGCGAGGATCTCTTCACGGGTGGAGGCGTCGGGAGCGAGCATGTCGATGAGATCGTCGAAGGTCCGCTTGGGGTCGAGCATCATCGCCCACAGCTCGCCGCGCAGCTCGAGTCCGTAGCGGGCGAAGTGGCCGGGCTCGACCATGCTCGGCTCGTTGCCCAGCCGGTCGAGTCCCAGCGCGTTCGCGAGCCGGCGGGCGGGATCGATCGTGACGACGGCGACCCGCTGCCCGCGCGTCGCGAGCCCGATGGCGATGGCGGCGGCAGTGGTCGTCTTGCCGACCCCGCCCGAACCCGTGCAGATGCAGATCCGCTTAGCAGCCATGCGCTCGACGACGCTCATCGCCCGAACTCCCATGAGAGCCGTTCGAGCGCTGCCGCGTCGAGCGCCGACTCGATGACGAGCGGTAGCGTGACCAGCGGCACGTCGTGCAGCCCTCGCCGCAGCCGGGAGATCTGGCTGCGCTGGTGGCGCGCCCAGGTGGCCGCGAATAGTGCGGCGTGCCGCGCGGGCGAGGACGGCGCGGTCCGCAGCGTCCGCTCGTCAGCACCGGAGAACCGATGCGGGACGACGGCGTTGACGACGACGAGCGAGGGGTCGAGCCCCAGTTGCTCGCGCAGCCGTACGCGGAGCTCGAGCGTCTCGGTAACCGGCATCTCCTCGGCGGTCGACACCGCCATCACCGCCGTCCGTTGCGGGTCTGCGAGGAAGCTCGCCACCGCACGGCCCTGCGTGGCGACCGGGCCGACCCGCGCGACGGACGCGAAAGTACGCGGTGCCTGCAGCATCGCCAGGCCATGCCCCGTCGCCGGAGCGTCCAGCACGACCAGGTCGTAGGGCCGCGAGCCGCGGGTGCGCCGTTGGGGCTGGGCCAGCTCCCAGACCTTGCCGATCGTGAGCAGCTCGCGCATGCCAGGCGTCGCCGCGCTCAGCGCCGTGAAGATCCGGCTACGCGCCAGCAGCGCGCCCAGCGGCCCGATCGGGAGCTGTTGGCGCAGATACTCCTCCATCGCCCGCTGCGGGTCGATCGAGATGTGGTGCAGTCGCTCGGAGGCCGCTCGTTCGGCGTACGCGTCGTCCGCGTCCGACGCGCCTAGCGCGCGCGAGAGATCATCCCGGGCCGCCACCTCGACCACGATCGTGCGCAGTCCGCGCCGATCCGCTGCCAGGCCGAGCGCGGCTGCCACCGTGGACTTTCCCACGCCGCCCTTGCCAGTGACCACGAGCAGTGAGTGAGCGAACAGATCGTCCATCGAAAGTGGGACCCTAGTCCTGACTCCGAACACGTGGACCTCGCATACGCACCGGCTGACCACTTTGCGGCAAGGCCGTGAGCGATGATGCTAGCTTCCCTGCCCTCGATAGCGCGTCTTCTCCTGACGACAGAAGGTGAGCCCGCTGCGAGACCGCGGCGCGAATCAACCGCCAGCTGGAGTGACGACATGCCTCCGAGCTCCTGATTTCGATGCGCGAGTCGCGTAGCCGCGTGAACAACGGTATCTACGTTCAGCTGCTGTGATGTGAGGACGATGGCGCGTGGCCGTCGCCGTCCACGACCTCCCGTCGCCGTCCACGACCTCCGGACCGGCGATGCCTTCTCGATCGCAGTTCCAGAGTGCGAGCGGCGGCTTCCGTACCGTCACCGCCGAGACGCTGCTGCTGGTCGGCAGCCGCGACCGCGACGTGTTGGAGCTCAACCGGCGGGCGGCCGCGATCCTCCGCTGTCCGCACCGTCTCGAGGTGATCGAGGGTGCCGGGCACCTGTTCGCGGAGCCGGGAACGCTCGAGCGGGTGGCGCGGCTGGCCGCGGAGTGGTTCGGGATCTATCTGAGCAGCTCCGAGCCACGCCTCGCGGCGGCTGGGGGTTGAGGCCGTGTCCGCGACATTGGCTCTGCCGCTCGGCGAGCGCGAAATCCTCGAGGCGCTCCGGCGCGAGGCGCATCCCCTCACCGGTGATCACCGCGATTACTGCCCGCTCTTGGTGCTGAGCCGCGCCGCCAGACAGGCAACCACGACAAACGCAGCGGAAGGTCACAGAGAGCGCCGCACCGCGCAGGCCTGAGACGGGCGCCACAGCAGTGCTGCCTAGCCGACCCACCGCCGAGGCGGGCGGGTCGGCCAGGGCGCCAGGAGGCTCAGGCGGCGGTCGGCGTGATGCTGACCGACTCCTTCTTGCCCTCCTTGGGGAGCGGGATCGTCACCCCGACGACGCCGTCATGCGTCTTTGCGTTGATCTTCTTGGCATCGACGCCTGATGGCAGCGCCATCGAGCGACTGAAGGACCCGTAGCGGCGCTCGCGCCGCACATAGTGCTTGTCCTTCTCTTCCTTATGCTCCTCGTGCTCACCGGAGACCGTGAGGATGTCGTCCTTGACCTCGATCTTGACCTCCTCGGGCTTGATCCCGGGGATGTCGGCGCGCACAACGAAGTTGCCGTTGTCGCGCACGACGTCGATTGCCGGCGTCCAAGCACGCTCACGGCCGTTCGTGTACTCGTCGAACATGCGATCAAAGCGAGAGCGCAGCTCGCTGAGCTCGGCGAACGGATCCCAACGTGTCAGTGTTCCAGGCATGACTCACCTCCTTTCCTGATCTGTGGGTGATGCACGACCGTAGCCCCCGACCGTTGTCCAGGCATCGAGGACCAACCCCGTAGGTGGTCCCGTAGTACGCCCCGCCTGCGGCCGCCACACCGCCGAACCCCGCGCTGCCGCCTCGTCCCAGGCAGCACCGCTTCGTGGAGACAGCCAGGGACGCTGCGCTCGTGTAGGGATCTGGGCTGTGGGTTCCTGCGGATGGCGGGGCAGGCGTGTGGCGGAAAGATGGACTGACGTCCACGGCGCGATCGCAGTCCTCAACTCAGAACTACCTGAGAGGGTCCCTACCATCAACGTGAAGCGGAGTGATTGTCGATTCGGAGTTCACGGATGTCTTTGACTCCGTCTAGCGATGAGCTCGTCGCGCTTGGGGCGCCGATCGTTCTGCGCGACGGTTCGCGCGTTCGGCTGCGCCAGGGTCACAGCGCCGACAAGGAGCTGCTGCTGCGCGGGTTCAAGCGTCTGAGCCCAGAGTCCCGCTACCGACGGTTCCTGACCGGAAGGCCGGAGCTGAACGAGGCGATGGTTCGCTACCTGACCGAGATCGATCACCACGACCACGAGGCGATCGCCGCGCTCGACGAGAAGACCGGCGAAGGGATCGGGGTCGCGCGGTACGTCCGCGACCCACAGCGCCGCGACGCAGCGGAGGTTGCGGTGACCGTCATCGATGAACGGCAGGGGAAGGGCGTCGGCACGCTGTTGCTCGAGGTGCTCGGCGCCCGGGCGCGGGCGGAGGGCATCAGGGGCTTCACGGCGCTGATGCTCGCCACCAACCGGGAGATGATGGATGTGCTCGAGGCGCTGGGCCCGGTGCAGATCATCGACCGGGAACACGGCACGGTCGAGATCGAGATGCCGATCCCGGAGGTCGGGCTCTCGCCGGCTCTCAGGAAGTTGCTCCGCATCGCGGCGCGCAACAACGTGGTCGTGCCCCTTGAGGATCGCCACCGCGTTGGGAGGCGCTGCGGGCTGGCGAAACAATCAGACCGGGGCGAGCACGTTTGATCTGCCGAGTTCGGGCACCCGTCGACCACAACCCCAGCTGGGATCCGATCTCTCCGGGAATAACGCCGAAGCGTCCAACGCCGCTACCCCCAGAGCGAAGTCCATCCCCAGCGGTGGCGCGGATTTGCGGGAAGCCGTCGGGCTGGCCCAATCCCATCAGGTGAACATGCCTACTGTGGCTGGTTTGCCGACGCGACCGCGTCAGCGAGCGGCGCCGCGTCGTCGCACTCGCTCATTACTACCGTGATATCGAGGGGCTGACGATCAGGCAGATCGCCGATCGCCTCGGTCGTGCCCCGGCCACGATTCAGGGTACATCTACAACCCGCCGGCCAGAAGGCACGGGCGGTCACGGCCCGCTACCAGGGCTATGCCGCGGCCGCGGCGGCTACACACGCAGCCGGGCAACGGCAAGGGCGACGCTTACGCGACCGTAAATCGTGGCGCCCCCCGGCGCGGTTCGCTTCCCCCGAGACGCCTGTGCGGCCCCGACCTTGAGTTGGAGTCTCGTGGCTGCATGTGTCCGGGAGCGGAAGTGTCGAGCGCCGCGATAGCGTTCTCCCAGACTGCCCCTGCTTCGTGAACGCGGAAGTGTCGGGATCGTCGACATTCGAGTGGGCTGTCAGGTCGCGGCGTGAAGTACGAGGGGCGTGTCGGGTCAGATCAGTCCGCGAAGTGCCCGCCTCGGCAGCCGGCAGCGAGCACTGCGCCTACGAGGAAGCGCTGCGCGTCCCGTTCATCATCTCCAGCCCGCTGCTGCCCGGCGGCGCACGTGAGCTTGACATCCCGACCAACCACGCCGACCTGATCCCGACGCTGCTCGGGCTGGCCGGCATCGATCCTGCCGACGCCCTCGCGGAGCTGCAGGCCGGGCATGTCGACGCCCGCCCGCTGGTCGGACGCGACCTCGCCGACGCGATCCGCGCCGCCAACCCCACGGCGCCTTCAGAGCCCGTCCTGTTCACGACCGATGACGAGATCAGCGAGGGCATCGCGGGTGGCGCCAGTCCGGTCGCCGGGATCGTACGTCGCCTGAAGATGGCCAAGACCGTCGAGCAGCCCAACCACATCGAGACGGTGATCGCCGAGATCGACGTCGACGGTGAGCAACACCTGATCAAGTTCTCGCGCTACCACGACAACCAGCAGTTCTGGACCGTCCCCGCCGAACGCGACGAGCGGCTGCGCGGACGCCACACCGACACGGTCACTGAGCCCGAACCCGACGATTACGAGCTGTATGACCTCACTACCGACCCGATCGAAGCGCGCAACCTCGCGCACCCCAGCAACGCCGACGATCGCTCCCGCACGCTGCAGGAGACGATGCTCACCCTGCTCGCCGAGCAGCATGCTGCCAAGCGCCTCACGCCGTCGACTGGGGAGGTTCCCGGCTACCGGCCGCCCGTGGTTTCTGCAGCCTGATTCGCGGATCGCGAACCCCGAAACCGAGGGTGTCTCTCATCGGACGTAGGGACGGTTGCCGCCACCTCAGGGGATGGTGCACCCCGTATCGAACGCCGCGTTCTTGGCGATGATCGCCTGCCACGGCTACCTCTCCTGTTCGTCGGCCCCGGTTGTCGCTGGCACGGCGCTTGCGAACGTCGCTCAGTCTGCTTGAACTGACTTCACAGGCATTCCGGCACCCGAGGTCGCCCGCACGCCCCGATCACGGTACGGACCGAGAGCGAGTTCTTGATCCTTGCCATGGACGGCGATCTGGATCACCGCATCGTCGGCCATCAGTTCGATCACGGCGGGAGCGTCGCCCATCCGTTTGATCTCCCCGTCATGGGCGACCCGCACGGCCTCGAGACGATCAACAGCCACCAGCTCGTTGCGAAACAGGAACGGCTTCTTGGTCCACACCAACACGTCGCGCACCCAACGTCCGTACCCACGCCGCCACTTTGAGCCAACCCCATCGTGCTCACCGGCCGACACCCGAATCGCGCCGGCAAACACCCCTGGCCGGGTGTTGACCCACCGGCGCCGCCCAAGCACAACCAGCAGCAACGCCAGGACCACGCCCAAATCCACGCCCAGCACGGCCAGTAACGCGATCAGCATCCACGGCTCCCGTTCAGTTCGGCCAGGATCAGCCCGTACCCATCAAACCACGGAACGCCCTGGCCCGTCACCGCTCTCGGTCGCCGACGACCTAATTGTTGATCCGCTCGTACGTCTGCCCGCCTCACCCGATCGGCATGATGAACCGCGACTTCGTCTGTCCTAGCGTGAAAAGCGGTTCAGCTTCGAACCGCGCACCCCGACTGAAGGACGGCTTCCGCCGATGTCCACGAACGATGCTGATCGGCAGAACCGGCGGGTCCGGTTCGTCTTTTCACCCACGCCCAGCAGAGCTTGAAGGTCGTGCAGGCGATGGCGTATGTCAAGCGAGGAAGCTCAAGCGCATCAGAGGCATCGGCGAGGCGACGTGGTCACCATCGCTGCCGCCGCTCGACGCCGCGCCGTCCTGCGTGAAGCACGAAGATGAGGCTGGCTCCTCGCGAGGATTCGTCGCGTGAAGCCGGTCCCCTCGTGGCTGCGATCCCTGGGTCCGGATCGGCGGACGCTGCGCCAGGATGCCGTCGCCGGGATTCCCGGCGCGATCGCGAGCGTTCCCGACAGGATGGCGTCAGCCGTGCTCGTGGGCGTGAACCCCGTATACGGGCTGTACGCCAGCATGGCGGGCCCGGTTGGCGGCGGGCTAGCGGTCAGCACGCGGCTGATGGTGGTCACGACCACGACGGCCGCGGCGCTCGCGGCCGGTTCCGCGCTCAGCGACTTCTCGCGCGCGGACCGGCCCGAGGCGCTGTTCGTGCTGTCCGCCTTGGCCGGCGTGATGATGATCGTCGCCGGCCTGCTGCGGTGGGGTCGCTTCACGCGGTTTGTCTCAGTCTCGGTATTGACCGGCTTCCTGACCGGGGTCGCCGTGAACATCATCCTCGGCCAACTTGCAGACCTGCTCGGCTCACCGCAGAAGGGCAGCCCAGCGCTGATCAAAGCCTTCAACGTGCTCAGCCACCCAAGCCAGATGTCGCTGACCGCGGCGGCAGTCGGCGTGTCGGCACTGGTGTTGATGGTCGTCCTGAGCCGCACGCGCATCGCCTCGGTCGCCTCGCTGGTCGCGCTGGGCATACCAACACTGGTGACGCTCGGCTCCGGGAATCTGATCCGGGTCGACGACTCCGGCAAGATCCCCAGCGGGATCCCGACGCCACACATTCCGCAGCTCTCGCTGCTCTCCTCGCTTGACCTGATCGCAGGCGCCGCCGCCGTCGCGATCATCGTGCTCGTCCAGGGCACCGGCGTCGCCGAAGCCGCCCCGAATCCCGGAGGTTCAGCGTCAGACCCCAACCGCGACTTCATCGCCAGGGGGTCGGCAATGTTGCCTCAGGGCTGTTTCGCGGCCAGCCGGTCGGAGGGTCGGTCGGTCAGACGGCGCTGAACGTCGCGGCCGGCGCACGCAGCCGCTGGGCGTCGATCTTCTCTGGGGTGTGGATGCTGCTGATCCTCATCTTCTTCTCCCATCAGGTCGGGAAGATCCCGATCCCCACCCTGGCGGCCGTCCTGATCTTCGCCGCCGCCAGCTCGCTGCGCTTCGGGAGGATCGAGACGATCCTCCGCACCGGGCTGCCGTCACAGATCGCGTTCTTCGTGACCTTCGTGGCGACGATCTTCCTCCCCGTGACGGCCGCGGTCGGGATCGGCGTCGGACTCTCGCTGTTGCTGTAGGTCAACCAGGAAGCCGTCGACCTGACCGTCGTCCGGCTCACGCGCGCAGAGGATCGGACCCTGGTAGAGACCCCAGCACCGGCCACGCTCCCCAGCCACGAGGTCACACTCCTCGATGTCTACGGCACCCTGTTGCTCGCCGGCGCCCGCACCCTCCAGACACGCCTACCCGACCCCACAGGATCAGAGCAGCCGATCGTCGTACTCCGCCTGCGTGGCCGCACCACGCTCGGCGCAACCGCGTTCATCGTGCTCGCCACTACTCCGAGCGGCTGCGCGCGGCCGGTGGCCACCTGTTCCTCAGCGGCGTGCAACCCGACCTTCACCAACAGCTACTGAGCACCGACCGGGTCGACCTCCAAGACGCCGTAACCGTGATCCCCGCGTCAGACAACATCATGGAGTCAACACAGAAGGCATTAGACGACGCGGAGACGTGGCTCGCCGTCCACACCCCGAGCGATCCCGCACACGGCAGCTGACGAGCATTGCCCGTGTTCGTCCAGTCCAGCGATACCCGTCGCCCAGACTGCCGCAACGTCGCGAGGCTGTCCTGTGAATCCCTGAGTTGCGGCGACGTTTGGGCCGTTGTCGTTCGTGCCGACGCTGGGTCGGCGGTAGCCCGGCTCGGTTGGATGTCAGCTCAGGCGGCTTGGTCGGCTGG
>Ga0182024_10023060_pt1 | contig 11176 bp, 10 predicted proteins | sample P32metaG_FD_120480 | JGI IMG/M metagenome (GOLD analysis project Ga0182024, IMG submission 120480) | Permafrost microbial communities from Stordalen Mire, Sweden - P3-2 metaG (Illumina Assembly) | ecosystem: Environmental > Terrestrial > Soil > Wetlands > Permafrost | place: Sweden: Stordalen... | reverse complement strand
TGGATATATTCCATAATATGTCTTATGCGAATCACAAAATTATGGAGCCGCATCTAAAGTTTGAGCTAAATCCCTGCTCCCTTTCACCAAATGCCCGGAATAAGCCGCCAGCGGACGCGTCCGGCGTAGTCCCGATAGCCTGAAAGCTGGGCTTGAAGAATCCGGTCTTCCGTAATCGCGCGGTACAACAGAAACGGCAGCGTCGGGACAGCAAGAAATGCGGTCGCGATCCACGACCCGAGCGCGACACCGCTGGCCAGCACGACGACGATACCCGCGAAGTAACCCGGATGGCGGATGACCGCGTAAGGTCCGGTGGTCACGACGTATTGGCCGCGGTCGGATTGAATGCGCACCACCGAGGAAAAGAACCGGTTCACCCGCATCGTCCAGATACAGAACGCGTAGCTGCCGGCGAGCGCGATCAGGCCCAGGACTTGGAGCCATGGCGGCACCGTATCGCTCCAATGAAAGCGGCCGCGGTCGAGTCCGGCGATGATCCAATGCAGCACCATGACGCCGGAGAACAGCCGCAGCGCCAGCGGCGGTTTCTTGCCGCCCGGCCGCATCCGCTCGCGCGCGAGATCGGGGTCGAGCCACAGGAAGGAGGCCACGAAGATGGCTGCCAAAATGGCGAGGTAGACCCAAAAGACTGCGATCGCGAAGGTGCCCGCCGAAGCGAACAGGGCCGCTGCCGCCAGAAGGAAGAAAACCGTACTCTGAACATAGGCTGAAACCGGCATCGGCTAACCTCATGTAGAGGATCGAACCAAGGTCGTCGCCCCGACGTTGGTTTGCAACCCTGCGCCGGTTCGTTCGCAGATGCGAGGCCGCTGGTGTCGGTCGCGGCAGTTGATCCGATCTGTTAGGGTCCGCGCTTTAACGGGCGAAACTCTAACAGGATTCGGTGATGACCCCTTCCCGCGACATCGCGCGGCTCCTCGATATTATGGCGGCGTTGCGTACCCCGGAGACCGGCTGTCCGTGGGATCTGGCGCAAAACTTCTCGACCATCGCGCCCTACACGCTGGAAGAAGCCTACGAGGTCGCCGACGCTATCGCGCGCGACGATTTGGCGGATTTGCGCGAAGAGCTGGGCGACCTGCTCTTGCAAGTCGTCTTTCACGCCCGCATGGCGCAGGAACAAGGCGCCTTCGATTTCGGCGGCGTGGTGCAGGCGATCACGGAGAAACTCATTCGCCGGCATCCGCATGTGTTCGGCCTAGACTCTTCGAGCGATCACAAGCACACGCCGCAAGCCGTCGAGGGCCTCTGGGAGCGCATCAAAGCCCAAGAAGCCCAAGAGAAGAAGGCCGGCCGAAAAGGTGCAGCGGCCGACGAAGGCGCCCTCGCCGGCGTGCCGGTGGCGCTCCCTGCCCTGACCCGCGCGCTGAAATTGCAGGCCAAAGCGAGCAAAGTCGGCTTCGATTGGAACGATCCACGCGCGGTCTTGCGCAAGATACGCGAAGAAGCCGACGAGATCGAAGCCGAGCTCGATCGGAGCGAGCGCGATGACGCGGCGACCGCGGCCGAGGTCGGCGACCTTCTATTCGCGGTGGTCAATCTGGCGCGGCATCTGCGCGCCGATCCGGAAGCAGTATTGCGGCAGACCAACCGAAAGTTCGAGCGCCGCTTCGCGGCGATCGAGCGCGCGCTGGCCGCCAAGGGCATAACGCCGGCCGAGTCCACGCTTGCGGAAATGGATGCACTGTGGAACGAGGCGAAGGCGCAAGAATAGTGGGCGCTAGTTGAGCAGTCCGGCCTCGCGCGGCAGCGAGAGCGCGATCTCGGGGACGAGCGTCACCGCGACCACAATCGCCAGCATGGCCAGGATGAACGGCGGCATTTCGCGAAAGATTTCGGCAAGCGGGGTTCGCGTCAGCCCACTCATGACGAACAGCAAGAGGCCGTGCGGCGGCAGCGTCAGGCCGACCATCATATTGAGCACGACGACAATGCCGAAATGAATGAGATTGATGTTAAGTCCCTGCGCGATTGGCACCAATAGCGGCACGATCACCAGCAAGATAGTGACCTCGTCGAGCACCACGGCGAGCAGCAGCATCAAAAGATCGACGCAAAGCAGAAACGCCGTCGGCGATAAATTCCATCGCAAGAACGTGCTCTGGATGAGCTGCGGCACGCCCTCGTTGGCCACGGCGTAATTAAAGACAAAGGCACCGGACATGATCAACGCGATCATCGCTGTCGCCCGCACCGTGTCGGATATGACGGCCAGCAATTGCGCCAGGCTCAGCGTGCGATAGAGGATAAGCGCCAGCAGCAACGCGTAAGTCGCGGCGATAGCCGCCGCCTCGGTCGGCGTAGTGACACCAGAATAGATGAGTCCGAGCAGAATTCCCGGCAGCGCGATCGCCGGCAACGCGCGGCCGAGGACCGCCGGTGTCTGCGACCAGCTCGTGCGTTTCTCGCGTGGAAAGTCGCGGCGGCGCGCGATGCCGGCGATGACGATCATCAGCGATAGCGCCATTAAGCCCGCCGGAACGAGGCCGCCCAGAAACATGGCGCCGACCGAGGCATTGGCGATCAACGCGTAAAAAATCATCGGGATTGAGGTCGGCATCAGCGGCCCCAATGTCGCCGAGACGACTGATGTCGCCGCAGCAAAACCGCGCGGGTAATGGCCTTGCTTCGCCATCATGCGGGCGAGCACCAGACCGGGACCTGACGCATCGGCAACCGCGCTGCCGCTCATGCCTGAAAAGATCAGGTTGGTGATGACATTGACCTGCGCCAAGCCGCCGGGCAGATGGCCGACCATCGCAGCTCCGAACCTCATCAACCGTTCGATCACGCCGCTTGCGTTCATGATGTTGGCGACGAAGATGAACATCGGCACCGCGATCAACAGGTAGCTGTTATAGAGGCCGTTCATCGTCTGATCGACGACGAGGCCGACGTCCTGATGGGTCGATAAAAGGTAGACATAGCCGGCGGTGAGCATGGCAAGGCCAAGAGGTGCCCCGAGCACCGCCGCCAGCGTGAAGACGCCGAGCAAAACCCACAGCCCTTCCGACACCGGCCGTCCTCTATTATCGGATTTCGTTCCACCAGCGCGAGCCGAGCAGTCTTCTCACGCTGAGGAACGAGCGGATGATGACGGCAACGAGAAACAGCCCGAAGCAGGAATAGACCAGGTCGAGCGGCAGATTGAGCACCGGCGTGTGCTCGCGCCAAAGAAACCGGATGTAGCCAAGCGAGCCAGGAAGCGACCACAGAAAGACGCCGCCGACCAGCACATGGCGCGCCAGGGCCGCCGCACGACGACAGCGAGCGGGTAGCAGCCGGTAGATGAGATCGAATGTGATCTGGTCGCGATCGCGCACCACGAAGGCCTGCGCCCAGAAAATGATCCAGATAAATAGGATCACCAAAACCTCGTCGGCCCAGACCGCTTCGTTGTGCTCGAAGTAGCGGGTGACAATTTTGTAGTTGAAGATCAAGAAGACCGCGGCGAACATCGCCGCGGCGATCCAGTCGGCCATCTGGTGAAGCCGCGCGTCGAACCGAACCTCGCCCGTTTCAGCGCGATCCGCCCCCTCGTCCGGCGCTGGCATGCCGCATCAGGCCTTTTGGGCGCGCTGCATCGCCGCCGCGTCCCATTGCTTGGCGAGATCGGACTTGGCATAGACGCGATCGGCATTGTCGCGGAACGGCGCAAGATCGACGCTGTCGACCGCAAGGCCTCGTGCCTTGAGCGCAGTCACGATTGCTTTTTCATCGCCGAGGCGCGCTTCGTCGCCGCCTTTTGCCGCCTTGCGGCAGGCATCGCCGAGCACCTTTTTCTGATCGGCATCGAGCTCGTCCCAGACCGGCTTGCCGATGTTGAAAAACACCGGCTGCACCATGTGCGCGGTAAGCACGATCTGCTCGGTGACCTCATAGAACTTCGCCGCGTTGAGAATCGACAGCGGATTCTCCTGGCCATCGACTGTGCCGGTCTTCAGCGCCAGATAAACCTCGGGCATGCCCATCGGCACCGGCGTCACGCCGAGCGTGTCGCCGAGCAGGAGCCATTCCGGACCGGCGGGCATGCGCATCTTGATGCCGGCGAGATCGGCCGGCATCTTGACGCTGCGCTTCTGGCGCAGATTGAGCTGGCGCGTGCCGAGGTAATGGGTCGCCAGGATTTCGATGCCCATTTTGTCAGAAACCGAATTGCGATAATCGTCGCCTATCGGTCCATCGATAGCGCGCCGCATCTGGTCGTAGTCGACGAGCAGATAAGCGCGATTGAAATAGCCGAGCTGCGGGATCTGCTGTGCCACCTCGAAGGTGGTCATCGTGCTCATTTCGAGATTGCCGCGCTGAATGGCGGGAACCTCGGTGCCTTGCTTGAATAGCGTCGACGCCGGATGCACGCTGACGTCGAGCCCGACGGCGGCGTTATCGACGTCCGCTTTGAGCCGGTTCAACGCTTTGTTGAGGAAATCGGAGGGCGGGGCGGCAGTCGAGATGCGAATCTGTACGGAAGTTTGTGCTCGACCGCGGCTTGAACTGGCGGCGACTGCCGCAACGATCGCGCCGGCTACGAATTTTCGTCGGGTTGTCATTCCGATATTCCTCAACCTTCAGCGATGCCCTCCGTGATCATATACATTTCGCCTGCGTTGCGCGGCAACCTAATGCGTGATTCGCGCAAATTTCATCCGGACCGAGTCCGCCTTATCCGGCGCGACGCGCACGGTTACGGCGGCGCGGCCTTCGGCGTCGAATGTCTTGGTGATCACCTCGGTGTGGCGGTGCAGCCAGCTCATGCCGGCGCCGTCGGCGGGGTCGAGCGCGAGTTCGATCACAACGCGGCCCTCGGCAAGGCGTGACTCGATTGTGGCCGTGAGCGCATCGATGCCTTCCCCGTTCATCGCTGAAACCAAGACCGGCCGCTCGGCTAACGGCCGCCGCTCCGCAATGTTTTGCAATCGCATGCGCTCGGCCGCATCGAGCCGGTCAGTCTTGTTCCAGACTTCGATCAGCTTGCGCTTGTGCGTGGCATCGTGCGGATCGATGCCAAGCTCGCGCAGGATCTTTTCAACGTCGTGTAATTGCGCTTCGGCGTCCTCGTGGGATACGTCGCGCACGTGCAGGATGACGTCCGCTTCCACCACTTCCTCGAGCGTGGCGCGGAACGCCGCCACCAGCATGGTCGGCAAGTCGGAGATGAAGCCGACCGTGTCGGAGAGGATGATGCGCGCGCCGTGCGGCAGCGCCACCCCGCGCAGTGTCGGATCGAGGGTGGCGAACAGCATGTCGGCGGACAGCACGCTCGCTTGCGTCATTCGGTTGAACAGGGTCGATTTGCCGGCATTGGTGTAGCCGACCAGCGCGACGATCGGGTAAGGCACGCGGCGGCGGCTCTCGCGATGCAGCGCGCGGGTGCGTTTGACCTTGACGAGCTCGCCTTCGATCTTGGCAAGGCGCTCCTCGATGATGCGGCGGTCGGCCTCAAGCTGTGTCTCGCCGGGCCCACCGAGAAAGCCGAAGCCGCCGCGCTGGCGCTCGAGATGGGTCCAGGTCCGCACCAGCCTGCCTTTCTGATAGGTTAGGTGCGCGTGCTCGACCTGCAGCGCGCCTTCGCGCGTGCGTGCGCGCCGGCCGAAAATCTCCAAAATGAGACTGGTGCGGTCGAGAACTTTCGCATTCCAGACCTTTTCGAGATTGCGCTGCTGCACCGGGGTGAGCGCGCAGTCCATCACCACGATGCCGGCTTCGAAGCTTTTGACGAGCCCGGCAATCTCTTCGACCTTGCCCTTGCTCAAATAGGTCGCCGGGTGCAGCGCGCGAAGCGGCACGATGCCGGCTTGCTCGACGGTAAGGTCGATCGCGCGCGCGAGCCCGACCGCTTCGTCGAGCTTTGCTTCAGCGGTTCGTTCGAGCGCATCGACGCGGCTAGCGGCGCGCCGCAACATCGGCTCGATGACCAGCGCGCGCCCGGTCGCCGCGCGGCCGTCCGCTGGGCCTTTCGAGCTCAGCCGCTCAGAGCGCGTGTCGCGGAGCGGCTCCAATAAATCTAGTCCCCAGCCGGCGGTTCTTCGGCACCTTCGAAGAGCTGGACCGGGTGCCCCGGCATGATGGTCGAGATGGCGTGCTTGTAGACGAGCTGCGAATGCCCGTCGCGACGCAACAGCACGCAGAAATTGTCGAACCAGGTGACCACGCCCTGCAGCTTGACGCCGTTCACCAGAAAGATGGTGAGCGGAATTTTGTTTTTGCGGACGTGATTGAGGAAGGTGTCTTGTAGGTTTTGTACGCGGTCGGCTGCCATGGCCGTTGTTCCGTTCTTTGTACCGCGGGCCCCTGCCCCACGGGTCGTTTCTTGATGCCTTCTCTTACCGTCATTTTTCCCCTCGGCCGCGTCCGGCTGACTAGGTCGAACCACCCGAGAGAGTGACCATTAGAGGGCGCGGCGGGGGCTGTTGCAAGCCCAAGTTGGGAGCAGGCTAAAGGTGGCTTGAAGCCGACCCTACCCGGCTTCCGCAAAACGGTGAAACTCCCGCCGCAGCGCCTTCGCGACCGGCCCCGGTTTGCCGTCCGCGATCTTGTGACCGTCGATCGAGACCACCGGCATCACGATCTGGGTCGCCGAGGTTTCGAAGGCTTCCCGTGCCGCATAGGCCTCCTCAAGCGTGAAGCCACGCTCCTCCACGGTCAGACCCTGCGCCTTGACGACATCGAGGCTAACACCGCGGGTAATGCCCCGCAGGATGGCATGATCGGCCTGCCGTGTGACCAACGTGCCGGCCGGCGTGACGATCCAGGCGTTGGCGGAGGCGGCTTCGGTGACTTTACCGTCTTTATCGACGAACCAGGCGTCGCGCGCGCCGGCATCGAGCGCGGCCTGCCGCGCCAGCACGTTCGGCAACAGCCCGACGGTCTTGATGTCGACCCGCCCCCAGCGATTGTCCGGTACACTGACAACGGCGATACCCTTTGCCGCGAGCGCCTCGTTGCGTGCCATTTTGAGCGGCCGAGCTGTGGCGACGACGGTTGGCGCGGTTTGCGGCGAGGGAAAAGCGGGGTCGCGCCGCGCCACGCCGCGGCTGATCTGCAGATAGATGATGCCGTAACCGATCCGGTTTTTCGTCACCATTTCGCGCAAGACCACGCCGAGCGCGCGCGGTGACATCGGCATCGGAATTCGCAACTCGGCGAGCGAGCGGGCCAGCCGCGCCATATGGCGGCGCTCGTCGATGAGGCGGCCGCCCCTCACCTCGCAGACCTCATAGACACTGTCGGCAAATTGATAGCCGCGGTCCTCGACGTGGACCCTGGCGTCGCGGAACGGAAGGTAGCGGCCGTTGACGTAGGCATAGCGGGGCATCGGCGATCAGCTATCGGTCATCGGAAAGTCAGGCATTCGACTTATCATCTGATCGCGGACCACCGATTACCGATACCCGATCAGTCGATCCCCAGCGCCTTGAGCTTTCGATGCAACGCCGAGCGCTCCATGCCGACGAATTCGGCGGTGCGCGAAATGTTGTTGCCGAAACGGTTGATCTGCGCCAGCAGATATTCGCGCTCAAAGACTTCGCGCGCCTCGCGCAGCGCTAGGCTCATCAGATGCTCGCCGCCATTGCCGTTCGGCATGTTGGGAATCATCGACCCGACGTCCTGCGGCAGCATCGAGGCGGTAATCACCGCCGCCGGATCGCCGCCGGCGAGAATCATCAGCCGCTCGACGTTGTTGCGCAGCTGCCGCACGTTTCCCGGCCAATCGTGCGACTGCAGCACCGCGAGCGCGTCGGGACCGACATTGCGCTTGGGCAGTCCGGTATTCTGTGAAATCTGCGCCATGAAATATTCGACCAGTTCCGGAATGTCCTCGCGCCGCTCGGCGAGCCCCGGCACGCGGATCGGCACGACCGAGAGCCGGTGATAGAGGTCCTCGCGGAATTTACCGGCCGCGATGTCAGCCTCGATATTGCGGCTGCTCGACGAGACGATTCGCACATCGACCGTAACCTTGGCGCTGCCGCCGACGCGCTGAAACGTCTGATCGACCAAAACCCGCAAAATCTTGCTCTGTGTTTCGCGCGGCATGTCGGCGATCTCATCGATGAACAAGGTGCCGCCGTGAGCCTCTTCGAGCGCGCCGACTTTACGATTGGTGGTGCCATTGCCACTCTCGACGCCGAACAATTCGACTTCCATGTGCTCCGGCGTGATGGCGGCGGCGTTGATTACCACAAAAGGAGCGTTCGCCCGCGTCGAATTGCTGTGAATAGTTCGTGCTGCAAGCTCCTTGCCGCTGCCGGAAGGCCCGACGATGAGAATGCGGCTATTGGTCGGCGCTACTTTCTCGATGGTCTGGCGCAACTGGTTGACGGAGGGCGAGCGTCCGACCAAAGTGGCCGCGAGTGGAGCAAACTGCTTGAGCTCGCGCACTTCGCGCTTTAGCCGTGAATTTTCCAGGGCCCGTTCGGCGACCAAAAGGAGCCGGTCGGCCTTGAACGGCTTCTCGATAAAATCATAGGCACCGCGCTTGATCGCCGACACCGCGGTCTCGATATTGCCGTGACCGGAAATCATCACGATCGGCAGCTCGGGATGCTCCTGCTTGAGGCTGTCGAGCAATTGCAGGCCGTCGAGCCGGCTGCCTTGCAGCCAAATGTCGAGAAACACCAGATTGGGCCGGCGCGCCACGACCGCGCCCAGCGCGTCGTCGCTGTCGCGCGCCGTGCGGGTGCCGTGGCCTTCATCCTGCAGGATACCCGCGACCAGCTCGCGAATATCGGCCTCGTCGTCCACGATCAGGATATCGGATGCCATATTTTGCCGCCCTACCCTGTTGGTTATTCGGCCGCCGCGCGCGGTTCGATCGGCGATCCGCTTGCGCTCGCTGCTGCCACCACCGGCTCGGCGCTGAAGCGCAATTGCATCCAGGCGCCGCGCGCGCCAGGTATCTTCTCGGCGGCATCGCGCAGTTCGAGCTTGCCGCCGTGCTCTTCGAGAATGCGACCGACGATGGCCAGTCCCAAACCGGTGCCCTTCTCGCGGGTCGTCACGTAAGGTTCGAGGAGCCGGGCGCGGTTCTCTTTCGGCAGGCCGATCCCGTTATCGACGACGTCGATGACGATGTCATTGCCGGCGCGTTGTGCGCTGACAACGATGCGGCCGCCGCCGAGTTCGGCCGCCGGCACGGCGCCGATGGCCTCGGTGGCATTCTTGACGATATTGGTCAGCGCCTGCGAAATCAGCCGACGATCGAAGCGCGCCGTCATGGCCGCGGCGGGCAGCTCGACTTTGAAGTCGATGTCGGGGTGCGCGACGCGCAACAGAAATACCACCTGGCGCACGGTATCGGCGACATCATCGTTGGCGACCACGGCTTTGGGCATGCGGGCGAAGCGTGAGAACTCGTCGACCATGCGTTTGATATCGTCGACCTGCCGGATGATGGTCTCGGTGCACTGCTCGAACACGGCCGGATCCTCGGTAATCGACTTGCCGTATTTGCGCCGCAGCCGCTCCGCCGAAAGCTGGATCGGCGTGAGCGGGTTCTTGATCTCGTGGGCAATGCGACGGGCGATGTCGGCCCAGGCCGAGGAACGCTGCGCCAGCACCAACTCGGTGATGTCGTCGATGGTGATGACATAGCCGTGTTCGGACTCGCCCGATTGCTCGCTGGTCACGCGCACCGAATAGTTCCGCTCCTGGTTGTCTCGGGTGAGCGTGATCTGCCGTTGCACCAGCCGTTGATTGCTGACTTGCGCCGCCTGGAAGATCTCGGCGAGTTCGGGCGCGATCGCCGCAAGCGGCTGGCCGAGGACGTCGCCCTCGATGCGGTCGATCAACCGCTCCGCCGAGCGGTTGAGAATGGAAATCCGGCCGTCGGCATTGACGCCGATGACGCCGGCGCTGGCACCGGCAAGCACGGCTTCAGTGAATCGCCGCCGGCTATCGATGAGATCGCGAGCGCGAATGATATCGTCATGCTGCGTGCGCAGCTCCTGGGTCATCTTGTTGAAAGTCTCGCCCAACTGCGCGAGATCACCTTCCGACCGGTGTACCGGCACCTGAATGTGGAGATTGCCGGTGGAGACCACGTTGGCAGCGCTGATCAGGCGGCGGATCGGTGCGACCAACCGATTGGCGAAATCTAATCCGATCCATGCGGCAGACAGCAGAACGATCAACGCAATCACCGCGAACATCAGCGCGAATGCGATCTGGATGCCGAGCCGCCGCTCTTCGAGACTGGCGTATTCGCCGACACTTTCCTGGGTATTGCGCAATTGCTGCACGACACGCGGATCGAGTAGCCGAGCGACGTAGAGATACATGTCGTCGTAGCCGTTCAGCTTGACGACCGAGGCGACGTTGTCGCCTTCGGGAATAAAGGCCACTTGCGGTTCCGTGGCGCTCGTCTCCTTAAGCAACTGTACTGACGGCAACACGAACCGCTTATCCATCGTGACGCCGGTGGGTTCCACGATCGAACCGTCGGCCTTGAGCATGAGCGCCACGGACAGATTGCGCCCTGTGGTTTGCGCGGCGAGGAATTTGCGAAATTGATCGCGATCCTGGTCGAAGACCGGTTTCGCCCGGCTCAAATCGAATGCCATCGCCATGTTCTCGCCGCGAACGTCGGCGGCGTGCTCGGTCACGTAGGCGTTGGCTACCGTCATCGACTGTTCGATCATGGCGCGGGTGCGCGTCGAGAAAAAGCGATCGAGCCCGCGATCAAGCGTCGTCGAGGCGACCAAGGCGACGAGCACGGTCGGCACCGCTGCAATGACCGCGAACAGGCTGACGATTTGAACGTGAAGACGCGATCCGGCGCGTCCGCGCCAGCGCGCCTGCACCGCCGCCCAGACTTCACGCCCGATGATGACGAGCAGCAGCACCCCGGTGATGGCATTGCCGAGGAGCAGGCCCTTGACGACAGCGTCGACCGGGACGATCGGCGTCAGGCCCGCCATGACCAGAAAGGTTGCCGTCGCGGAAAGCAGCGCGGCGCCGACAGCAATGCCACCGATCAGGCGCGAAGCCCCCCGAACCGGTGCGGCCGCCGCCGGCTCAAGTGGCGCGACCTCTTCGACAGTCGTCATGGCTTCCCGGAACCTTCCAACCGCAAGATATGAAAAGATAATCTGCCGACGGATGGAATCCGGTCATCCGCCCCCAGTGATGCTTTTATACAACAATGTTGCTG
>Ga0182024_10023059_pt1 | contig 11176 bp, 8 predicted proteins | sample P32metaG_FD_120480 | JGI IMG/M metagenome (GOLD analysis project Ga0182024, IMG submission 120480) | Permafrost microbial communities from Stordalen Mire, Sweden - P3-2 metaG (Illumina Assembly) | ecosystem: Environmental > Terrestrial > Soil > Wetlands > Permafrost | place: Sweden: Stordalen... | reverse complement strand
TTTCTTATGCCGGAGTCCATGCAGAAAGCCGGTCTCTTCACCATCAACGCCTGGGCCATCGACGGTTTCACGAAAGTCTTCTGGCGCGACCTCCCGGTCACCGCGCTCTGGCCGCAAGTCTCCGTCCTCCTAGCCATTGCCATCGCACTATTCGCCATCGCCAGGAGAATCGCCCGCCGCTGGGAATACGCCTAAGACTGGTCGTCCAGGCAACCGACGGGACCACCAAATGTTTCTTTGAACATCAATGATGGGTTCGCTGAAAGGACCGCAGCCAGGTACCCGAACTGAATTGTCCCGGCAAGTCGGCAAGTGTCCGGGATTCATCCTGCCCTTGTCGGCGCCTGATTTCCGGCCGGATCGATGGGGCCCAAGGCCGCTTTCTTGGGGCTGTTTGCCTTTTCAGGCCGAAGGAAGCCTGTGGGTTTGATACTCGGCGATGATGCGTCAAGTAAAGCCAAGCATGGGGAAGGCGGCGAACTGGATACCGCCATCCTCCCCAACTCAGGCCATCTCTCCTCAGAGCAGAGCGCTGAAAGGAGTATCCGGGGTGATGCGTTTCGCTGAGAGCACGCCTGCAAACCACACGTAGACGTTCCCGGAAGTGTCGTAGGCATGCAGAGTGAAGGTCCCGGTATAGGAATTCCCGTCCGGGTTCAGCGTAATCTTCTCGATGATCTGTGCTCCTCCCTGGGGCTGGCCAATGACGTCCGGTGGCACCGTGGGGTCATACACATTCCCCTGCCAGGGAATGTGATTCAGAAGATAGGTGCGCTCTCCAGTGCGTCTCCAGACGCCCAGGCAGAAGTTTCCGTCCTGTGCCGAGCGCGCGGAATTCATGATTTCCGTTCCATCGCCGTGCCATTCCACCACAGAGTTGTCGATCACCACTCCACCGGAATCGGGAATGGCTACTCCATTCTGGGTTTGCGCGGTAAAGACCACGTGCCACATTCCGACGATGGGCTCGTGGTCGTCGTAGCCGTCGAGCGCCGCCAATACGAGCTGCGGTGCTGTCGCGCCATATTGGGGGCGCCAGTTGGAAGGCTTGATCGGCTTGTTTGGCAGACCGCACTGGGCCATAGCAGCAGGACCGATGAAGAAGACAAGCGCCAGCGCGCCCATGCCTGAGATCGATTTCCAGATTCGTAACTTCATTGATTTCTCCTCCTCGGCCGGAAATGGCCGACTGAGGAGGAAGCTAGCCGCCATGGGACGGAGGAGGCAATGAAGAGGGGGTAAAGGCCGAGGTGAAGTTTTGGTGAAGCACTAAAGTCCCTGCAATCGGGCCTTTCCCTGATACACCATGTAATACTTGCGGTGGCGGCGGAGGCGTGCCGAATCCCGTGCCCAGTACGGAGCGAGGATTGGTCTACGAATTTCGCGAGTTCCGCCTAGATTGCGGGCGGTTCGAACTGCTGCGCAACAGCCGCGAACTGCGCGTGGAGCGCAAGCCGATGGAGTTGCTGATCCTGCTGGCCTCGCGGGATGGGCAGCTGGTGACGCGGCAGGAGATCGCGGAGCGCCTCTGGTCAAGCGAAGTGTTCGTCGACACGGAGCACGGCATCAACACCGCCATCCGGAAGATCCGGCAGGTCCTCCGCGACAACCCCGAACAACCACGCTTTGTCCAGACCGTACCCGGCAAAGGTTATCGATTTATAGCTCCCATCGCCGTTGGCCAGTCGCGGATGGAAGACGAAGCGCGATCCACACAGATCAACAGCACGGATCTTGACAATCCTCCAGTTCTTGCGGCGCCGTCCGAGGCTTTGGCGCTGACACCAGCAGCCGCGGGCGCGGAGCCGCCTGTGGATCGAACGAATCGAAGGCCTTCCAGAACGCGCTTGGCCGTTTGGCTCGCAGCCGGAGTATTGGCTGCAATCGCCATCCTCGTTGTGGCCGTCGCCTTAGACCAACGGTCATTCGCAAGCCGCATTCTGCACCGCACCGCCAAACCCGCCATCAGTTCCCTCGCCGTGTTGCCGATCGAGAACCTCTCCGGCGACCAGGGTCAGGATTATTTCGCCGACGGCATGACCGATGAGTTAACCACCATGCTGGCAAAGAACTCCACACTCCGCATCGTGTCCCGAACTTCCGTCATGCAATACAAGGGAGTTCGCCGCCCCTTGCCGGAGATAGCGCGAGCGCTTGGCGTCGACGGTATCCTCTCAGGATCGATCGCCCGTTCCGGCGAAAAAATCCACATGACCGTCCAGCTCATCCAGGCGCCCAGCGACACCCACCTATGGGCGGAAAGCTATGACCGGGACGCGAACGATATCGTTTCGCTGCCGAGGGAAGCGGCGCAGACCATCGCCAAGCGACTTAACAGTGCGGTTCCTCAAGCTCCACTCCCGCGCTATGTCAATCCCGAAGCGCACGACGCCTACCTGCGCGGCCGCTATCTTTGGTATGCCGGCCAGTACGCAAAATCCTTCGAATATTTCAAGAAAGCGACGGAGCTGCAGCCGGGCTACGCACCCGGATGGAGCGGCTTGGCGATGTACTACAGCGCTAGCGCCATCGATGGTCAGAAGAGCCCGGCGGAAACGCTTGCAGCCGGGGAAGAAGCAGCCAGAAAGGCGGTTCAACTCGACGACACGCTTCCAGTGGCCCACCTCACCCTTTGCGCGTCGATCTTTGTAAATCGCTGGGACTGGACCAGGTCCGATCTGGAATGCAAGCGGGCGATAGAGCTTGATCCTGAGTACGCAGAGGCTTATCACTTTCGGGCCAAGATTCTTGCCACACTTAACCGCAACCAGGAAGCCATCGAAGCGCAGAAGAAAGCGACCGAACTCGATCCCTTCGCCCGTCCCTTTGCATTGGCTTACTCCTACCAGCTTGCGCGACAGTACGACGCGGCTCTGACCGACGCGCTCCAGCGACAGGATTCAACTCCCAACGATTGGGGTCTTCACTGGATTCTTTATGTAACCTACAGGTGTAAAGGCATGTACAAAGAGGCCACGAGGGAACTGGAGAAAATGTTGACATTGCAAGGTGACGAGGCATCCGTTGCGGTTGTAGGGCGTGCCTTCCAGCAGGGGGGATACAAGGCCGTGGTCCGCTGGCAGTTGGGCGAACTCAAAAAGAAATCTTCTTCGCAGTATGTCTCGCCCGTCGAGCTGTCCCTCCTTTATGCTCAGCTCGGCGACCGCGAGAAGACCCTCTCTCTTCTCGAACAAGGCTATCGGGAGCATTCTCCGCTTCTGCTCTGGGTGCAGAACGACCCGGCGTATGACTTTCTCCACTCCGATGAGCGCTATCGCTTGGTTATCCGAAATATGAGGTTGCCACCGGCCTATTGATTCCAACTCGCTGATTCTTTCCTCCCGCAGCCAGATACCCCGCCCGGATTGAGCCTGGATTGCTGTCAAGCTGGAAACTTGATTCTCGACTGTTGAGAACAGGCCAAACCGCGTTTCCACGATCGCCCGCGAAGCACAGTTGTGGAAATCTTGCGCATTGCCACAACCCCCCGAGGACATCGGCGTTCCCGGGACCTATCGCTATCCGTACCACGGCTGTGGCGGCCAAACTGGGCTGGATGAGAGGTTTGGGCTGTCTGCGCCAGTTGAGCCGCCGTCGCTGTTCTCTCGATCAGATTCGGAATTGTCTCTTCCCATAGTCATTCGAGTGGAGTATAAATGTATTCGCATAGTCATTCGAGTGGAGGACACGCGCGTGGTTCTGAAAAGGCCGCCGGAAGCGGGCGATATCCTGCAGGGGACGCTGGATATGCTCATCCTGCACACTCTCGTGATGGGGCCCGCGCATGGACACACGATCGCTCAGGGTATTGAGCGCACCTCGGAAAACGCGCTTGAGGTCGAGCAAGGATCGCTCTATCCAGCCCTTCATCGTCTCGAAGACCGTGGCTGGCTTTCATCCGAATGGGGCGTCAGCGAAAACAACCGCAGAGCCAAGTTCTACCGGCTCACCGCCCGGGGGCGGAAGGAGTTGAACGCAGCTGCCGGACGCTGGCGGAGGATGACGTACGCTATTGGCTTGATTCTCGGTGAGGCGAACGAATAGAGATGGAGGAGAACGGAGATGAGCTTACGCCGCTTCATGCATCGCACGCGGAAGGACGAAGATTTAGCAGAGGAGATCGAGTCGCACCTTGCTCACGAACAGGATGCGAATGGCGCGCGCGGATTGTCGGGCGAAGAGGCACGGCGCCAGGCGCGTTTGAAGTTCGGTAACCCGCGCACAACGCGCGAACTTGTGTGGCGCTATGGCTCCCTGCCGTGGATCGAAAATGGCTGGCGCGATCTGCGCTTCGCTCTGCGCGCGCTCGCAAAGACGCCGGGATTCGCCCTGATCGCAATTCTTGTTATCGCCGTGGCTATCGGCGTGAACACCGCTGTTTTTTCGGTGATCAATACGGTGCTGCTCAAACCGCTCACCTATCCCGATCCGCAATCGCTGATGCAACTGATGAACGCCAGCCCGCGGGGATCGTTTCCAGGGGCGAACATACCGAAATTCAACATCTGGCGCCAGCAAAGCAGCATCTTCGAGCGAGTAGCCGCCTACGACTTCGGCGGCGCTGGACTGAACCTGACCGGCGGCGATCATCCCGAACAGGTACAGGGCATTCATGTCACCGCAGACTATTTCGCGCTGTTTGGCGCACCGTTGGCCGCTGGGCGGACCTTCACCGCCGCGGAGGACAGCCCTAACGGCGGTCACGTGGTGGTGTTGAGCTACGGTCTCTGGAAGAGCCGTTTCGGGGGCAACCCCAATATCGTTGGATCGACCGTGCAGCTTGACGGTCAGCCATACCTAATCGTTGGCGTGATTGGCCGCGGTTTCGTTACCGATACGCCAGCGGATATGTGGATACCTTTTCAACTCGATCTCAATTCGCTGGATATGGCTCACTACTTCACCGTTGCGGCGCGGCTCAAACCTGGAATTACCTCGACCCAGGCCAATGCGCAGCTCCGTCTGGCTGCCGACCAGTATCGCCGCGCTTACGGCAGCAGCGCGCTCCCACCCGAGGACGGTTTCAGCGTAGTTTCGCTCCAGGAGTCCATGATCGGCGATACGCGCATGCCGCTCCTGGTCCTGCTTGGAGCCGTCGGCCTCGTCCTGCTTATCGCGTGCGCCAATGTGGCCAACCTCCTGTTGGCAAGGGCCTCATCCAGGAAGCGCGAACTTGCAACGCGTGCGGCACTTGGCGCCGGACGCGGGCAGATCATCCGGCAGTTGCTCACTGAAAGCCTCGCGCTATCGCTAACGGGCGGACTGCTGGGCCTCATTCTAGGATTTGTTGGGGTTCGCCTGCTGCTCGGCATCAATCCCGGCGGCATTCCACGTCTCGGAGAAGACGGCTCGGCGGTCACACTCGACCTCAACATTCTGCTGTTCACACTGGGAGTCTCGGTATTCACTGGCATTCTTTTCGGCCTTGTTCCCGCCATCAGCGCGTCCCGGCCCAATCTTGCCGCCACGCTCAATGAGAATGGCAGCCGTTCCAATATGGGTTTTCGCAGCGGCAAACTGCGCTCAGCCCTGGTTGTAAGTGAGATGGCGCTCGCGCTGATTCTAGTAATCGGCGCGGCCTTGTTGATTCGCACATTTCTGAAGCTTGAGGCGGTCGATCCGGGCTTTGAAACCCACAACGTGCTCACCATGGCCATGTCGGTCAGCGGAGACCGCTTTCAGAAGACAGGGCCTGTCGCACAGGTGATTCGCGACGGAAGAGACCGTCTTATGGCTATTCCAGGGGTCGTCGACGTAGGAGCGACAAACTGCCTGCCGCTCAGGGGCGGCTTCGGAATGACCTTTGATATTTTAGGACGCCCGAGAGGCAATGCGCCTTTTACAGGTGGAGCGGGTTTTTATTCCATATCATGGAGCTATTTTAACGCTTTCAAGATTCCTCTTTTGCGCGGCCGCAACTTTACCGAGCAGGACGATGGCGCCGCACCCGGCGTGGTGATGATTAACGAGGCGATGGCCAAACAGTTTTGGCCCCAAAGTGATCCACTCAAGGATCGGATTCAAATCGGGGCCGGTGCGGGCCCGGCCTTTGCCGAGTCTCCACGCCGGGTCATCGGCATTGTCGGCGACACGCACGATGAAGGCCTCAATCGCGATCCATTTCCGATCATGTTCATTCCGGTTGCGCAGATGCCAGACGCGGAAACGGCGCTCAATTCCCGCGTTGCCCCTCTGTGGTGGATCGTGCGCAGTACGATGGACCCTCATACGCTCGTCACACCGATCTCGGCAGCGTTACGCGAAGCCAGCGGCGGCTTACCTGTGGCACATATTCGCACAATGGATGAGATTGTAGTGCGCAACACTGCGCGCCAGCGCTTCAATATGCTGCTGCTGACCGTCTTCGGAAGCGCCGGACTTCTGATGGCAGCAATCGGCGTCTATGGCGTCATGTCCTATTCCGTCCAGCAGAGGACGCAGGAACTCGGGATTCGCATGGCGCTGGGGGCGCAGGCTTCCGATCTGCGGGGCATGGTGATCGGTCAGGGAATGACGCTCACGCTCATTGGCGTGGTCATCGGTATCGGCGGCGCCTTCTGGCTCACTCGTTTCCTGGCAAGCTTTCTATTTGGCGTCAAGACCCTGGACCCCCTCGTTTTCATCGCGACGACGCTGCTGCTTACCGTAGTCGCCCTGATCGCCATCTGGATTCCAACCCAGCGAGCGACTCGTGTCGATCCCATGGCGGCCCTGCGGCTTGAATAGTGCTGAAGCGTTCGGCAAGTTATCGAGAATTTGTCCTGCCACATAGTCGCCGAATCGCTCTTCAAAGGAGGATTGGTAACGAGAAGCATCGGATGGGGCACCCCAACGGGGTCGTGTTGAACACGCTTTCAGGGGTTGTTCATCAGGAGTCGGCATCCCGCCACTTTTCCAAACCCAATTAGGCGCCAGGGACACCACATAAGCCGTAAATTGCATTACCGATGAACTTCGACGGCGCCGATTTTCGCCCGCATGGCGTCTGCCAAACCTCCAAATCCCAATCAACCGTTGCGTCCCAAGAGGCCCACCGGAAACCGATCATGCTACCCGTAGATGGATGCCCCGCTTTACTTGTGCCTCTGGGACCTCCTCGCACCGGCTTCCCGCGCCCACTTGTGCGTGATGTGCGAAGGGCACATCACCAGCGTCGTGCTTGGTCTCCCGTCCACAAGCACGTGGATCGTGCCCAGAGCCATGTAGGTCTTGCCGGCCCTGCACTCGGCAACAATCCGCGCGGCCTTGGCTGTGCGGAGATACTTCGCCGTGCCGGTGATGGCGAGAGCCTGCGCGGGCAGCGCCTTCCGCAGGAGCGATGCAATGCGAGGTACAACCGCGGCTTTCGTGCTTTGCAGCGGAGGATAGATTTCGAGAATGCGCGCGCCGAGCTCGACTGCGTGAGCGCGCAAGTAGTCGAAGGTGGTCTCCATGGAGATACCTCGTGAAAGCTGAATCCTGGGTTTTCGAGAAGTCGATCGCTGGACAGCAACAATAGGACAGGGATTGAGCGACAGGAAGAACTGAGGCGCCTAGAAAGAAGAGGGGGCGCTCCTTAATGCGCGCCCGCTGAGATCTGACGAAATACGGTCGATTGTGAATCCGTCACCAGATGACCGGAACCACGCCCGACTTTTTGATCAACCTGCCGTGCGTGACGAGTTGGATTCCTTCTACTAGCGCAGTAGCTCCAATCAATCGGTCCTGAGGATCTTTCGGATAGGAATCAGGTAAGCTCACCGCGCGCGCAGCGATCTCTGGCGTGATGGGAAGCACCGTCATTTTGGAAGCGCACAGCCGGACGAACGATTCTACGCTGAGAGTGGTTTCTACTTGCCCTTTTTCGGCAAGCCAAGCCAACTCCACAAGGGTAATTCCTGCAATCGCAAGTCCGCCTTCAGCACGAGCGGCGCGAATGACTTCCTTCGCGCGTTTCGACAGTTTGTCCGGTTCGAAAGCAAGCCAAATGACGATGTGAGTGTCGAGAAGAATCATTCAGGCAGATTCCAATCGGAGACCGGAATCGTGTTCTCGATGTCCCCAACAATACGGCCCTTTCCTGCCAGAAAGCCGAAAATCTCGTCTTCATTGGAGTTAACCCGGCTGATTTGAACAACCGGTTTCCCGTGCTTTGTGACCACCACCGGCCGACCGCTTGTGGCCACCTGGTCCATCACGGCAAGGCACTGGGACTTGAATTGGGCAGCCGGAATCTTCTGCATGCGGATCTCCTTCATCAATGTAGTCATAATAATATGACCATTTTTAAAAAGCAACGCCGAAACCGGCTGACGGAAGGCGATCGGACTCTCTAGAGGATCTGTTGTAATCTCCTCAGCCTGCTATCGAGGAGCCGCAATGTCGGTCCTTGGAAGCACGGACCGTGAGACTTCAAGGCAAACTCCGACGCCGGGGGCGCCCTCTTTGGGGGTTCGCCTTCGTGCAGATCGAAGCCAATCCAACGCCGTCGAAATCTGCGGTGCGGTCTTTCTCGCCTGTTGAATCTCAGCTGATCGGTAGGGCCCAATTTTCGATGTTAAGGCTTTGTACTCGTCCGAATTCCCGTGTGTTTTTCGTTACCAGTGTGAGCCCAAGACAGCGTGCGTGGGCAGCGATGAACAGATCGTTTGCATCAATCATGGTCCCACTCGCCTTGAGGGCTGCCCGGATCTGAGCATAGTGCAGGGCCGCCTCGTCTGGATACTCGAGGACCTCAACATGGCGCAAGTATGCGTCAAGTGCAGCCTGGTCTTGCGCCCTCCGAGGAGACACTTCGACCCCATACATGAGTTCAGACTTCGTGATGACGGAGATCGAGATGTCGCCAACGGGGACCTTCTGCAGCCTCCGAAGAACGGCGTCATGTGACCGCTTCATGACGTACGACGAGATAGCCGTATCGAGCATAAAGACCGCCATCAGAGTGCTCGCTCCTGGACCGGCAAGTCTTCGATTCCCTCCATAAACTCTTCCGAGGCCACCGCCCTTGTAGCAGGAGGCGTGTTCGCCGAGAGAGACCTCCTTCACTTCGCCGTCCGGGAAGGTCAGCGTGAAGGCCAGCGGTCACCAGGTTCCATCAGGCGTCGATGATCGGGCTGGCGCTGATCGTGTTCTGCAGTTTGATTTGATTCGCCGATTGTCTGCATCAGGCGGCGAGTCGTACACTTGTCTGCGTTTGTAATTCGCAACACGTCGCAATCTCAGGAGAGATCCGTCTCATGCCAGATCGGTGGAATCGCCGCGACGTCTTGGGTGCAGGAGTCATCACCGGCGCGGCAATTGCGCTGAGACCGCTCGCATGGTCTGAGGAGCCACCATCAACCTTGCGCCTCGAAGATCGAATGACCCCGTACCCGGCCACCTGGTACCGACCGTACGTCTCCCGCGCCGCAGCCGGCGCCTCCTCTTCCGCGTGGGTGCAGATCGATCTTGGCTCAGCCGTACAGATCGACGCACTCCGTCTCTATCCGAACTTTGACGACGCACGCAAGTCTCTCGGATTCCCTGCACGGTTGAAAGTCGAGGGTGCCGACACTCCGTCCTTCGATACTGCAAGCCTGCTGTTCGATTCCGGCTCCACTGATCTGCCCGAACCCGGCGACCTCATTTCGTATCTGTCCCTCTCCAGCGCCAGACCTGTTCGCTATGTCCGGCTCACCGGCACCAGCCTTCGGCCGATCAAGAGGGCAGAAGGCGAAGCGGCTCCATCCTACGGCCTCTCCTTTACGAAAGTGGAAGTGCTCGCAGCCGGTCGCGACGTCGCAGTAGGACGAACCGCCTCCGCTGATCCTGCAACTGCCAATCCCAACGATCTCGCCCAGCTCACGCGAAAGCCGCGCCCCGTCGGCGAAGGAATTCTCACCGATAATCCGCAGAACGTAAGCGACCCTCGATCCTGGAAGCAGATTTCCAACGATGCTGAGGTGCCACGTCGTGGCGTGGAACTCGGCGACGGCCTTTTTCACGAAGCCATGCAGAACAACATCGACTATCTGCTCACTTCGTTCTCTGTCGACGAGATGCTTCGTCCATTTCGAGAACGCGCCGGAACGCCCGTGTCTCCGGGCCTTCGTCCGCCCATTCCATTCTGGGACACCGACCTTCCGGGTTCCTCGGCTGGGCGCTTCCTCATGGGCGCGGCAAATACCCTCCGATGGCAGCAGCACGATGAACTTCATCGCCGCATGAATGCTATCGTCGACGGCATCGCTGATTGTCGCCAGTCAGACGGTTTCATCATGGCCTACCCCGAGGACTCCATCATGCACTCCGAGCGTGCCGGTTATACACGCGCCTGGGTCACACACGGACTGCTCGAAGCAGGCTATACAGGCCACCCCAAGGCATTCGAATTGCTGCGTGGCTACTACGATTGGTTTGATCGTTGCCCATATTTGCCGAAGCTCCTCCGCGGAACGGCACAGGGCATTCAGGGTATGGTGGCCAACACGCGCATGTATTTCTCCCCCGTCGGCAGGCCCGAGGATATCGAGGTCGTACAGCGCTTCTTCCAGGAGAACTACTGGATCGACGGCCTCGCCGGGCGCGATCCGACGATGGTCTGGCAGTACCCATACGACCGCCCGCACAACTATCTGCTCACAGATATCGAAGCCTATTTCGACCTCTACCGAGCTACCGGAGCAGCCCGCTACAAGGATGCGGTGCACGGTGCATGGCAGCTTTACCGCGACAACTGGGAGCACATCGGCGGATCCATCGCCATCACCGAATTCGGCGAATTTCCACCAAAATCCTACCGGATCAAGGCCCAGTTCGAGTTTTGCGAAACCGGCGAACTCTGCGGCAGCAGCTTCTGGACATTTCTCAATCAACGATTCCACCTTCTCGATCCCGATGAAGAGTCCTACGTGACCGAAATCGAGAAGTCCATCTACAACGTCGGCATCGCCAACCAGTTTGATGGCCAGGGGCTCTTCTACCACGCGCGTCTGGTGGGCAAGAAGGGCGACCGCGCTGTCGGCTACTGCACCAACTCATGTTGTGAGGGCCAGGGAACCCGCCTGCTCGGCAGCATCCCCGAGCATCTGTACTCCGTCGTCGCCGCCGGATCCCATCCCGGACTGTACGTCAACATGTTCGCTCCTTCCACCATCCGCTGGACACAGCTCGACGACCGCCCGGATCAGGAACTTAAGCTCACCATGAAGACAAC
>Ga0182024_10023058_pt1 | contig 11177 bp, 12 predicted proteins | sample P32metaG_FD_120480 | JGI IMG/M metagenome (GOLD analysis project Ga0182024, IMG submission 120480) | Permafrost microbial communities from Stordalen Mire, Sweden - P3-2 metaG (Illumina Assembly) | ecosystem: Environmental > Terrestrial > Soil > Wetlands > Permafrost | place: Sweden: Stordalen... | reverse complement strand
TCCGGCAGCCAGGTGCTGAATTGCTGAAAGGCCTTCTCGCCGGCGAAGATTTCAAACCACTTCACCGACCTGCGGCCGCCATAGGCCTTTTCCACCGCGGCATCAAAAACCCGCTGCGAGGCGCGCCAAATATCGCGCCCGGTGCCGTCGCCTTCGATAAAAGGGATGATGGGATGGTCGGGAATCTGGTATTTTCCATCGGCATATTGAATCGCCTCGCCCCCCGTGGGCAAGGAAAGACCGTTGTAGCTTTTCTGCATGGATGCGTATCTCCGAGAGCGGATGAGTGGTAGCGCGAACGAATCTTCAGGCTATCACCATGCGAATTGCAGTGGCAATCGGAGTAGTCTATAGGTATGCGTTTCAGGTCCCTGCCGGGTATTGCTGCTGTGCTCGTTCTCTCGGTCGTCGTGCCCGCCTGGGCACAGCAGTATTCCGCGGATAAACCTATTGGAACAGCGGCCCAATCGGCCCCCGCCTATCTCAAGAAGGCCGGTATCAGCCAGAACCTCGGTAACCCACTCCCGCTCAACGATCGGTTTCTCGACTCCACTGGGAACAACGTGCCCCTGAGCGCTTATTTTGAGCATCGGCCAGTGGTGATGGCGCTCGTGTACTACAAATGCAAGATGCTTTGCCCCCAGGTTCTCATTGGCCTCGCCAGGACACTACGCCAGGTGGGCTTCACCCCGGGCAAGGACTACGACATCGTGGTCACCAGCATCGATCCCATGGATACGCCGGCCGACGGTGCCGCGGAAAAAGCCCACTTCCTGGAGTCACTCGGAACCCCCGATGCCGGGGCGAGCGTGCATTTTCTGACTGGCCAACAGGCCTCGATCACCGATCTTGCCTCCGCCACGGGCTTTAACTACGTCCGCGTGCCCGGCCCGGATGGGAAGATGGACCAGTTTGCTCATTCCAGCGTCATTATGATCGCCACGCCGGACGGCCGCATGTCCAAGTATCTTTTCGGGATCGACTACCAGCCGCGTGATGTGCGCCTGGCGGTGATTCAGGCCAGCACCCACCATATCGGCTCGGTCAGCGACTTGATCCTGCTCTACTGCTGCAACTACAGTCCGACCGCCGGCAAGTACACGGTGTCGATTCTGAGGGTGATGGGACTGGCCGCCATGGGCTCGCTCTTCATGCTGGTGGCGATGCTTTACGCCCTCTCCCGCAAACCAAAGCAAACCGCTACCCACGCCTAGAATTCTCACCCTGACGCAACCCCTGGGTGCCCCATATCTCGCTCGTTTTTCGCGAGATGTGGGATACCGCGGTTTTAAAACCCTGACCCTCTCGGGTCGCGCAGCCGTCGAAAGTCGCAAGTCGAACGCAGTGGTATCCCACATCTCGCGAAAAACGAGCGAGATATGGGGCACCCAGGGGTTTGTGGCAGAGCGCAGGCTCTAGTCCGCGACCATCAGCTGGCCGGGTACGATTGGCCGGGTACGGGGGAGCATTCCGAAAGCAGCCGCCACGCCTACAGCACACAGGCTCAGCACGAACGCTGCCAGCTTGATCTGGTTAGTCGCCGCTGACCTGGGCAGCGTCTTCCACAGCACGAGCAAAAGCGTCTGCGAGATCACTGCAGCCCAGACCGCTCCGTAAAAATATCGTCGCTCGATTCCCTCGCCCTTGGTGGAACGCCCGACACGAGGCAGCAGCCCCGAAAGCCCCAGCAACAGGATTACGGCACAAAGCGGAAAATACGCCTCAAGGTAGATCTGCTTCATCACCCAGTTGCCGGTCACGGCCGCAATCACCAGCCCGGCCAGGTTCAGCAGGGTGAAGGTAATGACCGCGTTCCAGGCAAACGTGTAGCAAATCTTGCGATACAACGGGTTCGGTTTGTCCTCGGTGAAACGAAGAATGTAGGGCCGCGGCTCTACGCCAGGAAGCTGCCCAAAATAGCCGGCGACCCCCGTTGCCACGATGACCAACACAAGCCAAGCCAGGTTTTTGCCGCTGCCGCCGTGCGCAAACAGATCGAACGTCAATGGTCCGGGCGCAAGGAAAAATACCCAGATCCAAATCGGCAAGTGAGCCAGGCGGTATCGCCTCGTGTTGCGCTCGCGCATCCTGCGGGTTTCGGCATATTCCACCTTGATTGGGTAAGCCATCTCACAGCTATTGTGCATCTTTTTCCATCATCGAGGGGGCCTTCCGCATCCATTCATAGGTTTGTGTTAGGTTCGTCTGGGAGGGTTCTGCGTTGGGCAAAAGCATGGTCCCGAAGCGTCTGTTTTTGACCAAGGGCGTGGGGAAGCACAAGGAGCGGTTAACGTCTTTCGAGCTGGCTCTTCGCGACGCCGGCATAGCCGCCCAGAACCTGGTGCGAGTCTCTTCTATCTTTCCGCCACAGTGCAAACTGGTTACCCGCAAAGAAGGATTGAAATATCTCTCGCCGGGTGAGGTGGTGTTCGCCGTGGTTGCAGAAAACTCCACCCGCGAGCCGCACCGCCTGGTGGTTTCGAGTATCGGCGTCGCGATCCCTACAGATCGCAACACCTACGGTTACCTGAGCGAGCACCACAGCTTTGGCGAGGCAGAAGATCAGGCCGGCGAGTACGCGGAGGAGTTGGCGGCAGAGATGCTCGCCACCACCCTCAACGTGGATTTCGATCCGGATAAAAGCTGGGACGAGAAAAAAGAAATGTATCGCATCTCCAACAAGATCGTCCGCACCACCAACATTACCCAGTCGGCCATCGGCGACAAGCGCGCCCTTTGGACCACAGTGATCGCCGCGGCGATCCTGATATTCGAGTAACAGCATGGCCAGCAAAACAAACTACCGTGTGGGCCTGGTGCAGATGTCCTGCTCGCCCGACCCCGACGCCAATCTCGATAAAGCCGCTGACCGCGTGCGCGAAGCCGCGCGTGGCGGGGCAAACATCGTTTGCCTTCCCGAGCTCTTTGGCGCCCAGTATTTCTGCCAGCGAGAAGATGCCGAGCTCTTCGACCTCGCCGAGCCCATACCGGGGCCTTCCACGGAGCGGCTCTCCGCCGTGGCACGAGAGGAAAAAGTGGTGGTGGTCGCTTCCCTCTTCGAGCGCCGCGCCGCCGGGCTCTACCACAACACAGTTGCGTTGCTGCAGAGCGACGGATCGCTGGGTGGCATCTATCGCAAGATGCACATTCCGGATGACCCGCTCTACTACGAGAAGTTCTACTTCACGCCCGGAGACCTGGGCTTCAAATCGTTCGATACGTCCGTCGGACAAGTAGGCGCGCTGATCTGTTGGGACCAGTGGTATCCGGAAGCGGCCCGCATTACCGCACTGCGCGGCGCCAACCTGCTCTTTTATCCCACCGCCATCGGCTGGCATCCGGCGGAAAAAGAGCGCTTTGGCTCGGCCCAGTATGACGCGTGGCAGACCATCCAGCGCTCCCACGCCATCGCCAATGGCGTCTACGTCGCTTCGGTGAATCGCGTTGGCCACGAACATGGAGACATCCGCGGCAACCGCGCTCCTGGCGTGGGACTCGAGTTCTGGGGCGGGTCGTTTATCGCCGATCCTTTTGGCCGCGTCCTGGCCCAGGCTCCCCATCACGAGGAAGCCATCCTTATTGAAGAAGTGGATTTGAAGAACCTCGAAGATACGCGCCGCAACTGGCCCTTCCTGCGTGACCGGCGCATCGACTTCTACCCGCCGATCACAGCTCGCTTTCTCGACGATGGCCAATGAATCCGTAACCCCGCGCAACCTGGGCTATCGCATGCCGGCAGAGTGGGAGCGCCATGCCGCTACCTGGCTGGCATGGCCCCACAATGCGGAGGACTGGCCAGGCAGGTTTCACCCTATCCCGTGGGTGTATTGCGACATCATCCGCCACCTTTCCGGCGTTGAGGACGTGCACCTGCTGGTCGAGAACCGCGCCGCTGAGCAACGCGCACGTGGCATGCTGACACGGACCGGAGCGCAACTGGGCCGGGTGCATTTTCATCAGTGGCCCACCAACCGGATCTGGATGCGCGACTCCGGCCCCATCTTCATCACCCGCAGCGGGTCGCAGGAAAACCCTGTTGCCATCACCAACTGGCGCTTCAATGCCTGGGCGAAATATGAGGACTGGGAGCTTGATGACCAGCTTCCTCTGAAGGCCAGCGAACTGCTCCACCTGCCGAATTGGACGCCAGAATTCTCGGCGCACCGCGTGGTCCTGGAAGGCGGCAGTATCGACGTCAACGGCCAGGGCACTCTGATCACCACGGAAGAATGCCTGCTCAGCCCGGTGCAGCAACGCAATCCCGGCCTCAGCCGCGAAGACCTGGAACGCGTCTTCCACGACTACCTCGGCATCGACCAGGTGTTGTGGATGGATCGCGGCATCGCCGGCGACGACACCCACGGCCACGTAGACGACATCACCCGTTTCGTGAATCCCAACACGATCGTCACTGTCACGGAGCCAAATACCGCCGACGACAACCATCTGCCTCTGGCTGAGAATCTGGACCGGTTGCGTGCAGCCCGCGATCCGCAAGGTCGGCCTTATACGATTGTCGAGTTGCCCATGCCCTCTCCGGTTGTATTTCAAGGTCAGAGGTTGCCCGCGAGCTACGCCAATTTCTACATCGCGAACGGACTGGTGCTGGTACCCACCTTCAACGACGCCAACGATCGCACCGCTCTGAATATCCTCGCCGGCGTGTTCCCTGACCGCAAGGTAGTGGGTATTCACAGTGGTGATCTGATCTGGGGTTTAGGGACGCTGCACTGCATGACCCAGCAGCAGCCCGCGGGCGCCTGAATCATGACCGACGTCGAGGCGCTCACGCTTGCCCTGGTCGAAGCGCGCGCATCCGCGGACGCCGGGGAGGTGCCAGTTGGCGCCATCGTGGTTGCGGACGGGGTGATTGTCGGCCGCGGTCAGAATCGGGTTCTGCGCGACCTGGACCCAACAGCCCACGCCGAAATCGTCGCGCTACGCGAAGCGGCCCGTGCCTTGGGCAACTACCGCCTCTCCGGCTGTGAGCTTTTTGTCACCCTGGAACCCTGTGCCATGTGTGCCGGGGCGATGATCCACGCCAGGCTTAGCCGGCTCGTCTATGCTGCGGCCGACCCCAAGGCAGGTGCTGTCAGCTCGGTTCTGGAAGTGTTGAACCACCCACAGCTCAACCATCAAATGGTGGTGAAGAGCGGGGAGCTCGCTGAGGAAAGTGGTGAGTTGTTGCGGTCTTTTTTTCGTCAGAGACGAACGTAACGTGACGGTTGAGAAAACCGCAGATCGCTGCGCTCTGTCGAAAAGCATTTCCAAGAAAGGTCCGCGGAACTGCAGATCCCTCGGCTGCGCTCCTAATGACAAAGAGGAGGGCGGGGTCTCCAGTGGGAATTGGTTTGAGGGATCCCAGGTCTCAAAAGCGAGACCTGGGGCACCCTTCGGTTTCACCCTTCGATGTTGCAGAGGGTACAAGCTTTTTCGTTTCTCTCCCGACTCGCTCTCAGCGAGTCGGCTCCTCGGGATGACAAAGGAAAGGGCAACGGCTCCGTAGAAAGTGGCAGCAGGCTTTCATTTGGATCGAGCTAATCCTAAACGGTCGCCGTTTGCTAAGGAAGGGCGTAACCGAGAAGCTGCACGGTTGTATGGCCTTCGCAGCCGGCATCATTGCTGACGAAATCATCTGTGCTGGTGGTACAAGCATAAAGCGTGACCAGGTTGAGACCTGCGACCGGCTTGGAGTAGCCGTAACCCTCGTTGCCCAGGAGGAGAGCGCCTTCACAGGAGACATCCAGCGAGACGAAATAAGCCGTCGACCCGGCCTTGCAGCTATAGAACGGAACCGTGGCGCCCTGTTGTGGATTTGGGTAGAGATGCCCCAGAGTGCTCTGCAGAGAAAAGCCACCATTAGGGTCGATCCAACCAGTCGTGACCTCATGCACCGTCTGATTGAAGTATCGATTGAGCGCTTTCAACGGTGGGTCAGGCACCACGGAAACCAACGAGATATTCCATCTGCCAAAGATGGCACTGGCTACGACGTCGGTGGGAGCCGCATTCCACGGCGGCGGCAGATCCGAGATGGATGTATACATCTGTATCGTCGGATACGAACCAACATTCAAATTGCCATACGGGTCGCGCGTAAAACCTGGAAGAAAGTTCGATTCGTAGCCGGTCAGGCACGTGTCGACAGTCATGACCAGTTGCCACGGTGTCGCCCCCGTTAAGAGGGAAGCGTCGGGAATGCGGTACACCTGGATGCCGTACTGACCCAGCTCCTGCGATCCTGCTGTGGTCGAACGATCCCGGTTCGGCAGGTTGAAGGCGGCATACCAGTATCCCGTCACCGGGTCATAGGCCATGTCACCCCAGCTGGGGTGCGGATTGGCTGGATCCAACCCATTCGTGGTCAGCGTGCCCTGCACCTGAAAATGCACTCCATCCTTGGAGATCGCCTCGACGTGATAAGTAGGCCCTTCGTCGTCCTCATAGAACATCCGGATCGCTGCCTTTTGGTCGTCGTTATGCAGCGCCGGTTGGCCGACACCATAGCCCGCATCGCCTACCGGTGAGATGACCGGTTGAGGATATTTCTTCCAGTGCTTACCGTCGTTGGAAAAAGCGACGCCGATTCGATTGTGGGTCCCTGCGGGCAGGTCTGTGGCCACGTAGTACAAGGCGTAGTTATACGTCTCGCCATTGCCCAGCGGATTGGCGAAGGAGCCTTTAATGACCTTCGGGTTACAGGTGTATGCCGCATCCCACGTGGACTGGGTTTCTCCTAATACCGGCACCGGCGCAGAATGCGTCCCGGTAGAAAGATTGAAGGACTCATACTGTACGGAGTCGGAGATCTGCGTTCTGTCGGACGGATTGTTATCCCATCCGCACCACCAGAGCTGCCGCACATTTCCTGACTCTATGGCGGTCGGAGAATAGTCGTAGACTGCGTCCCTTCCGGCGACGGAACCCCCGGCCAGCGCTTTAAAGTGAACCCCACAACCCGATGCGCAGATGACGCTCATCCCGAGCAGGGCTCTCATAGCTACACGTGCATGCATCATGGTCATGCTACTGAACCGTACCCTGGGGCCTGAGTTTGCGCAGCTCCTGGGCGCACTCCACTGCATTCAGCGCCGACAGCTCAAGGTTGTCGGCAGAAGCCCAAAGCCACAACCGCCGCGATTGCGAAATCCCCTGCTCATCAAAACGCACTCTTACCGAAACATCCTCGTCGCCAATGGAATTCAGGTTACCGGGCGCGTCCGCGTCGCCCAGGATCACCTCCAGGTGAGGAGCGGAAAGAGTCGCCTCAATCTGCTCCAGCGTCACCGGTTGCTCGTACTCTACGGCAATCGAAAAAGTATGGCCATGGAACACGGGCGCATGAATCAGTTGCAGCGACAATTGCGGCAGCCGTCCGCCGGAAAGTAAAGCATAGTGGCGCCGGACGCGCGCTTCACTGTCCGACAAGCTGATCTTCGCCGCCTCCCCAAAGGCGGCCACGGTGTTGAAGGCAACCTGCACGTCGTACACCTTGGTGGGGATGCTTTGAAACGAGAGCAGCGTCACCGTTTGCTGATGCAACTCGTCCAGCGCGGCCTTGCCATACTCCGAAGCGGGCTCCAGTACGGTCGCGGAGACCTGGCGAATGGCTCCGGCTTGCTGCAGGCGCTCCAGCAACAGGGCGAGCACCAGCGCAGCCGGGTGGGCGGAAACAATGGCCGGCGTATGCAGATTGGGCGAGCTGGCCACGGCCGTTTCTCCCATGGCCTCCTGCACCCACGGAGCGCACACCAATACTCCAGGTTGACCCTCTAACCCGGCGGAAAGATCCACGATGCTGGAACCGGCTCGCTGTGCGACTTGCCAATGCCGGTGGGTTAACTCCGGCGCCCCCGCGAAGAAGGTGAAATCGACACGCTCAAACGAGTCGGCCGCAATGGGTTGGATAAAGGTCATCTCATCGCCCACCGCCTCCAATTGCCCCAGGGCCTCCTGATCGTCCATCAGCAGGAACTCTGCAGCCGCAAAACTGGACTCGGCGAGGGCTTCGCTGAGCTGTTTGCCGCGAATGGAAGCGGCGCCAACAATCGCAATACGGTAGCTGGGGGTCATCGATCTAGTGCCTGCTCACTGATGCACGGGCGGTTGGGAAGGGGGTTCGCTGAGCACCACTGCCTCAGGGGTCGTCATCCGGCGATGGCGACGCTGCCAGGAGTAAGCCGCACGGGCGAAGATGCCGGAAAACATATAAATAGCGGCCAGCGCGAGGAGAACATACTGGGAGAAAGCAACCGTGGCATAGATCGCCAGTCCCATCAGTACGATGCGTTGAAACGGATGACGATCGGAGAGGTCAATTTCTTTTCCGCTCCAGAAACGCCAGGTACTGACCATCAGCAGGCCGATGAGTAACACCAGCAGCATCCACATGATTGCCACCCGCCAGTTGGGCACCGGCGTTCCCAAAAAAAAGTGGACTACGGCGGCAATCACTCCGGCAGCCGCCGGGATAGGCATGCCAACAAAGTATTTTCGCCCGGGACGGCCTGGATTCTTGGGTACAGGAGTAACGCTGATGTTAAAGCGCGCCAGGCGGCCGGCACCGCACAGCAAAAAAAGAAAGCACACGAATGCGCCCCACTGCACCACGCGCTGCCGCAGCGCAGGATCCATGGCCGTAGGGAGCGTCTGAAAGCCCCAGGTGAAGGCCAGCAAGCTGGGAGCGACGCCGAAAGTAATAACATCGGCCAGTGAGTCGAGCTCTTTGCCGAACTCACTGGTGGTCTTAGTCATGCGCGCAATGCGGCCATCAATGGCGTCAAAGGGGATGGCAAAGCCGATGGCCAACGCGGCATAGTCGAAATGCCGCGGCTCCTGCACTGACCCCTGCAGGCTTTGCATAATGGCGAAGTAGCCGGCCGCGATATTGCCTGAAGTGAACAGCGAGGGAAGGATATACAGACCCCGGCGCAAGCGGCCTCTCCGCTTGCGCTCGGGCGATCTGAGGGCGTCACGCTTCAAGCAAAACTCTCCTGCAGAACGTCAAGCGATGGCTCGTCCTGCGGCGGATGGATATCGGCCAAAACAGAAGCGCCTCCCTTGACCCGATGGCCAAGAGCTACCCGCACGTGTGCATGGCCGGGCAAGATCACGTCCACACGGGAGCCAAACTTGATCAAGCCCACCCGCTCCCCGCGTTCCACAAAATCGCCAACCTTAAAGCGGAAAACGATGCGGCGGGCAAGTATCCCGGCAATCTGGCTAAATGTCACATCGAACTCGTCGCCCTGGACCGTGACTATATTCTGCTCGTTTTTTTCCGCACAGTGGCGGCTGAGGGCATTTAGATGCTGGCCCTTCTGGTATCGAACCTCGTGCACCGTTCCCGCGATCGGAGAGCGGTTGACATGAACATCGAAGACGCTGAGGAAGATGCTCAAGCGAATCCGCTCGCCAGCCGGCGTCTGGATGCGGGCGATCTCAGTGATCTTGCCGTCCGCCGGCGAAACCACCAGGCCCGCCTCGGCCGGCACGGGACGCTTGGGGTCGCGAAAAAACCAGAGAAAAAAGCACGCCAGCAGAATAGGCACCACCGCCCACGCCCAATGCCCGGTTACCAGAAAAACCAGAACGGCGGCGGCGATGAACCCAAATCCATAAAAATATCCGTCACGAACCATGTTTTCGATCAAACCCTTGGGGAATTATAGAGGTACAGAGGTCTGGGGAAGCAATGGCGCCTGCAGTACCAGCGCGTCTTCCACGGGAGCCGAGTAGTAGGCACGCCGGACCCCTGCGGTCGAAAAGCCGTAGCGGCGATATAGAGCGTGTGCGGCGGTGTTCGAGGCCCTCACCTCCAACCGCACCTTAGATGCTCCAGCTTTGGCCGCCCAAGCCATGCAAGCGGCGACCAGGGCGCTCCCAACGCCCTGACGGCGACAATCCATCTCGACAAACAGGCCTTCGACCTCAGCCACGACCTCCTGCCGCAACCAGCTGGCCACCGCGAAGCCGGCAACCTTGCCGCCGCTATCCGCGACCAATCCGCAACGTACCAGCGGGGCGGAGGGCTCTGCGAGCAGTATCTGTTCGTAGTCGCGCCGGTTCCAGTGCGGAGCCTCCAAAGACTCGGCGGCAAGCACCAACACGTCGTCAAGATCCTGCGCCGCCAGATTGCGGACCCGGAGACTCACGCCCCTACCCTGGCGGCGCGCAAAACCTCAGCATCGGAGCGGCGGAGATAGTTTGCGTCCAGGGTTTCGAGGTCGTCAAAGTCGCCCGCACGAAAGCGGCCCAGAGAGAAACGAAGTGCCTCGGCGGCGTCGGGAGGCTGCACGTACACCGGTCCGCAGATGGCAAGAGCAGAACAAGCACTGGCGGAGGGGTCATCGGCGCGGCTCTCATCGCAAACCAGCACCCCTGCTCCGGCCTGCTTGGCGGCGGCCACCGTCTCCTCTCCGCTCAGAAGCATTTCGCTCAGGCTGCTGCCGTTCCGGTATTCGCCGACGTAGTATTCACCACGACCTGCATCCACCGCGGCCAGCACATGGGGCAGGCCGCTCGCGTTCGCCAGCAACGCCAAACGGGAGAGTGCAATCAGGGGGATACCGGCTCCTTCAGCCAGCCCTTTGGCAGTGCTCAAGCCCACCCGGATACCGGTGAAGCTTCCTGGCCCTTTGACCACCACGATGACCTCAACATCGCGCAGAGTCGCAGATTTACTCTCGAGCAATGAGGCAATCTCGGGAATCAGGCGGGCCGAATAGGTGCGCACCGCAAGTTCCGCAGTGGCGACAATCCGGACTTCGTTCTTGTCAGCCACGCCAAGAGCCACGCTGGCTGTGTTTCCGCAGGTATTGAGAGATAGAAGCATGGGGCCCTTAAACCGCGGAAATAGGATCCTGACAGATTTCGAGCAGCACGCCGTTGGCAGCCGATGGGTCGACCAGAAAATGAAGCCGCCCGCCGGCGCCAATCTCGATTTCATCGGAGAGCAGACGGTAGCCCGCCTGCTTCATCTCTTCGAACGTGCCCGAGATGTCGTCCACATGCAGCGCTACGTGGTGCAAGCCTTCTCCATGTTGCTCGAGGAACTTGCCTACGGACGTTGTCTTGTCCAGCGGTTCGAGCAACCGGAGCCGGCTGTCGCCCAGGGGAATCATCACGCTGCGCACTCCTTCGTCCTCCTCTTCTTCCTTCAGCACCTTGAGGCCGAG
>Ga0182024_10023057_pt1 | contig 11177 bp, 9 predicted proteins | sample P32metaG_FD_120480 | JGI IMG/M metagenome (GOLD analysis project Ga0182024, IMG submission 120480) | Permafrost microbial communities from Stordalen Mire, Sweden - P3-2 metaG (Illumina Assembly) | ecosystem: Environmental > Terrestrial > Soil > Wetlands > Permafrost | place: Sweden: Stordalen... | reverse complement strand
TTTCGGTAAAAGCATGGAGGACAGTGAATTTGCCGGCGGGAGTGATTTTGAACAAGCTTCCACAACCTCCACCATCGCCGCAGCTGGAAATGCCCGCGTAGGGCGACATGCCGTAGATGTTGCCGTGCCCGTCCAGAGTAAGAGGAGAATCTAAGGAGGAAGCGTCGGGGCCATCCGCGACGTAAAGTACGGTTTGCTGACCACTGGGATCGACCTTGAAAACTACGGACTGGCCGCCAATGGTACCGTCGCCTTGGGTCGTGCCGTAGAGGTTGCCCGCCGCGTCGCGGACCAAACCTGCGACCGGATTTGAACCATTGTTCCCACCCTCGAAGCGGTAGCGCACAGTCTCTTTGCCGGCGCTGTCGACCTTGAACACAGTGCCGCAAGTGTCTTCGCCACAGGTGGGGATGCCGCCAAACTTGGTCGTGCCATAAAGGTTCCCTTGCGCGTCACGGATGAGGGCGCTAGGAACCGCTCCATCTGTCCCATCGGTGAACGCATGGAGCACAGTGTAAGTCTGCGCCTGCGCCGGCAGGGCGACTACTGCCGCTGCCACCAGAATAGTGAGAAGAATGGAGTGGCGAACGAAGATGGAAGATTGTCTTCGGAGCATGACCGGCCTTTCCTGTCTGGCATGTGCAGAGCCTTTTATCTTCGTTGAGAAGCTCTGTTGAGAAAGTTCAACCGGCGAATCTTAACGCGACCCCGTGTGCTTATGTCACGGAAATGTAAACAAACTGTCAAAACCGTGTCGCAACCGGGCGGGAAAATACGCCGATCCTGACTGTAGCGGGACTCATTATCCTGCTGGCAGACTGGATACAATTTGCCCCAGCCCTCGGCGAAAAGGATTTGTTGCGATGGAACTCCCATCGGGGGATAGCGGGTCGCTAGATACCCTCAATGAGGGCCGCCAGCAGTGCCGCTCGCTTCGGCAGTTCGGCAATGAGAATTGACTCATGCGTAGCGTGTGCGCCTTCGCCGACGCCGCCCAAGCCGTCTAGCGTGGGAATGCCGAGAGCTGCAGTGAAGTTTCCATCCGAACCGCCACCAACCGATGCTTCTTCCAGATTCCAGCCAGATTGCCTGGCAATCTCTGCAGCTTTTTTGTAGAGGGCCGCCACGGCCGGCGTGCGTTCCATGGGAGGACGATTCATGCCTCCGCTAATCTCGATTTTGCATTTTCGATTGAACGGCCTTAGTGCACGCAGTTTGCGATCGATGACCGCGGCATCCTGCTTGCGGGCTACGCGCACATCGAGCACAGCGCTTGCCTCAGCGGGGATAACGTTGACTCGCGTGCCGCCTTGCACCGTGCCTACGTTGAGCGTGAGGCCGCGTTTCACGTCGATCAGTTTCGAGATCGCGATAATCTGCTTCGCCAATTCCAGAATCGCACTTTGACCTTTTTCGAAATCGAGGCCCGAGTGCGCGGCCTTACCGGTGACTTTCAAAACATATTCTCCAATGCCTTTGCGCGCAGTTTTTACAGCGCCTTTGGGTCCATGCGAAGGCTCCAGTACCAGCACGGCTGTGGATTTCTTCGCCAGATTTTTCGTAATCACGCGCGACGAGTCGCTGCCAACTTCTTCGTCGGAGACCAGCAGAACCGTCACTGGCCTTGGCAATTTGTCTTCGTTCCAAGTTCGCAGCGCCTCGATCGCGTGCAGCATGAATGCGATTCCCGACTTCATATCGAACGCGCCGGGTCCCCACAGACGGCTGTTGGCAACTCGGCACGGCATGGCTGTTAGCGTGCCTATTGGATACACCGTATCCAAATGTCCGAGCAACAGCACTGGCTTGCCACCGCGAGCGCCGGCGAAATCTACTTGCAAATGATCGCCGAAGTCCTGCACCCGGTGAAACTTCGCATGTCCGCCAAGAGCTTCAAATCGGCCGGCTAGGAGCGCGCCCAACTGATCGACCGCCTGCTTGTTGTCGGTTGGCGACTCGATCTCCACCAGTTGGCGGATGGTCTGCATAATTTGATCTTTGCGTTCTTCGAAATAATTGAACCGATTCGCGACCTCGTTCGGGAAACTGCTTTTTGAAGCTTTCTTAGGCATGCAATCCTTTTCTGGAAGGGCTGAGGGCGCGCCGTACAGTATAATCTTCGCTCTCGATCTTTCGCTGTTCGTCGTACCGAGAAAGAGAATGACCGATACTGCTCACCCTGCGCCCGACGGGCCCATCGCACCCAAGATTACGCTGGACATCAACGACATCCAGCGTCTTCTGCCGCACCGTTTCCCATTTTTGTTGATCGACCGCATCATTGACCTTGATCGCAAGAAGAGGATTGTGGCCATCAAAAACGTCACGATCAACGAACCGTTCTTCGCCGGGCACTTTCCCGGCGTCCCGGTAATGCCGGGTGTGCTGATCGTAGAGGCAATGGCCCAAGCCGGCGGTGTGCTGCTGTTCACGGAAGTGGAAGACCGTGAGAGCAAGCTCGTTCTGTTCACCGGAATTGAACGAGCGAAGTTCCGGCGTCCTGTCGTCCCGGGCGATCAATTGCGCATCGAAGTCGAGGTAAGAGTTTGGCGCGGCAATGCCGGGCGTATGGAGGGAGCCGCGTACGTCGGCGACCAGCGCGCCGCGGAGGCTCTCGTGAGCTGCCGGCTGGTTGACCGCTCGCGCACTGCAAAAACCTCAGCGTCAACAACAACGGAACCGTAGGAGCCATGGTCGAGGTCCATCCCACAGCCATTGTTGACCCCGGCGCCAAAGTTCATCCCAGTTGCAGGATCGGTCCTTATTGCGTGATTGGGCCGGATGTGGACTTGGGAGCAAGGTGCGAATTGCTTTCGCACGTGGCGATCAGCGGGCCAACTACGATTGGACAAGACAACCATTTTTTTCCGTTTTGCTCGATCGGGATGGCGCCGCAAGATTTAACCTATGCCGGAGAACCTACCCGCCTCGAAATTGGCGACCACAACGAGATTCGCGAGTTTGTTACCATCAGCCGCGGCACCGTAAAAGGCGGAGGCATAACCCGCGTGGGAAGCCACATTCTGATCATGGCGTACACGCATATCGCGCACGATTGCGAAATCGGCAATCATGTTATTTTAGCCAACGCCGCGACCTTGGGTGGACACGTTAAGGTTGAAGAGTGGGCCCAAGTTGGTGCGCTGTGTCCGGTGCACCATTTTGTTCGCATCGGCGCGCATTCTTTCATCGGTGGTGGCACGACCATTACCCGCGATGTTCTTCCCTTCTCTAAGACTTCGGCATCTCGTGACGCCAGCGCGTACGGCCTAAACGCGATCGGACTCGAACGGCGAGGGTTCAGCCAGGAGCGGATCCGGAAGATTCATCACGCTTATAAAGTTTTGCTGGCGTCGAAACTGAATACTTCGCAAGCGCTCGAAAAGTTGAAAGCAGAATCGGATCGCGGTGAAGATGTGGAATTATTGATAAAGTTTATCGAAGAGTCGGAGCGCGGGGTGATTAAGTAGCGGGAAGCTCTCAGCTCTCAATCGTGAACGTCATCCTGAGCGCAGCAGATTCTCCGCGAAGCGGAGAATTTGCGGAGTCGAAGGACCCGATGTCGCCATTACCCCCGGGCCGGTTTCAGGGCGTTTCTGGAAAAGCCACCAACATAATCAAACGCTGCCTCCATCCCCGAGAATGATTTTCATTTACACTGGCGGGCGATGTCCGGCAGCAAAGGAAAACTCGGTCTGATTGCAGGCAACGGTCGCTTTCCTCTCCTGGTGCTCGAAGCTGCGCGCGCTGAGGGATTTGAAGTGATCGTCGCCGCCATCAAAGAAGAAGCATTTCCAGAAATCGAATTCCACGGCGCCACCGTCCATTGGCTTTCGCTCGGAGAACTTTCCAAACTGATTGACACCTTCAAGCGCGAGGGCGTGCAGCGCGCGATTATGGCGGGACAGGTCAAGCATAAGCAGATTTTTTCGAGCATCCGCCCGGATTGGCGTTTGGCCAAACTTCTTCTCTCGCTGGGCACTCGCAACACTGATTCTCTTCTGGGCGCGGTGGCGAAGGTGCTGGCTGATGAAGGCATCGTTTTGGAGAATTCAACTTCGCTCCTCGAACCGCTGTTGGCGAAGCCTGGTGTGCTTACCCAACGTGCGCCGTCAGACCAGGAAAAGAAAAACATCGATTATGGCCGAGAGGTCGCGCGCCATCTCACGCAATACGATATTGGCCAGACCGTCATCGTCGCGGAAACCGCCTGCGTCGCGGTAGAAGCGATGGAAGGCACGGATGCGACCATTCACCGCGCTGGTGAACTCATGGCGTCGCTCGAATCGGATGCTTCGACGTTAAGCCGCGCACTTACCGTTATAAAAATTGCCAAGCCGAATCAGGATATGCGTTTCGATGTACCGGTAATCGGCGTAAATACGATTGCAGTGATGCGAAACGCCGGCGCGACGTGTCTGGCCGTGGACGCGGGCAAATGCCTTCTGCTTGACGGCGACGCGATCATCACCGCAGCAGATGCGGCTGGCATCGCTATTGTGGCAGACTAGAATGCTCGACCAATCCAAAATCTGGAGCATTACATGTCCGAAACTGCACGCCTAGCTGACCAGATACGCCGGGCCTTCGAGGGCGAAGCTTGGCACGGCGATTCTGTCATTGAAATTCTCCAAGGTGTCGATGCCGCCATGGCTGCGGCTCATCCCATAAAGAAGGCGCACAGCATTTGGGAATTGGTTTTACATATTGCGGCGTGGGATGGCGCGGTTCTGAAGCGCACCCGCAGCACGGCGGTAGAGCTGAGTGACGATCAGAATTTCCCACCGGTAAAAGACACGAGTGCAGCCGCCTGGCGCCAGGCAATCGAGTACGCTGAACACACTCATAACGAACTGGTGCAGGCTGTCGCTGTTTTCCCTGACGCGCGGCTGGCAGAGCGGGTTCCGGGCAAAACTGAAAGTTACGACAATTTTTTCTATCTGTTCAGCGGCATCGTCCAGCACGAACTCTATCATGCCGGCCAGATGGCATTGCTGAAAAAAGCGGCAACGAAATAATCCACCGTTGAACCCACGCTCAGCCATTTGTGATTAAATCAACAGGTCTTCGAACTAGGAACTGACTGCTGACCGCCAATAACTTTATCAACGTCGCTGTGATTGGTGTAGGCGCGTTTGGCCGCAACCACGCCCGCGTTTACCATCAGCTTGCCAGAGAGGGCGCATCCGTACGACTGGTCGGAGTAGTTGATCCAGATACGGCACGGGCCGACGCAATCGGGCGTGAACTTGGCTGCCGCAGTTTTGGTTCTATCCAACAGCTCACCACTACGCACAGTGAAGTTCGCGCAGCCTCGGTGGCGGTGCCCACTATCCATCATCTCGCTGCCGCGCGACAGTTAATGGAAAGTGGAGTCGATGTGCTGATCGAAAAGCCAGTGGCAACGGCGCTGGCGGAAACCGACGAACTCATCCGCCTTGCTGAGAAACATGACCGCATTGTGCAGGTTGGTCACCTCGAGCGTTTCAATCCGGCGGTGCGCGCCGCTCTTCCCGTCATCACGCGTCCCATGTTCTTTGAGGTACACCGGCTCAGTGTATTCACCCCACGATCTCTCGACGTTGATGTCGTGCTCGATCTCATGATTCACGATCTCGACATCGTGCTTTCGTTTGTGAATTCTCCGGTTCAGGAAGTGCGTGCGGTGGGGCTGCCCATCCTTTCCGGCAAAGTGGACATCGCCAATGTGCGGCTTGAATTCGAGTCCGGATGCATCGCCAACTTTACTGCCAGCCGGGTTTCGACCGAGCGCGTACGCAAGCTGCGTTTTTTTCAGCCTAAGCAGTATGTATCGCTGGATTATGGGCGGCAGGATGTTCTGGTTTTTACTGTCGGGTCGGACTGCGCTAGCGGTACGCCTTCAGTGAATCCGCAAATTCAAATGGCGAAGCTGCCGACAACCAATGAGGAGCCTCTACACGCGGAACTGGAATCGTTTCTGGAGTCGGTGAAACGGCGCTCTCCGCCTGCAGTCACGCTGCAAGACGGACGCCGCGCTTTAGCCGTCGCGCTGGATGTTGTCGCCGCAATCCGCGCACACGGTGAAAAAATCGATCTTGACCGGCTGCACGCCTGATCTGCCTTCCATAATGTCAAGTTTTGTAAACATCGATTGACCATCTGGATGCAACTCCTGAGCTCTAGCCTTCGCAGATTTGTGCGAAAGATGCGAAAATAAGATACTGGGCCGCAAACGCCAGCAACTCGAGGCAGCAGAACTGAAGCACTCAGCGACGGGGGGATATTTTGTCCTCGCAACTGACCGACGCTGATCCCTCGACTAGCAGGTAGTTCATTCGATGTCGACTACGCAAATCCCGCCTACAAATCCGGCTTCATCGTCGCGCCCTCCCGAGGGCGGAGATTTGTACGATGCGCGTTATTGGGAGTCGGCGTATCGCGACATTGTCGAAGCCCCCGCGTTACTTCTACATCTACAGGACGAACTGACGCAGGCGCGGCGGCGCGAGGCTTTTTGGATCTCCGTTGTTGTGCACTTGATTGTTGTACTGCTGCTATACAATTCGCCGAAGCTGGCAGAGTTCATGCCAAGGCGAGCCGTTATCGTGATGAGCCCACAGTCGAACCAGAAAGATCTTACTTATCTGGAGTTGCCGCCCGATGAACAGAAGCTCACGAAGCGTCCCGACACGAATATTATTTCTGATAAGGATCGCATGGCGACATCGCACGCGCCGCAGATAGATCGGAAAGAATTGAAAAAGATTCTCGACGCCTCGCGGCCAGGCAGGCCGGGTGCGAACGCTCCGCAAACGGCACAACAGCAGCCTGCTTCGCCAGCGCCTGCGGCCAATCAGAGTCCGTCGCCCCAGCCGTCTGCGCCGCCTCCGCCGCCTCCACAGCAGGTTGCGAAACTGCAGACGCCTGCGTTAACTCCACAAGCGGCGTTTGGCAGTGGGATTCAGTCCGCAGGTTCGGCAATTGAACAAGCGGCCCGCGCGGCCGCTGCGAATCGTGGCGGTTATGGCGGCGGGGACGGCGGAAATTACGGCCTTGGTTTGGGCGGTAAACCGACGGCCGCGATGGGCCCGCTCGAAGTCTTGTCCGACACCATGGGTGTGGATTTCGGTCCGTATCTGCAGCGCGTGCTGCATGACGTGAAGATCAACTGGTACAACCTGATTCCAGAGTCGGCGCGAGCGCCGCTGATGAAAAAAGGCAAAGTCACAATCGAGTTTGCCATTCTCAAGAACGGCACCGTCGCGGGGATGAGGTTGGTTTCCACTTCCGGCGATGTTGCGCTCGATCGCGGCGCCTGGGGTGGAATCACCGCCTCTAATCCGTTTCCCCCATTACCCGGCGAATTCGGCGGTCAGTATCTCGCGTTGCGATTCATGTTCCTCTACAACCCCGACAAAGCAGATTTGCAGTAATCCCTTACAGCGTCCATTAAAACTAGTACGTGGTATTTCTGAATCAGGGTTAACCTGACAGTTACATGACCAAGAGACCAAGCGACGACAATAAAGGTCAACGCAAAGATCTCGGGAATTTCGCCGGCATGTTGCATACTGGCTTTGCATCGCATTTCCGCGCCGGAGGTTCCCGCTATTCAGAGACGCGTTACAATCCGCTGAACGCGTTTCTACCGAGCCATCTCGTGGCTTGGATTCCTCACGTCATCCGCTATTGGTTTCACAAAAAGCATCCGTTCCGCGACTATACGACGCCGGGCAAAGGCAACGGCATTTTCAAAATTGCAGACCGCGCGACCTTCAGCCTGGTGGGCGACTGGGCAACCGGAACTGACGAAGCGCAAAAAGTAGCGGACTGCGTTGGGCAATTCGGGCCTGACTACACCATCCACTTGGGAGACGTATATTTCGTGGGCGACGAAAGCGAGATTAAGGAAAACTTTTTGGGTGAAGCCACGAGCCCCTATCCCCCGGTGAAATGGCCCGTAGGCAAGCTGGGCGGCTTTGCTCTGAGTGGCAACCACGAAATGTATGCGCGCGGCAACGGCTATTTTGAGTCGATCCTGCCGAGAATGGGCCTAAGGAAATCTGGCGCGGATTGGGGTGCGGGACAGTGGGCGAGCTTTTTCTGCCTGGAAAATAAGTATTGGCGCATTATCGCGCTCGACACTGGGTATAACGCGACCGGCACTGACTGGGGCAAATTACCGCTGTTCGAGAAAAGCAAATTCATTCGCACATCAACCCGCTTTAAGCCGCGATGCGACTTGCCCGAGGCAGTTCTTGCATGGCTTCAAGACACTGTGAACCCCGACGGGGACAATCGCGGCCTGCTGCTTTTAACTCATCACGGATGCTATTCCGCATTCAGCGATTGGTATCAGATTCCTGCCCGGCAATTAGCGCGAATCATTCATCGGCCCGTGATCTGGTTTTGGGGACACGAGCACAAGCTCGCGATTTACGACCGTTACCGCGTAGCCGAAGGAATTGAGGCTTATGGCCGCTGTATCGGACATGGCGGAATGCCCGTCGAGCGTGGACGACTACCCGATCTCGACTGCCCCTGGCTCGCATGGGATAATCGTCGCTACCGCAATGGCGAAGACATTAACGTCGGTTTCAACGGACATGCAAATCTGTCACTGGATGGACCCCAACTCCACGTCGAATATGTCGACTTGAATTCCAAGCTGTTGTTCAAGGAAGATTGGCGGATTGATTTGGACTCCGGCGAACTAAAAGGCCCGAAGTTGACGAAGGTGCTGCACGATCCCTCTCTGCATTTTCGAGGGAACTCATCAGGCTAGCGCTTCGTGGTGTTGTTGAATTCCTCAAACGTCCCCATACTCAAAGAAGCTAAAAAAGAATACGCAGAACTACACTGGACTTTATCGCGATACGCGTTTGAACCTTTAAAGTCGTACACGACATGCCCTGATCGTCAACTAATCGAGGTGTAAAACAAACCCGGGCGGAGGCGCAAACCAGACTCCGCCCGAGCGCGAACCCATTGCTAGAGTGACCGCATAAATTCCAGAATGAGCGTCTCGTTCGTAGGAGACAGGTTCAGATAGTTGCTGATCACACCACATGACTCATTTTTAATCGTGTCGTGGCCCGAGGGACAGTGACCTGTTACAGCATTGTTGAGGTTGAAGAAGCGGCCATCGTGCATGAAAAAGAACCGCTGTCCCGCTCCCCAAAGAGGAGCTGTACGGAATTGAGTTGGGCCGGCATTTCCCTGCATGACTCCATCGCCATCGCTTCCCATAGCGTGCAGCGCAAAATCAGAATAGGGAGCGAACGGCTGGTTGGCCAAACCGGGTTGAGCCGAGTTTGAGGTAGTGAGACTGTCGGAATGGCATAAGACACAGCCAATTCCGTAGGGTTCGATTCCGGGGAAATTCGTTGAGCAAAATTCGGAAGTTGTCGCGGCCGAGCTTCCGAACAAGCATTGACCTTTCAACGCATTCGTACCCAGGTTCAGACAAACGGGTACCCCGCCTGAAGTAGTGCTGGTCCAATCGCACTGCGAAGGAGCACCGTTCAGGCGCATGAACACAGCGTTATTCTGCAAAACCGAAGATATCTGGGAAGCATCGGTTTGGGGATTGGTGCCGAGTATCTGATCTTCCGGCAGTTCGTTCGGCGTGCAATTTGAGCCGGCCCCGGTGGTTCTTTCATTGGGGAACAATTCGTTGGTGACGCCCATTTCTACGTTGGAAGCTTCACCCGCGAACATCAACAGCGATTTGTTCTGTGCTTTCCAGCCAAAGCGTGTAATCGTCTGATCGTTCCCACTGCGATTAAACACTCCAGGCACAATGCCCAGACCTGTCTTCACCGAGGATAGAGCGGCGGCATTCGTCTCTAAGGTCAGGTCAGACGTATTTTCCACAAAACCCAATCCGAAAGTTGGCGTCGGGGTGCGGAAAATCGCATTGCCCGCCAGAATTTGCGCAGTAATGGGTTCCTGCCCAATGGAGCAGCCCGGCGAGTTATCACTACGCGTTTCGATGGTAAAAAGATTGGCGACCGCGCCCGTGCTCACAGGATCAACGTTCGGATTGGCGCTGGTTACCGCTTTCACAAAACGAACCTCGACCACCGGCCCGTTACCGAAATACAACGGTGCGGGAAAGTCTCCAAGAGCGATGCCGGGACAGCCCCCGGAAGTTGCAGCCGGAGGCACGAGGAAACATGGCAATGTGTTACTTGCACCCTCTGCATTAGCGGCAATGAACTCGGGATTTTGTGTCTCGTTAACGAAGGGAAAACCGGGCGCGGGCGGAAGAGTGGTGGCCTCCTTGTTGCCGTTCACGGTCACGACTCCTGGGCTTGCGCCGCCGACGGCTGGCTCAGAATGGCAGCCGAAGCAACTGAGAGCGTTAAACGATGGGCCAAGTCCGGTAATCGTCGAAGCTGTAGTTGCGCTTGACGATACTATGGCAGTTGCAGAGAAAACAGTCAGCGCTTGAAACCACATCGTGTCTATGGGAAGACCGGGGTTAGTGATAATCTGGCCCGCCCCAGTTGCCGGAGGTTGTGGCGGAGTTGACGCCGGCTGGTCTTGGTCAAAGCAAAAGGGATTGCCCAAGGACGGATCGTTAAATTTATCGTTGCCGATACCAGCGACTATCGAACATACGCTTGTCGGAGTAGGAGTGGTTCCCGGGGGACGAGGTCCAGGATCTGTGCCCTGCGCACTCAGCACCGGAGATAGAGCAAGACAGACAACCGTGACAGCGGCAAGCCCAATAAAGAGCCTGCGCGCTTGGCAGCATGCGGCTTTCATATTGTTTCCTCTCTGTTTCGGAATGAAGCCGGGGCCCGTGGGAATCGAGAGCTAAGTCCTATTTCCCAGAATTTCCAACGCCAGAAATTCTAAACAGCCTCTCGATGGCTGCGGATGCTAGTCAGTACGAATTCTCTTGTCAACAAAAAAAACTTGCTTATAATCGCGGCGTTTATTCTCAGCGAAGTCTGATTTTTAGACGTCCAGGATCGAGACAATTTTTATGCTTACTGCGCATGCGCCTAAGTTTTTCCGCACAACTTTCTGCTTGCTTGTGAGCATTTCCGTGACTCAATGCGCAGGCCAGATAGTTGCAGGAATCGTAAATAATGGAACGGCTGGAACGGCGCAATCGGGCGACCTGATTTTGCTGAAGTCCGGATCACGCGAGTTAGGCCGCGCGATTAGCGGCGAACTCGGCG
>Ga0182024_10023056_pt1 | contig 11177 bp, 5 predicted proteins | sample P32metaG_FD_120480 | JGI IMG/M metagenome (GOLD analysis project Ga0182024, IMG submission 120480) | Permafrost microbial communities from Stordalen Mire, Sweden - P3-2 metaG (Illumina Assembly) | ecosystem: Environmental > Terrestrial > Soil > Wetlands > Permafrost | place: Sweden: Stordalen... | reverse complement strand
GGCGCTTAACCAGGCCGGGCGGGCCGATATCGTTATCGTCGACCGTTTTGGCACCGGCGATAAATGGCGCAACATCGCCAAGCGCGATTTCGGCGACATTGTGCCCGTCGAAGCGCTTTTGCCGTGGCTTGAGCGCCATGGCGCCGAGGTCGATGCGGTGTTTCATCTCGGCGCAAACTCGTCGACCTTCGAGACCGATGCCGACGAGATCATCGCCACCAACCTCAACGCCTCGATCGCGCTGTGGCGCTGGTGCGCGATCGCCGGGAAGCCGCTGATCTACGCCTCCTCGGCGGCAACCTACGGCGACGGCTCGGCCGGGTTCGACGATGCCGGCGACATCGCTACCTTAAAGCGCCTGCGCCCGCTCAACCTCTACGGCTGGTCGAAGCACGCCTTCGATTTGTGGGCGCTGCGCGAAGCGGCCGCGGGGCATGCCCCGCCTCTATGGATCGGGTTCAAATTCTTCAACGTCTTCGGGCCCAACGAATACCACAAGGGCGAGATGATGAGCCTCGTCGCCAAGAATTACCGGAACGTCGCGGCCGGCGAGACCATCCGGCTGTTCAAGTCGGATCGGCCGGATTATGCCGATGGCGAGCAATGCCGCGACTTCGTCTACGTCAAGGACTGCGCCCAGGTGATGCTCTGGCTGTGGCAGCGCGGGGCCGGCGCGAACATCAACGGCATCTATAATGTCGGCACCGGCGAGGCGCGCAGCTTTCTCGATCTGATGAAGGCGCTCGGCCGTGCCTGCGGGGTCGCGCCGCGGATCGAATTCGTCGACATCCCGCCGGCGATCGGGCGGAACTACCAATATTTCACCGAGGCGCGGATGGGCCGGCTGCGGCAAGCCGGCTACAACGCGCCATTCACCCCGCTCGAAGACGCCGTCGCCGATTTCGTGACGCACCATCTGTCGCAGCCTGATCCGTATCTGTAACCCGCTCCGGCGGTACGGGCGAGGGGTTCTCGCGATCAAAACCATTGCGGCCGGCATGATCCTGGCGGCACGATTGGCGCCGGTACGCGATTGAGGGAGGCGTCTCATGCAGGGCAACAGGCATTGGGTCGGCAGCTGGGCCGCGGCGCCGGCGCCGGCGGAAGGCGTCGTGGGCTTCAACAACCACACGATCCGGATGAACCCGCGGATCAGCCTCGGCGGCGAGCGGCTTCGGGTGCGCATCTCGAACGCCTATGGCAACCGCCCGCTGGCGATCGGCGCCGCGCGCGTCGCGCTGCGCGACAAGGGCGCCGGGATCGTCCCGGGCTCCGACCGCAAGCTGACCTTCGGCGGCAGCGACGGCACTGCGATCGCCGCCGGCGCCGTACAGTTCAGCGACCCCGTCGAGCTCCGGGTTCCCCCGCTCGCCGACCTGGCGGTCAGCATCCACCTACCCGGCGAGGTGCTGGCCAACTTCCAGATCACCGGCCGCTATGCCAGGCAGACCAACTACATCTCTCCGCCCGGCGACTTCACCCGCGAGACAGTGATGCCGGTCGGCAACCTGACCGACCAGTGGTTTTTCCTGTGCGGCGTCGATGTGCTGGCCCCGAGCGAGGTGGGCGGCGTCGTGGCGCTCGGCGACTCCTTGACCGACGGCAACATCTCGACGATCGATGCGTTTTGCCGCTGGCCCGACCAGCTCGCCCGCCGCCTCAATGAGCGGGGCGGGCGACCGATCGGGGTCATGAACAACGGGCTCGGCGGCAACCGCATCCTGCACGATCTCCGCGGCGACAGCGGCTTGCGGCGCTTCGACCGCGACGTGCTCTCCCAACCGGGCGTGACCCACGCCATCGTCATGCTCGGCACCAACGATCTGCGCAACCGCTGGGCCAAGCCCGAGGAGGAGGTTACCGGCGAGCAGATGATCGCCGGGCTCCAGCAGATGGCCGTGCGGGCGCACAGCGCCGGGATCAAGCTGATCGGCGCGACGCTGACCCCGTTCGGCAACGAGACCTTCATGGCCAATGCGTGGAACCCGACGCGGGAAAAGCACCGGGTCACGCTCAACACCTGGATCCGCGAAGGGGGCGCCTTCGACGGCATCGCCGATTTCGATGCCGCGCTGCGCGATCCCCAGATCCAGACCCAGATGCGCGAGGTCGACGATTGCGGCGACGGGCTGCACCCGAGCGACAGCGGCTACTGCAAGCTGGGCGACGCGATCGACCTCGCGCTGTTGGATTGAGAATTAACCACGGAGGCACGGGGCGGTTCTCACACATTTCCGCTTTCGCCGGTGGTGAATCTTGGAGGGCGCAGCCATGCAGACCGGCAAGACCCAGAACGGCGTCGGCGCCTCGCTGTTGCGCAAGGAGGATGACCGGCATCTGCGCGGCCGCGGCGAGTTCGTGTCGGACATCCGGTTGCCCGACACGCAGGAGGTGGTTTTCCTGCGCAGCCCGCATGCTCATGCCCGCATCCGGGGAATCGCGGTCCCGCCCGAAGCGCGCGGCTGCGTCTTCACCGCGGCGGATCTGCCGCACATGCAGCCCATCCGCATTGTGACGCATGCGGCCGGCGCGCGAACGACCGCCCACCCGCCGCTCGCCACCGACAAGGTGCGGTTTGTCGGCGAGGCGATCGCCGCCTGCGTCGCGCCGACTCGCGCAGAGGCCGAAGACATCGCCGCCAGCGTCACGGTCGATTTCGAGGCGCTCGACGCCGTCGTCGACGCGCCGGCCGGGCTGCGCGGCGGCGGCGTCCTGGTGCACGACAATTGGGGCGACAATCTCTACCAGGAACGGGTCGTCGAGGGCGGCGACATCGAGGCTGCGGCGCGCAACGCCGAAATCGTCGTCAAGCGCGAATACCGGATGAACCGGCAATCCGGGTCGCCGATGGAGGGCCGCGCGGTCTTGGCCTATCGCGATCATCGGCTTGACGAGGTGGTGGTCTACTGCTCGACCCAGACGCCGCATACGCTGCGCGTCGCGCTAGGCGAACTCCTCGGGATCGAGCAGCGCCGCATCCGGGTCGTCGCGCCCGATGTCGGCGGTGGGTTCGGCCCGAAGGCCCGGCTCTATCCGGAGGAGATCGTCCTCGCCGCGCTGGCGCTCCGGCTCGATCACCCCGTGCGCTGGATCGAGGACCGCACCGAGCACCTCCTGACCGGGGCGCATACTCGCGACCATCACTACAAGCTGACCGCGTACGCCGACCGAAGCGGCCGGATTCTCGGGATCGACACCGAGATCATCGTCGATGCCGGCGCCTATGGATTGTGGCCGCAGGGGCCCTATCAGGAGGCCAACATGGCGGCCCGCTGCCTGCCCGGCCCCTATCGGATTTCGAACTATCGGGCGCGGACCTTTACGGTGGCGACCAACAAGGCGGGGCTCGGGCCCTATCGCGGCGTCGGTCGCCCCGGCGCGTGCTTCGCGATCGAGCGGACGATCGACGAGGTGGCGCGGGCGGTCGGGCGCGACCCGGCCGAGGTGCGCATGGAGAACATGGTGCCGCCGGGGGCGATGCCGTTCACCTCGGTCACCGACATGCGCTACGACACCGGGGATTACCCGGAGAGCGTGCGGCTTTGCGCCGATCTGTTGGGTATGCCGCAAATCCGCGAGCGCCAGCTTCGGGGCGAACCCGACGGCAGGCTGGTCGGCATCGGGTTCGCCAGCTTTACCGAGCAGACCGCGCATGGCGCCGCTGAGTTCGCCTCGCGTGGCGCCGAGATCATCCCGGGCTATGAGAGCTGCACCGCGCGGGTCTTGCCCGACGGCAGCCTCGTCTTGATGGTCGGCATCCAGTCGCACGGCCAGGGGCTGGAGACGACGCTGTCGCAGATCGCCTGCCAGGAACTCGGCATCGATCCCGCGCATATCTCGGTGCGCCACGGCGACACCGAAAGCACCGCCTACGGGTTCGGCACCTTCGCCTCGCGCAGCATGGTGATGTCGGGCGGGGCCGTCGCGCGCGCCAGCCGGATGGTGCGCGACAAGATCGAGCGGATCGGCGCGCACCTCCTGCAGTGCGAGCCGGGTGAGGTGCGCTGCGCCGAAGGCGTGGTGACGGGGCCGCAGGGCCGCTCGGTGTCGATTGCGGAGATCGCCAAAGTTGCCCATCTGCGCATGGACGGCCTGCCCGCCGGGGTCGAGCCGCTGCTCGAGGCGACGACGACCTATGAGCCCGGGATCAGCACCGGGGTTTTTTCCTATGCGACGCACGGCGCGGTCGTCGCGGTCGATCCGGAGACCGGCGCGGTCGAGCTCATCGATTTCGCCGTCGCCGAGGATTGCGGCACGATGGTCAATCCAATGATCGTCGAGGCGCAGATCCACGGCGGCGTCGTGCAGGGGATCGGCACGGCGCTGTGCGAAGAGATCCCCTATGATGCGGCGGGCCAGCCGCTCGCCGCGACCCTCCTCGATTACCACATGCCCGGCGCCTTCGAATTGCCGGCGATCAAGATCGGCCATCTGCACCACCCGGCGACGGCAACCGAATACGGTATGAAGGGAATGGGCGAAGGCGGCGCGGTGGCGCCGCCGGCGGCGATCGCCAACGCCGTGCGCGACGCGCTCGCCGCGCTGGGCGCGGAGGTCAACGAGACGCCCGTTACCTCGCAGCGGGTCCTGGCGGCGATACGTGAGGCGCGGGGGTCGAGCAAGCGAGCATGAGGTCCGCCATCGAGGCGACGATCGACGTCGGATCAGAGGCACACGTATAGCTCAGTCCCAACCCGACAAATCGAATGACACCGGCATTTTTGGCGCTTTGTGCGGCCTTGCTGCTGAGTGGCCTCATCGGTATGAGTTCGCGACGTCGCTCAGCGCTGGCATCCCGGAACTTTCCACAAGGAAATTGCGGAGCCCCCAGCCCACATCACTCAAATACACGTAAAGATTGCTATAATCTATATCTGAAGCGGGTATGGTGGTAATTACCTCTTGATATAATATTTTACCCGTTTAAATTATCATACAACTTTGTCCTCTCGGTTTTCGATCCCGCGATCTGGCGCCGGTCGGCAACCCCCGACCGTGCTGAAACCGGCCTGCAACCAATCCCCCGGAAGCGAAGCTGTAATTACCGATGATTTCGATCGAGGCATCACCCAGCAGCGTCCGGACGACAATCCGGACCATCATCCTCGTCGTCGGGATCGTGATTGTCGTGATGTGGGCACTGGTCGGCTTCTCGCTCGTCGGCTCGCGGCAAACCGCGCTCGTCAGCGCCAGCTCGGAGGGCCGCAACCTGACGATCGCCTTTCGCGAGGAGGTCGCCGTTATCCTGCGAGGGGTCGAAGGCGAAACCAACCTGATCGCTGAGAGGATGCGGGGCGAACGCGGGAATTTCGACCTCTACGCCTGGGGCCAGAAGATGGAACTGGTTACTCCCGGGTTAGCGCGAGCCGTCATCGTCAACCCCGACGGAAAGCTCAGATCGGCGATAGCTGACCCCCATTCCGACTCGATCGATCTCAGCGACCGCGATTATTTTCGGGTCCACCTGGACGGAAGATTCCACGGCTTGTACATCGGCCAACCAATCATCGGGCGCATTTTAGGCGTCCCGGTCTTGCCGATTTCGCGCCGGGTCGAAGCCGAGGACGGCACGTTCCTCGGCGTCATTGCCGTCCTGATCTCGCCAAGCGCGCTGACTACCCTCCCGAAATCGATCGATCTGGGGCCAAACGGCGTCATGACGCTGACCGGGCTCGACAACGTCATTCGCGCACGCTTCGCCGCCGACAGCCCCGATGGGACCAATGGCATCGGCACCTCGATCGCGGGCGGTCCGCGGCCGGCCGTCATCGGGGAGGGTGCCCAGGGCGGGTTCGTGCGGGTCAGCGTGGTCGATGGCATCACCCGGATGTTTACCTTTGGCCGCGTCGGGAGTTATCCGCTCGTCGTCAATATCGGCCTCGAACTGGATCAGGAACTTGCCGGCTGGCGTTCGCTGGCCACGATGATCGTTGCGATGGCGCTCGCTGCAACGTTGCTGCTGAGTGGTCTGGCCGCCTATCTGGTCCGCCAGATTTTCCGCGACGCAACAATGGCTCGGGAGGCGACGGAGGAGATCACCCATACGGCCGAGCACGACTTTCTGACCGGTTTACCTAATCGACTGCTGCTGAACGACCGGATCAGCCAGGCGATCGCCCTGGCGCAGCGTCACCGGACGGAGGTCGCGGTGCTGTTTTTGGATTTGGACGGCTTCAAGCACATCAACGACTCGCTGGGCCATGCGATCGGCGACAAACTTCTTCAATCCATCGCCGATCGCCTGGTGGCGTGCGTCCGCGCCGCGGACACGGTGAGCCGCCAGGGCGGCGATGAATTCGTCGCGCTGCTTTCCGAAGTGCAACAACCGGAAGATGCGGCCGTTTTGGCGAGGAAAATGCTGCAGGCGGTGGCAGAGGCTCACCCCATCGACCGACACGATCTTCACATCACGACAAGCATTGGCGTCAGCGTCTATCCGGACGACGGCCTGGATGCGGGGACGCTGATCAAGAATGCGGATACCGCGATGTATCAGGCAAAGGAGCATGGGCGCCACGGTTATCAGTTTTTCACCCCGGCCATGAACGTCCGCGCGGTCGAGCGGCAAGCCATCGAGGAGGGCCTGCGCCGTGCGTTGGAGCGGCGCGAATTCGCGCTGCGCTACCAGCCGAAGATCAATCTGAAGACCGGCGCGATTACCGGGGCGGAGGCGTTGCTGCGCTGGAGGCATCCCACCCGAGGATTGGTCCCGCCTGAGCAGTTCATACCCGTCGCGGAAGATTGCGGCCTCATTCTGCCGATCAGTGCGTGGGTCCTTCGCGCCGCATGCGATCAAGCCCGCGCCTGGGTGGATGCGGGCCTGCCGGCAATGACCATGGCGGTAAATGTCTCGGCGATGGAGTTTCGCGACGAAAACTTTCTGGAAAATCTATTCGCGATCCTCAACGAAACCGGCCTCGACCCGCGACTTCTCGAGCTGGAGCTGACCGAGAGCCTTCTGATGAAGCACGCCGAATCCGCGGCATCCATCCTTCAATCGCTGCGGGAAAGAGGGGTACAGGTGGCGATGGATGATTTCGGCACCGGCTATTCGAGCTTGAGCTATCTGCGAAAGTTTCCGCTCGATGCGCTCAAAATCGACCAGTCGTTCATCCGTCGGATCAGCACCGGCGGGGGCGATGCGCCGATCGCGATCGCAGTCATAGCCATGGCCCGCAGTCTCAAGTTGCGCGTCGTCGCCGAGGGCGTGGAAACGCGTGAAGAAGCGGAATTTCTTCGGGCTCACGAATGTGACGAGGCGCAGGGATACTATTTCAGCCGGCCGGTGCCTCCCGGCCAGTTTGCGAGGCTACTGAGGTCTGGCATCCCGGAGGCCATCCTGGCTCGCCGGTCGCTCGTGACCTCGTAGCCGTGGATCCTGTCCCCGCGGCCGGAGGGACCAGTTCGGTCATCAAGCCCCCGTCAAACATGTGCGGTCGATGACAATTTTGGCCGCGCCTCCACGCTATAGCACCCGGACGATCATTCGGATCATCGTCATCGTCGTCGCGATCCTGATTGGCGTGAAATGGGCAGTTGTCGGCGTTTCGCTCGTCACCTCGCGGCAACACGCGATCGACAATGCCAGGTCGCAGGGCCGCAACCTGACGATCGCCTTCCGGGAGGAGATCGCCTTGATCCTGCGCGGGGTCGATGGCGAAATGGACCTGATCGCACAGCGGATGAAGCGCGAGGGCGACAAGTTCGACCTCTACGCCTGGGGCCAGGAGAGCGTGCTGGTCACTCCCGGATTGGCGCAGGCCATCATTCTCGGCCCGGATGGAATCGTCAGGTCGACGACGATTGAACCCCATCCCCGCCCGACCGATCTCAGTGATCGCCGTCATTTCCGCATCCATCTGGACGGAAGATTTCACGGCCTCTACATCGGCCAACCGATCCTCGGCCGAATTTCAGTTGGCGTCCCGTTCATCCCGATTTCACGCCGCGTCGATGCCGAGGACGGCACGTTCCTCGGCGTCCTGGTCGTCCTGATCTCACCCGGCGGGCTGACTACGCTCCCCAAATCGATCGATCTGGGACCGCACGGTGTCATGACGCTGTCGGGGCTCGACAACGTCATTCGCGCGCGCTTCAGTGCCGACAGTCCGGATGGAACCAAGGGCATCGGCAAATCGATTGTCGGAGGGCCGCTAGAGGGCGTCACGGAGGATGCCCCGGGCTGGCTTGTGCGGAGCAGCGTAATCGACGGCGTTCCCCGGTTGTTTACCTATAGCCGGGTCGTCAGCTATCCGCTGATCGTCACCGTCGGCCTTGGGCTGGATGAGGAACTTGCTGCTTGGCGTTCGTACGCCGCGATGAATGTCGCGTCGGCGGTGGTTGCGAGCTTGCTGCTGAGCGGCTTCGCCGCTTATCTGATCCGCCGGATTTTGCGCGACGCCGGTACCGATCGCCTGGCGAGGCTGGCGATCACCCATACCGCGGAACATGACTTTCTGACCGGTTTGCCCAATCGACTGCTGCTGGAGGACCGGATCGGCCAGGCGCTCGCCGCGGCGCAGCGTCACAACGATAAGGTCGCGGTGCTGTTCATGGATTTGGATGGCTTCAAGCAGATCAACGATTCGCTCGGCCATCAGATCGGCGACAGGCTCCTTCAATCCGTCGCAGGACGCCTGGTGGCCTGTGTCCGCGCCTCGGATACCGTCAGCCGGCAGGGCGGCGACGAATTCGTCGCGCTGCTTTCGGAGATCCGCGAACCGGAAGATGCTGCCATCGTCTCGGGCAAAATGCTGCAGGCAGTGGCGCGGGCTCATTCCATCGGCCAGCACGAGCTGCGCGTCACCACAAGCATCGGCGTCAGCATCTATCCGGACGACGGCTTGGACGCGGAGACGCTCGTCGAACACGCGGACACCGCGATGTACGAGGCGAAGGAAAATGGGCGCCACTGCTGTCGGTTCTTCACGCCTGCGATGAACGTCCAAGCGGTCACGCGGCAATCCATCGAGGAGGATGTGCCGCTTGCCTCATAACGGCGTGAATTGACGCAGGCTGCCTCGTTAATCCCGCGCGGCGATCGCTCCCTCGATGCCCCGGGCCAGCGCGAGGAGCCGGCGGTCCGCGCCGTGCTCGCCGATCACCGTCAGCCCTACGGGGGGCGCGCCCGCCGGCTGTACCGGGAGGGTGACGGCACAGCGGTCGAGGAAGTTGATGACCGACGGGTTGCGCAGGATCAGCGCGTTTAGGTGCCGGTAATCCTCGTCGCGCTCGAAGGCGGCGATCGGTGGCGCGGTGATCGCCACGGTCGGCATCAGGAGCGCATCGAACGCCGCGGTGCGTGGCGCGATTCGGGCGATCAGATCGGCCCGCGCGGCGCACAAATCGACGTAGTCGGCGGCAGTCATGGCGGCGGCGCGCTCGATGCGGGTGCGCACGCGCGGGTCGTAGTCGGCGCCGCGCCGCGCCAGGAGCGGGCGATGCCAGGCATAAGCCTCGATCGGAGCGAAGCCGCCGCCGGCGTTGATCGCCGGGATCTCGTCGATTTCGGTGAGCGCCAGATCGGTGACCCGCGCACCGGCGCGCGACAGCCCGGCGCAGGCATCGGCAAAGGCGCTCGCCACTTCGGGCGCCAGCCCCTCCATGACAAAGCCTTGCAGCACGCCGAGCCGTAGACCCTCGACCGGCAACGCTATCGGCGCCGTCGGCGCCTCGCCGGCCATCACCGCGTCGGCGATCGCGCAGCAGGCGACGCTGTTGGCCAAGGGCCCGATCGAATCGAGCGTCGTCGAGAGCGGAACCACCCCATCGCGCGGGATGCGCTTTTGCGTCGGCTTGAAGCCGACGATGCCGCACAGCGCCGCCGGGATGCGCACCGACCCGCCGGTATCGCTGCCGATCGCGACGATGGCGGCGCCGTCGCCGACCGAGACCGCGGCGCCCGAGGACGAGCCGCCGGGGATCAGCCGGCGGTCATAGGGGTTTCCCGGCGTACCGTAATGCGGGTTGATGCCGACCCCGGAAAAGGCGAATTCGGTCATGTTGGTGCGGCCGATGAGGACGGCGCCGGCCGCGCGCAGCCGGGCGACGACCGGTGCGTCGCGCTCGGCCGGCGGCTGGTCGTCAAGCGCCTTCGAGCCGGCCAAGGTGCGCTCGCCCGCGACATCGAAGAGGTCCTTGATCGAGACCGGCAATCCGGCGAGCGGCGAGGCGACATACCCGGCCTTGCGCAGCCGGTCCTGGGCATCGGCGGCGGCACGCGCGCTGTCGGCATAGACCGCGACAAAGCTGCGCGCTCCTTCGCCTGAGGGCTCGGCGATCCGCGCGAGCGCCGCCTCGATCAGCGCGCGGCTGGAGGTCCGCCCGGCCGCGAGGTCTGCGGCCAGGGCGAGTACCGTCGGCTTGGCAGAAACGGCGGCTGGCGGCATGACATCCTCCCCTGTTCTCATAGCCCGTTATCTGATTTCGCCTAAGGGCGGCATGCGCAGCACGCCGGGGTCGCCGATCAGCGTTATAGCGCCGGAGAGCATTTTCGCGATGCCGGCCATCGTCCCCTGGGCGGCAGTCGGGGAGGCGGTATCGCTGTCGCGGTCGGTATTGACCAGCCGATCGTAAATTGCCTCGATCGTCCCCTTCTCGCGCGGGAAGACGGCGAGCTTGAACGGTCTGTCGGCCGGGATCTTGGCCGCCTCCTTGGCGAGGCGGAGCGCGACGTCATAGCCGCCGAGTTCGTCGACCAGGCCGTTCGCCTTGGCCTCCTCGCCGGTCCAAACCCGTCCCTTGGCGGCCGCCTCGACCTGCTCCTCGGAGAGATGCCGACCGGCAGCCACATGCTCCTTAAATCCCCGATAAGTCTCGTCAAGAAACGCGTCGAGGCGCTGGCGGCCGGTGGGCGAGAAATCGTTGAATACGCTGAACATACCCGCGTTGGCGCCGCGTTGCACCGAATCATCGGCTATGCCGAGCTTGTGCAGCGCCTCGCCAATAACGATCTTGCCGGCGAGAATGCCGATCGACCCGGTCAGCGTGGCCGGCTCGGCGACGATCTTGTCAGCCGGAGCGGCGATGTAATACCCGCCCGATCCGGCGACGTCCCCCATCGACACAATGACCGGTTTGCCGTGTTCACGCGCCCGCGCGACCTCGCGCCAGATCGTCTCGGAGGCGACGGCCGAGCCGCCCGGGCTGTCGATGCGGAAGAGGATTGCGCGGACCGC
>Ga0182024_10023055_pt1 | contig 11177 bp, 9 predicted proteins | sample P32metaG_FD_120480 | JGI IMG/M metagenome (GOLD analysis project Ga0182024, IMG submission 120480) | Permafrost microbial communities from Stordalen Mire, Sweden - P3-2 metaG (Illumina Assembly) | ecosystem: Environmental > Terrestrial > Soil > Wetlands > Permafrost | place: Sweden: Stordalen... | reverse complement strand
TTCGGCAAGCGCCGCTTTGTCAGCCGGAGCCCCGAACACGTCAATGGTAAGCGTGGAATAGTCGCGACCGGCCGCCGCTGCCGCCTTGCGCAACCGGGCGACCGCATCCTTGCCGGTGAAGCCCGGTACGGCAATGGGCATCCAGCCCTCGCAGAACTCGACCACGCGCTTGACCGTGTAATCGCTTCCTCCACCTAATAGGACGGGTGGGTGAGGCTTTTGTGCCGGCTTCGGGTAAGCCCAGGCGGGATCGAAATTCACCATCTCGCCGTGGAAAGAGGCCTGTTCCTGCGTCCACAGTGCTTTCATGGCCAGGATCCGTTCACGCAACAGTTTGAACCGGGTCTTGTACTGCGCGCCGTGATTCTCCATTTCATCCACATTCCACCCGCCGCCAATCCCGAAAATAAAGCGTCCACCGGAGAGCTGATCGAGGCTCGCTACGCACTTTGCGGTCACGATGGGATCGCGCTGCGGAATCAAGGCAATGCCCGTGCCCAGCAGAATCTTCTTTGTGACAGCGGCGGCAAACGACAACGCAACAAACGGGTCATGCGTATGCGAATAGCACTTCGGTATTTCCCCGCCGCCCGGGAACGGAGTGCGCCGCGATACGGGAATGTGCGTGTGCTCCGGAAAGAGCAGCGAGGCGAAGCCGCGCTCCTCCGCGGCCCGCGCCAGCTCGCGAACGTCGATTCCGTAGTCCACGGGAAAATAAAAAACGCCAACGTGCATGATGAGGTCTCCTGTTCGAGTAATCGTCGAGCTATCGCAAAAGCAATTTACTTTACACTTGGACCGAAACCTCTTGCAATCGTTCCGCGAAATTATCCGAGAAAAGATTTGGCCGGTTGTAATTTTCCAGAAATCGCGATTTGATAGCGGCTCTCCGCGCACTCTGCGCATTTCGCAAACGGTCCATCTGCCTTGCGTTGTATGATGTCACCACTCGTGGAGCGTGGGCCTCGCTGGCCGCAACATTGTCCGAAGCATTGACAACGGGCGGCGGGCTCGTCGCCGTATTCCGAAAAATGAAAAGGAGACGATGCATGAGCAAGGTCGGCATGATCCTGATTCTAGGTCTTTGCCTGGGAATCCCCGCAGCCGCGCAAACCGGCGATCAGAGTTCCGCCAATCCTTTGTCCACCTGGCTTCACGGCGCTTATATGCGGAACTACAACACCATTGTGCGCACGGCGGAAAAAATGCCGGAAGAAAACTACGGCATGCGCCCCGGCTCCCAGCAGGAGGTGCGCACCTTCGGGGAACAGGTCGGCCACGTCGCCAATTACAATTACTTGTGGTGCTCCGAGGCCAAAGGGGAAAAGAATCCGAACGAAGGCAAGAATTTGGAAAAGCTGGCCACCAAAGCGGAGTTGATGAAGGCTCTGAACGACGCCTTTACCTATTGCGACGCGGTCTATAGCTCCCTCACCGATGCTTCCGGGGCGGAAATGATCGACATCACTCAGGAAAGCGGACGGAAGACCCGGAATCTCCGAATGGGGCTGCTCATTCAGAATTTCGGACACGACAATGAGATCTACGGGAGCATGGTGATCTTCCTGCGCATGAAGGGCATTGTGCCGCCCGCTTCCGAGCCGCGTCCGTCGCAACAACACTAAACGATCGAGGATTTAAAGGCCGTTTACAGGTCAAGGCCGAGCTGAAGCCGGGCCGCTTCAGACATTCGCGCCGGCCCCCAGGCGGGTTCGAGCACCACTTCGACGTGCACTTCGCGCACCGTCGGCAGCTTTGCAAGTTTCGTCTCCACATCCGATTTCAGCACGTTGCCCATGCCGCAGCCAGGAGCGGTGAGAGACATCTCGATATCGATTCGATGAGCGCCTTGCTCGAGATCTTTGATCTGGCAGGAGTAAATCAAGCCGAGGTCGGCGATGTTTACGGGAATTTCAGGATCGTAGACCGTCTTCAACTGGTCCCACACCATTTTTTCGCTGAATGGCTCGCCCTGCTGCGTCGCAGCGCTTGCCTCAACCGGCTCTTCGGTGATGCCAAGGACGTCCCTGTCTTTCGCATCGATGCGGTACATCAAGCCGTAGTCGCTAAACACCGTGTACGTGCTGCCAAGGTTCTGCATGATGCGGACAACAGTCCCCGCGGGAAGCTTGTTGTTGATGCCGCTGGGAATTTCGACCACGTCCGTTTCGCGGCTCAGCGTGATCGGTTGGTTGGTAGCTGATTGATTGGTAGCTGACATTGAAAACGCCCTCGATGCTTTTCCGCTTCTCGCGTCGCCACAGTTCTATTCCGTGGAGACGGCTTCCTGCTTTCCTTCGAGCGCGGCGTGCAGCGTGTGCCACGCGAGCGTTGCGCATTTCACTCGCACCGGAAATTCGGACACTCCCGAGAACACCGTGAGCTTGCCCAGTTCCGCCTGCTCGGCTTCCGAAGGTTCGTGTCCCGTAACCATCTCGTGAAAGCGGCCGAACAGCTTTTCGGCTTCGGCTGTCGTCTTGCCCTTCAAACTCTGCGTCATCATCGACGCCGACGCCTTCGAAATCGCGCAGCCGGAGCCCTGAAAACTGATGTCGCGGATCGAGTCGCCTTCCAGATCGAGATACACGGTGAACCGGTCGCCGCAGAGCGGATTGAATCCCTCGGCCTTATGATTGGCGGCCGCCAGTTCGCGAAAATTGCGCGGCGCCTTGCTGTGCTCCAGGATCACGTCCTGGTAAAGATCGCGGAGGTCCCCCATTACGCAAAAACCTCCCGCACTTTCTCCATTCCGCGCACCAGCGCATCGACATCTTCCCGGGTGTTGTAGAGAGCGAAAGAAGCGCGAGCCGTCGCCGGAATACCGAAGCGCTGCATCACCGGTTGCGAGCAGTGATGCCCGGTGCGAATGGCGATGCCTTCCTGATCGAGGATCGTCCCGATATCGTGCGGATGCGCGTTCTCCATCACGAACGACAGCACTCCAGCCTTTTCTTTTGCCGTTCCCACCAGGCGCACCCCAGGAATGGCCCCAATCGCCTGCGTGGCATATTCGAGCAGACCGTGTTCGTATTCGCCGACCGCTTCAATCCCCAGCGCGTCCAGGTAGCGGATCGCCGATCCGAGGCCAATCGCGCCGGAAATATCGGGCGTACCCGCTTCGAATTTGTAGGGCAGCTTGTTGTAGATTGTCTTTTCAAATGTCACGGAGCTGATCATGTCGCCCCCGCCCTGATAAGGCGGCATCGCTTCAAGAAACGCTGACTTTCCGTAGAGAATCCCGATACCGGTGGGGCCATAGATCTTGTGCCCCGAGAACGCATAAAAATCGCAGTCGAGCGCCTGCACGTCGATCTTCATGTGCGGCACGGCCTGCGCGCCATCGATCAGCACTGGAATGTTTCGATCGTGTGCGAGTTCGATCATGCGCCGGATGGGATTGATCGAGCCGAGGGCGTTGGAAACGTGCGTGGCGGCCACAATCTTCGTTTTCGGGCTTAGCAACGCTGCATATTCGTCCAGCAATAACTCGCCGTTGTCGTTGAAGGGCGCCACGCGCAGCTTCGCGCCCTTCTCTTCGCAGAGCATCTGCCACGGCACAATGTTCGAGTGATGCTCCATCCCGGTGATGAGCACTTCATCGCCCGAGCCGACGTGCGTGCGCCCGTAAGTTTGCGCCACAAGGTTGATCGCTTCGGTGGCGCCGCGCACAAATATGAGTTCACTCGAATGAGCGGCATTCAGAAAATGCTGAATCGCCACGCGGGCCGATTCGTATTCTTCAGTGGCGTGCTCGGAGAGAAAATGCACGCCGCGGTGAATATTCGCGTTATCGCGCTCGTAGTAGCGCGTGATCGCATTGATCACCACTTGCGGCTTTTGGGACGTTGCGGCATTGTCCAGATAAACGAGCGGCTTCCCGCGCACTTTCTGCCGGAGGATAGGGAAGTCGCGGCGCGCTTTTTCCGCGTCAAAGCCTGGGCCCTCGCTAACGGCTACCGCCGCTACCGCCGGAACGGCTCGCTTTTTTGCGGCGGTGGTCATCCGAGTTCTCCCCAATTTTGATCCGTAGCGGCAGCGGATCGCTCAGAAGTGCCAGCGAACTCGGCTGATGACTTCGTCATGGTCGCGAGATGCGCGCTGATAAGCGACTCCACATGGGTGCGCGCGGCCCCTTCCTTCATGCGCCCCAGGCATTCGCTTGCAAACGCGATCAGGAGCAAGCGCCGCGCCGAAGCTTCGTCGATTCCGCGTGACCGCAGATAGAAAAGCGCGTTCTCTTCCATTTGGCCAATCGTCGCGCCGTGCGTGCATTTCACGTCGTCCGCGTAAATCTCAAGTTGCGGCTTGGTATCGATCTGCGCCTGGTCGGAAAGCAGCAGATTGCGGTTCGTCTGTTTTGCGTCCGTTTTTTGAGCGTCTTTATGCACCACGATGCGGCCGTGGAACACGCCGTGGGAGCTGACATCGAGAATGCCGTTATATAACTGGCGGCTGCGGCAGTGCGGCTTGGCATGCTCCACCAGCATGTAATTGTCGAGGTGCTGCTTGCCGCTGCCGATGAACAATCCATTGATCAGGCACTCGCCGCCCTCGCCCGCGAGAACCGGATGCACGTTATTCCGAACAAGCGCGCCTCCGATCAGCACGGAATGCGAGGCGATATTTGCATTGCGGCCTTGCTCGATCCGAAGCGTCGACACATTGAAGGCCTGCTTGTCTTCCCGTTCAATCATGTAATGCGAAATCACCGTGTTATCGCCGGCCACCAGTTCCGTGACGGTGTTGCACAGCGCCGGAGCGCCGCCCAGCGACACATACTCTTCGATGACCGTCGCATGGCTTTCGCTTCCGGCCACGATCAGATTTCGCGGGTGGGTCATCGTAGGGGCGTCATGCGCGGTCGCGACGAAAAGCAGGTGAATCGGCTCTTCGAGAACGGTCCGGGCATCGATCTGCACGAAAGCGCCATCTTCGATAAACGCGGTATTGAGAGCGGCGAAGGCGTCGCGTTGCGTGTTGAGATAGCGGCCAAGATAGGGTTCAATCGCAGCGGGATTCGCGGAAAGCTCCGCCGCGAGGCTCGCCACTTTCACGCCCTTCGCAAGATTTTGTACCGACGAAAGCCCGGGCGCATAACGGCCGTCAACAAATACGAGCATGCACGCCGATCCTGCGACTTGAAACTTTTCAAGTTGCTGCCGCGACGGCAGGTGATGCCCATTCCGGTTGAGCTGGAAATGCGTATGGGCAATCGTCGAAACGTTAGTGAAGCGCCAGTCTTCATCTTTCGTAGTGGGGAAGCCGGTTTCGTTGAAGCGCTCAAAATTGGTCTGCCGAAGCGTGCGCAGCCAAGCGGGCTCAGCGCCTGCGGCGCGCTTCTCAAGTCCGCTGAAACTATCCGTGTAAGTTTGCAAAGCTTGACTAGCTGTCGCCACTGTAGAGTCCCCGTTCAATATCTTGCTCAATCTTGAAGAATGCGCTGCGCGGTCGCTGGTTTCTCTCAAGCGGGAGTCGCGCTCGCGCTACGTGCGCCGGTTTCGCCCGTTGCGTAGCCTGTTTCTTCGAGCTCCAGCGCTAGTTCGGCTCCGCCAGAGCGAACGATCCGCCCGTCGACCAGCACGTGCACCCGGTCCGGTACAATGTAATTCAGCAGCCGCTGATAATGCGTGACTACCAATATGCCGCGTTCGGAGCTGCGCATCGCGTTCACGCCCTGGGCCACGATTCGAAGCGCGTCGATATCGAGTCCCGAGTCCGTTTCGTCCAGAATGGCGAGCTTCGGCTGCAGCACCGCCATCTGCAAAATCTCGTTGCGCTTTTTCTCCCCGCCCGAAAAGGCCTCGTTCACCGAACGATTCATGAGCTTTTCGTCCATTTCGAGCAGCTTCAGCTTCTGGCGCATGAGCGGCAGAAAGTCCATGGCGTCCATCTCTTCCTCGCCGCGGTATTTCCGGATCGCGTTCAGCGCAGACCGCAGAAAATACGCATTGCTGATGCCGGGAATCTCCACCGGGTATTGAAACGCAAGGAACACGCCTTCGCATGCCGCTTCTTCCGGCTTCATATCCAGAAGGCTCTTGCCGTTGAATAGAATTTCTCCGGCGGTGATTTCGTAGCTCTCGCGGCGGGCAAGCACTCCTGCCAATGTGCTCTTTCCTGATCCATTCGGTCCCATGATCGAATGGACTTCCCCCGCGTTGATCGTAAGGTTGATCCCCTTGAGAATTTCGCGGTTATCCACTTTTGCGTGAAGGTTCTTGATTTCGAGCAAGCTCATCGTTTCCCTTATTTGTCAGAATTTTTCAAAAGCAAAGTCCGGTCGGGGACGCTTTTCTATCCCACACTGCCTTCCAGGCTTACGCTCAGCAGCTTTTGCGCTTCGACGGCGAATTCCATCGGAAGCTCGCGAAACACGCGCTTGCAGAAGCCGTTGACGATCATCGAGACTGCATCCTCGGCTTTCAGGCCGCGCTGGCGCAGGTAAAAGAGTTGATCCTCGCCGATCTTGGAAGTAGAAGCCTCGTGCTCCATGTGCGCGCTCGAATTCTTCACTTCGATATACGGGAATGTGTGGGCGCCGCACTTGTCGCCGATCAGCAGCGAATCGCACTGCGTGTAATTGCGGGCGCCGCTAGCGTCTTTCAATATCTTTACCTGGCCGCGATAGGTGTTCTGGCCGTGCCCGGCGGAGATTCCTTTCGAGACGATCGTGCTGCGCGTGTTCTTGCCCAGGTGGATCATCTTCGTGCCGGTGTCGGCCTGCTGATAATTATTCGTGAGCGCCACCGAGTAAAACTCACCAATCGAATTGTCTCCCTGCAGGATGCAGCTTGGATATTTCCAGGTGATGGCCGAGCCGGTCTCCACCTGCGTCCAGGAAATCTTGGAATTCTTCCCCGCGCACTTGCCGCGCTTGGTGACGAAATTGTAGATGCCGCCCTTGCCGTTCTTATCGCCGGGATACCAGTTCTGCACCGTCGAATACTTGATTTGGGCGTCGTCGAGCGCGACCAGCTCCACCACCGCCGCGTGCAGCTGATTTTCATCGCGGATTGGCGCGGTGCATCCTTCGAGGTAACTCACGTATGCGCCCTCGTCGGCCACGATCAAGGTGCGTTCGAATTGGCCCGTTTCCGCGGCATTGATGCGGAAATAAGTGGAAAGCTCCATCGGGCAGTGCACGCCCTTTGGCACATATACGAACGACCCGTCGCTAAACACCGCCGAATTGAGCGTCGCGAAGAAATTGTCGGTGTAGGGCACTACGGAGCCGAGGTACTTCTTCACCAGATCTGGATGCTTTATCACCGCTTCGGAAAAAGGGCAGAAAATCACGCCCGCTTCCGCGAGCTTCGCCTTGAACGTTGTCGCCACGGACACGCTATCGAATACCGCATCCACAGCCACGCCGGCGAGCATCTTCTGCTCTTCGAGCGGGATGCCCAGCTTTTCGTATGTGCTGCGAATTTCCGGATCGAGTTCGTCGAGGCTCTGCAGATTCGGCTTCTGCTTGGGAGCCGAGTAATAACTGAGCCCCTGATAATCGATCGGGGGATATTTGACGTTAGCCCACTTCGGCTCGGCTTCCGATTGTTGCAGCGTGATCCAGCGGCGGTAAGCCTTCAGGCGCCATTGCAGCATGAATTCCGGCTCGTTCTTCTTGGCGGAAATGAAGCGAATAATGTCTTCGCTCAGGCCCTTCGGCGCGCGGTCCTCGCCGATATCGGTGACGAAGCCCCATTTGTACTCCTGCTGCGCTAACTCTCGAATCGTGTCGGTATTCGAACTCATTGGATACTCCCGGATGATGCGATCGACGCGATCGATGAGACCACTCGGCCGCGCGAGTCTTTGATGGAGATGAGCTGCAAAGGTTGCACTAAATCGGAAAGGGTGATTTTATCGAGCACGCCTCGCACAGCCTGGTTTATGACTCGCTGATTGCTCTTGATCGGGCAGCTCAACTCAAGATTACAAAGCCCTGAGACTTCCGTGCTGCACTCCGTGAGAGCCATTGGCCCCTCAATCGCCGCGATGATGTCGACCACGGAGATCCGGTGCGGCTGCTTGGCCAGCATATATCCGCCCTTCGTGCCCCGGTGCGAGAGCAGCAGACCGCTCTGTAGCAGTTCCTTGAGGAGCTTGCTCACCGTCGAAAGCGGCAATTTTGACTCGACTGCCAAATCCCGGGCGGTACGTTGGGGCAGGGAAGCTTCGCTACGCGCCATACACGTCATCAGCACGAGGCCGTAATCCGTTAATTTGCCAAGCTTTACCATTGTCGGAACTCTATAGCATATAGGACTGAATCAGTCCAGTATCGATTTTATCAACAGCTGTAAAGGGTTGCAAGCTATTGCTGAACTATTACTGGAATGGCTGGCGGCTTGCCGGCTGGCTCTTAGCCGTCCGTGAAGAGCTGCGCGCGCGGCTGGCCCTTTGCCAAGGGCAAAGGTTCGTGTGACTCGCTGAAATCATCGGTCCAGCGCCACAAAGCGACCTTGGGCATATCCTCAAAATGTTCCCGAATGTAGGTGTGATGCTCGAAGAGATTCCGCTTCATCAGGTCTGTGACGTCCGAGGCCTTAGAGCGAAGCCGTGGCACGTATTTCAACGCGTCCATCACCAGGTGATATCTGCTGATTTTGTTACGCACCACCATGTCGAACGGCGTTGTGGTAGAGCCTTCGTCGATAAAACCGCGCACGTGGAATCGCGCTTCGTTCGGACGCCCGTGGATCATGCTATGGATAGCCCAGCGCGAGCCGTGGTAGACAAAAACAACGGGAGCTGAAGCGGTGAATAGCGCTTCAAAGGAAAGGCCGTCCATTCCGTGCGGGTGCTCGTCTGGGCTCATAAGCACCGTGAGGTCGACAACATTTATGAGCCGGATTTTTAGTTCGGGAACGCATTTTTGCAGCAGCCACGACGCCGCAACGGTCTCCAGGGTCGGCACGTCGCCCACGCAAGCCAGGATGATATCCGGCTCCGATTGATCGTCATTGCTCGCGAAGGCCCACCGCGATGCTCCGCGCGAGCAGTGTTCGATGGCCTCGTTCATGTTCAAGAATTGAAGCTGCTCCTGCTTACCACAGGTGACCAGATTCACGTAATTGCGGCTGCGGAGGCAATGGTCCATCGTGCTCAGCAGGGTATTCGCGTCAGGCGGATAGTAGATGCGAGTCACGGTGCTGCGTCGCGCGAGCGCATTATCGACGAACCCCGGCGCCTGATGGCTAAATCCGTTGTGGTCATTGCGCCAGCAGTGGCTCGTGAGAAACACATTGAGCGAAGCGATCGGGTGGCGCCACGCGATCTCTTCGCACTGCTCGAGCCATTTGGCGTGCTGGGTGAGCATGGAATCCACCACTTGGGCGAAGCCTTCATACGTAGCCCACACGCCGTGGCGCCCCGTGAGGAGATATCCTTCAAGCCAACCCTCGCAGCAATGTTCGCTGAGCACTTCGAGCACGCGCCCGTTCGGCGCCACGTGGTCGTCGATGGAAACCGTCTCCGCAACACTGCAACGGTCCGTGGCGTCGAACACCGCATTCAGGCGATTCGAGTTCGTTTCGTCCGGGCAGAAGAGCCGGAAATTCGTGGGATTCAGCTTAATCACATCTCGTAAAAATTCTCCCAGCTTGCGCGGCGCCTCCGCGATCACCTGGGCCGGAGCCGGCACTTCGAGCGCGTAATTCGCAAAATCGGTAAGCGACAAAGCATTCAGCAGCCGCCCGCCATTCGCGCTGGGATTCGCTCCCATCCGTAAGGTGCCTTTCGGCGCTAGATCCTGCAGGCTCGGATCAAATATTCCTTCCGCATCGAACAGTTTCTCCGGATGGTAGCTTTTCATCCATTCGTCGAGCATTTGCAGGTGTTTTGGATTTTCGCGCACGGTCGCGAGCGGCACCTGGTGCGCCCGAAAGGTGCCTTCAATGGGCAGGCCATTTACTTCCTTGGGGCCGGTCCAACCTTTCGGCGAGCGCAGGATGATCATCGGCCACACCGGCCGCTTCAGCACTCCATCCTTTCGCGCACGATATTGAATCGCGAGGATTTCTGCGTAGCAGGAGTCGAGAGCCGCGGCGAACTTCTGATGCATCCCGGCGGGATCGTCGCCTTCCACGAAGTAAGGTTTGTAGCCCCGGCCGGCGTAAAGCTTTGTGAGCTCGTCATCGTGAGTGCGGGCTTCCACCGTAGGGCCGGAAATCTTGTAGCCGTTCAGATGCAAAATCGGAAGAACGGCGCCATCGCGCGCTGGATTCAAAAATCGATTCGTTTTCCAGCTTCCTTCGAGTGGGCACGTCTCGGCCTCGCCGTCCCCTATCACGCACGCGACGATCAGTTCCGGGTTATCAAAAGCCGCTCCAAAAGCATGCAAAAGCGCATATCCCAGCTCACCACCCTCATGAATGGAGCTTGGCAAATGCGGACCGCAGTGGCTCGGCACCCCGCCAGGCGTCGAGAATTGTCGGAAGAACAGCCGCAGGCCTGCAATGTCCTGCGTCACTTCCGGGTGCACCGCCGTGTACGTTCCTTCCAGATAAGAATGGGCATTGAGCGCCGGGCCGCCGTGGCCTGGTCCCGCGATGAAAAGAACGCTGGCCTTCGTTTCCTGGAGCAGGCGATTCAAATGCACGTAAATAAAACTGAGGCCGGGCGAGGTGCCCCAATGGCCCAGCAAGCGCGGTTTGATCTGTTCCAGGCGCAGCGGCTCGCGGAGCAGCGGGTTCGCTTGCAAATAAATTTGCCCCACCGTCAGATAATTCGCGGCCTGCCAGTAACGGTTCATTCGATCAAGTAAATCGGCGGAGAGGGGGCCGGAAACGGTCGCGGGATGGGGCCGAGCAGGTGGCTCCGATGCAGAAACTGCAGTCGATAAGCTCGAATCGAAGATGAACATGGCGGCCTCGGAAAGCCCTTTATTCGCTACGGCTGAGAAAAGAGCGGGCATGACGAGCGATCATCAGGTCCTCGTTGGTTTCGATCACGCGGATCTTTACGCCACTGCCCAATCGGGAAATCAGCGGCGCGTTCACCTGATTGCGTTGAGGATCAATTTGAATCCCAAGAAATTCCAGTCCTGCGCAAATTTTCTCGCGAACCGCTGCTGCGCGCTCGCCGATGCCGCCGGTGAATACCAGCACATCGATCCCGCCTAGAACAGCCGCATACGCACCCAGATATTTCTTCGCACGATAACAGAATAACTCAAT